>Ga0209427_10000688_pt1 | contig 36923 bp, 31 predicted proteins | sample DeeMarSWOR136_30_FD_187465 | JGI IMG/M metagenome (GOLD analysis project Ga0209427, IMG submission 187465) | Marine sediment microbial communities from White Oak River estuary, North Carolina - WOR-1-36_30 (SPAdes) (version 2) | ecosystem: Environmental > Aquatic > Marine > Intertidal zone >...
CTCGCCGTTTATGTAGATGTAGGCCTGTTCAGCCCCAATCGCATAGGCCGCGATTAGGATTCCTTCGAGCACCATCCAGGGGTCACCGTCGAGCAGGACCTTGTCCTTGAATGTCCCCAGCTCACCCTCTTCAGCATTACAAATAAAATATTTTGGCCCTTGTTTTTCCCCGGCAGCCATTGCCCACTTTGGTCCCGTTGGGAATCCTGCACCGCCCCGGCCGGCCAAACCTGACTGTTTAATCTCTTCGATTACTGACTCAGGCCCCATCGCCAAGGCCTGCTTAAGAGCTGCCAGGCCTCCATTGGTTTCGTATCCCTCCAGTTCCAGCGGTTCATACTTGCCCACTCGCCGAGTTAAGAGCTTTGTTTCCTTCATATCAGCCGTCGCACTCCAACCGTACTTTGAAGTCTCTGTATGATGTCAGAGCACCATAAATTCGAGTCTCCGAAAAACCAGTCCTTGCCGCAACATCACGGACCACCTCCCGCGGGACGTATCCGAACACTTCTTGAACCTTGCCCAGAAACATAAATAAATTCTCCGCAGTAACGCACCCGACATCTTTGACCAGATTTTGATATGTTTCCATTTTGAACTTTTGCATTCGCTTGCTCCTTAAGCTCGCCGGGATTGTATCGGGCCGGCGTCGGGTATTGATGCCAATACTCAATCGAGCGGTTTAGTGTCCAAAGAAACCACGTTGCTGGTGCTCATATCTAATTCCCATACGTCTTGAAGCAAAAGTGAGACAAAATAACCTTTAATTTAGGAGACGATTTCAACTCCTGTTTTTAGTAATTTTACTGTTATATTTTTTCCTTTCAAGAATTGTTTTTCTTTTTAAGAATTGTTCTTCCTTTCAGCTCCTTTCCGGGATACAAGCCCCGATTATGGAACTGAAATCGCCGAGCCCCTGGAAAATGCTTGAAATTCCCCACCTACGAAAAGTATCAAACTGTGTCACTTCTGCTAACAGGAAACATTAATTCCTCAAAGACTGTTTTACCGCTGATACTCTTGCCCTTGTCGTGTCCGGTCGCTGACACTTGGCTTCGGGTTTTCTGTTTTTCCGGCAGAACTCATCTATCAACATGGCTGCTTTTTCCTTGCCTTCGGCAGATCCATCTATCTTTGCGTAGGCATCCACTAATCCTAATAGCTCTGGATCCGGCGCAAGTAAGCCATATTGCTGCATAGGATTAACAAAGGCCCCATCAAGTCCATACTCCATCGCTTTTCCCACGTATGCCCTGCCAAAACCAATCCTTCGGCTCGGTAAGTTCCGCACCGCATCATCAGCGCGCACCAAACAGTGTACGTCCTTCATATGTGCGTCATGCTTAATCTTCTTGATTGTCTCGAATGTAAGGTATGTACGTCCGGGCTTACCGTTGCAAGTTGACAAATCCATCTTCAAAGGGCAAACGCTCAACTCAAAGAAAATCTCCTTCGGCTCAAAACTGTACAGGTCAACAGCTCTATTAAAGATTTGCTTTGCCAACGAATGCAGCTCATCAATAGAGCTTGCCCGGTTCTGGTTGACAGATTCAATTTCATTTGAAAGTACACTCGCAAACGCATAGTCATACTCTTTTTTCAGCAGTAATATTTCTTTCATTGTCTCAAGCTTAATCGAGCTCAGAAGCGGCGGTTTGACAACCTGGTTGGTGTTATACCATTCCTTAAGGCCTGCGATAAGTACCTGGTTATCATTGCTTTGGATACATACCGGCACAGTTCTTCCCCACTTGCGCACCAGCTTGACAAACTCAACCATCATATCAACAGCAAGCTGCCGATCCTGTTGGGCAAACGCTTCCACGTTCACGCCAATATAAGCAGCATCGTTAGCTGCATGTGACTCGATCAGAGCTTTGATGTAATTTAACGGCCCGCTCGGCTCTAAATAGGCTTTGGCACCAAGGTCGTGTAGCTGTTTCATTATCAGGCCTGTTTTTGGAATCGAAGCATGAATTGATTCGCCAATGACAATTAAGGGAGCCTTTGCATTATGGTCCTTTCCAAACAAATAGTTCAAAATCGAAGATGTTTGCTCCAGAGAATGAATTCTCGGCTTGTTTATCGCTGCTCGCCACTGCTCAATGCCACCGGGTTCAGATGCAGCAGTGTTGTAAATGTGTTCACCTATGCAGGTCAGTTCTAAATTGTTGCCACAGTAACCATCTACTGTAGCATCACCACATGGCGCATTGGCAAGACCTTTTTCACAACCGCCAATCGTGCACAGACCAAAGTTCTCCGGCAAATAACAATCACCGCACATTTCGCAGTCAAACAAAATATGTTTAACTGCATATTCGAAGGTGTTGAAGGCTTTATGTATAAAACCCTTGGTTTTTTGTGCACCCATAATAGTCATTAGCTTCCCTGCCATTTGAAAAGCTCTGCGATCCGGACTCAAAAAGTTTCGGTGCATAAAATCGAAACACTTATGCTTGAACTTTTTCTTCGGTGCCGAAAGGCCATGACGCCGGCCTGCAGTATCATAAAGATAAAAGCCACTTTCTCTGGGCCAACAAAGATTATCCTTATATTCTTCCCAATTATCCCCAATTTCCAATGCTCGCTCAAGTATTTGAGCAAACATTTGGAAATCATGTATTGAACCAATGTCAACTCCTGCCGCCCCAATTGACTTATACATCGCCACCTGTTGAGCGGCACGCTCGATATGCTCGTCAACACTTTCGGCACTGAGTTTTGCAAAAAGCTCATCGCTGACAAAACAGCCCGGCAGCTTCAAATCGCGCATCAGTCGTGGCGCGGGTGTGGCTGTGCTTAAGAAAAAAACGTTCCCAATTACCGGTATGTCCAGGTCGTTTTCCTCAAGGTACCGGAAAAGCTCAACGGATTTTTTCCAGTCCCAGCCAACCTGAGTTATCAGGAAATTAGCACCGCAGGCAATCTTCTTCTCCATCTTGTAGTACTGCTGCATTTGTGAGGCCTCGGTGTACTTGAAAGGCGAAACAACAGCGCCCGCGAAGTACTGATGAACCCCATCCAAGGCCTCGGGCTTCGCTTTCAGGCATGCTTCTGAATTCATTTTTTCGATCAACTGCAAAAGATTCACCGATTCCAATTCAAACACACCTTTACCTTTTACAGGCTTGTCACCGGTTATAATCAGAACGGTCTCAACGCCCATCGCTCTAAAACCTGCCAGAGAGCTAATCAGCGCATCGGCGTTCTGGTCCTTACAGCTAATATGTGGAATAAAATCCAAATCGCCCAATAGGCTATTCATTTTGAGACGGGACAGCACATCGGCAGTTTCAATATTCGGCGTTCCACCGGGATTGTGAGGACTGGTAACACCAACAAAGTCAAAACCATCTGGTATAACAGAATGCCCTGCTGCTTTACATCCTCTTAGGAAATTCTCAATAGAATTTAAACTAAAATTCTGTCCGCCGGTCAATTCAACAATCACAACGAAATTTGACTCGTCTTTTAATCTGTCTCTCAGACGTTTCTGCGGTATAGTCAATTGATGTTCTCCTAAAAATCATAAGTAACTTTAATACAACTATGAGTTAAAACAGGATGTTTCTGCTACGAGATTGCACAAATTTGTGTTTGACTGAAACTGAACAAAGGTTTTGCCATCTGCCTATGATTACGTTTTTATACTATCGTTCCTCCTGCGATGATGTTGTCATTGCTGTTGTACAACACAAGCTTTTGGCCGGGACAAGGCGCGAATTGCGGCTCGTCAAACTCAACAGTGACATCATTTTCATTCACTTCGATAATTTTGCAGGGCTGCAGCGCACCATAGGAACGAATCTTGCCGAACAACCGTTTGTCACGAATAAGTTCCTCGTGTATAAGAATGTTCACCTGGTTTGCCCTGACAGTACGAAAGCTTATCTCCTCTCTGGTGCTCAGAGCGATGATGTTTTTATGGGCGTCTATCTTGCCCACATAAAGCGGCTTACCTCCGGCGAACCCAATGCCCCGCCTTTGGCCGAGGGTGTAATTTGCAATCCCCCTATGTGTGCCTATCTTGTTGCCCCGCATATCCGTTATATCGCCAGTCTGATTAGCCTCAGCAACAGTTAAAGCTGCCCGGTAATCATCTTCTCCAGCAAAACACAATTCCATACTTTCCAGTTTATCAGCAACGCTCAGGTTCAACTGACCGGCAATTGAGCGAACCTCATCCTTTGTCAGCTCGCCTAAAGGAAGAACAAGCCTTTCCAGCTTTTCTTTGGTAATTCCATAAAGAAAATAACTTTGGTCCTTGGTTTTACTCTTTGCCCTGCCAAGTCGCACCTTGTCGGCAGTTTTAATAATCCGTGCGTAGTGACCTGTAGCCAGATAGCTAATCCCAAATTTTTCCTGTAAAAAATCCCAAACTAATGAAAACTTAAGCAGGGTATTGCAATCAACACAAGGATTTGGAGTTTCACCCCTTGCATAGGATTGACGGAAACGCTCTATTATCAGCCGTTTGAAAACTTCAGTAACGTCGATAAAATAATGAGGGATATTCAATTCGTTGCAGACAAATGCGGCATCAGCTCCACAGCAACCGCAGGTGTTTGTATTGCGCGATACAGGTATCTTCATTGTAATGCCCAGGACCTCCCAGCCGTCTTGCTTGAGCAAGTGCGCGGCGACACTGCTATCGACACCACCACTCATTAACACCGCTATTTGCCTGTGTTCTTTAGCATTCTTCATTGCGCATGGGGTCGCCATCGAAATTGCTTTCTCAGGCGCCCAGGGCAGAAAACTTGGCGGCATCAATCTTATGCTATACTTACCAGTCTGCATGTTCTAAAAAACATTGTTTTCAACAGAGTTCTGTATTGATCTGCCTCCCGATGGTCTCGGTCGGTACGGTAATACTGTTTGCCTGGTGCGGGAGCTGCACTCGCAAACAAGATGACAGTATGATATTCCATTTGCCTACCATCGTTATTCTCAAGTGCCTCAGTAAAAAAGCTCTGTACTCAAATACCTCTCGCCTGTATCAGGCAGTACCACAACGACAAGTTTATTAGCATTTGCTTTTCGCTTAGCTACTTTGACTGCCGCGGCCACGGCAGCACCTGAAGATATTCCCGATAGGATACCTTCCTCTTTTGCCAGGCGTTTTGCCATATCGAACGCTTCTTTATTTCCTATTTGAACGATATCATCAACAACTTCCATATTCAAGATGTCCGGAACGAATCCCGCTCCAATTCCCTGAATCATATGTGGGCAGGCTCTGCCGCCTGAAAGCACCGGCGAGGCGGAAGGCTCAACCGCTATAATCTTGACAGAAGGCTTTCGTGATTTTAGCACTTCGCCAACTCCGGTAATCGTTCCACCGGTACCTATCCCAGCAACAAAAATATCTACCTCACCATCCGTATCATTCCAAATCTCTTCAGCCGTGGTTTCCCTGTGTATCTGTGGATTTGCAGGATTTTCAAACTGTTGCGGCATATAGGTGCCGTCGGTTTTCTCAATAATCTCCCTGGCTTTATTCACTGCACCGGTCATACCTTCTTCAGCAGGTGTAAGCACAAGCTCAGTATCGAACAGTTCCAGTATTCTTCTGCGTTCAACTGTCATAGACTCCGGCATAGTCAAAACGAGCTTATAACCTCTCGCTGCCGCGACCCAGGCAAGGGCAATGCCGGTATTGCCGCTGGTCGGTTCAACAAGAATCTGGCCCGGTTTGATTTTAGCCTCACGTTCTGCGGCCAGTATCATACTTACCCCGATACGGTCCTTGACGTTACTGGCTGGATTGAAAAACTCTAACTTACCTGCTATCCTTGCCTTGCAACCCTGGCTTGTTCTGTTCAGCCAGACCAATGGCGTCTTACCAATTAGTTCTGTCATATCTTTTGCGATATTCATTCTGCGAATCCTCTAAACTTATAAGGTGTAAAAAGTTTAACGAACGATTATTTCTTCCGGCGCACTTTAACACAAAAGTGATTCCCATTATTCTTGATTTCCATTACTTCCTGGGACTGCTCAGCAAAACTTGCGGGAGCATTTCTTACTGGCTCACCATCGTCAAGAAGCACCTCGAGAATCTGGCCTACAGCAATCTTTTCCAATTCCAGCTTTGCTTTGACAAAGTTCAACGGACACTCAACACCCCGCAGGTCGATAATGGAACCTTTATCATTGGCTTTGCCGATGTCATCCTGTTGAACAAATGGTTCGGCTTTAAATTTGAGATTGGCATCAAGGGATAGAAAAAGCTCTTCGACCCGTCTCGTCAGGTCCCCAACCTGCGGCAGCAGATCATCGATTGACTTTCTGTCGCCCAAACACCAATCAAGTGCATCATCAACGAGCCGTTGTGTTTGCGGCTTAACCCAACCCGGCTCGATAAGGTGCTTGCTAAATGCAGTAAATATCTCTCGGTCTTTTTTGGGCTCCAGGCCGAACGTAACCAAAAGTGCTCTTGCCGCGGCAACAATCGCTTTATAAACATTTTCGTCATTAACAGGAACTGACTTAATTGCGTCCTTTGCTTCGTCGATATCAAGCTTGATTACATCCATAACGCCTGCACCGCACTCACCGGGACCTCTACCGGCTAATGAAAATGGCTTATCCGAACCAAAGTCGTAATAGTAATCCTCCGGAAATTGTACAGATGGAATATCACTGCACTTCTCAACCAGGTTTTTCAGCTTTTCTTTCTTAGCTTTGCCGGCTTCAAAAGCTTTTGCTAATAGCACCGGTATTTTTTTGGTGGGCACTGTACCCATTCTTTCTGCCAGATGTGCATTGCCTTCGACGGTTGTTGCCCCTACCAGCACATCGTAGCAGGGCATTAGCTTACCATCGACTCTTTTGGCTCTGCCTTGAAAACCTAAATCGGCTATATAGTGGTGACCACAGGAATTGGGACAGCCGCTGATTCTTATTATAGATTCGGGCAGCCGTATATTATTCTTTCCAAGCTTCTCTGAAATCGCTTTTGCCAGACCTCTCGAAAGACACAATCCCAGTTTGCAGGTGGAAGCTCCGGCACAGGCGACTACTTTGGGATTGCCACCATCGAAGACATTGATGCTAAGGTTATTTAGTTCGCCATTGACCTTATCAATATCTTCTTGCGCAACGCTTGTGATGAGAATATCCTGTAGTTGTGTGGTTCTGACAAGTCCCTGGCCGTACCTGGCTGCAATTTGACCGACTTTGTTCAGGTCATCAGCCGGTATATCGCCATTTCTTAGCCATAGTTGCACTGTATATCTCCCAGTTGTTTTCTCAGGTAATACATTGTCTTGTTTTTGACCAGCGTTATCTGATGCTTCGAGCACCCCATAGACCGGGGTAAGGTCACGAATTGTTGGCGATTTGTAAGGAAGCCCATCGGCCTTAAGTATCTCTCTTTCCTTTTGGTATAATTTGATAAATTCTTCAACGCCAACTCTGGCAAGCACGTATCGCAGTCTTGCTTTATGCTTGTTTGCCCTGTCACCGTGTTTGTCGAACAATCTCTTGATGGCCTCTGCAACTTCAAAGACCTCCTTAGCTTCTACGAAATCTTCGATTTTTGTCGCAACAGCAGGATTCGAGCCCAGCCCCCCTGCTGCGTAAACAGAGAAACCTTTCACTCCGCTTTTCGTGTGGGCAAAAAAGCCAAGGTCAGCTACCGAGGCAAACGCACAATCGTCTGAGCAGCCGGAAAAGACTATTTTGTATTTTCTTGGTAAATTAAAAGAGCTTCTGTCCTGCAGAAGATATTCAGCCGTTGCGATTGCATACGGAGCAACGTCAAACTCTTCCTTTGGACAAACTCCTGCTCGTGGACACGCGGTGACATTGCGGACTGTGTTGCCTCCACCTCCTCGTGGAGAAAGTCCCACTTCAAGTAAACCTTCTAATATGTCGGGTGTACCTTCAATATTGACCTCATGAATCTGAATATCTTGCCTGGTTGTAATGTGGACAATTCCATTACCATAAGTTTTACTTAGCTTGGCAATTCGTTCCAGTTGATAAGGTAAAACCAGCCCTGCACCGATACGTATTCGAACCATAAACTTACCTGCCCTTCGTTGTTCATAGACTCCCATTGGTACTCGGTAGGCTCTAAAGGCTACCGGCGATGTTTGACCATCAAGAAACTTTTTAACCTGGTTACGGTAGCCAAGAGTATCTTCTTTGACACTTTCCGGAATATGTAAAATTGGCTCTATTTTTTTACTCATTCTGTCTTTCCATAATCTTTAGCGGCACTTCATTTACATTGCCGTTTTCTATACAAAAACCTTTCACATCAACAGTGTGAGCACACTGCAGTGAAACGATTACATATATTACATCCTGCGTAAGAGCCAGCCGAATATCCTCAGCCGAAGGTCTGGCCGGTGTTTCAGGATGGCTGTGATATATCGCTAACATCTTAAGGCCGGCTGAGCGAATATCTTTGACCACCGCAAACTGCTCCTTTGGCTCCATCATAAAGTGGGAGCTGCTGTTATCGACGTTTGTCATCTTATAAAGCTTCTCGGCTTTACCATTGCTACCTGCCAGAATTCCGCAGACCTCGACTGGTGTCAGAGCCTTGGCTTGTGCGACTATCTGTTCGAATATGTTAGTTGGAATCTCTAATTTCAGCATTTGCAGCTCTTCAGGTCACATACAACCTGTTCCTCATCCTTCAGTTCGGTTATTTGCGGATTTTCGCCGCAAAGCGAACAGTTGGGATTACGGTTTAATTTGACTGCGCGAAAGTTCATTTCAAGCGCATCATACGTCAGCAATGTGTTGGTCAATAAATCGCCTATTCCCAGCAAATATTTTATCGCTTCAGTGGCCTGCAATGAGCCAATGACTCCTGCCAGAACTCCAAGTACTCCAGCCTGTGAACATGATGGCACGGCATTGGCAGGCGGTGGAGCATTAAAGATACATCGGTAGCAGGTAGTTTCGCCGGGCAGTACGGTTATTAACTGACCGTCGAACCGTAGAATCCCTGCATGTGAAAACGGTACCCTGTTAAAATAACACGCATCGTTGATAAGAAATTTGGCAGGGAAATTGTCCGTACCGTCAATAACAAAATCGTACTGACGGATAATATTTGATATATTTTCGGCATCCACCCTGGTCTGATAGGTCCGGACGGTGATATCCGGATTTATTGCCCGCATCTTATTCTCGGCCGATTTGACCTTTTCCACACCAACATCACTGGTATGATGGATTATCTGCCTTTGAAGGTTTGTCAAATCGACCTTATCGAAATCGACAATCCCAATTGTTCCCACCCCGGCGGTGGCCAGGTATAAACCAACCGGCGCACCAAGACCGCCTGCACCTATGATTAACACTTTGGAGCTGAGCAGCCTCTCTTGCCCTGAACCGCCGACCTGTTCCAGGATTATATGTCGGCTGTACCTTTCTATTTGTTGTTCAGTTAATCCCACAGCCGCCCCCCATAAAATATAGAAACTCTACCTTATCGTCGTCTTTGAGTATTGTCTCCTCAAACTCAGTTCTTCTTAGAATCTGTCCGTTAAGTTCGACTGACACCATATCCGGCATCTTTACATTCTCCTGGACCAGAAGTTGACTTACGGTCAAACTGTCGGCGATGTTCTTCTCTTTGCCATTTATAACAAGATTCATTTTGTCTCCTTGAAAGCTCTTTCTATTGCCTGCTTAAAATCAGCTCTTATGTCCTCGAAATCCTCAATCCCTACCGAAACCCTAATCATATCATCAGAAACACCCATCGACTTTTGCTCATCCGGGGAGAATTCGTGAAATATGGTAGAGGCAGGATGTATCACCAATGTTTTCGCATCACCCAGGTTGGCCAGATTCTTTGCCAGCTTCAGCGAATCGATAAATCTAAAAGCCCTTTGCTTATTGCCAAGGCCGAACGTAAGCAGTCCACCACCACGGCCGTCAAACAGCTTTGTAACTCTGTTGCTAAATTTGCTTTCTGTCAAGCCCGGATAGTTTACCCAGGATACTTTCGGATGAGACTGCAGAAGTCGAGCTAATTTTTCAGCATTTTCACAATGCTTGACCATTCTACCGGAAAGAGTTTCCAAGCCTTGCAGCATCAGAAATGAATTCATCGGGGCAGCACAGCCTCCAAGGTCCCGATAAATCAAATTTCGCAAATGCGCCAGGAAAGCCAATTGGCCTACGCTTTCGGATAGCTTTTTAATATCTTCAAAAGTCCCTTTTCTCCAGTCGTAGTTGCCGGTATCGATTATTGCTCCGCCAATCGCAGTGCCGTGGCCGTTGATAAACTTCGATGTCGAGTGAACAACAATATCAGCACCAAACTCTACAGGCTTGATAAGAAAAGGCGTAGTAACGGTATTATCAACAACCAGGGGTACGTTGGCCTGATGAGCAATTTCAGCGATAGCCGGTATGTCCGGCACATCCATTCGAGGATTGCCAATGGTCTCGATAAAAATCAGCTTTGTCTTGTTATTGATCGCATTTGCAAAGTTGTTGGTATCAACCACATCCACAAGGGTGGTTTTCACGTTGAACCGCCCTAACGTATTTTCAAACAAAGATACTGTCCCGCCGAATATGCCCGTCGCGGCGATTATCTCATCACCGGCTCTGGCCAAGCTCATCGCAACTGATGCAATAGCTGCCATGCCGCTGGAAGTTGCGATGCAGCCGATCCCATCTTCGAGTTGTGTCAGTCTGACCTCAAGAGCAGCAGTGGTTGGATTTGCAATCCGCGTATAGATATATCCAGGTGATTTGCCGTCAAAAACATCTGCCAGTTCTTGTGCAGTTTTATAGGCGTACGAAACTGTCTGACTAATCGGTACCGCTGTGGCGCCGGTCTCGTTGTCACCTCCAAAACCACCATGTACAGCTAACGTATCAGCTTTCATTTTTCCTTTTCCCTTATATCTGGTAATCAAGTAAAGGTTTTGTGTGAATGCCGCACTCACCGCCGCATTTACTTGTCCCAATCCATCTGCCTGCCCGCTCATCAGCTCCCTGGGAGATTTTGGTGCAGGGAGCACAGCCAAGAGACCTATAGCCTTTACTGTAAAGTGGATTAACCGGTACGTTATGTAAGGCCAGATACTGCCAGACTTCACGCTCATACCAAATAAGAATGGGATTGAGCTTAATCAAACCTTTGTCCAGCTCTTCAACTTCCTTGTAATTCGTACGCGTTCGGCCTTCGGTGCAGCGAAGACCTGTAATCCAGCAATTAACGCCCATCTCTTTGACAGCTTGGCGCGTTGGCTTGACTTTAAGAATTTCACAGCACCTGTCCGGGTCAGTCTCATATAGCTTATCAGGAATTTCCTCATCATTGCTGAAGACCCGAAGCTCAGGATACCTTGATACCTCCTTTGCCATAAACTGCTTGGTCTCTGGCGGTTTAAATCTTGTGGTAACGATGAAACCGCGAATCTTTGAGCTTACACGTTTAGCAAGGTGCCAGACGGCGCTGGAATCTTTACCAAGACTGTTGGCAACTACCACGCTATCACCAAATTCTTTGTAAGCTCGATCAATCAGTTCCAGCGAGCGTTCTACTTTTTCTGCAAAATTCAGCTTCTCAACAAATTCTGCAACATTTTCCGTAACTTCTTGAGCTAACATAATCTTAAATCTCCTTGTAATTGAAAAAAATGTAAGCTGCTAAATTTCATATTCCGGTCTTTTTAGTTTCCCGAATTTAACGCGAATCCAGAGCCTTTCGTGGACGTAATACGCTCCAATCTTAATTACCGTGTCTAATATTCCAATTCCTGCCGACAAGCTAATATTGCCGGTAAGAATCCAGGCAACCGCGAAAGTAACTACCGTTCCGCCTGTACGCCATGTTATGGCCTTAACTATACTTCTGTAATGTGATTCCAAATGTTATTGCTCCTTATATCGTAGTTTTCCTATGGTATTACTGGGATTATTAACAAAAAAATATAATGTTCTACAAAAAATCTATCTTTTCGGCTTAAATGCAGTAATTCGGAATACATTGTTTTCTCTTAGCTTGTTCAAATTCTACAAGATCTGCAAATGTTTTGTTCTGCCAGACCTCAGACACCGCACTATTAACCTCTTGCCAAAGCTCTTTGAAGGCCTCATCTCCAAAAAAAGTTGAATCTCGGGTGGCTTTTCCGACATCCGGAGCTACAAAAATTGGGCCCTGGATACATTCAATAATTTCTCCGACCGTCAGATTCTCAGCCGCCCGTGCTAACATATAGCCGCCTTCGTTTCCTCGGCGGGAGTCAACAAAACCCGCATGCCTAAGCTGATTCAATATCGTCTCTAAAAAGCGCGGCGGTATGTCTTGAGCACCAGCAATCTGGTGTATTTTAACTGGTTTACCTGGTTCACGCAAAGCAAGCTCAAAAACCGCCCTTAGAGCATATTGGCATTTCTTGGGTATTCGCATATTGTTAAAGCTACTCAATTAAATCAATCGAGATACTAATATTATATAATACAAAAATTTCAGCGTCAATGTTTTTTTGAAAAAATAAAAAAAATTAGCGCAGAAAACTGCTTTTATACCAAACTGCACTTATTAAGCTCTCTGAGGCTTTTTTGAGAGACCCAAATAGTCAGGAACTCCTTTACTTTTTGATTTCGTCATTCCGGCTATTTCTGATTTGATCAAGAATTTCCTGCCCACCAGCAGCCAGCAGCTCTTGTGCGAGTTCCCTGGCGCAAGATTTGGCTTCACTGATGCAATCGGTCTTTGAACGCTTGATATATTTCTTACCTTCCACATCAGAGAGCATTGCATCAATTTTTATGTTATCGCCTGAGATTTTTGCATACACCCCCAGAGGTATGCTGCATCCGCCATGCAGAGATGTAAGTATGCATCGTTCGGCCTCTACGGTAATCCGAGAATATTTATCATCAAGTTGTGATACAAGTTCGGCAAGCTCATTATCAGCTGTGCGAATCTGTACGGCCAATGCCCCCTGTGCCGGGGCGGGAAGGAACTCCCGGGGCGGCAGAATTGCAGAGATTTTATCAGCCAGGCCAAGCCGGTTCAAACCCGCGCATGCGACAATGGCAGCGTCAACCTTCCCAGAAACAACCTTCGAAACCCTTGTTTCTACATTTCCACGCAAAGGAACACATTTTATATCATCTCTAAGCCGGCGCAACTGTGCAATGCGCCGGAGACTCGATGTTCCCACGGTTGCCCCTGCCGGCAGAGCAGCAATAGAGGCTGCCTGAGATGAGGCTATCAACGCATCGGCAACGGATTGTCTTTTCGGTACAGCGGCAATTATCAGCCCTTTCGTGCAGGCCGTGGGCAGGTCTTTAAGACTATGAACAGCGATGTCAGCCCTGCCGTCAAGTACCGCATTCTCAACTTCAGAAGTAAAAAAGCCCATGGAGTCAGACTTATAAAGAAAGTCTGATTTGTCGCGGTCGCCTTTCGTCGACACTTTCACTATGGAAATTTCAATGCCGTCGCTGAGATTCTTTAGCAAGTCACGAATATGGTTGGATTGTACCAAAGCCAGCTTACTGGCACGGCTTGCCATCTTGAGGGGTCTCATTCTTAGCCTTCCACAATTCATTCTTTGACGTTTTTAAGTTTTTACACCAAAACCGGGGAAGATTCAAGCATCCGGAATTTTGGTCTTTACAAGGGGCAAATGAGAGAATAGCAGGAACAGCGAAAAACTAACTTGCAATTGTAAACCGAATTCAGTATAATGCAATTCATCTTGGGCGGTTTTCCCGATTCTGGGAAGGTATTAAGGGTATGTTATGACTCAATATACCCAGTGAGTAAGTTATATCTGTCAAAAAATCAATGAAAAACTGTATATCCAGTATTGAGCAGAAGATTCTGGCTGTTCTTCAACAAGGATTGCCGAAAAGTCAAAGTCCATTTAACGATATGGCCCAGCAGATAGGCATAGATACAGGGCAGTTGCTGGCAGTATTGAAAGACTGGAAACAGCAGGGTAAGCTTCGACGAATAGGAGCAATAGTGAATCATTTCAAAGTGGGCCTGGGCGCTGGAGCAATGGTGGTCTGGCAGGTGAAACCCGAACGAACCAAGGAAGTAGGCGAAGTATTTGCCGGGTTTAGGGAGGTTAGTCACGCCTATGAACGCCATACTGATAAAAACTGGCCTTATAGCGTGTACACGATGGTCCACGGGAAAAGTGACGAAGATGTTCAGCAGACAGTTCGACGAATGAGCCAGGCGTGCGGGATTTCAAACTACCGAACACTGGTTACTGAAAAGGAACTCAAAAAGGTGCCACCAACATACATTACACAATTGGGTGCGCAAAATACTAACGAACAGGAGCAAAAATGTTAGGTCTGCCAATACCGGAAATAATCATATTAGCGTTTGTAATAGCGCTATTCCTGGCAGCAGCGATTGCAGGGATTCTTCAGTTAACGGTTGGCGGAGAGAAATATAAACGCTTCCTTTTGCCTCTCGTCTCGCTGGCGGTGACGCTGGAAGCCGTCATGCTTATATTTAGGGCTGTGGCGATAAAAGCGGTGCCACTCACAGGACTGTTTGAGTCGATGATTGTTCTTACTATTGTATTTGGCCTTATATATCTGTTTGTCAGTATTGCCATCCAGCAGGTGTGGTTCGGTTCGGTAATGGCGTGGGTAATTTTCGGCTTGATAATTTTGGCTGCGATTGTTGCCGAACCGGCTTCGGAGGCCCATGCCGCAGCCGCTACACCCTGGGCGATTGCCCACGGCATTGCAATGATTCTAAGCGGGGCAGCGGCAATGCTCGCAACTGCAAGCGCCGTGCTTTACCTGCTTGGCAGACGAAAGCTCAAGCAAAAGAAGGTCATGCAGGTCATTGGAAGGGTACCCAACATCGAGAAGCTCGAGCGAATGAATCTTTTTGGTCTAAAGGCATGCTTCGTACTGATGACGTTTGGTCTGGCAGGTGGAGTCGGGCTGGCGGCCACCTCGGCCTCGCTCAATATGACGGCCGTCGATTGGCTCACAGATCCCAAAATCGTTCTTATCGCTCTGGCCTGGCTGCTGCTGGGTTCGATTCTGGCTCTGTGGCGCACGGTCAAATTAAGTGAAAAAACGATTGCCTACGCGACGCTTGTCGCTTTCGCATTGATTCTATTTGCGGTAGTGGGGACCTCGGTGTTTTGCAGTACAGAGCACGATTTTGGCCTCAGCGACGCTAAAACTACCGAACAGATAAGATAAGAACAGAATATGAAGATCGTAGTTTTAGGACTTAACCACAAGACTGCTCCGATAGAGATTCGCGAGAAACTGGCGTTTGACACCGTGGAGACCACCAGGGCACTGTGCGAGCTGAAAAACAGGTTTTGCCAGGCGGAGTTTGTGCTTTTATCGACGTGCAACCGTGTTGAGCTGTATTGTGCCGACAAACGTGCCGGGGGAGCTGATGCGGAAGACCTGGTTAAGTACATCTCGGAGTTTCATAATATCAAGCCGGAGAAGTTTGCTGAGTTTATGTACTCCTACAGCGATGCGGATGCGGTCAGGCATCTGCTGACGGTCGCATCGAGTCTGGACAGCATGGTAGTGGGCGAGGCACAGATAATCGGGCAGGTCAAGGAGAGCTACAAGCTGGCCTGTGCGGCCAAGAGCACGGGAAAGATTCTGAATCGCCTATTTCACTGTGCCTTTGCTACCAGCAAGAAGATATATACAACTACCTCAATTTCCAGCGGCCGGGTCAGCATTGCCGGCGTTGCAGTCGAGCTGGCCAAGCAGCTCTTTGCGGATATCCCATCGGCGAAAGTGGTTGTTATCGGGGCCGGTGAGATGGGTGAGTTGATCGTGCAGCACCTTCTTCAGATTGGGGCAAGGAATATAACGGTCGTCAACAGGTCTTACGAACGCGGTCTGAGCGTGGCCGAGCAGTACGGTATCGCTGTCCGAAAATGGGAAGATGTTCAGAACCAGCTTATTAGTGCTAATATCGCGATAGCCTCGGCGACGGCACAAGATTATCTTTTCAGGAAGGACTCATTCAAGAAGATAATGAACACCCGGCGTGGAAGCACGCTATTGATTATCGATATTGCGGTACCGCGAAACTTTGAGCCTTCGATAAATAAAATGGATGGAGTTTACTTATATAGTGTTGATGACCTTTCCGAAGTAGTGGAGCAGAATCGTAAGGCCCGCGAGCGGGACATTGCCAGGGGCATGGAGATTGTCTTTGAAAATGTTACAGATTTTATGGACTGGTTCGGGGCCAAGGATATAGGGCCTCTGATAGGTCAGATGAAGGAACAATTTGTCCGGATTAGTCAAAACGAGCTGGAGCAGTTCTTCGTCGGAACAAGACAGGAAGCTTCATGTAAAGAAGCCTTGGAGATAATGGTGAACCGTGTTGTCAACAAGCTGCTGCACTGCGTAATTAAGAATGTCAACACTATCGCTAAAGAGAATGGTGCTATTGAGGCGGCAAGGTTTGTTGACAGCATCGTACAGCAGGCTGAAAAGATATCGTCCGAGCTAAACAATAAGGAAAACAAGCAGTCGTGAAAGAAGCTTTCGGATCAAATCAAATCCTCAGACTTTTGTTTTGGGAGACTACGATAAAATGCAACCTGACCTGTGCGCATTGTCGGCGTCTGGAATCCGATGAGGCGGCTTTTAAGGATTTAACAACAGCACAGGCGAGAGATCTGATATCACAGTTGGCCGAATTAGGCAAAAAGCAGCCTATGATGCCGGTTTTGGTGTTCTCGGGTGGTGAGCCGCTCTGTCGTGAAGACTTATTTGAGCTGGTCAGCCAGGCAAAAGCAGCGGGGATTACACCGGCCCTTGCGACCAACGGAACGTTGATAGATTCAACAATGGCCGAACAGATACGCGATAGTGGAATCGTGAGGATTGCGGTGAGTCTGGATGGTGCGACTGCTGAAGTCCACGACAAGCTGCGGCAGTTAGAAGGCTCTTTTGAAAGGGCACTTCAAGGTATCAAATATCTTCGTGAGAAAGAAATGCCTGTTCAGATAAATATCACATTGACCAGGCACAATGCCGGGCAATTAGAGGATATTTACGAACTTGCCAAATCAGTGGGTGCAATAGCGGTGCACATATTCATGCTGGTTCCGGTTGGTTGCGGGCAGGTCCTGGCTGAAACGGATATGCTTTCTCCTGAGCAATATGAACAAAAGATGCTTGAGATATGTAGATTGGATAGTCGCAGCGAGTTGCAAATGAAGGTAACCTGTGGCCCTCACTATGAACGTATTATCAGGCAACAGGGCCTATATCAGGCCCGTAAAAAGACATCGCACATTAGCGGTTCTGTCCCAGGCAGAACCGGGCATGGTGGTGCTTCGCGTGGATGTCTCGCCGGGCTTGGTGTGCTCTTCGTAGGCCATCAGGGAGACGTATTTCCCTGTGGGTATTTACCGGTGAAATGCGGTAACGTACTTAAGCAAAAGCTTGCAGAGATATGGTACAACAACGAAGATCTTGCGCGAATGCGTAACAGCAGCAGTCTCGAAGGCAAGTGTGGGGTGTGTGGCTACAGGGATGTATGCGGTGGATGTCGCGGAAGGGCGTACGCTGCGACGGGTAATTACCTGGCCGAAGAGCCTTTTTGTGCATATATCCCACCCGAGGCAACTCATTAATGCTTTAAGAACCTGCGGTCGAGCGTAAACGATGATAAATATCAGCAAATTATATTGTGATGAGGTTACGCCGGGCGATTGGCTTCGCTACGGCAAAAAAGGCTCGGGTGAGCACGAGGGTGAGATTGTTCCAAAAAAAGCATCTAAAAGACGCCCTATTGTCGTCTGGAACATCACCAGGGCGTGTAATCTGAAGTGTGTTCATTGCTATAATGACAGCGGCGCCGGCAAAACTTGTAATGAATTATCAACAAGTCAGGCAAAAGCTGTCCTGGATGACTTATCAAAGTTCAATGTGCCTTCGGTGCTGTTCTCGGGGGGTGAACCATTGATGAGGCCTGACTTGTTTGAACTGATTGAATATGGAGTTCAGAAAGGATTGCGTGCAGTTATTTCAACCAACGGGACACTCATAACTGCTGATGTAGCCAAGAAAATAAAACAAATGGGAGTTTCATATGTAGGTATAAGCCTTGATGGAATAGGACAAGTCAATGACAAATTCAGAGGAGTACCCGGTGCTTTTGACAGGGCTGTGCAGGGTATAAGAAACTGTCAGGATGCTGAAGTGCGAACAGGTCTCAGATTGACTCTAACCAAGAGAAATGTTCAGGATTTGGAGGCCCTGTTCGACTTTTTCGAAGCAGAGAATATAGAGAGGGCCTGCTTTTACCACTTTGTGCCAAGCGGCAGAGGAAGGGCTATCGGAGATGATGACCTCAGCCATTCTCAAAGCAGAGATGCCATTGAGACAATATTAGCCAAAACCAAACTGTACAAACAAGCCGGCAGGAAAACGGATATCTTGACAGTCGATAACCATGTTGACGGTGTGTACCTGTACCTGAAATTGCTTAAGGAAGATCCTGCCCGTGCTGCAAATGTCTGGAAGTTACTTCTCTGGAACGGCGGGGGAATGTATAGCAGTGGAGTTGGAATCGGGTGTGTGGATTTTAATGGCAAAGTGCATCCAAATCAGTTTTGGGGGCATTACGACCTGGGAGACGTCCACGAAAGGCCTTTTAGTGAGATTTGGCTCGACGCCAATGAACCTTTGCTCAAAGGTTTGAGGAACCGCAGAGAACATATCAAAGGCCGCTGTAAGCTGTGCCGATTCTTTGAGGCCTGTGGCGGCAGTCTGCGTGTGCGGGCAGACTTATATTTCGACGACCCCTGGGCCCCGGACCCGGGATGTTATTTGACAGACGAGGAAATCGGTCTGGACCCAGAGAAACAGGAAGAATTGCGACGCACCGGAGAGATTTTCCAGATGCCTGATTAACATCCGTTTATCTGTACTTTGGAGGGATTGCCACATAGTTGACTTCAGAGTCGTTGGTAAGATTTTCTAATCGACGCGGATTCTTGAATTTTAGAGGCCAAGGGACAAAGCAGAGAAATAAATATTGAATAATTTCTCGTATCTGGGAATTTTTCCTTGCATTTACCATCGTGAGTGATAAAATAAGATTGATAATAATAAAGATTCACTAAGGGACTACTTTAGTGAAGGAACAAGTTGGAAAATCGCATCTTAGTATATCTGGATTGTCAGAGAAGATGTAAGTAATGGAGTACAGTTCAAGAAGTTTAAATGGCAGTTGAGAAAATAGACAAACCGAGTCTGTGTACACGAGAAGTCCTTGTCGAGCAGATTCTTTGGCTGATACGGCTTAGATGGATTGCCGTAGGGAGTATAGTGGCTGCCGTTCTGGTGGGCGGTTATGTCTTTCCTTATCCTTTGTTGCCATCCGCTACCCCAATCTACGTCTGTGCGGGAATACTTTTACTGTGTAATATTTTCTATTTCTCTGTGGCGACCAAGAAAACAGATGATGCCGGGCCGAAAGATATCGCGCTGGCGATGGTCCAGGTAGAGGCCGATTTGGTCATTCTCACAGCAGTGCTTCTTTTTTCCGGGGGAGTTGCTAATCCGTTTTTCCTGTTCTATATATTTCATATCATCATAGCAACGATAATACTGCCAAGAAATCTGTCGCTCGCTGTCGGATTAACAACTATATTGTTATTTGGTCTGCTGGCTGTCAACGAGCTCAACAGGGGAGCATGGCTGGGGCATTATCCACTGCAGCTCAAGAATGCTGTAGAAGGGCTGTGGACAAATCCGGTATATCTCCTTGCTGCCTTTGCGGCATTCGTTTGTACGGTGGTGCTGGCACAATATTTGACGAGAATGATCATCGTCCGAATGACTGCAAAGGAAAAGGAGGCGGCGCGAAATAATGATCTGCTCCAGGCTGTTATCAGTGCTATGACTGAGGGAGTAATGTTTGTTACCCATGATGGCAACGTAGCGATTTGCAATCCTGCTGCGAAGCTTTGGAAGGATGACCCTATTTTGCACAACGGCCATATAGATAAGAGTTGCGATTCGCCGGAGGATTTTCCGCCGATCCTGACCGAGCACATAAGAGGTCTTTGCGCCAGTGGCAACAAATCGACAGGTGTAAGTACAGGGCAGGCAATTGAGTTCGACACGGCCGGCCCGGAACAGCGATATATTGAGGCAAATAGTTCTCCCGTTGTCGGTACAGACGGACAAAGGCTGGGGTACGTTATCGTGGGCCAGGACTTAACTGAGCATAAAAAGTTGGAAAAAGATTTATTAGAGCGCACTGAGGAGGTAACTGCAATTAACGAGATGTTGAAAATGTCACGGGTAGAAATGGCCCAGCGTGAGAAAATGGTCGCGATAGGTCAAATGGCCACCGGAATTGCTCATGAGATAGGTAATCCTCTTGCAAGCCTCTCTTCAGTGGCACAGTATTTGGGCAGAAAACTTAGTACGCATGAAGAAAAGGAACACCTTCTTGTCATAAAGTATCATGTGAAGCGTATATCCAACATTCTGAGACGTATGCTGAGTTTATCCCGGCCGGCGACAGCCGAGTATAAATGGGTCGACGTCAACGAATTAATAGACAACACATTGTCACTTATGAAATTCGATAAACGTATGCGGTCGGTTACTATTAATAATATCACCGCTACCGACTTGCCAATGGTGTGGATGAATCCACAGCTCCTTGAGCAGGTGCTTATCAACATCTTTATAAATGCTCTGGATGCGATGAATGCAAAGCCGGGTGAGCAGGAACACATTCTTGGCTTAACAAGGGAATCCAAAGATGGAATAGTTGAAATTCGTGTAAGTGATACCGGCATTGGAATGAGCCCGGAGGTTTGCAAACGTGCTTTTGAGTCATTCTTCACAACGAAGGAAATTGGTAAGGGTACCGGTCTCGGGCTTTTCATAAGCTATAACCTTGTTACCGAAATTGACGGCACCATTGCTCTGGAGTCCGAGCCGGGTAAGGGGACCACAGTAATAATCCGAATCCCGATAAGACCCAAAAAAGACTTGATTGGCGGTAATGACTGCGTGGAAGATTTCACTAATAGTGCGGAAGCTATCAAAAAGGGAAACGCTTAGTTTCGATATCTTCCGGTAAAAAGTACGAAGAAAATTGTTATGAAAAACAAAGTAAATGATGATGAATGAAATACTATTAGCAGATGATGAAGTAACTTTCAGAAAAACCTTCACAAAGGTCCTTCAAGAAGAGGGAATGGTAGTTACAGCGGTGGGTAATGGTTCTGAGGCAATAGATGCCATTATGAAACAGCCCTATCCTGTGGCGATACTGGATATCCAAATGCCCGGTGCAGATGGAATAAAGGTTCTGCGAGAGATAATGAAAGTAAGGCCCCAGACGCGTGTAATAATGATAACGGCCTATGGTACGATTGAGATGGCCGTTGAGGCGATGAAGCTCGGAGCTTGCGATTACGTGATGAAACCTGTAATTTTCGAAGACATATTGGCAAAAATTCGGCAGCATTTGCAGTATCTGGGCTTGCAAGAAGAGAACCTGGAACTAAAGCGTGAGTTGAACAGCAGGTTCGGCATCGGCCAGATCGTGGGCCAGGCTGAATCAATGCAGCAGGTTTTTGAAATCATTCGGAAGGTGGCCCGGACTAAAAGTAATGTGTTGATAACAGGAGAAAGCGGCACCGGCAAGGAATTAGTTGCTCACGCAATACATTCCCTGGGGTCGAGAAACGGCAGACGTTTCATTGCAGTCAACTGTAGCGCAATACCTGAAAGTCTGCTTGAGAGCGAATTGTTCGGCCACAAAAAAGGAAGCTTTACCTCTGCTATTAAAGACAAGAAAGGACTTTTTGAAAGTGCTCGCGGCGGGACTTTGTTTTTAGACGAGATTGGTTATATGCCGATGAGCTGCCAGGTAAAGCTGCTGCGGGCGGTGGAACATAGGCAAATAATGCCGGTAGGCTCCACGGAACCTGTCGATATCGATTTGCGACTGATTGCCGCCACGAATAAAGACCTGTTTGAAGAGATAAAAATGAGACGGTTCAGAGAGGACCTATATTACAGGATGAATGTTGTCGGCATCCATATCCCCCCCCTGCGGGAAAGGAAAGAAGATATTCCATTGTTGGTCGAACATTTCATTAAGAAATATAATGCCGAGATGGGCAAGCATTGTGTAGGAGTAAACGACCATGTTATGCAGCTGCTTATGAGTTATGAGTGGAAAGGCAACATAAGGGAGCTTCAGAATATAATTGAGCGAGCTGTAATATTTGCTGAAGACGATATTATAAAGGTCTCTGATATCGGATTCTTAGGATCGAGTGCGATGGTATCGAGTGAGGGACACGAAAGCTTGCAGGCTGCTGTCAAGATATACGAGAGGGAACATATATACCGAGTGCTGAACAAGTATAATTGGAACAAAGTTGAAGCCGCAAAGGCTTTGAAGGTTGGTTTGTCAAGTTTGTACAGGAAGATTGATGAGCTGGAAGTCAAAGTTGGCAAGCGCAGGAAAGGACAAGCAGGATGAATTGAGCTAAAGTGCCTAAAGTTATTTGAGTTTATTAGATTTTAAGCACTTAAAACTTTAGGCAGATGTCAAATTTCTGACTTCTGACTTTTACTTGTGGCAATATTGTGATACTGTTTCGATTTATTTATCAGGTGGGATAGTCCAATGAAGGTTACAAAGGCTACAGCTTATGCTTTGCATGCTCTAATGTATATGGTCAGGCATATTACACAATTGCCCGTCACAACCGATACTATAGCCAAAGGAGAAGGGATTCCACCCGGATATCTGGCCAAGATATTTCAACGGCTGACAAAAGCACGCTTAGTCAGAGGCGTGAAAGGTCGCAAAAGGGGACACATTTTTGCCAGGCCACCGGAAGAAATCAGCCTGCTTGAGGTAATTGAAGTTATGGAGGGTAATTCATTGTTTGGCGATTGTCCCTTAAATCACTGTGAATGCGGTGGAACCCCGGAGAACTGCGTTATTTTTGCCCAGTGGATTAGGGCCACAAAGAAAATAAATGAGTTGTTTGAGGAAACTTCTCTGGCAAGCGTAGCCTGGAACCATCCGGAACATCGTTTTCACAGCCTGCCGGAATCGCTTGAGACTGAAAGGAAAAAACTAAAAAGGAAAATGGCCAAGCCAAAGACGTCAACTTTGTAGCCCATCTCATGCATGGTGACAAGTTTGAAGTCAACTGGACAAGCTCCTACAAGATAAACTTTTCCCTGTAACATTGTTGTTTTTTACAGAAAATTTATGAAAAAATAAAAAAATCTTGACATTCTCATTTTTGAGAATACCGGCCAAGTGTGCCACGAAAACAGGCCGGTAACGCGTGAATCTCAACACCTTTTAGCTTTACATTACGATGGTTTTCAACATAATATATAGCAGTTGGTTCCGCGAGGGTCAAGTGAAAAGATGTGGTCATTACCGGCTTTGTTGTAAGAAAGAGCTTGCCTCAGCTAAATTACAAATAGAACCATGTGGCTAAATAATCTGCTAAATTGTTAAAGGTTGATATACCATCGAAAGATAATATATGGATGAGCTGGATTGCCGCATACTGGAAGCGCTTCAAAATGATTTTCCTTTGAGCAAAAAGCCCTATGAAATCATAGCGAATAGATTGCAAATCCCCTGCGACCAGCTCTGGAACAGGATCCAGAAATTATTGGCTGAGGGCGTAATTCGCCGAATAGGAGCAAGTCTTGACTCTCGCAAGCTTGGTTTTTGCAGCACCTTAGCTGCTGTTTGTTGCAAGGCGGACTTTGTTGAGCAGGCTGCTGAGATAATAGGCCGGTTCCCTGAGGTAACCCATAGCTATCTCCGTAATGATAATTTCAACATTTGGTTCACTATAATTGCGACTGACAAGGACAGGATTGAGTATATTCTCGAGCAGATCCGCACCTCTTTATCGCTTGAAAGTTCACAAGTCCTTAATTTACCGATCAAGAATCTGTTTAAGCTCAACGCGCGTTTCAACGTCAAACCCTAATCCCAAGAATTGCGGCCTTATGCATTTGGTTAAATTTGTTTCAGAATAAGATGGTTGGCCGCACTTTTTGGAAAAGTGTTTGGTCTTGAGGAAACTTCTCATATTTGAGAAACAAGTCCTCTTAATATCGATTTGAGCACGCTCAAACCTTAGTGATAGATTGAATAATAGGGTTTATTGTGATATTATATACTGTACTGCTATCTGGACTGAATCAAGATAGCAGTCCAGGATAAGGAAGTATTTGTAAACTGACTTGACCTGTAACAAGCAACAGTGAGTAACCATTGTGAATGGAGTGGAAATGCACTGCGCAACCATGTTGCGCAGTTATTAGCTCAACGGGATTTAGGCAGCAAACCGGTTGTTTGCGGAGCGCGGAGTTCTGAGAAGAAAATGTAATGACAGTTCAACGGGACATAAAGAAAGGCCCCGATTTGCCGGAGCCTGGCATTCGACGACAAGCGTTTCTCTGTGGTCCGCCGCTGATGATTGAGGCTGTTACAAGAGTGCTCCAAGAAAAAGGAACAAACGACATCTTCTATGATGAATTTTAGGCACATTGTGTCTATGTTGTCGGATTAGACACCTGAAACTGTTTAATTTTATGAGGTGATTTATGGAACATGCAAAGATTTTGATTGTGGATGATGACCCTGATTTTACCAATGTAATTAAGACCATTCTGGAAAATGAGAAGTATACCGTGGTCACGGCCGCAGACAGAACAGAAGGGATGGAAGAAATTAAAGCTGAAAAGCCGGATTTAGCTATACTGGATGTTATGATGTCCACCTGGCAGGATGGCTTTGAAATGTCCAGGCAATTGAAGAAAGACCCCCAGCTCAAAGATATACCTGTCCTGATGCTGACGGCAGTTGAAAAGAGAACCGGCATAGGTTTCAAATCTACTGCTGGAGATCCTACCTGGCTGCCGGTGGATGCGTTCCTGGACAAACCGGTAGAACCCGAAATTTTGCTGGCCGAGGTAAAAAAACTTCTGTCAAAGAAGGCTTAGGATGGAACCGGTATCCGAAAATATCAGACTCCTCAAGAGAGCTTACTGGCTGATTAAGCTAAGATGGGTAGCCATAGTATTTGTCGGCGCAGCGACTTATGTTTCTCGCAACCTTTTGGATATAGAGCTGCAAGGTGCTGCCCTTTACGCTATCGCGATACTTCTTGCTGTGTACAATTTGATAGTGTTGTTTCTGTTAAATCATTTTGCTAAACGGGGTAATGAGGTACCACACGCGGCAGTAAAAAAAATAATCAACTTCCAGATATCCGCTGACCTGCTTACCTTAACGGTCCTGTTGCATTTCTCAGGCGGGATCGAAAACCCATTTGTTTTTTACTTCATATTTCATATGATTATAGCGAGCATCTTACTTTCTGTGTGGGAGAGCTTTTTGCAAGCCACGTTTGCCGTTTTGCTTTTTAGTCTCCTAATACTACTCGAATATCTGCAACTTATACCGCACTATTGCCTAACAGGATTCGCGCCCTACTGCCTGCATAGAGACGAACTTTATATTCTTGGTACTTTATTCGTCTTCACAACTGCAATATATTTGGCGGTATACATGGCCAGCTATATTGCCGTGAGACTCAAGCGAACCGAGCAAGCCTACATAAAAGCAAATATATTACTCCAGGAAAAAGACCGCATAAAGGACGAATATGTTCTACGCGTAACTCATGATATCAAAGCGCATATCGCAACTATCCAGAGCTGCCTCGGTTTGATAGTGAACAAAGTGATCGGGCCACTTGACGATAAGCCGGCGGAGTTTATCAACCGTGCATACACCCGAACCATCAAACTCAAAAACTTTGTGGAGACACTGTTGAAGCTGACACAAATGCGACTGAGCGACAAATTTGAAATGGATGTTTTTTCATTGAGAGATACCGTACACAATGCGGTTGCTGCTGTAAGAACCAAGGCTGAAGATAAATCGATAATCCTAAATTGTGATGTTGAATCGTCGGTAGATGAAGTCACCGGCAACCAGTTTTCCATTGAAGAAGTAACCGCAAATCTGCTGCTTAACGCAATAAAATATACACCGGAAAATGGGACGATCACATTAAGTGCGAAAAATGGAAATGATTTTACCGTCATCGAAATCGCAGACACCGGCATCGGGATACCCGTGGATGAGCTTGGAGAGGTTTTTGATGAGTTCTTTAGAGCGAGTAACGCCAGAAAAACCGAGAAAGATGGTACCGGTTTAGGGCTATCGATAGCAAAATACATAGTGGAGAGACATGGTGGGAAAATATGGGTCGATAGCATAGAAAATATAGGAACCAAGTTTTGGATAACGTTGCCAAAAAGAGCTAAGCAATTCCAGACTGCGTATATCCGGTCAATTTGACCCAATACAGATTTTTAAATAGAAAAGATTATGGCGAAAAATTTTAGACTTATATCATCAATAATAAATATACTAAAGCAGTTGAACTGGAAGGTGAAGATATTAGCATTAGCTGCCGTAGTTTTGATCTTTGCTTCAGGTCTAATTGTAGTATCTGAGCAGCCGGGCTTTTGCAATTCTTGTCACATTATGAACACCTTTTATGATAGTTGGAAGACATCGTCCCACAGCGAGGTGAATTGTCTTGACTGCCATCTCCAGCCTGGGTTTGTCGGTCACGTCAAGGGCAAGATAAACGGTCTTGCCCAGGCGGTTGATTGTATAGTAGGCAGAGTGGGCACAAAGCCAAACGCCATGATCAAAGATACATCCTGTCTGAGATCAGAATGTCACAGTACTGAAGAGCTTCTAACAAAAAATATCGACTACAAGGGTATCAAGTTCACTCATAAAAATCACGTTGCAAAAGTTGTCGATGGAATAAGAATCACATGCGGCACGTGTCACAGCCACTTTGAGGGAGATGAGCATTTCAACGTGAACAACGATGTATGTTTTACGTGCCATTTCCTTAGGGATATTGAGGACAACAACGGATTGGTACAGACGAGCTGTCAAGATTGCCACGAAGTGCCGGATATGGCCATCCAGCGAGGATTGGTGACAATTAACCATGCCGAGTTTGTTTCCTACAAAGCAAGCTGCGAAGATTCCTGCCATAAGAAAGAAGTCCAGAAAACGAGCGAGGTAGCCGATAGAGTTTGCTTGAACTGCCATAGTTTTAACAAAGAACAGCAGACTGACAGTGTAGAACTGCATGAAGCCCACTCTAATAATGACAAGGTGGAGTGCTTTGCATGCCATGGAGAAGTGTCACATGGTCAGACAGAGGTAACATCGGTTTCAGTCATGATGGACTGTCAGAATTGCCACAGCGCCACTCACCAGGTTCAGCGCACTATATACGCGACCGAACACCCGATGCAAAACGAAAAGACAGATCGCGTTCTCAGCCCGATGTTTCTTACACATGTGGAATGCACCGGATGTCATATCGAGCCGGTCCAGAGAAAATCTGGTATATTAGACAGCTTTGGAACAGTCGCAAAAGCGGTGCCTCGAGCATGTGACAAGTGTCACGAGGAAGGAACAGGTCAACAATATATACCTTTCTGGCAAGGGAAGATCAAAGAATTGTATGAAAAGATAAGCCAGGCTGTAAATATGCTTGAGCAACGGGCAGAGCTTGAAACAGATGAACAACTTGCGCAGGAGCTCCAGGGCAAAGTCAAACAGGTTCGGTCTATCCTTGAGTCCGTTTCATCCGATGGAAGCTGGGGCGTTCACAATTTTAAATATACCGAAGCAATGCTTCTCCAGGCAAATGAAGTGTTAAGTGAGACAAAATAGAGTTGACCATGAGAACAGATATAAAATCTAAGCTATGCACAAGAGTTGTTGGCATTGTTGTTGCGATAATTGCTGCCACAACAGCATTTACAAACTCGGCTTGGATTGACCGGACCTGGGCCATGCCTGCCCGCCGTGGCTCGCTTGGCGTAGCCAAGTCGCGACAGGTCGGACCGCATCATTCGTTTCTGGCAGGGCCATGGGAACTTGTGGTCAAAATGGATCTGGAGGGGGAAGGACTCCGCTTCCCAATTAGAGTTTCTGACGAGAATAAACCTCACAAGTTCGGCAGCACCTTGCCTGTAAAGGGAACGCCCATCAAGATCAGGCTCGAAGAATATGTCCCCGATCTGAAGTGGGAGACTACAGCGGCCAAACATCGTGGTGGAGGAATTGTTGCAAAATTAACAATCAAAGGTAAGAACCTGGAACAGGTTATCTTGCTCAGTTCAGATGAGCCGGGCAGGCAATCGATATCTTCCAGTATCGGAGGTGTTGCGATAAGAAGACTCTATGACCCAAATATCGCTGAGTCACTGGTGCGAGAACTAACCCACCCCAGAGCGGTCGGCATTTTATCGGTCTGGCCTGAGGATAGTAATCGGCCATTCGAATATGTGGTTAAGATGAAAGAAACAATAACTATACCGAGAACCGAATATAAACTAACCATCATAGAGTATATACCGCACTATTCGATTGATACCAAGACGAAAAAGGTAGTCAATCGTTCGGAAAAACCAATTAATCCTGCTCTCAAGGTAGCCATAGACGATGGCCAGAGAACTTTTGAGCGATGGCTGTGGGCAAAATTTCCTTCATCTCCGCACAAGGAAACAAAACTTCCCTTACAGATGAGGTTTACTGATTTTGACCTCAGCGGCGAAAAAGGCAAACATATTCTTGTGGCGGCAAGTGGAACTAAGTCGTGGCTGCTATTGTCTAATAATAGGAAAAAACGGGCGGAAAAAACCGTTCTTGGCCGTTCCTACCCTTTTACAGACAAAGAATACTCCTTCAGCATCGAAAAAATTATGGACGAGGCAATTATAAAGACCGAGTGGAAAAACAACTCTGAGAGCCTGATGCATCCTGCTATTATCGCAACGATAGAGCAAAACGGCACAGACCGTCAGACTGTCTTAGAATTGAATAAGCCTATTCACTATAAAACAGAGTTTGGAATGTTAGTACTACTTTACAGACGCAGTCCGACTCCATAGAGGGTTGCTAATTGAACCGATATGTCTAAGGAACGTATTACAAGACAACCTATTAAAACGAGCGTATGATGAGGTTAAGTTGGGATTAGAGGGCGTAACAATGTTAGAGAAAATTTACAAGTCAGTAGTTGTGTTAATTTGTGTGTTAATTTCCAATGGGCTCGCAGTAGAAAAACCAACTTCGCTGCAAAAAACGTGTGTTACAGAAGAATGTCATGCGGACTACGCCAAAAAAGCCTACGTGCATGGACCCGTCGGCCTTGGCGACTGCAAGGCATGCCACAAACCTTTGAAACCTGAAGAGCACACCTGGCAGTTTGTACGTAAAGACAGAGACCTTTGCGAATATTGCCATTTGGAACAGACAACCAAGAAGAATATACATGAACCACTGAAGACGGGCGATTGTATGCAGTGCCATGACCCTCACAGTAGTGATAACAAATTCCTGATTACCGAGAAAACTATCGCTTCTTTGTGCGACAACTGCCACAACATTACCGAAGGATTTCAGTTTCTACATGGGCCTACAGCCGTCGGCGAATGTACAGTTTGTCACGAATCTCACAGCTCCGACCTCAAAGATTTGTTGGTGAGTGAACACAGTCAGCTTTGTTTTTCCTGCCATGTCGTAACGCAGGATGAATTGAAGAAATATGAGTTCATTCACGAGCCCGCAAAGAACGACTGCATCGGCTGTCATAATCCACACGGAGCCAGCAACTCAACGATGATTAAAGACTTCGCGCCCTACCTTTGTTACACTTGCCATAAGGACATACAGAATGTCGCGGAAAACTCCATGTACCAGCATAGCGTTGTAGCTGATATTGATGGTTGTATGCACTGTCATACTCCACATGCTTCGACTGTCAAATTCCTGTTGAAAAAGGATGCTATGAGTCTCTGCATTACTTGTCATGACAAACCCCAGAAAATAGGCAAAGACGAGGTCCTGCCGGCTTTCACTAAGGAGCTTGAAGACAAGAAATTTTTACACGGCCCTGTTTCCCAGAGCGATTGCAGCGGGTGCCATATCACACATGGCAGCAAATACTTCAAGCTGTTAGCGAAAGAGTATCCTCCAATATTCTACGCTCCCTTTTCCGAGGAGAACTATGAGCTGTGTTTTAGCTGCCATGCAAAGACCCTGGTATTGACGGAAAAGACAGAGAACCTTACGGACTTTAGAAATGACGATTTAAATCTTCACTTTTTACACGTGAATAAAGAGCGCCGAGGGCGGACGTGCAGGGCGTGCCATCAAACACACGCCAGCAATCTTCCAAAACACATTCGCGAGAGTGTGCCGTACGGAAAGTGGGAGTTGCCGGTCGGTTTCACGAAAACCGAGACGGGCGGTGGCTGCATATCCGGCTGTCATTTGCCCAAGGATTACGACAGGAAAAAACCTGTGGACTATCCAGCCCCGTGAGCGGTCAAGTATGAATTGCCGGCATCCGAAAAATAAAAAGCCGAGGAAGCCTGATGACAACGAAGCGTAAAATAGCTGTTTATGTTATTCTCGTTGTTATTGTCTGTTTGTTTCTGTCGCGCCAGATCATAAAAGGCTCGACGCGCAGAATCGGCATCGGTAATAAGATGCCGGAATTTTCAGCATCTGACACTTCCGGAAAGGTCTTCGATTATAAGCACGGGGTTGGGAAATTGCTGATGGTGGTGTTCTTATCTGCGAACCAGAAGAATTCTGCCCAGGCAGCAGCGGATATTAAAGGGATTGTCAGAAAACTGGCCAGCCAGGCAGAACGTCTAAACGTTGTGGTTGCCATAGATGACCCTAACAGTCAAAATTTTTTCCGTTCTGACCCAAACGAATCTGTAGTAGGAGTTCACGTAATTGCGGATATCGAATACAAGCTGTGGGGCAAATTTGGCATAATTGCAACGCCGACGGTGATAATTTCTGATATGAACGATATAGTACTGTGGGTCAAAGCCGGGCACAGTTATGACTTTGCACCTGTGATACGGGCCCGTCTGAATCAGGCGCTGGGGATAGCTCAGGAGATAGACCCGAATGAAGCAAGCCAAGTGAAAACGGTAACGAATGCCACCGTTGCCGCCCGGATTAAAAGGCATTTGCAAATGGCAAAGATGCTCCAGGCCAAGGGCCGGATTGAATCTGCTATCAATGAGGTAAGCAAAGCCAAAGAGCTGGACCCTAATTCCCTTGAAGTAGCTTTGGAACTTGGCGAGCTTTTCTGCAGAGTTGGTAAAAACGAAGCGGCTTTGAAGATAGTCGGGCGTATGAAAGCAACCAAGCAACTCGACAAAGCACGGCTGCTTAGGATATCCGGCTGGGCAAAACGTCAGATGGGTGATCTTGAAACAGCGGAAAAATATTTGCTCGAAGCTACCAAACTTGATGCTAAATCCGCCAGAGGGTTCTTTGAGCTGGGTCAGGTCTATCAGGCCAAGGGCGACAGGGACAAAGCGATAGCGGCTTACTACCGGGCCTTGACACTGGTTTTTGATGGGCGTTGAAAAATGGCCATTCTTAGTACTGATAACGGCCATGCCTTGCTATTCCCAGAAATGAGAAATGCGTTCACTGCCTACAGTGGCCTCAAAGTTTTTTCTTGTCCTTCGGTACTGTAAACGCAGCATTTACAGGGCATTATGTATAGTTGCTTTTGCCTTTACGTTTCCGCCACGACTTTGGCACATAAGTTGCAGCGGTTTTGATGAGACGTTAGCATTTTTTGTTTGACAAGAAGAGGGCGATTTTGTTAGAATATTTTAGGGCGATGCATCACGTTGACTTTTTCCCGTTGGTATCCCCCCTTTTCATTTTTGGAATTTGAATAGGCTTGTGCGTGCAGCGTTGGCTTTGTCCGGTGTTGGACGTATTTATTTGGAGAAGCGGTTATGAAATTGAAATTGGCAAAAGTTGGCTTGTTAATTATTCTGGCGGCACTATTAACACCAACAGTAGTGATGGCTATAGCGCACTCAGATCTATTCGGCTGCAACGGATGCCATACGCCGCACAATGCAGAGACTCTGCCGGGTGTGCCTTTGTGGAACGGGAGTGAGACAACATCCACGTTTACAATGTACTCCAGCGATACATTCCAGGGTATTATTGATGGCCAGCCCAGCGGGGATTCCAAGCTGTGTCTGAGCTGCCACGATGGTGCCAATCCCGACTTCTTATGGATAAACCCGGAACATACTTTTGGGGGTGATAAGCTGGCAAATTCACACCCTATCTCGTTTGTGTACGATTCGGCATTAGCTGCCTTGGACGGTGCGTTGAAAGATCCTTCGGAAGCGAGCACTCTTGGCGGAACTGTCCTTGAAGACCTGCTGGACCCCCAGAGCAAAGTGCAATGTAGCAGTTGTCATGATGTTCATACCTCCGGTGTCGGCCAGAGCCTGTTGCGGGGCTACGATTACGGCAGCCAACATGGGCCCGAGCTGTGTCGTATGTGCCATATAAAATAAGCGGCGATGGGAACAAAGCTGTGAGACGTTTTCGCTTAAACATATACGGGCTAAAATCTGGAGAGTGAAAGTAGCCTTTTTTAGCTCGATAAACACGGTCCTCGGCACATCTCAAGATTGAGAAATTCGGCGTAGTCAGCCATCTCCTTACCAGTCAAGAAGATATGCACTCTATTAATATTGATGCGCCATTACTGAAATTGCCGAAATAATAGTCGTGAAAATGTATAAATCTGTGTTATTCAAGAGCTTAACACTTATTAGCGTCGTTTGGGTCGTGAGCGTTTTTTCAGGCTGTCAGTCTGCCCAGCTCGAGCGGCAGACGTTAAAGCCGGTGTTTTTTCCGCCATCGCCTGAGGTGCCGCGCCTCCAGTTCCTCAAGTCTTTTTCCGGACCTGACGACCTTGGGGCCGTCACAACCAGTGCTTTCGAGAAGTTCGTGCTCGGCAAGCCTGAAACGATGGATGGTATCACAACACCTTACGGGGTCGCGATTTTCGCGGGTAAACTGTACGTGTGTGATGTAGGCAAGAGAATGGTGGAGGTGCTCGACCTTGAGAATCGCACGTTTAGTTATTTGACAAAAGACCGGCGATTGACGAATCCGGTGAACATCTACATTGATGACGACGGTACGAAATATATAGCCGACCCAACAGCCGGGGCGATATTTGTTTTTGATAAGAACGATAACTTGATCGCCATATTTGGTCAGGAGTCAAAGATCAATCCCATTGATGTAGTTGTTCGTGGACCGCGATGTTATGTTACTGATTTTGGCAGTAACCAGGTTGTTGTTTTAGATAAGACCACCGGCAAAGAAATCACTCGCATAGGTGAAAAAAGCAAGGGGGAAAGACAAGCAGAACCTCTGGGTGAGCTGCCTGCCGGTGAATTTTCTCTTATTAGTGATTTGGCCCTTGATCAACAGGGCAACATCTATGTCACTGATAAAGCCGGAGCACGAATAACACATTTTGACAATTCCGGAACATTTAAGCGCACTATCGGCAGGTTGGGCGACAATATAGACGAGTTTGTCAGGCCCAAAGGTATAGCAATTGATAAAGGAAACAGGATATGGGTGGTGGACGCTGCAACGGAGGTGGCCAAGATATATAATCAACAGGCCCAGCTCCTGTTGTTTTTCGGTCTGCCCGGCAATGAGCCCGGAATGATGAATTTGCCGGCAAAGATTGTCCTGGACTACGACAACGTAGAATTGTTCCGACAGTATGCTGTTGAAGGGGCGGATATAGAGTTTTTGGTTCTGGTTTCAAATCAATACGGTTTGAATAAGATCAGCGTTTACGGTTTTGGCAGGTTTCCTGTGCAGGAAAAGGCGATAGAGCAAGCGAAAATGTTCGCTCGGAAACCTGAATCGGAAAATAAATTCGAACGGCAGACGAGTAAACCTTTGGCTTTGACGAAGGCAGAGCCTAAGAAAACAGCCTTTGATACCTTTGGGCAGAAAGATGAAATCGCTGAGCTTTATTACAGCAGCATGGCGTTTTACCGTGCTGGCCAGCTCGAAAAAGCCCGGGAAGGTTTGGTTAAAGTTTTGAATAGCGGCTTAATTCCACGAGCGATGGCAAAAACAATACAAGACGACTTAGCCGACATCGATAATCGCCTGGCAACGAGCGGGCAGGAAAAAGAAATTGCCGAGCTTTATTACAGCAGTATGGCGTTTTACCGCGCCGGCCAGCTCGAGAAAGCCCGCGAAGGGTTGGTTATAGTTTTGAAGAGCGGTTTAATTCCACCTGCAATGGCAAAAACAATACGAAACGACTTAGCCGACATTGATAATCGTTTGGCAATGAGCGGGCAGAATAAAAGGATTGCCGAGCTTTATTACAGCAGCATAGCGTTTTACCGCGCCGGCCAACTCGATAAAGCCAGGGAAGGTTTGGTTAAAGTATTGAACAGTGGCTCAATTCCACCAGTGATGGTAAAGACAATAAAGAACTACCTGGTGGATATCGACAATACTTTAGCTAAGAGAAAAAGTGCTCGACCTTGATGAAGGTAGAGCCTAAGAAGGTAAAGACTAAGTTTGAAGAGCTGTTTGTATGAGATACTTTTTAGGCTGCTGGATTTGGTAGTTATGTATGGATTGAAATATTATTATGTCGTGTTGTTTCGGACCAGACCTATATCAATCGGGTTAATGCTGCTCATCTTTTTTGGGATATTTGTTGTAAGCTGTGACGAGGTTGAACATTATAAAACTCTGTCATTCTTCTTTGATGGTGTTCCACCCCCGACGCAAGAGGGGCTTCAAGAAGAGCTTGTCAACGCCAATTTTCAGGAGTCCGCGCAGAAAAGTCCAAAGCAGCTCTGGTATGTACATGAGCCTCAAAAGGACTGTACGCTCTGCCACGGCAGACGCAGGCAGCAGAGAGGCTTTTCTCTTCAAGTGCGCCTAACTGCGCCGGTACCAAAGTTATGCAATGGCTGCCATGCCGACTACACCGTATCGGCATCGTTTGTTCACGGGCCCGTAGCAATTGGCCAATGCCTGTTTTGCCACAATCCACACAAGAGCAAGATCGAACATCTGCTGAAAGAACCAGAACCCAAGCTTTGCTATCTATGCCACGATATTAACACGGTCGAATTAATACCTGCTCATTTCAAAAACCAGCAATTTGCATGTACCGGCTGCCACAACGCTCACGCAAGTCCGGTTAAAGCTCTTTTAAAAGGTGCTTCATCCCAGACGAATGACAAACTTGATAGAGCCAAAACGCTCAGCAAAGCTATGCAAGAACATATACAGGCTGCGAAGGAACAACCTACAACTGGACTCGAAAGAAGGAGCTTGCTTCAAGTCTTTAGGACAGTTAGCAAATTAGTTGAGCAGGGCGAAATACAAAAGGCCAGGGCGCACCTGGAAAAGTTCAAGGACAGTAGTGCTTTCACCGATGAAGAACTGAGAAAAATTGTAGAAGTGCTAAAGCTAATGGACATTACAATAACAACAACCGAAGGAGAGCTTGAAAAGGTCAAACAGGAAAGACATGTGACTGAGGAGAAGCTGAAAGAGCCTCCAGCAGAGCCTGAGAAAAACAACAATCAACCGAGTAAGCGTAACAAAGAAATTGCCGAGCTTTATTACAGTAGTATGGCGTTGTACCGCGCCGGCCAACTCATAAGAGCCAGGGAAGGTTTTGTTAAAGTCTTGAAGAGCGGTTTAGCCCCAGCGCCAATAGCAAAAACTATAAGAGGTTATTTGAAAAACATAGATGATGCTTTGGCCCGTAGAGCAAAGTCTCCAAATTCAGAGCGGTAGCCGAGACTACGTCTGCAAGGTCATCAAATCACAACATGCACATATAATATTAAAGAGGAACCCCGCAAGGCGGGAACCCAAATAAATGCTTCAAAAAGGAATGCTGCGTGAGCTTATTGCTATTGAGGAGCCTGAGAGCATTGCTGAACCGACGATACAGTAAGACAAGGAACCGGGTGGCAGTTAGGCAGGTGCTTACACGAACAATCCTCCGGTGCCTTGCATTTTGCAGTATAAGCGGCCTTTCTCTTACAGGGTGCAGTGTCAATGTTGCCGGCAAACAGCGCCCTCTTTTAAGACATGATAGAATTCAAGGCCAGTTAGAGCTTGTAGCCCAAAGGCGTACCGATGAACAAGGGGTCAGTGGAAACAAACGCGAAAGCAAAACGAAAGTGTTTGAAGAGAGAATAAGGTTGAAAACAGAGGGTGATATATATCATCCGGATTTTTTATTCTATACTGCTGCCCTTGGTTTAGGGCTTGCCCAGCAAAGAATTGACTCAGATGAAGAGTCCGGCAGGAATAGCGAATCACTTAATGATTACAACATATTCGCTCAGTTATTGCGGGCAAAATCATACCCAACGACCTTTCACGCGAGCAAGTCGGAGGATTTAATTCCCCGGCAGTTCTTAGGGTCTTTGAGAACCGAAAGAGAAAACAGGGGGGCATCACTATTGCTGCGGTCCAAGGATTGGCCTATGACATTCCAATACACTGCCAATGAGATCAGCCAGGATGAATTAGCTACACTGGCCAGGGACTTCTTTGACAGGGACGAAGAGCGGTTAAGGTATTCTGTGAATCATGATTTTAGCGAATTATCGCATATGAGTTTCGATCTTGACAGGACTGAGGTTTCGCAACGAAGCCTCGGTTTATCACAAAATACGGAAACGGAAAGATATACTGTGTTGCACGATTTGATGTTCGGTAGTGACGAACAGCATAGGCTTGATTCTTTTCTTAACTTTGTTGACCAGTCCGGCTCTTATGATTACACGAACTGGCAATGGGAAGAACGCTTAAGACTGCAGCACTCACCCAGCTTCCTGACCAACTATAACCTGAGATTTTCGGATTACAAACGAGAGACGCTCAGGAACAAAGAAACTCGCGGCCGGGTCGGCTTCGAGCACAGGTTATATGAAAGCCT
>Ga0209427_10000691_pt1 | contig 36890 bp, 32 predicted proteins | sample DeeMarSWOR136_30_FD_187465 | JGI IMG/M metagenome (GOLD analysis project Ga0209427, IMG submission 187465) | Marine sediment microbial communities from White Oak River estuary, North Carolina - WOR-1-36_30 (SPAdes) (version 2) | ecosystem: Environmental > Aquatic > Marine > Intertidal zone >...
AATAAAGGAGGAACGGATGAAGAAAATCCTACTCGTCCTGATAATCTTGATGGCCTTATCCCTCATTCTGACTCTCTTCAGCCAAGACTTTACCTATGTCGGCGCGGCAAAATGCAAAATCTGCCACAGAACAGAAAAGCAGGGGCAACAGCATCCTATCTGGGAAGAGAGCAAGCACTCAAAGTCTTTCGCAGTTCTCGCCTCAGAACAAGCGCTAGCGATAGCCAAAGAAGCTGGGATAGCAGTTCCACCAGCAGAAAGCCCGAAATGTCTGAATTGTCACAGCCCTCTTTTCGAAAAAGCCGCTGAGCTCAAGGAAGAGGGTGTCACCTGTGAAGTCTGTCACGGACCTGGGAGTGAATACAAAAAGCTGAGCATCATGAAGAACCAGGAAGAAGCTGTGCAGAATGGGCTCATCGTCTATGCTTCGCATGACGTTATTAAAAAGCAGTGCTTGAGCTGCCATGAGAACGCCCACGATAAACCTTTTGACTTTGAAGCGAAGTGGGAAAAAATCAAACATCCAAGGCCGGAAAAAGAATAAATCCCAGTTTTGTTCTGGACAGAATTCATCGCATTTCCTGTTTAGATACATAAAAAGTAAAAATATAGGATTTCATCCTTTTTTATCAAAAGGAATACAATGACAAAATTCAGGTTTATCCTGCCTTTTATTTCGCTTTATCTGATTCTATTATTGTTCGGATTGGGCAGGTCTCTTGCTTCAGATGTGAACGCAAAATGTCTCTCCTGCCACAGCGTTGAATCCGCACGCGTAGACAGGCTTAAAGTTAGCGAGAATAACCTCCTCTCCTCTGTTCACGGTGAACTAGAATGCACAGACTGTCACCTGATTTTACCTGCAGATAAAGAAGCTGAAATCCCTCATAAAAAAGACCTGCCTGATGTGAACTGCACGGCCAAATGCCACCGCGAAACGACTGAGGTTAAACCTGGCGCTGGTCCTCTCTTTTACCCGGACAGTGTCCATGGTAAAGCTTATTTAGAAAGAAAGGTGGAGGAAGTGGCCAAATGCTGGGACTGCCACACCAAGCACAACATAAAGAAAGCATCAGATCCTGAATCCACGGTCCACCACAATAACATCCCTCTAACCTGCTCCGTCTGCCATGAGGACATGCAGGTGGTTATCAAGTTCAACATCCACCGGGAAGCGCCCTACCAGGAATACCTGCAAAGCGTCCACGGCAAATCTCTCCATAAAGACGGGCTTCATTCCTATGCGGCTGTCTGCACGGACTGCCACGGAGTGCATGACATCAAAGGAGTAGGCGAACCTCATCTCATGGCCAAAGAGCCTGAGACCTGCGGGAAATGTCACGCTTTTGTTTTCGACAAATATAAGGAAAGCATCCACGGCCAGGAAGCCCTGAAAGGTAACGTGGACGCGCCTCTCTGTGTCGACTGCCACGGCGAACATAAAATAGTTTCTCATTTAGTAAAGGAATCCCCCACGTCTCCCCAAAACATCCCTGACACCTGCTCCACCTGCCATTCCCGGCCCGAAATAATGGCCAAGTACGGAATCCCAAAGGACCGGATTGAAACCTTTATCGAAAGCATGCATGGGATCGCCATCGGCTACGGCTATGAGGCTGTGGCCAACTGTTCGAGCTGCCACGGGATCCACGATATCCGCCCGGCCAGCGATCCCCTCTCCAAAGTCAATCCAGCCAACCTGGCGAAAACATGCGGCCAGGAGAACTGTCATCCCGGCATGCCGGACAAAATCGCCGAGTCAAAGGTCCACATTGCCATAAGCCAGAAAAAATCCGGCCCTCTTTACTATATCCAGCAGGTTCTTATCTGGCTTGTCTTTGCCGCGGTTGTATTCACTATCGCCTGGTTCGTTCCTGGATTCATAAGAAAAACAAGACTTTTCAGAAGAAAGAGATGAAAAAAACGATAGTATTTCGCGCCGCTGCTCTGCTCGCCGCTTCTCTGATGTTCATACCGCTTTTTTCCCTTTCCTCTCCATTCCTTAATCAGTCAGATGAAGACTGTATGGTCTGCCATGAGGACCAGGAGCTGAAAACTGACGATGGAAAATCGCTCTATGTCGACAATGAAAAATTCGCGACCTCGATCCACGGTGCAGCAGGCTTCTCCTGCGTCGACTGCCACTCGGACCTGAGAGAGGTCGAAGAATTTCCTCATCCAACCAAGCTTAAAGCTGTCAGTTGCGGCGAGTGTCACGACGACGCGGTGAAAGAATACCAGACAAGCATCCACATCCAGGCCAATCCTGAAGAGGACTGCTGCGCTGTGACCTGTGCCGATTGTCACGGAAAGCACGACATCAACAGCACGACAGATATCTCCTCCCGCGTCTACCCGCTTAATCTACCCCAAACATGCGAGAGCTGCCATCTGGAGAGAGTCAAGACCAAAAGGGGAGGAGAGTTCATCAAACAGTATGAGATCAGCGTCCATTTTAAAGCCCTGGAAAAGGCAGGGTTGACCGTATCCGCCAACTGCAGCCATTGTCATGGGGCTCATGACATAAAATCCGTGAATGACGCCTCATCCCGGGTTTCGAAGAAAAACATCATCCGAACCTGCGGCCAGTGCCATGTGGGGATCGAGAGAGATTACCTGGAAGGCGTTCACGGCAAGGATTATGTCAAGGGAATCAAGGATATCCCTGTCTGCACCGATTGTCACAGAGAGCACGACATCATCTCGCCCCAGGACTTGAGTTCCCCCGTCTACGCCACAAAAGTGGGTGATGTCTGCTCCCGCTGTCATGACGACGAAACCCTAGCCCGTCAGTACGGATTTCTCACCGAAAGACTGAAAACATATTCCGGTTCCTTCCACGGCACAGCCTCAAAATTCGGAGAAACACGGGTCGCCAACTGCGCCAGCTGTCACGGCATTCATGACATCCGGCCTTCGGTCGATCCCAAGTCATCTATCAACCCTAAAAATCTGCCTCAAACCTGCGGCAAATGCCATCCAGGAGCAGGAGAAAACTTCGCCCGGGGAAAGATCCATGTCGTCTCGGAAAAGACCAGTAACAAATGGGCTTATTTCGTCAAGATGTTCTACATCATCATGATCGCTGCGATCATCACTGTTTTTCTTGTCTTTATAGCAGCCGATTTATTCCATCGATTGAGGCATAATAGAGCGAAGTCATGAGTACAAAGGGGAAAAAAATCAGCGGGCCAAAGACAATAATGGAAAATCCTTCTCTCATCCGGGATGATGAAGTTTTTCTGCGCATGAACGTTGCCGAGAGGATTCAGCATATCGTCCTCATCATAACTTTTCTTATCCTTATGCTGACCGGCCTGCCGCTGATCTTCTACGAGCTTAAATTCCTGAAGCCGATCTTCTCTCTGGAAAAGAGCTTCTACGTCAGAGGGATTCTGCACCGCATAGCAGCTGTTGGCCTTATCCTTAATGTGATCTGGCATGCGTATTACACGATCTTTACCAAAAGAGGCAGGAATAACTTCAAGGAGCTTCTCCCCAAGCTTAAAGACTTTAAAGATGCTTTCAAGCTTTTCTGGCACAACTTGGGGCTGATGCGGTTCTTAAACAGAAAAGGATTCTTGAAAAAATTCTTCATAGCCCATCCCTACTGGCTCTTCGAGAGAGCTCCGGAGTTTGGTCGCTATAATTTCATCGAAAAATTCGAGTACTGGGCAGTTGTTTGGGGTTCTGTGGTGATGATCATCAGCGGCTTCTTTATGTGGAACGTGGAGCTGTCCCTCTCTCTCTTTCCCTTATGGGTTCATAATATATTTGTCATCGTTCACGGCTATGAGGCCCTGCTGGCCTTCCTGGCTGTCATCATCTGGCATATGTACAATGTCCATCTCAATCCTGAGGTCTTCCCGATGAGCAAGGTCTGGTTGAACGGAAAGATCACGGGAAAAGAATTGCGCACGCTCCACCCCCTGGAATATCAGAAAATACTTGAAGAGAGAAAAGAGCGCGCGAAATAAATAAACATTATCGATAAAAGAGGTATTTAATCCCAAAAACAATCAAAGCCACTCTCCACTCTTTACAGGACAAGACTAACGGAGTTGAACTCGTCTTCCAGATATCAACAGTTTTGAATATCTGAATCCTGGATCATTGAGCATCAGTCTTCAGATACCAATCCCGCAAAAAACGCAGGCCAGAACGGGTCCTGAGGGGGAATCTCCAGAGAAACCTGCGTTCCATCGAGGCGTCTCATTATCCTTTTCTCAGTGTTCTCTGTCACTCTGCCTATGATGGAAGCCTCTATCCCTTCTTCTTTGAGCTTTTTTATCACTTTTGCTGAATGAGTGGGCAAAGCTGTGATCAGGAGTGAACCTTCTGCGATGGCAGATACGGGATCTATCTCGAACGCCTCGCAGACCATCTTCACTTCTTCAGGATAAATAAAGAGAGATTCATCAATATCCATCCCCACTCGACTGGCGTTGGCAATCTCAAAAAGCCCTCCGATCACACCGCCCTCCGTGGCATCGTGCATGGTTGAGATACCGCCGGCTTTCATGGCAGTCAACGCATCCTTGACCACCGTCATCTGTTTGCAGAGAGCCTTGGCTCTTTCAATGAGACCTTCAGGGTATGCCTTTTGAAGCTCTCTCTCCCGTAAAACCGAAAGTATCCCGGCAGTTTCTATGGCCGGTCCTTTGGTAAGGAGGACATCATCACCAGGCCTGGCTCCGGCCGGGGTTACATAGCTGTCTTTTTCAGCGACGGCAAAAACGGTGATTCCACCGATGGTCGGCGCGGCAAAGCCAGGATAGTAGCCTGTGTGGCCTCCCACGATGGCCATCTCCAACTCCACAGCGGCGTCATGGATGGATCCGACGATGGTCCTGAATTCTTCATCACTTGTCTCCGGAGGCATCAGCAGGGTGTAGGTCATGTATCTGGGCTTGACTCCCATCACGGCGACATCGCTGGCGCCGATGTGGACGGTGTACCAGCCAAACATCTCAAGCGGCTGCTTGGGAATGGAAAATATCGGGTCTTCGGCTATGATAAGGACCTTGCCCTGGCCGATATCGATCACACCCGCATCGATACCGGTTAAAGGCGGAACAATCACCGAGTCATCCCGTTTCCCAAGGCGGCTGAGAAGAAATGAACTGAAAGTGTCGAAATCAATTTTCCCTATTTTGAGTTCGGACACCACAGCCTTTTTGCGATTTTCAGTATTCTTGCGGCGTATCATCGGTCCTCCTCTCGATTCCAGCCCTCCGATGGCCTCAAAGATATTCCCATCCTTATTATTTCCCTCTATAAAAATTAAAATAGCCGTTTATAAATTGGCTTCGAACCTGTCCGGATTGAATTAGACCGGAATCCAAGCAGAAAAAACATAAATCTGTTCCATCTCCATTTATACCTTATATTAGTTATAAATTCTATCTATTTAATATATTTAATAGTATAATAAATTCCGTGATCAGGGATTCAAACCTCAAAGACGGCTCGAAAATCGCAATAATAGGGGGAGGTCCGGCCGGCTCTCTTTTTGCTCATTTTTCGCAAAAATGGGCAGAAAGGATGGGAATAAGAATCACCACCACCATCTTTGATGGGAAAGACTTCCTGCAGCGAGGCCCTAAAGGATGCAACCTCTGTGCCGGAGTCATCGCAGAAAGTTTGAACCAGAAACTGAAAGAGGAAGGCATATATCTTCCGGAAAAGAGGATTATCAACAGAGTCGATGGATACTCCCTCCATGTCAACGGCGAAAATCTTTTCCTCCCTTGCGAGGAAAACGGGACCAACACCATTGCCACTGTCTTCAGAGGAAACGGCCCCCGTTACTCTGCCTTTCCCGGAATCGTCAGCTTTGATGATTTTCTTCTGAACTGGGCTCAGGATAAAGGAGCAGAGGTCATATCTCATCCTGTATGGGACATCCGGATCCCGAGGAAAAAGGATGATCCTGCAAGTATCTATTTCGGAGAGAGAAAGAGCCTCCAAAGGTTCGATGCGGATTTGATTGTAGGAGCCTTCGGCGTAAATTCTTTCCTGACGGGAAAGATACAAAAACTCGGTTTTGGCTACATCCCTCCCTCCACCCTCACCACCTACCAGGCTGAGTATAAACTTGAAAAACCTGAAATCTCCGAGCGCTTCGGAAACTCTATCCATGTCTATATTCCCCGGTCGAAAACCATACGGTACGCAACAGTCATTCCCAAAGGAGATTACGTCACGGTCACCATAATCGGCAAAAAGAATGCCACTCAAGATATTTTCCGGGATTTTCTGTCTCTGAAAGAAATAAGAGGAAAAATCCCTGCCTTAAAACCTCACTGTTTCTGCTATCCTAAAATCACTGTTTCACCAGCCAAAAATCCTTTCACCCATCGACTAGTCATGATCGGAGATGCCAGCTTCTCAAGGCATTATAAAAACGGTATCGAATCGGCTTTCATCACAGCCAAATTAGCAGCAGAGTCCGCTTTTCGAGCTGGTGTCGACGCCTCGTCCTTTCGCTCGAATTACTACACCCAAGCGAAAAAACTTATCATTCACGACAATTCCTACGGCCGTCTGCTTTTTTCGGTCAACGATATCATTTCTTCCATCCCCCTCTTGACCGAGTCTCATCTTTCTCTTGCCCGGAAGGGCTCGACAGGCCCAGCCAAAAAACTCAGGCGAATCCTGTGGAACATGTTCACCGGCAATATTCCTTATAAAGATATATTCAGGATTTCTGCTGACCTGAAGTTGCAAACTTATCTGATGTGGAATACAATAAGCCTTCTCTTCCAGAGAACAAAACATTTATTTGGAATAGCTGACAAAAATCCATCCGATGTCATCTCAACTCGGTCCTCTCAAAAACGAAGATGTGGTCGTTATCATCGGCGGAGGTCCAGCCGGTTCCAGCTGTGCCATAAAACTGAAAAAACTGGCCATACAGAAAGGCATCAACCCCAGGATCATCATCTATGAAGGAAAACTGTTCGAGAAAAAAAGCTATTATAACCAATGCCTCGGAGTACTCTCCCCGCCGCTGGAAAAGATAATGGAAGAGGATCTCGGAGTCCCTTTTCCCGCGCAAATCATCCAGAAAAAGATAAGCGGCTATTACATCCACTCCGAAAACAACGTGCTTAAGCTCGCCGGTGAACACGCCCCTTCTTATGCCTGCCGGAGAGTGGAGTTCGACGCTTATCTCTTCCAGAAAGCTAAAGAGAGTGGAATAGAAGCCTTCGCAGCTCGCGTGACAGACCTGGATTTTATCCTAGACGGCGTAATGGTCTACAGTGAGAGCAACAACATCAAAGCCGATGTTGTTGTCGGTGCATTTGGCTTGGACGATGGGATGGCCAAGACTTTTGAAAGAATGACCTCTTACTGCCAGCCAAAATTTCTCTCCTCGATCGTCACCAAGATTCATCCAGGAAATAAAGGCATGGAGGAGTTTGGGAACTACATCCATGCCTTTCTCCCGTCCTCCCTCTCCCGTGTCGAATTCGGTGCCATCACGCCCAAAGGAAACCATCTCTCAACGAATATCGCTGGAAAGGATATCGACTCGAACATGATGGATAAATTCCTAACCTTGTCTTGTGTGAGAGGTGCGTTGCCTTCACAAACGGAAAGGATCTTGCCCAGCCTCTACTACTTCAAAGGCAAGTTTCCCACTCTCCCTGCTGGAAATTCAATCGGCGACAGGTACATCATGATCGGCGATGCGGCAGGCCTGAACCGTCCTTTTAAAGGTAAGGGGATCAACTCAGCTATTATTACCGGAATCATAGCCGCGGAAGTGATGATGAATCATGGTATCTCTAAAGCGGCTTTTCAAAATTATCTGAGAGATTGCAGGATGCTGACGGAAGATATACCCTACGGAAAAGCGTTAAGGTTCTTTACGAACCTTGGCTCACGGCATAGACTTCTCGACAGCGTTCTGGAAGTAGCTAAAAAAGAAAAGAAGCTCAAAAGAGCTCTTTTTAACATCGTTTCAGGCCAAGAGACATATAAAAACATCTGGAAGGAAACAAGAAGCCTTAAACTCTTCTTCAGGATTATCTTTAAAACGCTCAAAAGGAAATCTTTAAAACCTGAAAGCGGACCGGAAGATGGAAATGACGTTTAATCTGGAATCACTCTGGGAAAAAGGAAAGGACTTCCTGGGTGTTTCCTTCCCTATAATCTCCGGTGCTATGACCTGGATCTCCGACAGCCACTTCGTCTCCTCAGTTTCCAACGAGGGGGCATTCGGTTGTCTGGCTGCCGGTAACATGGAACCCCAGAGTCTCGACCAGGAAATCAGGCTAACTCAAGAGCTCACTGATAAGCCGTTTGCGGTGAATCTCATCACCATCGCACCTCACTACAAGGAACATCTCAAGGTCGCCGTAAGAAACAGCGTTCCCTTCATCGTCTTTGCCGGAAGTTATCCTCGTCAGCCCGAGATCGTGATAGCCAAAGAGAGTGGAGCGAAAGTTCTCAGCTTCGCTTCTACAGAATCACTGGCGAAGCGTCTTATTGACATGGGAGTGGATGCCCTCATACTGGAAGGAAGCGAGGCCGGCGGTCATGTCGGCCATGTCTCTCTCGGAATCCTTCTCCAACAGGTTCTGTTTAAGGTCAAGGAGGTTCCCGTTTTCGTTGCCGGAGGAATCGCCACCGGTGCCTACATCGCCCACCTTCTGCTGATGGGAGCGGCCGGGGTCCAGCTGGGCACGCTTTTTGTCCTGACTGATGAGTGCCGGGCTCATCCAAAGTTCAAGGAGGCTTTCATCAAAGCCAGGGCCAGGGACGCGGTCGCCACGCCTCAGATCGGCTCTGAGCTCAAGGTCATCTCTGTCCGGGCCCTCAGGAATAAAGGTTTCGACCTTTTTTCGGAGTTGCAGGTCGAGCTCATCCAGAAAAGAAAGAAAAAGGAAATCTCGCATACTGAAGCCCAGTATCAAGTCGAGAATTACTGGGTGGGGGCTCTGCGTCGAGCTGTCCAGGAAGGAGATATCGAGTTCGGTTCACTCATGGCCGGTCAGAGCGCAGGCCTCGTCAACCAGGTCAAGCCTCTCAAGGAGGTCCTGGCCGGTTTAATAAAAGAGGCTGAAGAAGAATTGGAAAAAGTGAGAGAGAGAGGTCAGGCTCTTTAGCCTCTCTCTGACATCATTTAAAAAAACAAATGAAAACAGACAGGGCTTCAAACTGTCCAAGTCATCAAAGGCTAAATCCCAAGCTTTGTTGATAGCCGGCAGGAGAACTGATAGAATTCTCAACCGAAACCAACGGAGGCAAAAACCATGATCATTGCCAATTTTGCCATCTTTCCCACGAGTGAAGGGGTATCGGTCAGCAAGTATGTCAAAGAAGCCATCCGCGTCATCGAGGCTTCCGGGCTGAAGAATGAGACCGGCGGAATGTCCACGGTGATCGAAGCTCCGGACCTGGCGACTCTTTTCAAGGTGATAGAAAAAGCCCATGAGGTCATGGTGAAAATGGGCGCCAGAAGGATTCATGTCGACCTGAACGTCGACCACAGGCTGGACACGGATGCCACCATCGATACCAAACTTAAATCCGTCGGCAAACGGTAATATTCCCCTCGCTCTCAGCTTTTGTTGAGATTCAGTCCCTTTCCCTGAGAAGCGGCCGGGTGAGGCAGGTCGGACCACCGGCTCCTTTTCTCGATATCTCTTCCCCTCTGTATTCATGGACTTCAACGCCGGCATCTTCGAGCATTCTTCTTGTCAACGGATTTCCCTCTATCATGATACATCGGCCAGAAGCCAAGGCCAGCACATTGCAGCCCATGGTCTCAAACTCTGAATCAGGCACTTCAATAAGACGAATCCCTCTCTCCAGGAGCCACTCCCGAAATGGCACGGGCAGGAGCCTGGAATAGACCACAGCCAGGTCACGCCTGACAGGACTGATGAGAGACATAAGATGCATTACCCCCTCAGGTCCTTCCCAGTGGGGCAGGGGAACTTCAAGACACTCATCCACAGCGTCTGCCAGGAGCTCTCTGAATTGGCGCTGGCCTTGGCGATTTGTGCGATATCCCAAGCCGACAGCCAAGATTCGCTTGTCGAACCAGACGATATCCCCGCCTTCCAGTCTCCCCTCGCCGCGGATAGAGCCGAGTACAGGAATCCCCAGCTCCTTGAGAAATTTCCCGGCAGCAGCTGATTCTGCCAATCGCTCCTCCTTTCCCATGCGGCACAGGACAACTCCTTTGTCTGTCATGAGGAGCGAGTCACGGACATAGATGGAATCCAGTCCGGTTTTATCGTCCGGAGGCAAAAAATAGATCTCCGGAACGAACCTCTTCAAAATCTCCAAAAAACTGTCATACTCCTCGAGAGCCTTTTTAAAGTCCGGTGGTGCGGAATAGTTCAGACTTTTCCACTGAGCCAGGATGTTTTTCTGGCTTTTAAAGGCAGCTCTGGGGTGTTTGAGCAGAAGACTCTTGATCGGGTCAATCTCGGACAGGCATCCGAATTTCATTAGATTAACCATTTAGGGGAGTCATCACAAATTCCGCGATAGAGAAGAGCTCAGGTTGGGTGGTGAAAAAACCGTATGGAAGGCTGAGCGGGCATGGTTCCTCGACCGAATGGAGAGGAGAGCGAAGCCTGGAATCGAGCTGCTTTTGACTCGCTGGGGCAAAAGCAGCGTGTTTTTGAACCATCCTACCTGAGCTATAATTTTTTTTATCGCGGAAAATGGAATGTTTACCCATTCAGGCCTATTATAGGCTCAAAAATATATCTTTGGTAGGAGAAATTTTCCCTATCCCAACTCAGCTTGACACGCCTCTCAGCGGTCTTTAGAATAGTGGACTATTTATCAAAAACATATCTTGCCTGAAGAAAGGAGGCTTAAGGATTGAAGAAAGAGTTCATTCCCGGATGGGCATTAATGCTATTAGTCGGGACAGCAGCCTTATTTCTGTCCAAACTGGTTGTGATTGGTGGAAAAAATCCAGTCGAAGCGGCTGCTTTGGCAGTGATTCTGGGCATCTTCTTAAGAAATATAGGAATCGTACCCAATGTCTGTCATCCGGGAATTAAGGCCTTTGAAAAAATGCTCATCCTGGGAATCGTGCTCATAGGGGCCTCTCTTGACTTTAGAAATATTGGCTCTCAGGGCTTAAAAATGTTAGCTGTCATCATGACTACGATGTTTGTAAGCTTCTTCGTTATATATTTTCTGGGAAAGGCATTCAAACTTCCAACTTCACTCGCAATACTCCTATCCGTAGGCACGACTATCTGCGGCGGCTCAGCCATAGCTGTTACAGCACCCCTTATCAAAGCCAAAGAAGAGGAGACCTCTTACGCAATCGGCACCATTGCCCTCTGGGGACTCATTGCTATCCTGTTTTATCCCAAAATAGCCCAAGTCATTGGCGTGACAGATATCAATTTCGGCGTCTTTGCAGGCACGGCCATCCATTCCACTCCGCAAGTCGTAGGAGCGGGCTTCATCTTTTCCGACCTTGCCGGCAAAACCGCTACAGCCGTCAAACTCGTCCGAAATTGCTTTATGGCACCTCTGGCCTTCTTAATTGCCATCTATTACACAAAAAACATCCTGTCAGGCAATAAAAAGGAAGGAAGCCAGGTGAATGTCGCCAAAGCCTTTCCCTGGTTCCTGTTTGGCTATTTCGTTATGGCTGGACTGAATACCAAAGGTTTTTTATCCGAATCCGGAATCCGCGCCTTTAACACATCAGGCAAGTTTCTCATCCTGCTGGGGCTGGCAGGAATCGGTTTGAATACAGTCTTCACCTCCTTCAGAAAAGTAGGATTAAGGCCTTTGATCGTAGGATTGATCGGCTCAATCGTCGTTGCTGGATGCAGCATTGCAATGATCATTCTAATCCTCTGATTCTCAATTCCACTATTCTTTATTCATCTTGAATAGTATAAAATAAGCTGGCCTTTTTCTGGCCACTGTTAAAATGTCATGAAAGGGAAGGAAATGAGCAATAGAATTTTTGCTATCCGAAAATTGATGAAAGACATCGGAGTTGAAGCCTATCTCGTGCCGAGCTCCGACCCTCATCAGAGCGAATACGTTCCTGAATTCTGGCAGAGGAGAAAATTCATCAGCGGCTTTACAGGCTCTGCGGGGGATGTGGTCATCACGCAGAAAAAGGCCGGCCTCTGGACGGACTCCCGTTATTTTCTCCAGGCCGAACAGGAATTGGATGGCAAGGTTTTCACTCTCTTCAAGCTGGGCCTGCCCGATGTCCCCAGCTTCGATGACTGGCTCCTCAAGGAGCTTAAGAAAGGAGAATCCCTCGGCCTCGATCCCCGCGTGATCTCGCACAATAATTATTCGGCCTTAAAGAAGAAGCTGGAAGACAGAGGGATCCCGCTGAAAACCATCGAAAAAAATCTGGTGGATGAATTGTGGGAAGGAAGACCGGAGCCTCCCAGGGGAAAAGCCGAAATCCACAGGGAAAAGTATTCTGGCGAGGCAACAGCAAGCAAGCTGAAAAAATTGCGGGCCAAAATGGCTGAGGAAGCAGTGGATGCCCATGTGGTGGCTATGCTGGATTCTATCGCCTGGCTGTTTAACATCCGCGGTTCTGACGTCAAGTACAACCCGGTGATGATATCCTATGCCATAGTGACCAAAGAGAAAGCATTCCTCTTCGTGGATCAGGAGAAAATAACCGATACTGCCAAAAAAGCATGGAAAAGGATTGTCGAGGTTCGGGACTATGATGATTTCAGCTCCGGGCTCCAAGCCCTTGCCAAGAAGGGCGCGAAAGTCTGGCTTGATGAGGGCAGCGTGAGCCAGTGGATCGTGAGCAACCTTGAGCGAGGTGCCGGATTCCTGTTCAAGCCCAGCCCGATTAAGATGTTCAAGGCTATCAAGAACAGGACGGAAATATCTGGATTCAGAGCCGCTCATATCCGCGACGGGGCGGCCATGGTCAAATTCCTCACCTGGCTGGAGAAAAATGTAGGCCAAGCCAAGGTGACAGAGGTCTCAGCCGCGGAGAAAGCCGCTGAATTCAGAGCCATGAATAAGATGTTCCGGGGCATGAGCTTTGAGACGATTTCTTCTTATGGCGCTCACGGCGCCGTGGTCCATTACGCGCCGAGCCCTGAGACCGATGTCCCGCTCAAACCTGAGGGAATCTATCTGGTCGACTCCGGCGGACAGTACCTGGACGGGACAACAGACATCACCCGCACCGTAAGCCTCGGGAACCCGACAGAGGAACAAAAAGAACGATTCACCCTGGTTTTGAAAGGACTGATCGATCTTCTTTCCACTTCCTTTCCTCAAGGAACCGTGGGTAAACAGCTGGATACGATTTCCCGGCTGCCTCTTTGGGAAAAAGGATTGAACTACGGCCATGGAACCGGACACGGCATCGGGACCTATCTCAACGTCCATGAAGGCCCCCAGGCCATATCCTATTACCGCTGCATCGGTATCGCGCTGGAGCCGGGAATGATCACCACCATCGAACCCGGCTATTATAAGGATAACGAGTACGGCCTTCGCGTGGAGAACGTGGCTCTGGTGGTCAAGGATGAGGAGAGGTCAAGCGAAAAGGCTGTTTTCTACAGGTTCGAGAATCTGACTCTCTGCCCAATCGACCTCCGCCTGGTGAAAAAAGAGCTTTTGACGGCGAGGGAGATCGGCTGGATCAACGCCTATCATCAAAAGGTCTGCAAGACTTTAGCTCCCCTCTTGGACAAGCCGGAAGTCGACTGGCTGAAAAAGGCAACGAGAGAGATTTAACAAGGAGAATTCGGGGTCAGGGCTCGACATTAGACATCCAATCATTGGTTACCGAGTGAGAATTGCTCAGGCACAAGCTACAATATGGAAAATGTACTTATTGGACATTAAAGAAGATTTTATTCAATGTCTTTTCACAAAAAATGTCTAATGTCGAGCCCTGACCCCTTTTATGATTCCTCCGCCCACCACCGCATCTCCCTCGTAAAAAACCACGGACTGGCCAGGAGTAACGGCTCTCTGGGGCCTGGCGAATTCCACCACGGCCTGGTCCGAATCCAGGGATGTGACTCTGGCCTTAGCCTCTATGTGCTTGTAGCGGATCCTGGCTTTGACCTCGAGCGGTTCCTTCACTCCTGCCACAGAGATCCAGTTCACTTTTGAAGCCAGAAGGGATTTTTGATAAAGCTCCGCCTCGGGTCCGACCACGATCGTATTCCTCTCGCTCTGGATGGAGAGGACGTAGAGAGGATGCGGAGCTGAGATCCCCATTCCTCTTCTCTGGCCGATGGTGTAAAAAGAGATTCCCCTATGCCGGGCCAGGACCTTATTGTTCAAATCGACTATGGGCCCGGGATGGAAAGATTCAGGAATCCTGCTCTGGAGGAAACGGGCATAATCATTATCCGGAACAAAGCAGATCTCCTGGCTTTCCGGCCTTCTGGCGACAGGAAGACCCAGGTCATGAGCTATTTTCCTCACTTCAGCTTTGGTGAAACCTCCGATGGGCAACAGAGTGCGGGAGAGCTGCTGTTGGTTCAAAAGATAGAGAAAATAAGACTGGTCTTTGTGCCTGTCCTTCCCTTTTTTGAGAAGGTAGCGCCTCTTCTGAAAATCATATTCGACCCGGGCATGGTGTCCGGTGGCGATATAATCTGCGTCAAATACTTTCAGCTTTCTCAGCAGGACATCGAATTTGATGTACCGGTTGCAGCGCACACACGGATTGGGAGTCCGGCCTTTGGAATATTCTTCACAGAAATCTGCGATCACCCGCTTTTCAAAGGATTTCTTGAAGTCAACCAGGTAATGAGAAATTCCGAGAGAGACAGCCACCCGGTGGGCATCTTCGGTGGCTTTCCAGCCGCAGCAGCTTCTTAAGCTCTCTGACATACAGTATTCCCTGGGCAGGGAGTAGAGGTTCATGGTCACCCCGACCACATCATAGCCCTTCTCTTTAAGAAGAGCAGCAGCTACAGAGGAGTCCACTCCCCCGCTCATGGCCACAACGACTCTTTTTTTCATTTTTCTTCAACTCATAGGATACCATAAAAAAAAAGGAGGGTAAAAAAGGGGACAGGCTACTTTTTAAGGATTGTCAGTATCTGTTTTTTTAAGGGAAGACATAGACAGTTCTATTTTTTTAGAAAAAGTAGCCTGTCCTTTTTTATAAAAAAAATCCCCCTTGCTCTGATGAACAAGGGGGACGAGGCTGAAAAAACCTTTAAATTTTTTTAAACTGAATGAAGTTCTTGTCCTCTCAGATTCTCTTTGGTTTTTCCTACTGAGTTTTTTTAACAGCACAGGCGGCACAGCTGCCTTGAGACTGGGCGTCCATTTCTCCGCCTTTCTTCGCATACTTTTCAGGGTCCTTAACGAATTTCTCCTGACAGTTTGGGCAGCAGAAATAATAGGTCTTCCCGTCATAGTCGTATTTCCCGGCAGCCTCGGATTTCTTGACTGTCTCACCACTCACAGGGCAGGTGACCATTTCTTCTGCTTTGCTGGCATATTTTTCAGGGTCCTTTTTAAATTTCTCCAGACATCCTTCCATACAGAAATAATATGTTTTGCCGTTATATTCATAAGTCGCTTTCGCTTCGGATTTCTTGACCTTCATACCGCACACGGGGTCCATAACAGTGCTGTCAGCATCACTATGAGCGTATTTTTCAGGGTCCTTGATAAAGGCTTCCCTGCAGCCATCGCAGCAGAAATAATAGGTTTTACCCTTGTAGATATAGGGCCCCCTGGCTTCTGACTTTTTTACTGTTTTACCGCTGACCGGACAGGTCACCGTGTCATCAGCTGCCTTCGCCTGAGCTGCAGCCATCAGAGTAAAAACGAGAATAAACCCAAAAAATAAGGCAAGAGCTTTTGAATATCTTTTCATCCATTCCTCCTTGGTAATCTCTCAATATATTATATTAATTATATATATTCAATAGGAATTGTCAAATGATTTAATGCGGCTTTTTTGGGGGACAAAGAGAAAAATTGAAAATATCGTGATTTTGTCCAAAAAAAACTGGAATTCCATCACAAGAATATGTAAAATAACCCAAATGTTGACTGTTCAATCGGAGGGGAATTTCGACGCCTGACATGGCTTCGAAACCCAAAAAAGCCCACCTTGTCTTAGAGAACGGGTCACTCTTTACCGGACAATCCATCGGCCACGACGGCTACGCGGAGGGGGAGATCGTCTTCAACACCTCCATGACCGGCTACCAGGAAATCCTCACCGACCCGTCATACAACGGCCAGATCGTGACCATGACCTATCCCCTGATCGGAAATTATGGCTGTAATCCCGAGGATGTAGAATCCCACCGGCCGTGGGTAGAAGGATTCGTCATCAAAGAACTGGCAGCTCTGCCCTCCAACTGGAGAAAACAGGAGTCCCTGGTCGATTTTCTGAAAAAGCACAATATCGTGGCCATCCAGGGAATCGACACCCGAAAGCTGACCAAGATGATCCGGACCGGCGGTGCCCAGAGAGCCCTCATCTCCACCCAAAACAACGACATCCATGACCTCCGCCAGCGAGTGAGGAAAATCCCCTCCATCATCGGGGCTGACCTCGCCAGCGAGGTGACCACCGAGAAACCTTACAGGTGGCGCGAGGGCATCTACGACTGGCCCTCAGGCTACCCGAACAAGAAAAAATTCAAGCATTTTGTCGTGGTTTACGACCTCGGGGTCAAGAGAAACATCCTGAGAAGCCTTGTCTCACATAACGTCGATGTGCTCGTTGTCCCGGCCCGGACATCATGGGAAGAAACGTTGAAGCTGAAACCCGACGGAGTGCTCCTCTCCAATGGTCCGGGCGATCCCGCTCCTATCGAGTACGCCATCGAGAACATCCGAAACCTCATCGGCAAGATCCCCATCTTCGGCATCTGCCTCGGCCACCAGCTCCTGGCGCTTGCCCTGGGAGGCAAGACCTTCAAGCTGAAATTCGGGCACCGCGGAGCCAACCACCCGGTGAAAAACCTGGAAACCGGAGCCATCGAGATCACGTCCCAGAACCACGGCTTTGCCGTGGACATCGACTCTTTGAAAGGCCGGGCCAAGCTCACCCATCTCAACCTCAATGACCTGACCGCAGAAGGATTCTCTCTCAAGGATAAATTTCTGTTCTCGGTCCAGTATCATCCGGAAAGCTCGCCCGGGCCCAGGGATTCCAGGTATCTTTTCCAGGACTTCATCCGGATGATGGAGGATTTCAGAGGAAGATAAGATGCCGAGGCGCCAAGACATCCATTCCATCCTGATCATCGGCTCCGGACCGATCATCATCGGGCAGGCCTGCGAATTCGATTATTCCGGCACCCAGGCTCTCAAGGCACTGAAAGAAGAGAACTACAAAGTCATACTGCTCAACTCCAACCCGGCCACGATCATGACCGATCCCGAGTTCGCCAACCGGACTTATCTGGAGCCCTTGACCGTCGAATACCTGGAGAAGATCATCCACAAAGAAAAGCCGGACGCTCTGCTGGCCACCCTGGGCGGCCAGAAAGCCCTCAACCTGGCCCTTGAGCTCGACGAAGAGGGGATCTTGAAGGAGCACAGGATTCAGCTGATCGGAGTCAACGCCGAATCCATCCGAAAGGCGGAGGACAGGCTGCTCTTCCGCCGGGCCATGGAGAAGATCGGGCTTGAGGTTCCGGAGTCCGGATACGCGTCCAGCCTCAAAGAAGCCGTGGACATCGTCAAGAAGATCAAGTTCCCGGTGGTGATCCGCCCCTCCTTCACTCTTGGCGGAACAGGAGGCAACATCGTCAAGAACTGGCAGGACTTCTACAAGTATATCCCCCTCGGCCTGGCCATCAGCCCCATCACACGGATCCTGATCGAGAAATCCATCATCGGCTGGAAAGAATTCGAGCTGGAGGTGATGAGGGACAAAAAAGACAATGTGGTCATCGTCTGCAGCATCGAGAATTTCGACCCGATGGGAGTCCACACCGGAGACTCCATCACCGTGGCTCCGGCGCAAACCCTGACCGATAAAGAGTACCAGAGGTTGAGGGACGCCTCGATCGCCATCATGAGGGAGATCGGGGTGGAGACCGGAGGCTCGAACATCCAGTTCGCGGTCAATCCCGAAGACGGACGATTGATGGTCATCGAGATGAATCCCCGGGTCTCTCGCTCCTCGGCGCTGGCCTCCAAAGCGACCGGGTTTCCGATCGCCAAGATGGCCGCCAAGCTGGCTGTTGGCTACACCCTGGACGAGATCCTGAACGACATCACCAAAAAGACTCCGGCCTGCTTCGAGCCGACGATCGATTATGTGGTGGTCAAGATCCCCCGCTTCGCCTTTGAAAAATTTCCCGAGGAAAAGCCTTCTCTCACCACCCAGATGAAGTCTGTCGGAGAGACGATGGCTATCGGCCGGACCTTCAAGGAGGCTCTTCAAAAAGCCATCCGCGCCCTCGAGATCAACCGCTGGGGATTTGAGGAAAAATTCAAGATAAGGGCAAGGAAAATCCTGAACCGGGACCGCACCCAGCCCAACGCAGAAAGGCTGTGGTTCATCGCCGATGCCCTGAGAGCCGGGATATCCATAAAGGAAATCTTCGAACTCACCCAGATCGACCCCTTCTTCCTCCAGAACATCAAAGAGATCGTGGATTTCGAGAATGAGCTGAAACTCCTAAAAAAAGACAGCCCTGACCTTGAGTTACTGCGCAGGGCCAAGGAACTGGGATTTTCGGACAGAAGGATCGGCGAGCTGACCAAACTGAAAGAGCATGAAGTCCGGAGGATGAGAGAAAAGGCCAGAGTCCTTCCGGTCTGGAAAGTGGTCGATACCTGCGCCGGAGAATTCGAGTCGGAGACCCCCTATTTTTACTCGACCTACGAAGAGGAGAACGAGGCTGAATGCCTTCCGGATAGGAAAGCCATCATCCTCGGCTCTGGCCCCAACAGGATTGGCCAGGGGATCGAGTTTGACTACTGCTGTGTTCACGGCGTCTTTGCCCTGAAGGATCTGGGCTACAAAGCCATCATGGTCAACTCCAACCCGGAAACCGTGTCCACAGACTATGATATCTCCGACCGCCTCTACTTTGACCCGGTGACCCTGGAGGACGTCCTGTCTATCTACCGGAATGAGCGGCCTGAGGGCATCATTGCCCAGTTCGGCGGGCAAACCCCTCTGACTATCTCCGTGCCTCTGTGGAAGAATAAGGCGAGCATCCTGGGGACAAGCTCTCAGGCGATCGATGAGACAGAGGACAGGGAAAAGTTCGACAACTTCCTGAAAAGGCTCAACCTGAGGCGGCCGAGAAACGGAATGGCCTGGAATGTTCCCCAGGCTCTGAAAACGGCTGAGAAAATCGGCTTCCCTGTTCTTGTCCGGCCCTCCTATGTCCTGGGAGGCCGGGCGATGAGGATCATCCATGACGAGGAGGAACTGGAAAAATACGTCAAATCCATCAAAGAATACATCTCAGAATACCCGCTCCTCATCGACGAATTCATCGATAATGCCGTGGAGCTCGACGTCGACCTTCTCAGCGACGGTGATGATGTCTACATCGGCGGGATCCTGGAGCACATCCAGGAAGCCGGTGTTCATTCCGGGGACGCGACCATGGTCACTCCTCCCTATTTCCTGGCCGACAGGGTCATCGAGGAAGTGAAGCGCCAGGTCACACTCATGGCCAGGGAGCTGAAAATCCTGGGTCTGATGAACGTCCAGGTCGCAGTCAAAGGAACAATGATCTACATCCTCGAAGTCAATCCCAGGGCTTCAAGGACCGTGCCTTTCCTCTCCAAGGCTACCGGAGTCCCGCTGGCCAAGGTGGCCACCCAGATCATCATGGGAGAAAAGCTCAAAAACATAAAGATCTCTCCTCCCCGCATAGAGCTATATGCCGTGAAGGAGGCTGTCTTTTCATTCGACAAGTTTCTCGAGGTGGACCCGGTCCTCGGGCCGGAAATGCGCTCGACCGGGGAATCCATCGGCATCGACACCCATTTTCCGCTGGCTTTCCTCAAAGCCGAGGAAGGCGCTGGATTTCACCTCCCTGACGAGGGAAGGGTGTTTGTCAGCGCTCCGGATGAAGACAAGCCGAAGATCATCCCCATCGTCGAGAAGCTCGAGCAGTTGGGGTTTGACCTGGTGGCCACCGAAGGCACCACCCAGTATCTCCGCAGGCACGGCTTCCGTGTGGAAACCATCGGCAAGATCTACAAGGAAAAAAGAAACATCCTCGAAGATATCAAAGAGGGAAAAGTCGGGATGATCTTCAACACACCCACCGGGACGTATGAGATCAGCGATGCTCAGAAGATCAGGAAGGTTGCCTTTTCCTACCGTGTCCCCTGCTTCACCACCATCCCTTCAGCCATGGCAGCGGTCAAGGCCATCGAGATGAGGAGAAAAAATCCCCCGTCTCTCCTCTGCCTCCAGGATATCCACAACAATTCCGTGAAACGTTGACTCCGAGGCCCGGCTAGTCCCTGAATTTTTGGATCAGTTTTTTATACTGGGCGACCATCATTTCATATTTTTTATTATTTCCGATGAGGCAATCCACTGCCAGAGTGATTATCTCTCCCTTTTCCAGTCCGCTGACATTGCTGATGATGTCAATCTTCTCGATCGTCTCCGCATTCATCTTGTAGGTATGCCTTTTGCTCAAAAAAATTGGCTTTTTGAGTTCTTTATCCGTATTCTCGAGCTTGGGGCTCCCCTTCTTATTAGGCACCTTCACTTTCCTTTTTGGCTCTACTCTGTACTTCTGGAAAGGTGCTGTACAGATTTTGCATTCTTCCCTGAACTGACCGGTCTTTTTTATCTTGTAGAAATACTCATCCGTCTCGGGTTTCCATACTCCGCACATGCTGCATTTTTTCTCTGTGATTCCGCCTTTTCCTTTTCTTCTTTCTGCCTTCATAATAACCCCCAGAGATAGTTATCAGTAACATATGTTACTAGTAACTATATACGAATATTTTTTTCATTTGTCAACAACAATCTTTTTGATTTAATCAAAGGCCAGGTTTCTATGGCGAAAGCCCGATCTGGAATGGCTATTTGATCCTGTAGGTTAAGCCGACAGCCCCGGTTATGCCGGAATAACTACCAGTCACAGACCAATAGGCTTTCAAGGTCACAAAGAATCTTCCTAAAAAAACTGAAGGATTATCAGAAAAAGAGATGTGTGTTCCGAAAAACGGCGCAAAATAGGATTCGCTCCTAAGATCGCCCGGATAATCATTCCCTAATTCATTGTTCACGGAAAGTAATGTATAACCGAGACTTACACCCGAAAAAAAGCCTAAGCCCTTCAATCTATCAATTCTCAGATGATATGAAATATCCAAAGAAGGTTTGAAAACATGAAAAGAGAACTTGCCGCCAAACATCCCCAGGTAATCAGACCATTTGTCATAAAAAAGAGTGCCTCCTAGGCCAATATTATCGGTGAGTAAAAACTCATAGCTGATCCCGATGGGAAAAGGCATGGTATCAAAAGGATCGGTAGTTGCGACATACGACTTGCTTTCAGCCTGGCCCATAATAAACATGGAACCTTTGGTAAACATTTTTGTTTGGCTGAAGGCGGAAACGGGATTCAGAATAAAACCAAAAAAAACAAAGACAAGTACTGATAGATAAAAAACAGTTGCTTTTCTCATTTCCTTCACCTGGATGCTTTGCTTAAGTTTTCAAATTCTCTTGATCCACAACATAATCAGAAAGCAAATAATATGCCAATTCATAGAGAGACGCCTTAAACTGAGCAGGGCTTTTTTGTCTCGAGAATGCTGTCTGCCGCCCGTTATCCGGAGTTTATCTAAAAATAATTCGCAATAAATAGGATACAAATGTCCCTTTATCAGGACAAAAGCTATCTGTTCTGGGGAGGAGGGCGCAGGCGACTGAACGGCACGAATTATGGGATGTATAAAAGTATCAACAAACTTAACAAAATTTGAAAAGCCTGGAATTGATATCTTCCACCACCCTGATTAGTGCTCGGCCAGGACTCAAGGATGCTGAATTGACATGCCCTGCTTTCACTGCTATAAACAGTATCTGTTATTCAAAGTCATTATTGCGTCTTCAGGCGATTTTCGCTGACAGGATGCCTTGCTCAAAAGGATAAACTATGAAAGAAAAGTTTTATACAAACATCCTAGACGGGATCGGCAACACGCCTCTCATCAAGCTGAACCGGATCACAAAGGGATTGAAGGCAGATGTTTTCGCCAAGCTCGAATATATGAATCCGATGGGCAGCGTTAAGGACCGGATTGCCAAGTACATGATCGAAAAGGCGGAAAAAGAAGGCCGGATTGCGCCGGGAGACACGATCGTCGATAATTCCAGCGGGAATACAGCCCTGGGCCTGGCTATGGTCTGTGTGATAAAAGGATACAAGGTCAAGATGGTCGTCCGGGACAGCCTCAGCTCTGAGAAGATCAAGTTCCTTAAAGCTTTGAATGTTGAGCTATTGATGGTTGATCACACCCTTCCACCCGAATCACCCGATTCCTACAACAAGATCACTCCCAGAATTGCGCAGGAAACCCCCAACGGGTATTACTTTGACCAGCATAACAACCGCGATAACAATGAAACCCATTACATGACCACCGGGCCGGAGATCTGGCAGCAGATGGAAGGGAAGATCGATTATTTTGTCGCGGGAGTAGGAACAGGAGGAACGATCTGCGGAATCTCCAAATTCCTCAAAAAAAAGAATCCCAAGATAAAGATTATCGGAGTCGATCCGGTTGGCTCTATCTTTTACGATTACTTCCACACCAAGAAACTCACCAAGCCCTCCCGTTATCTTATCGAGGGTTTGGGGGATGAGTTTCTTATCGGCTGCGTGGATTTCAACCTGATCGACGATATCTATAAGATCACGGATAAAGAGGCCTTTCTCATGACCAGAGAACTGGCCGATAAGGAGGCCATCCTGGCCGGAGGTTCGAGCGGAGCAGCGATATGGGCCTGTCTGAAGCTGGCCCGCCATATCAACAGGCCGGCCCGGATCGTCACCGTCTTTGCCGATTCAGGTACCCGCTATCTGAGCTCTATCTATAATGACGCCTGGCTCAAGGAAAAAGGAATACTCTAAACGGGATTATTCTCAAAAAGGGACAGCCTCTCTTCTCACCTATTTTCCGAGTTGCCCTCATCGATTCTCTTCTTCATCCTGCTCTGAGCCACCCAGGCAAATATCACAGGAACCAAGATCAGATTTAACACTGTTGCCGTAACCATCCCGCCTACAGTGGGTGTGGCTATAGGTTTCATGATCTCCGAACCAGCCCCTGTGCTCAATAGAATAGGAATGAGAGCCAGGATCGTAGTGGCTGTGGTCATGACGATCGGCCGGATTCGCAGCAGTGCGGCCCGAATAACATCCTCAATAAAGGATTGTCTCTTCCTTGCATATTGCACAAGGAAATCTATCATAACCACTCCGTCCTCCACTGCGACTCCAAAAAGCGCAATGTAACCCACCCAGACAGCGGTGCTGAACTTGAAGCCGAGGATGTACTGCAGCCAGATGCCACCGATAAAGGCGAAGGGAAGGGAGAAAACCAGGATCAGGGCTGCCGAGAAACTCTTAAATTTCATGTAGAGCAAAAGAAAAATTATGAATACGCAGATGGGAAGAACGATCATCAACCTCTGCCGTGCCTGCATCTCATACTCATACTGACCGCTCCAGGAGATATAATAGCCAGTAGGAAGGTCGAGCTTCTCCCGCACAACCTTCTGCGCCTGGTTGACAAAATCCACGACACCCACCTTGTCCGTGTCCACATCGACGAATACCCTCACATAGGGGAGAGTATTCTCTCCGGCGATCTTGGCTGGGCCCTCCACTTTTCTGATGTTTGCAAGTAGAGAGAGAGGAACTTGAGCTCCGCTCGGTGTCGGTACAAAGATTTTTTTGAGGGCCTCAAAACTATCCCTGAGTTCTCTCAGGTAGCGAATCCGCACCGGATAGCGCTCTCTCCCTTCGACCGTGGTGGTGATGTCCATCCCTCCGACAGCGGTCATGATCAGATGTTGGATGTCGCCGACCTTAACACCATAGCGGGCGGCCTCTTCCCTATTGATATCGATCTCCACATAGGGCTTGTTTCCTATCCTCTCCGCATAGGGATTCCTGGCTCCGGGGATCTCTTCCAGAATATTCTCAATCTGGATCCCGATTTCTTCATTTATTCTCATGTCCTCGCCAAAAACCTTCACTCCTACGGGAGTTTGGATTCCGGTCGCCAGCATGTCAATCCGGTTGCGGATGGGCTGCGTCCAGATGTTGCTCACCCCGGGAATTCTCAAGGCCTCATCCATTTCGTTGATCAACCTCTGCCGCGTCATTCCTTCCCGCCAGAGCTTCTTGGGTTTGAGCTTCACAATCGTCTCAATCATGCCCACGGGAGCCGGGTCGGTCGGCGTTTCCGCCCTTCCCAGTTTTCCGACAACGTGTTCCACTTCAGGAAAAGATTTCAAAATCATATCCTGTGTTCTCATGATCTCCATCACCTGGGTGAGGGATGCTCCAGGAAGAAGAACGGGCATGAAGAGCAAATCTCCTTCATTCAGCGGGGGCATGAATTCACTTTTTATTTGAGTGAGAGGAAAATAGCTCACGCCCAGGAGAAACAGAGCGATGAGCAGGACGATGATCTTGTGTTTGAGTGAGAAGCGAAGCACAGGCTCGTAGAGACTCATAAGCAACTTATTCAGAATGTTTTTCTCTGGGAGACGCATCTTTCCTCTTAAGAAGACAACGCTGAGTACAGGAACAAGGGTTATGGCCAGCACTGCCGAGCCGAACATGGCAAAAGTCTTGGTGAAAGCCAGGGGCGAGAAAAGTTTTCCTGCTTGGCCCCTCAATGAAAATACGGGAATAAAGGCCACAACGATGATAAGGATGGCAAAAAAGATGGCGGATCCCACTTCTTTCGAAGCCTTGATGACCGTGTCTAGCCTCCTCTCCGGGGTCATTGCCAGATGTCTGGATATGTTTTCTGTCATGACAATCCCGGCATCCACCATCACTCCGATGGCAATCGCGATACCTCCCAGAGACATGATGTTAGAGGGAATCTTTAAGTAGTACATAATGAGGAACGAAATCAGAACTCCTACAGGAAGGATGATGGAAACGATCAGGCTGCTGCGGAAATGCAACAGGAATATTAAAATGACGATGACAGCTACCACAATTTCCTCAAGCAGCGTATCCTTTAAATTGTCTATGGCCCGGTTGATGAGTTCTGTGCGGTCGTAAAAGGGAACAATCTGAACGCCGGGAGGTAAACCTGGTGTGATTTCTTCGATTTTCCTTTTGACTGCCTCGATAACTCCCAAAGGATTCTCTCCGTATCTCATCAACACCACACCGCCTGTGACTTCGGCTCCTTCCTTGTCCAGTGCGCCCCGTCTGAAAGCTGGGCCCGTAGTCACCTGCCCCACATTTTTGACATAAACCGGAACTCCTTGATGAGAACCAATCACGATGTTCTCGATGTCCTCCACTGATTTTATGAATCCAAGGCCCCGGACAATGAATTCCGTTCCCCCTTCCTCAATCACCTTGGCGCCAACATCGATGTTGCTCTGGCTCACCGCATCGAACATGCTGTGCAGGTTTACGTTGAAGGATAAAAGCTTATTCGGGTCAACATCGATCTGATACTGTTTAACAAACCCGCCAACAGTAGCGACTTCAGAAACTCCTTCAGCCGAATTGAGCTGATACCTGATGTACCAGTCCTGAATTGAGCGCAGCTCGCCTAGATTGTAATCTGAAAAAACAAGCTCTTGGCCATCCTCAGGGCATTCACCGGGCTCATCGAACCTCAATTTTGGATGGTCAGGACAGGAGTAGCCATTCTCAACTGTGTACCAGTATATCTGACCCAGAGCCGTAGCGTCCGGACCCAGCTGGGGGACGACTCCCTCGGGGAGGTCTTTCTGGGCGAGATTCAACCTTTCCAGAATTCGTGTTCTCGACCAGTAAAAATCCACTCCTTCCTTGAATATCACGTTGATCATTCCGAAGGAGAACATGGAATTGGAACGGATCACCTTCATCCCGGGAATGCCCATGAGATTAACTGAAAGCGGGTAGATGACCTGGTCTTCGATATCCTTGGGGCTTCGTCCCGGCCAATCGACGAACACGATCTGCTGGTTTTCTCCGATATCAGGTATGGCGTCGATCGGCGTTCGGTTGAGAGCCCAGTATCCCCAACCGATGACGAGGGCAAACAGGGCCAGGATGATAAATTTGTTCTTCAATGAGTATTCGATAATCTTGTTGATCATCTGGATCTCCTATCGCAACTCTTTGACCATAACCGTCAAGCCTAGTGAATATGCTTCGAAGGCGGTGTCTTCTCCTTTTTATCCCTATCCAGGGCTCCGCTGTAGACCGCTTCCGCCTGACCTGTGATCTGACTCTGGGAATCGATCAGGAAATTAGCCTGAGTGACGACATTCATCCCTTCAGTAAGCCCAGCTCTAACCGCGAAGAATTTCTTCCTCTGACCATCAACAACAGAGACGGCATCAGGGCCAATTTCAATCTCTTTTGACACATAAATCCCCTTTTCCTTCTCGATATAGACGAGCTTTCTTTCACCTGTATCGAGAACCGCACTCCTGGGAACCGCCAGGACTGAACCAGGAGGCGCCAGAGGTTTTTCCACAAGAGACATTCCGCATATCGGGCAGTCATCCGGTTTATCGGATTGGATTTCCGGATGCATCGGGCACTCGTAAATCACTTTTTCTGAGCCGTGGATGCCGTCATGAATAGGGGCACTCAGAAGTACATTGACATACATCCCCGGTTTGAGCTTCAGCTGATTATTGGACACATCCACTCTCACCTTCACGGTGCGGGTCTTGGGATTCAAGTAGGGGTCTATAAAAGAAATCTGCCCTTTAAACTTTTCCCCGGGTAGAGCAGATGATGTGATTTCAATATCCTGTCCTATTTCGACGCTGACCAGGTCAGATTCATAGATATCGGCAAGGACCCAGACGTTGGAAAGGTCGGCGATCTGGTAAAGATTCTCTCCTTCTTTGACATACTTCCCTTCCACAGCATTTTTATGGACAACTGTTCCTCCGATCGGAGCATGGATAACCATATGGGTGCTGGCTTCTCCTTTTTCTTCGAGTTCCTTAATCTGCTTTTCACTGACTCCCCATAAAAGCAGCCTTTTCTTCGATGCCTCCACTAAGGACAGGGCTCCCTCTATCGTCTCTCCGTGCGGGCTGTCTTTAACCTTTTCCAGGGTTTCAAGAGCAAGAAGATATTCCTGCTGGGTTGTTACTAAATCGGGGCTGTAGGTCCAGACAAGTGGGGCTCCTTTCCTGACTCGAACACCCGTGAAATCGACAAACAATTTATCGATCCGGCCGGGAATCCAGGCAGCAACAAAAGCCACCCCTCTCTCGTCATAATCAATCTCCCCTACGGTCTTTATTTCCCTGAACAGTTGGCGGAACTGAATCTCTTCGGTTCTGACCTGGGCTAACCTCTGCGCTCTCTCATTGAGTTTAAGTTTCCTTTCCAAGGCTTCATGCTCTCCGGCTTCCATCCCTGCCATCTGACCTTCTTCCTTATACACGGGAACCAAGCCCATGTTGCAGATGGGACAGCTTGTGTTTCCTTTCTCGTAATCTTCAGGGCTGACTCTCACCGAAGGATGCATTCCGCAGGTGTAATAGAGTATCTCTCTTTCTGCAGCTGGTCTCTGGGCAATCATTTGATTCCCTTCAGCTTCTTTTTCTGCCTTCCGGCAAGAAACAAGCACAATACTCGAAACCATCAATAAAACTCCGAGGCCGATAATGAAAATTTTCTTGAATTTATTCATCTTTTTCTCCTCCGTGTTCGATACCTTTCTTTAAGTCTATGCGGTCTATCCGTTTATTTGCTTTGAGGCCTTCACCCAGCTCATCCGAAGACTGAGTTTCAGGCCTCTCCTGTTCAGTGGCAGATTCAGAGAGAATATTCCTCCCGACTATTCTTTCTAACCGTGCCACGCTCTTATTCCAATCAGAGATGGCTTTGTAATAGCCGTTCTTTATCATGAGAATCATTCTCTCGCTGTCCAGTAAATTTAAAAAATCGACTTTACCTGTTAGATATCCTATCTCCGAAGCCTTAAAAGACTGCTCGGCCTGAGGCAGGAGAGAAAATTTGTAGAGTTTAATCTGTTCCTCGGCCGTTTTCACCTCATAGAAAAGCCCGTTTACTCGAGACAGAGTTTCATTTTCAACGTTTTTGTAAAGACTCTCGCTGGCTTTCAGCTTTGTTGCCTCTTCAGCCTCACCCGCCCGCAGCTTCTTTCTCCAGATAGGCATACTGATTCCTATTGACGCCATCCAGGCATTCCGGCCGTCTTCAGGACTTGTGGTGGTCCCCCCTCCGATATCGATATAATCCACCATAACTTGAAAATCCGGAAAATAATTTTTTTGGGCTAGCTTTAAGCCTTTCTCGTTCTTCTCGATCAGATACCCGACTTTCCTCAGTTCGGGCCGGGTCTCCTTGGCCCATTCATAAAGTTTGTCCAATTCTACCCGCAATTCGGGCGCTTCGATCTCTTCAACTGCTCCGATAGGCGTTTCCGCAGGTCTATCCAAAAGGGAATTCAATTCAACAGCAACTGCTTTTCTTCCCTGGGCGAGCGTCAGAATCCTATCCATCACATTAGAGATCTCAAGCTGGGCTTTCAACACATCCTGCTGGGTGGCCTGTCCTGTCTCGTATTTCTTCTGGGCGACTCTGGCTAAACGCCGGATGACCTCCTTCTCCTCATGGCTGATACTTAAGGATTTATCAAGCCAATAAAGGGAGAAAAAAGCCTGCTTCACCTTTAATTCCACATCCGCTTTAACCGCACGGTATTGAGATTCAAACATCCAAGCCTGGCTTCGAGCAATTTCCCCTTTCAGAGAGAGCTTCCCGAAAAAGGGGAACTTCTGGGTAACAGAGATTTTGTTCCTCTGTGGCCCGAGCCGCGTTTCAACACTCTGTCCAAAATAAGAATAGCTCAGCATTGGATCAGGCAGGGCTTTTGCCTGAGGTATTCCCTCTAAGGAAGCCTGCCATTCCTGTTCGGCGGCTCTGATTTGCGGATTCTGGCTTAACGCCAGCTGGATCATTTCAGCTAGCACTGCTTTTTCTTCCGTTTCCTCCTGAGAAAAAGCGGCTGTTAAGCTTAAAAAAATCAGAATAATAGAACTGACCAATAACTTCCGTCTCATTTTAATCCTCTCCATCATTTCTCTTTAAATTGAAAAAAGCCTTTCTAAAAAAGATCATGTTTATCCTTGCCCTCCTGTCCATTCATCACCAAGCCAACCTCACTTCTCTCGTTAATTTCTATAATCCCTATAGTTTTTGTCAATTCATATTCAGCGCGACAAGACATCTGTTTGATGCTCTCTGTTTTATTCTTTTATCTGACTATTAATTTCCCCCTCAGCATTCCCATCCCACAGGTGAACTCATACTCACCCTCTTTCTCGGGCAATATTTCTATGGATGTCGTCCTGAAAGCAGGAAGTGGTTTCCGAATATTGAAATCTCCAAAAACAATGGTATCTGAACAGTCGGCAGTCTCATTCCGGTAAAAATTCAATCGGACAGGGATCCCCTTCTTGACCACAATAACATCCGGGTCATACCCGCCTTTAACCATGATCCTGACTTCTTGAATTTCCCCCTCTTTGATTGAGGCTTCGGTTTTTCTTCGCTTTGAAAAAAAGAAATACCAGTTAACAAGGACTATGAGCAAGATACCAGATACAGTCACGATTAACTTGGCCATCATTCTCGTTCTCCTTCTACTCTTTCAGCTTTACTCTTCTTAGCCGGAGCGAATTGGAAACAACTGAAACCGAACTAAAAGCCATTGCTGCCGAGGCAAAGATCGGATTCAGCAGAATTCCGAAAAAGGGATAGAGAACTCCGGCCGCAATCGGAATTCCTGCTGTATTGTAAAAGAATGCCCAGAAAAGGTTCTGTTTGATGACTCTTATAGTTCGCTTACTCAGTTCTATGGCTGAAACCACGCCTTGAAGATCACCTTTGATCAAAGTGATATCCGAAGCCTCCATGGCCACATCCGTTCCTGACCCGATGGCTATTCCCACATCCGCCTGGGCCAGAGCAGGAGCATCATTGATACCGTCGCCGACCATAGCGACCTTTTTCCCTTCAGACTGAAGTCTTTTTATCTCATGAACCTTATCCTCTGGTAGAACTTCTGATATTACTCTGTTTATCCCGGCTTTTCGGGAGATGGCCTCAGCTGTTCTCCTGTTATCCCCGGTCAGCATAATCACTTCCAATCCCAGCTTCTTCAGCTTTTCCACTGATTGAATTGAATTTTCTTTCAGAGTATCGGCCACGGCGATCAAGCCGGCAGGCTGTCCTGCTAAGGCCACATAAATCGGCGTTTTCCCTTCATGCGCAAATCCTTCTGCTTTCTTAATTAAGCCCTTGATCTCTACATTTCTATCTCTCATGAACTTTGCATTGCCCAGTAAAACACTCACTTTCTCCACTTCCGCCTCGATCCCATGTCCTTCAATGGCTTTGAAATCCCTGGGGTTTTGAAGGTCGATCTGAGTTCTTTTTGCCTTTTTAATAAGGGCTTCTCCCAGAGGATGCTCTGAAACTTTCTCTGCACTTGCTGCGAATTTCAAGATTTCATCTTCCTTATAAGAATTAAAAGCGATGATGTCGGTGACTTCTGGTTCTCCTTTAGTTAAAGTGCCTGTCTTGTCGAAAACGATAGTATCCAGCTTGTGGGCTGTTTCCAGGCTCTCTCCTCCCTTGATCAGCACGCCGTTCTCCGCTCCCTTGCCCGTTCCGACCATGACAGCTGTGGGTGTGGCCAAACCGAGAGCACAGGGACAGGCGATGATCATCACCGCCACAAAATTCAAAAGCGCAAAGGTCAAAGCAGGGGATGGACCGAAATTGAACCAGACAACAAAAGTAGCGATAGCGATGGAAATCACAATGGGAACAAAATAGCCAGCGATGACATCTGCCAGCCTCTGGATAGGTGCCTTTGAACCCTGAGCATCCTGAACGAGCTTTATGATCTGAGCAAGCGCCGTATCCTTGCCAACCCGTGTTGCCCGAAACTCGAAACTTCCTGTTTTATTAATAGTGGCACCGATAACTTCGTCGCCGGTTTCTTTTTTTACCGGCATGCTTTCCCCGGTTATCATCGATTCGTCCACTGAAGATTTTCCATCAGTTATGATGCCATCTACTGGAATTTTCTCGCCAGGTCTGACTATGACCACGTCCCCGACCAAAACTTCCTCAACAGGAATATCCATTTCCTTGGCTTCTCTTATAACTCTCGCTGTCTTCGGCTGCAGCCCGATCAGTTTTTTTATCGCCTCAGACGTCTGTCCCTTAGCTCTTGCCTCAAGGAGCCTTCCCAAAAGAATCAGGACAATGATCATAGCCGACGTATCGAAATAAACCTCGGGCTTTAATCCTCCCGACTCAAAGAGAGAAGGAAAAAGAGTGGCAGCCGCACTGTAAAGATAGGCCGCCGAGGTACCGACAGCTATCAGGGTGTTCATATCTGCGTTCCTGTGCTTGAAAGCGCCCCAGGCGCCTTTGTAAAACTGCCAGCCGATCCAGAATTGGACGGGAGTTGTCAGCAGCCAGAGCAGGAAAAAATTATTCAGGAAATCCGGGATCCAGGGAAAAAGACGGGGAGAGCTTCCTAAAAATATCACCAGGCCAAGGATCAACCCAATAAAAAATTTACGCCTTAACTTTTTGTACTCCTTTTCCCTGACGATCTTTTCAATATCCTCTAATTCCTCTTCAGGAGGAATTTCTAAAACCTTATACCCCGCTTGTTCGATGACCTTTTTGATCTCTGCAAGGCTTGTTTCCGATGGAATGTATTCAACTCTAGCCTTTTCAGTCGCCAGGTTTACATTCGCTTTTGCTACTCCTCTCATCCGGAGAAGGGCTTTCTCGATATTCTGAACACAGGAAGCACACTGCATACCCTGAATCGGGATCTCGATCGAGGCTGTTCCCACCTCATAGCCGCTTTTCCGGATTGTGGAGATGAAATCAGCGGGATTGACGAGCTGCGGTTGATAGAGGACTGTGGCCTTTGAGGTGGCGAAGTTGACGTTGGCTTTATTCACTCCTTTTATTTTGGACAGCCCTTTTTGAATCGTCGAGGCGCAGCTGGCGCAGCTCATCCCGACAATGGGCAGATCAATCCTTTCTTTGTTTGCCTCAGCTGTTTTCTTTAATCCCGGACCATCTTCGTCTGAAGGTTTTAACTCTCTTTGCTTTTCGTCTTTCCCAACTTCCTCTGCTACACCCTCTTCAGGCTTTACGTATTTTTCCGGATTCTCATCGAATTTCTGCTTGCAGACCTCGGCACAGAAATAATATTTCCTGCCTTTATACAGAGAAGAGGCAACGGCTTCTTTTTCATTAACTTCCATGCCGCAAACCGGGTCTTTGGCCATTGTTGATCTCCTTTCCCTAATATTTTCTGAACTTCTGCAGAACTTCGATGACTTCGTCTATCTTTTTCGCTCTATCTTCTTTGCTTCCTTTAGTGAAAGAACCACTGACGCATCCTCTCAAATGTCTATTGAGAATATTCTCCTCGACACGTTGTATTGCTCCTACTGTCGACGAAAGCTGGGTCAGAATATCGATACAGTACCTCTTCTCCTCGATCATCTTCTGAATTCCCCTGATCTGTCCCTCGATTCTCTTTAAAGGAACGATCTCATCCATGTGCGTTGTCTGCTGTTTTTTCATCTCAAGCTCTCCTCTAATAATCTCAGGATATGATATCCTTCTTCTTTTGCTCGTATTCATTCCCGTCGATCTCTCCACGGGCGTATCTTCTCTTCAGTATGTCCAAAGAATTCTCATCATGTTTTTGCTCTACTGGCTTGCTCTGCTGGACTATCCACTTTATAAGAAAGAATAAACCCACAATCACAGCTATCCAGAAAATCCACATGAATCCTCCCATGAAACCAAAACTTCCGTTCATCATTGGATAACCTCCTTGTGTGAAAACAATTTTTTCCTCACTTTCTTGCCGGTGTTTTTTATATCGATGGCGTTTTTTAATATACCATACCCCCCTAGGGTATGTCAAGCGCATATGATTCTTTTATTCTCTTCAAAAAAAAATGAAACGCAGTCATTCACTTACTTAAGCTTCCCTTAAAACTGCGGCCTTTGGGCAAACTTATCTGGTCTCCATTTGCCATTGTTCTCGAAGATCTAGACTTCCTTCTCTTCCATTTTTATCTTCTGCACAGAAAAAAAGAGACGAAAATCCCAATAAATTCTGGCAGTTTACATGCCTTCGGCATTTGTGTTAGAATTCCCTTGACTCAGCTGAGAAGGAGATAATATGTCCGGGCATTCAAAATGGCATTCCATAAAACACAAAAAGGCTGCCCAGGATGCCAAAAGGGGCAAGATCTTTACCAAGATCATCCGTGAGATAGCCATTGCCGCCCGCATCGGAGGAGGCGATCCAGAGGCCAATCCCCGTTTGAGAAAAGCGGTCGCTGACGCCAGAGCCGTGAATATGCCTGCCGACAACATTAAAAGAGCCATTCAGAAAGGCACGGGGCAATTGGAAGGAGTTGATTACGAAGAAATCGCCTACGAAGGTTATGGACCGGGTGGAGTGGCGATATACGTTGAAACCCTATCCGACAACAAGAACAGGACGGTCTCAGAGTTGAGACATATCTTCACCAAACACAGCGGACGCATCGGTGAGTCCGGGTGTGTCGCCTGGATGTTCCAGCGCAAAGGATATGTCGTTGTCGAAAAGGCCAAAGCCACGGAGGATAGACTCCTGGAAGTCATCCTTGATGCCGGGGCAGAGGACATGAGGGAGGACGGGAGCAACTACGAAATCTTCACCCCCCCCGAAAACTACGAATCCTTGGTCAGCGCTTTGAAAAAGAACAACATCCAGCTCGCCGCTTCCAACCTGGGTTACATCCCTCAGAACTATGTCAAGCTGGAGGGGAAACAGGCCCAACAGCTCTTAAGTCTCATGGAAGAGCTGGAAGACCACGATGATGTCCAGCATGTCTGGGCCAACTTTGACATAGACGAAGAAGAGATCGCCAAATATTCTTCATAACAAAATTTGATGCGGGTTCTTGGTATCGATCCCAGTATACAGTCAACAGGATTCGGTATCATCGAATACTCTGACAACATCTATTCGGTCCTGAGCTCTGGCGTTATCAAGCCCAGCCGGAAGAAGCTTTTCCACCATAAGATCAACGAGATACGGTCCCGCCTGGAGGAACTGATAAAAGCATACGAGCCCGAAGAAGTAGCCATAGAAAACCCGTTCTACGCCCAGAACATCAAGACGGCCATTGCCCTTGGACAGGTCAGAGGCGCAACCCTCGTAGCTGTGGCCTCCCATGACTGTTCTCTCCACGAGTATTCCCCCCTGGAGATCAAGAAAGCGGTGACAGGATACGGACAGGCAGACAAGAACCAGGTAAGAGAAATGGTGAAGACGCTTCTCAACATACCGGGCGAAAAACTGGAGACCGACGCCTCAGACGCCCTGGCAGCAGCCTTCTGCCATATCAACTCCAGGATCTTCAGCGATAAAATTAAAGAGACATCAGAATGAGGGCAGCAAGAGAATGATCGCCTATCTCAAAGGAAACCTGATTCAAAAGTTGACCAACCAGGTGATCCTGGATGTGGGAGGAGTGGGCTACCGCGCCTGGATCCCCCTCTCGACCTATCTCAAGCTGGGAAGTGTCGCCGAGACTGTGGAGCTCTATATCTACACTCATCTCACTGACAATTCCCTCTCGCTCTACGGGTTCTCCTCCAAAGAAGAAAAAGAGATCTTCCTCAAGCTCATCAGCATCTCGGGGATCGGACCCAAGCTGGCCCTCAATATTCTCTCTGGAATTGAAGCATCTGACCTCGAGGATGCCATCAGAAAAAGCGATATAAACCGTATCTCGCTTATTCCCGGGATCGGGAAAAAAACGGCTCTCCGTATTGCCATGGAACTCCAGGAGAAACTGGAGCTGAAGGAAAAAGTACTCGAATCTGAAGGCTTCCAGGAGAAGGAGGACCTGATCTCAGCCCTGATGAACCTGGGCTTCAAAAGAAAGGAAGTAGAGGGGGCCGTGGAGGAAACCATAAAGGCTCACTCTGTTGAAGCTGACTTCGAGACTCTTCTCCGGGAGAGCCTGAAAAAGATGGCCAAGCTGTGAAAAAGGGAGAGAAGGTGGAAACTGTACTCAGCCCTGTCCGAACAAAGGAAGACCTGCTTTTTGAGGACAGCCTGCGGCCCCGCACTTTTGAGGAATTCGTCGGTCAGGACACCATCAAATCCAATCTCAAAATCTTTATCGAAGCTGCCCGGAAGAGGGACGAGCAGCTGGATCATGTTCTGCTCTACGGGCCTCCCGGGCTGGGAAAAACCAGCCTGGCCTATCTCATCGCCAAAGAAATGGGAGTGGGCATCAAGCCCACCTCAGGTCCGGTGATCGAAAGGACCGGGGATCTGTCGGCTATCCTCTCCAACCTGCAGGGAAAGGAAATCCTGTTTATTGACGAGATCCACCGCCTTCATCCTTCGGTGGAAGAAATCATGTACGCGGCCATGGAGGATTTCAGCCTGGATATCGTCATCGGACAGGGGCCGAGCGCCCGCAGTCACAAGCTCAAGCTCAAAAAATTCACGCTGATCGGAGCCACCACGCGTGCCGGTCGCATCACTCCCCCGCTGAGGGGAAGGTTCGGCATCATCCACCGGCTCGACTACTACCAGCAACAGGACCTCAAGAAAATCATCAAGAGGTCTGCCTCTATCCTGAACGTCTCCGTGGATGACCAGGGAGCCGAGCAGATCGCCCTCCGCTCACGGGGAACTCCCAGGGTCGCCAACAGGCTTTTGAGGAGGGTAAGGGACTATGCTGACGTCAAAGGTGAGGGAAAGATCACGGGAAAGGGAGCCACGGCCTCTCTGGATATGATGGAAGTGGATTCCCTGGGGCTGGATGAGGTTGACAGAAAGATCCTGATGACCATCATCGAAAACTTCAGCGGCGGCCCGGTGGGGATCAACACGATCGCCGCGTCGATCGACGAAGAAAAGGATACCATCGAGTCCATCTACGAGCCATTCCTGATGCGCATCGGGTTTCTCGAACGCACTACGCGCGGCCGAAAAGTCACTCAAAAAGCCTATAAGCATCTGGGCCTTTCTCGCTCTGGCGCTTCTCCCCAGGGAAAACTCTTCAAAGACTGATTCGGAAGCCTGACCCCAATGCTGGTATCGGATTTTGATTACGAGCTTCCGCTGGAGCTTATCGCCCAGAAGCCCCTCCCCGAGAGAGCGCAGTCCCGGATGATGGTCCTCCATAGGGAGACCAGAGAGATCATTCATTCCCAGTTCAAGGAATTCCCTGCTTATCTCAAAAAGGATGATGTCCTGGTCATCAACACCACCAGGGTCATCCCGGCCAGGGTTTACGGAACGAGGCAGGGAAAGGATATTGAGTTTCTTTTCCTCGAGGAAAAGGAAAAGGGAACATGGGAAGTCATCTGCCGCCCGGCAAAAAAAATCAGGCCGGGGGATACCGTCTTCTTTTCTGAGGTATTGAGCGGAGAAGTCGTCGGCATCTCTTCCGAGGGCAGAAGAATCCTCCGGTTCAGCTCTGAAAACATCATGAGTGAGCTGAAGAAAATCGGCTATGCTCCCCTTCCTCCCTACATCAAGCGCAGGACAAAAGAAGAAAGTATGAGGGCACTGGATATCACCAGATATCAGACCGTTTTTGCCAAGAAAGAAGGCGCTATCGCAGCTCCCACTCCCGGCCTCCA
>Ga0209427_10000693_pt1 | contig 36825 bp, 36 predicted proteins | sample DeeMarSWOR136_30_FD_187465 | JGI IMG/M metagenome (GOLD analysis project Ga0209427, IMG submission 187465) | Marine sediment microbial communities from White Oak River estuary, North Carolina - WOR-1-36_30 (SPAdes) (version 2) | ecosystem: Environmental > Aquatic > Marine > Intertidal zone >...
CATTGGGTCTTCGCCTTTATGAGGCTATTGCAGTTCTATGTTTTCTTCTGGGTAGCCTGTTTTGATGAGAAATTCGCGAACTTTTTCGCGGTGGTCTCCTTGCAGCATGATTTGACCGTTTTTAGAGGTTCCGCCGCAGGCGCAAAAAGTTTTTAGTTTTTGTGCAAGGTTCGTTAAGTTTGAGTTGTGCTCATCCATGCCATCGACGATTGTGTTCGCTCTGCCAAATTTTCTTGTTTCAAGTCTGATGCGGATTCGCTGTTGCTCTTTTTCAATCTCGCCACAAACACATAGGTCTTTTGGTAGCCCACATGTCGAACAAACTTCAGCCATGACGCTCAAGCATAGCATTTGTTACAGACAAATATATAAAAGTTTCAAATCACAAATCCAGATTTCGCTGAGCCTATAGAAGCAAATTGACATCAATGCGTTGCTCTAAGTCACATTCTATGATAGTTATTTACGATACTCCTGCAGAAAGATGATTGAAAGGAGCCTAAACTCACCCAAGCTTGCTGCTTGTAAAAGACTAACATCCTCTCATTCATAAAATACTTGAAGCGTAAGTGGACTTAACATAGGGAACGTAGCAACAACAAGCGTTGGTATATCTGCAGATTGGAGCGCCTTATTAAGCCATAAAAATAATCCAACCTTTTTAAGCCTTCAAACAAATACACTTACTCTTGAGCACTTCAAAATATTAGAAAGGATTAAATTTCGAAAGTTTCCAGTATAGCGCATGGACACTTTTCTGAATTTCCAAAACGAACAGAATATGAGCCTTTTCACGGATTTTTACGAACTAGCTATGTGTGCAAGTTACTTCGACAACAAAAGATTCGAGCCAGCTACCTTCGATTTATTCATAAGACGACTGCCAGAAAACCGTGGCTACCTACTCTTTGCTGGACTGGAACAAGTCCTTCTCTACCTAAAAAACCTAAAGTTCACTCAGGAACAGATTAAATATCTCAAAAAACAGGACTTTGATGAGGATTTTCTCGACTACCTCAGTAGCTTCGAGTTCACAGGCGAAGTTTGGGCTGCCCTCGAAGGCACAGTAGCCTTTCCCTGTGAACCCCTTATCCGCGTGACGGCGCCCATAATTGAAGCTCAGATTGTAGAGACTTTTCTGCTTAATACCGTCAATCTCCAGACTACGATAGCTACAAAAGCCGCGAGAGTCGTGAACGCTGCCCAAGGCAGAGCAGTAATCGAGTTCGGCTTACGCAGGGAGCACGGCGTCGACGCGGGAATGAAAGTAGCACGATGCAGCTACATAGCCGGATGTCAAGGTACTTCCAACGTACTAGCAAGCTTTGCCTACGGAATTCCAGTTTTTGGAACAATGGCACACAGTTTCGTCATGTCATACGAAAAGGAGATAGATGCATTCCGAGCCTTCGCTAAAACCTTCCCAGCAAACTCAACGCTTCTAATTGACACGTATGATGATTTTGCAGGCGCGAAAAAAGCTGCCAAAGTGGCGAAGGAACTGGAAGAGTCGGGACACAAGCTCAGCGGGGTAAGGTTGGACAGCGGCGACCTAACGGAGATAAGCAAAAAAATCAGAAAGCTATTGGATGAAAAAGGCTTGGAGTACGTTAGAATTTTCGCTAGTGGCGATCTGGATGAATTCAAAATAAAGAAGCTAGTCGAGAACGGCGCAAAAATTGACGGGTTCGGAGTTGGCACCAAAATGGGAACTTCAGCGGACAAACCTTACGTAGATGTAATCTACAAGTTGTGCGAAACCATGAATGCGAACAAAGCTTTTTCTCCAATAATGAAGCTAAGCGAAGGCAAAGTTACTTTGCCTGGGAGAAAGCAAGTTTATAGGTTCAAAGATGAAAAAGGTAAATTCGCCAAAGACAAAATAGTCTTGGCAGAGGAGAAAGTTGAAGGCGAACCCTTGCTCTTCAAAGTTATGGAAAAAGGTAAATTAATTTACGACCTGCCGTCTCTTGATGAAGTTCGATCAGCAGCTACGAAAAACCTCTCGTTGCTACCCGAAAAATACAAAGGGGTTGCAGGTGCTCCCGAATATCCTGTGGAGTTAAGTAAAGACTTAGAGCAACTTATTAGAGAATTGAAGGAGAAACTGTTGAAAACTGAGGTTTTGAACGCCAGCTAAAGTTACACTGTAGCCTTGTAGCATTTATGAGTACAACTTCCATCATTGACGCCTCAAAAAAAGGGCAGTAAATGCAGCCTTTCCTCGAAAAAACATGGCACATAATGTAACGGATATGGCAAACACTTAATAGGTTTCTTAGAAAAGGATATGTGCTATCAAAAAGAGGAAGGAGCATGCAAAAACGCCCAGCTATAGTTGCTGTTGGCAGAACAAAGTTTGGAGAGCATTATGGTAAGGAGCCAGAGAAGCTTATTGAGAAAGCTTGGCTCTGTGCTTCACAAGAATGTGACATAGAACGCAGAGACTTGGAAGCCTGTTATCTGTCCGATTGTTTTCTTCCAATCACAAACAAGTTAGGTTTGGAGGAAGGTTTCTTGTCAGAGCTTACAGAACTTCACGTTCCCATGGAAGTTACACGTTCAGTCAGCGCTGCGTTACTAGCTGCTAGCCACGCTATACAAGCCGGGGCGTACAATACTGTGCTCGTTGGAGGCATAGAGAAGATGACGGATCGTTGGGACAAAATCCGCGACGACCTCATGCTTCTTGAAGACCCTTGGAGCTATTATGCTGGAGGTACTCCAGAAGCGAACCACGAGCTGATGTTAAGGGCTTACGTGAAGAAATATGGGATAGCGGGCGAAAACCTTGAGAAACTGAACCTTGCTCTGGCGGAAATCGCCGTGAAAAACCATGCTCACGCGATGAAAAACGAGTACGCTCAGTTTCAGAGAAGAATTACCATTGAACATGTCCTGAGTGCACGAGATGCCGCACATAAACCCCTAGGGCGTTACGATTTTGCGCCCATATCCGATGGTGCGTCAGCATTAATCCTTACGAACGAGGCAAAAGCAAAGAAAATTACTGATAAACCCGTTTACGTGTTAAGCTGCTCCTCAGCCACGGATTATCTAAATTTTCCAACAAGAGAAGACTTGGCACACTTCACTGCCACCAGAATCGCCATGAAAAACGCGTTGGAGGCAACTGGAATAAATATTTCAAACATATCAGTCGCTGAGGTGTACGACCAATCAACTGTGATGGAACTAGTTTCCATGGAAGATTTGGGTTTCTGTGAGCCGGGAACAGCTTGGAAAAGCATACGCGGAAGTTGCACGGACTATGAAGGATTTTACGATTTAAACGGCAAGAAACTTTTTGTCAACACGAATGGTGGCTTGAAAGCGGATGGAAATCCTCTCGGAGCTGCGGGTGGCGCTCAGATTTTTGAGGTTTTTAGGCAGTTGAGAGGCGAGGCGGGTGAACGACAAATAAGCTTCAGTCAAGATTCAGGGCTGACTGGCGTCTCTTTAGAGTTTGAAGGCTTCGGCACTAAGGCGTACGTTAACCTTTTGGGAAGAGACAGCAATGAGTAGCGAACCTATTGAGCGCAGAGTTTCTTACCTTGGTGATAGGCTCAAAGCTAGTCGATGTAAAATTTGCGGGAAAGAATATTTCGAGGTGCGAGATTACTGCGGAGTTTGCGGTAGAAAGAGCTTCGGGAAAATGTCAAGTATAGACCTTTTCTACGAAAAAGGTAAACTTGAGCTGTGTACGCTTGTTAATGAACCGACAAATAAGTTCATGAAGTTAGGCAGTTATATTTATGGCATAATATCTTTCCACAAGGGGAAAATTCGTGTTCCTGGAAGGCTCACAGATCAAATAATAAATGATAACGAAGTAATTGACCCCTCAAGCTTTGAAGGCAGAGAAGTCGTTCCAAGATTCAGAAGGCGCTATTCGGTTGGAAGAAACGAGGTTGTTCCAACAATTTCTTTAGCGTTCACTTTGGCAGACGAATATTATCCTCATCAAGAATATTCTGTCGTTCAATCCACCAAAGAGTACGATCTGCCCGGAGTCGTAGGCTATGGCTTCTACACTTCACGTTTCAGAATAAAGGAAGCCAATCTTGAGCGTTCCGTACCCTTTTTTGACGAAGATGCCGTGACCGCTGCGGTTGAAGCTGGAAAACTTGCACTTATCCACTCTGCAGTTGACAGCTCATTGGTTGGCAAAGTATACGTAGGTTCAGAGTCTAATCCTTATGCGGTTAAGCCAATAGCTTCGAAGGTGGCGCAGGTTTTGAAGCTCGGCGAAGAAGATGGGGATGTGCAAAGCGTGGATGCCGTGGACACAGAGTTCGCTTGCAAAGCCGCTTCAAGCATGTTCAAAGACGCCGCAGCACTTGTCAGCTACCCCAAATCAGGCTTGAAATACGCCATGGTCATAGGCGCAGATAACTCCCAGGCAGCACCGAGAGGCTGTCCAGGCGGCGAGTTGGATATGTTCGTTGGTTATGGTGGTTCTGCCTTCCTTTTTGGAAAGCATGATGTTATCGCTGAAATTGAAGGATGGTACTCCTGCACTTCTGATACGCCTGACTTTTGGCGTAGAGATGGTGAACCGTTTCCGATGCATGGGGGTCGATTCACAGGAGATCCCGCGTACTTCAAACATGTTAGAAAGGCAACAACTAAGCTCATAGAGAGACTTAACTTGCAAGCAAGCGATGTTGACTATTTTATTGCGCATCAGCCTAACCCGCAGTTTCCAGTTAAAATAGCAAAGGAGCTTGGTTTCAAAGAGGAACAATATGCGGTTTCGCTTCAAGTCAACAAGTTCGGCAACACCTATTCCGGAAGTTCACCTTTAGGCTTGGCTGCGGTGTTGGACGTCGCTAAGCCTGAAGAGCTCATTTTGATTACCAGCTACGGTTCAGGAGCGGGAAGCGATGCGTACTTGCTAAGGACCACAAACCAAATAGCCGACAAGAGGCACCGCCAAAAGATCAACGTCAACTTCCAAGCTGAAAATCCGTTTGTGAAGTATGTGAATTACACAACTTACCGTCGGCTCAAGCTTGGAATGTAACAAACATTTAATATAATGCATGCATTGATTTGATAGACACGGAGCTGGCAGGTTGGTAGTTAAAGGCATCCTCAGAGTTTTGTATGCGCCTCATAAGGTGTTCAAAGACGTGGTGCAGAAACCAGGTTATTTGGGACCCTTGATTTTGCTGATCATTTTCGCAGTAGCGCAGGTTGGCTCCTATTATGTGACTGGTTCAAAGTCGTACGTTGAGCAGACTATGCCTAGTGGTTTAGAAACAGATGTGTGGACGGAGAATGCCACTTTGTGGATGGCAAATTCTGGCGTAGCCATCAGCGAGAATACAGTTGATTTCATCAACGGCTCGCAGGGTCTCATTGCCATAGACTATTATGGCAACAGCAGCATCGAATTTGCGGTCAGCAACAATAGCATGCTTCAGATGGCTTTGGGTAATTTTGACAGTGTTGATTGCGGTCCTAACGGCTTCAAAGAAGTCTTTTTCAGAGTTAAAATAGTGACGCCCGACGCCGCGCCTGAAAATGTAACTATAACCTTGTGCTCTTTAAGCGACTCAAACTTCTTTTACTACGATTTAACCAGCGCCTTCTTCAATAACAATGTAAACGTTTGGAACAACATATCTGTTCCTGTCGGCTCGGGGAGCTGGCTAAGCAGCGGCAATCCCAACTGGGAAAACATAACTAGCTTGAAGCTGGATTTCGCTTGGTCCAGCGATTCGGATATTGACCTGCGCGTGGATGGCTTGTTTTTCAGAGGATTGTTCAAGAATCAAATTGATTTCGTTGGGGGTATTCTTCCATACCTTGCCAATTCAGCGTTGCGTGGGCTTGCACCGTTTCTTCTTGAATGGCTCTTGTTGACGGGGCTGATGTACCTGCTAATTAAAGGATTGAAAGGCAACGTGGTGTTGAAACCCTTAATGACGGCAGTTGGGTACGCACTGATAACCATAGTTATCCAAGCCTTCATCGTCGCCGCAGTTTACACCACTTTGTCTGACCTAAATTATCACTTGGAGATATTGGCTTACGTTTCAGGGGAATTTGAAATGGCGCGCGACGTCTTACTTAACCAACTATCCACAGTCAACTTGGTGGGAAGCATCCTCCAAATTGTCATGTGGATATGGTTTATTCCCTTAGGAACTTTCATCACACGTGCCGTAACGGGCGACAAAAAAATCGCGGAGCAAGTGCAAATGGGAAAAGCTCTTTCAAACGCGACTACTGGCGAGGTAACCCCGTTCAGCTGGATGAAGTGCCTTCTAGTTTCAGGGGTAAGCTTGTTCTTGACCATTATACTCTTAGATTTCCTTGGTGCGCTGGGGATAGCCTGATAAGAAAATGAGGGTTCGGAAACGCTTCAAGTAGTGGTTTGCGCTGGCTTTCGTGGTGGTTAGCAAGATTTATATGGACTAAAGGGCAATTCTGCAATTAAAGCCTTAACCTAACCCGTGGAAAAGCAATCTGCGGTTGCGGTGAAGGTTAAATGTGGAGAACACAAAGTTGAATATTAGAGATTTGCGAAATGGAATGAAACGAGTCACCGTCGAAGCAAACGTTATGGAGAAAGGTGAACCTCGCCAAGTTAGGTCCAGATACAAGGATGAAACTTACACAGTATCTGACAATATAATTGCAGACGAAACGGGAAGCATAAAACTGACACTTTGGAACGAGCAGATAGATCAAGTGAACGTCGGAAACAAGGTTAAGATAGAAAACGGCTACGTGACAAGCTTCAAAGGTGAAATTCAGCTCAACGTTGGAAAATTCGGAACAATGACTGTTGAAGAATAGACCATAAACCGATGAGAAGCAATTACTTGTTTTTTCAATATAATTAAAGGTTCATCTTGGGAAGGGCAGGTCAAGACAATAAGTAGGAATAATATTGCTGCGTTCTTGAGCTGCATAAAAGAGAAAAAAAGAGACTGTCAGCCTTTGCCCCTATGTTGGCACCGAAGCTGACGTTCCTTGTTGCGGTTTTATCTGAAAGAAAGCAATTGCAAGCAATAGCGCAGAAATCCAAATCAGAAGTAGACCCAAGCCAAAAGCTATGATCAGCACAGCACCTATAAGCATCAGTAGTCCAGCGGTTGAAAATAAGCTAACACCTGATTTTGCTGAAGCCGAGATTAACGAGCGCCGTACAAAGAAGGTAGCAATAATAGCGAAAACCCAGAGAACGAGAAGAGCGGCAAAAACGCCTGCAACAAAAGGCAAGATAGCTTCAAGAGAGATATTCGAAGGATCAGGGGTTAACCCTGAAAGCGCAGTCCAGTCGCCATTCCAGTTTGGATAGATCGTGTATAGAAAGTCAGTCAGCGAAGTTAGAACCGAGAGAATAATCGCCCCTGCCGCAATGACACCGCCCACTATTCCTGCTATCAAACCGTAAAGCGCGTTGTTGAAAATGCCTCTTTCGTTGTAATAGCTGGCTAAATTGTATAAAGCAACCATAACCAGTATCAGACCAACAAGTTCAATGATACCATAGGTACTGATAACAGGAATAATTCCGATAAACATCAGTATTGCACCGACACCGCCAATGGTTTTGCTAGTTTCTATTGTCATTTTCTTTTTCCTCAGAGCAAACGTCTCGGTGCATTAAAGATAAAAGCTTTTTCCCGCTTCGACATCGGACGATTCCCTAAGACCCGAAGAAATTAGCTTATAGCATTACGAAAGAAAGTAGCTTTGACCCAACTCTTCTACAAAAACCACTAAATGGAAACCAACGCTTCGCGTGTTCTTTTCAGCGCTTTGCGCTAGCAACTACACAGGCTTTCATAGTTTCCACCATATCGATTGGCATCTAGCAAGTATTTATTCCTCAAGGGACTTTAAAGCATTTTCAAAACGTAGCAGTTCCTGTAATGTTGCCACCCGGATTTTGGATAGTAACAGACGAACTATTTAAGGTCTACACCTTCGATTTGCTCCTTTAGTACCGCGTAATAGCTTTGAAGATATTCTTTGCCAATCGTTGTTATCGTGTATACTTTTCGTGCTCTTCCGTCTTTAGTTTGTTTTTGGCTTGTGAGAAAGCCTTTTTGTTCCAAAAAGTTTAGCATGGGATAAAGGGCACCGTGTCGAAGCTTTACTTGAAAGTTTGTTTCCACTTTCTTCTTGATCTTGTATCCCCATAAGGGTTGAGCTTGCACCATCCGCAATAATTGAATGTCTAGCAGGTTTTTAACCATACGTTGGAAAATTTCTTTTCTGCAGGCTTCCGTCATTGTTTTTCCCTTTTTTGCGGTTTTTGTCTTGATGTGTCTTTATTTTGGCTTATTTAATTTACCCTCAGTAACATTTAACCAACCGTAAAAAAAATCAGGACATCGCATCCAATAATTGGGTGCTTTCACCAAACATAGAAAAGCGTTCTAAATATAGGTCGACACGCAGCAAAACATGGGGTCTTTTTAAGATTACGCAAGGCTGAAGAAATATATCTCTCCGCACTCAATTCTGTAGTATATCTTGCAAGGTGACGGCTTGAACAAGGATACCAGCAGAAAAAAGGAAGACTTGCACGATCAGATTGTCGAGTTTTGCAGGCATATCGCTGGGTCAGCCCAAGTCACCGCCATAAGTCAGCTCGTCAATTATCCGATAGTACCTTCAAAGGCAAAATTAACATCAGAAATCGTCGCTGTGATCCGTGATTTTCAGCCCAGACTTATGAGCTACGTCAAAATCGTCAACGGAAAAAACATCGTTTTCTTCGCGGTAGACCAATGGGTCTTCGAAAGAGACGTTGACCGAGGCTTTCTAGGCGAAGCAATAGCTGGTACATTAATTTTTCCTCACAATGCTCTTTGCGGCGAAAAATATTTGCATGCACAAGAAATACAGCTAAAGAAGCGTCTAATTCTTGAGTTGTTGGAAAACTTGGTTCTCAGCTTTCCAGAGCTTTCTTATCGCCTTCATATCAAACCAGAATATTTTATGTATGAGGTTATTCTGAACCGCGTTAAGATTTTCCCTCCGCTGGCTTATGGTTTGTCAAACTTTATGAATGGCGTTGCCCCTAAAAACGAAGTTGAACTGGTTTTTCAAGGGTATATGGAAGCTTTGAAGGAACTTGAAAGAGAAAAGAGAATCATTCGCTCAGAAGGCTACGTCATCATTCCCAAAAAATTTGTGGTTGAAAGCCAGAAACCCATCGTTCGCTTCACAAATATTTCCAAGAACGCGCCAAGAAGCCTTTTTACCTCGCTTTTTGGGTCTTTCCCACAGCTTTTAAACTTCTTTGCGCAGAACGCTGAAGCACTAATAAAACTTCAGAAATTCAACTTTAAGAAAGATTCAGATATAACGCGGTGTTTTGTGGACCCACAAAAGTATCTTTTCGTACCCACAGCAAATGGCCTAGTTTCCTTAGCCGACAAACTTGACATCAGAGAATTTGCCCGAAAGGTGCTTACGAACGGCGAGAACGCCAAAATCGAGTATGAACAAGTCGGCGGTGTCTTAAATGACATATACTTGATTAAAGCCTACCATAATGGCGAGGAAAAGAAGGCGCTTGTTAAGCGATTTAAGGACTGGTCTGGTTTCAAATGGTTTCCGCTAAGTTTGTGGTCCTTTGGAAGTCGAATCTTCGCTGTGGTAGGACGGTCTAGGCTCTCAAGAGAATGCGCAATAAATGAGGTTCTACGCTGCGAAGGATTCAAGGTTCCCAAAATTTTGCATGTGAGCCACAGGCAACGCTTAGTTTTCATGGAGTATTTAGAAGGCGAAGACTTCAGCAACGCTATCAAACGCATCGCAAAAGCCACGAAAGGAAAAAAGATGGAAAAAGATCTTGCAAAAGTAACGCAGGTTGGAGAAGTGTTTGCGCGAGTCCATTCCCTCAATGTTACTTTGGGAGATACTAAACCAGAGAACGTGATAGTTGACTCAGAAGACAAAATTTACCTGTTAGATTTTGAGCAGGCTTCTCATGGGGGCGACAAGGCGTGGGATGTCGCGGTGTTCTTGTACTACTCTGGGCATTATCTTCAGCCATTATCCAGCAAAGACAAGGCAGAATCCATTACCCGAGCTTTTGTAGCAGGCTACTTGAAGGGCGGAGGAGATGTTAACACCGTTAAAAAGGCAGGGGCTTCGAAGTATACTCGGATTTTCAGCGTTTTCACAATGCCTTCAATCATGTTAGTTATGTCAAACGTCTGCAAAAAAGTCGAAGTGCAACGGTGAGAAAAATTGACCAAAAACAGAACTATATTAACTTTTTACGGCGGTGTAAACGAAATAGGTGGTAACAAAATCTTAATCCAAGACAAGAATACCCAAGTGTTTTTTGACTTCGGTATGTCTTTTGCCATGAAGAAACAATTTTATTCGCCGCCGTTCCTCTCACCAAAAAGCGAAAGAAGCCTGCAAGAGCTTGGCATTCTCCCAAAGATCAGCGGAGTCTACAAGTTTGACCGAGGCTCGCCTGAGATTAATGCCGTTTTCATTTCGCATGCTCACTTGGATCATTCGGCTTACCTGTCGTTCATAAAACGTGAAATTCCAGTTTATTGTGGTGAGACGACAAGGACAATTTTGCAAGCACTCAGCGATGTTCGTCGTGCAAACTTGGAGTTTAATGTTTCTGACATTGAATTCAAAACTTTCCGCACTGGTAGGAAGATCACTGTTGATAATTTGGAGATTGAGCCGTTTCACGTTGATCATTCGGTTCCGGGTGCTTATGGTTTTATAATTCACACTTCGAACGGCTCGATTGTTTATACTGGTGATTTCCGGGATCACGGTGCCAAGCCTGAGATGACTCGGGAATTTGTGGACAACGCCAAGAAAGCGGATCCTACGGCAATCATTACTGAAGCTACGAATATGACGAGCGCAACGGTTTCTTCCGAAGCTGAGGTTGAAGGCAAGTTGGACAGCATTGTGGCAAGCGCTAACGGGATCGTGCTTGCCGAATTTGCGTCTTCCGATGTTGACCGTTTGAATAGTTTCTTTCACATAGCCAAAAAGAATAGGCGCTGTCTGGCTATTTCACTGAAGCAAGCATACTTGTTGGATGCTCTTCGAAACGATAAAGGCCTAACTGTTCCAGCGTTACAGGATGAGGGTGTGTTGATTTTTCGAAAGTCGAAGAAGCGTTTTGAAAAGTGGGAGAATCATCTGATTGAACAGTACGAGGGCCAAAATAAAATTTTCGACGTGTTCGAAGTTTCGAAGCAGCAGTGCAAGGTAATTTTGGCCGTGTCTTTTTACGATTTTGATGAGCTTGTGCAGCTTCAGCCAGTGGCGGGCAGCTGCTACGTATTGTCCACTTCGGAGCCTTTTAATGAGGAGATGGAGATTGATTATGAACGGTTAGTTAACTGGCTACGGCATTACGGTTTGCCACAGTACCACGTGCATGTATCGGGGCATATCATGCCTTTGCGGTTGAAGAAGGTGCTAAAAGAGGTAAACGCAAAGCGGATTTTTCCTGTTCACACTGAAAATGCGAGGTTGTTTGCAGGGTTTGTTCGGGATCTAAAAAATCAAGTGACACTTGTCGAGAAATGCAAGGAATACACACTTTAGCCACTGCAGCTTTCCAAGAGTTTATATCTGCTGACAAGAAAAGATTATGGGTGAGTTGCGTGAGTGAAGTTTGGTATTATAAGGGTGTGAACAAAGTTAAAGTTTTGACGGAGAGCAAAGGCTACTGGATTATCGAAGCCCTTGAAGAGTTTGATGATGATATCGACGGCGAGAAAGTAACAGTCAAAGTCGGGGAACGACGGATTGTGCCTTCCGAAACTGTTCACAAGCGGAAGTTACTGGCGCCTCCGGTGAAGGAGCATGCTTACGAGTTGAACATGGAAGAGAAAATTAAGCGGTTAGTTGCTGATGAAAAAAAGAAAGACAACAAAAAATAGTTGCAAGGCGGATTGTTGTGTTTCTAAGTTTTAGTCCTTCGTTCTAATTCTGTTTTCCACCTTATGATATAGGCTCTACTTTGCTGTACATAAAATCTGAAGCCTTCTTCAGTGTTCATGACCACACATGACTTAGACGCACCCGTTCAGCTGTAGAATCCGGTCGTTTTTTCAAAGTTAACCGTAAACTGCTCATACAGCACCATAATTCTTCAGGTCTTAGTTTTTATTGATATAGTACCGCACGGGTATTTTTTTACGGTTTAGCAGAATCCACTTTTACTTGTGTTTGAAATGCTTCATAGGTTTTTCGCAGCGGTTTGTTTCATTTACATTTATCAGCGTTTGATGCATTCGGAAAAGCAAACCGCTTTAATCTGTTAGAGACTAGCTGCAAGGAGAAGAGCCCTCCATCTCGCATAAAGACACGAAATCGCTGTTTTATTCCAAGGATTTGGGTTGTTATGATCTAATCATTGCGAGAAACATTTTGAATTTTGTTATTGCCGAAAGCAAGTGCGGTTCGTTGGCGGGCATTATGATGAGTTCGCCCATTCTCAGACGAATAGGTTTTCCTGATATGGTTACTTCGGCTTCGCCTTCTATGATGTATATTAGCGCGTCGTAGGGTGCGGTGTGTTCACTTAATCCTTGCTGAATGTCGAAAGCGAAGAGGGTTACGGTTCCTGCGGTTTTGTCGATTATGGTGCGGCTTACTACTGAGTTCGCTTGATAATCGATAAGGGTGTTTAGTTTTGCTGGTTGTCCTGTTAGAGTGCTTTTGTTTGTCATTTTTGTCGTCTCGTAAATCGGTTCAGGTTGAAATATGGAAGATAAAAGATACGTTACTCTTAAGGTTGCGCTTCCACGCTTTCCATGCCCCAGCGTTTGAACACTTCGACTATCTGCGGTCTTAGTACAGATATCTTCGGGTCAGCTCCACGCAAAGGTAAATCTTACCTTTGGTTGAAATTCTAATCTGCCTATCTGCACTTTTTGATTGGCGCTGTCTATAATCTTTTCGCTTCAAACCCATTGTCAGCCTGCAACGTTTGCACTTGAACTCATCTTTTTTATTATGCAGTTGGAAAACTCACGATTATTTTATGTCTAAAAAAGAAAGCAAAAGGGCAGTTTTTCGAACAACAGTCAACAAACGACTAGCAAAAGCATTGGGCATAGATATTGCCTTCGAAAGCGAAAGAGTATACTTCTCAAAATTAAACTCAAAACTTGCCAACTGCTAGCCGAGAGCCTACCTCTTCTGATCAGGAATGAAATCCATAGAAATCGAATTGACACAATGCCGCACACTCTTCTTCGTGAAACCCTCACCTAAAAACACATGCCCTAAATGCGCACCACAGTTGGCACAAGTGATCTCAGTGCGAACTCCATCCGAATCAATAGCCCGCTTCACCGCACCCTGAATCTCATCATCAAAACTTGGCCAGCCACAGTCAGCCTCAAACTTGCTCTCCGAACGATAAAGCGCCGCGCCACATCGTTTGCATATGTAAGTGCCCTTCTCCCAAAAGGCAAAATACTTGCCTGTAAAAGGGATTTCCGTTCCCTTATTCAATATAACTCGTTTCTCTTCCCTTGTTAACTTCTTAAACTTCCCTTTTTTCTCCGACATATACTCACCACACAATCAAACTAGCCACCGCCTAAGTAAAAAACATTCGCTAACCCCAATCAATCACATCAGCACCATGAATACGCTAAATTAATCTTTAAACATACTAGGTTGATGAATTCATCCAACCCAATAGAAGATCATAGGGTAAGCAAAACAACCTATAGACGTAACAGTATACATGAAAGAAAACCATAACCAAAACAGTAATTCCTTGTTAAAACGGAATGTAATCGCCGCGTTAATACCTTATGTTACTTATACAATATCTAAAAGTAACATATTCAACGATAGTTACAACATGATGCTAACACAGCGACCTTAAGAGGGCTCGCTTGGATAACACACCTTACGGGAAAATATTGCGCATTAATAATGGGTTAAATCCACCTCGATGAAACTGCCCGAGCCACCGAGAGATCATCATAACTGAAAACGGTAATCTCCAATTCAGCGAGATCTCTGCAATCCAAATAGAAACAAAAATCCTTAATGATTAAGTAATAGAAAACACATCATAACCATTCAAGCAGGAGAGTGCATCAACATAGGAAAAGTCCTAGTTACATCCGCGTGGCCTTACATTAACGTCGTACCCCACATAGGCAACCTTGTTGGCTCAGTCCTATCAGCAGACGTCACTGCCCGATATTATCGCCTACGAGGCGATGATGTCCTACTAGTCAGTGGCTCGGATGAGCATGGTACACCCATAGAGGTCGAGGCTATAAAGCAGGAAATAACTCCTAAAGAGCTGACAGATAGAAACCATGCTATAGTAACGGACTTATTCGAACGCTGGGGCACATCATTCGATAACTACACACGAACTGAAAGTCCAGTTCATAAGGAATTCGTCCAAGAAACCCTAATTAAAATCTTCAAGAACGGCTACATTTTCAGCCAAGACACGCAAATGCTTTACTGTACAAACGACCAGCGCTTCTTGCCCGACAGGTTCGTTGAAGGCAAATGTCCCTACTGCGGCTACGAACGAGCACGGGGAGACCAATGCGACAAGTGCGGGCGACTTCTAGAAACCACTTTGCTTATTGAACCCCGCTGTGTCATTTGTGGAAACACACCAACCTTTAAGAGCACGCGACATTGGTACATCGACCTATCAAATTTCGCAGAAACCCTAACTAAGTTCTTGCAGAAAAATAAACAGATATCAAGCAACGCTAAAAACTTTAGCCTAAATTGGATAAGAGAAGGTCTAAAATCCAGAGCAATTACCCGAGATGTCGAATGGGGAATACCCGCGCCTTTTCCGGGAGCAAAAGGCAAAACCATATACGTCTGGGTCGACGCCGTCTTAGGCTACATCTCCGCGACTATTGAACATTTTAGGCGCATTGGCAAACCGGAAAAGTGGCGAGACTTCTGGTTTGACAAGTCCGCCAAAACGCTTTATTTCGTGGGAAAAGACAACATTCCCTTCCACACCATAATCCTTCCTGCGCTGCTGCTGGCCACGGGTGAGGACTACAATCTACCTTGGAATGTGTCAGCCACCGAGTTCCTTCAGTTCAAAGGCGAAAAAGCCAGCAAGAGCCAACGCATCGGCATTTGGATAGACGAAGCATTAGAGCTTTTTCCCGCGGATTACTGGCGCTTCTTTTTGATGTCCACGCGACCAGAAAGCAAGGATACTAACTTTTCTTGGGATATATTTCTCGAAAAAATTAATGCGGAGCTCAATGATACTTTCGGCAACTTCATCCACCGAACACTCACCTTCATAAACTCCCAGTTCAACGGCGAAATTCGCTTATTCAAGCTGACTGCAGAAGACGAAGTAGTGCTGCAGGCGATCCGAGAAAAAGTGGAGGCAGTCGCTCATGAATTCGAAACTGCGAAGCTACAGTCCGCTGCGAACACACTGATAGGCATAACCCGTGTTGGAAACCAGTACCTCAACGACAAGGAACCGTGGAACCTCATTAAAATTGACAAACTCAAAGCGGCAACCACCCTCTACGTCTCTGCACAAATAGTAAAAGCTGCCTGCGTGGTTTCGGCGCCATTCATGCCAGCTACAGCTGAGCGGCTCTGGCAAATCCTAAACCTCAGCGGAAGCATGCACACGAGCAAGTGGGAAGACGCTCTTAAGCATCTGCAGGAAGGGCACAAGATAGCCAAGGCGAAACCGCTCTTCCATAAGATATATGCTGACGAAAAAAAGCTGGATGAGAAACTGGCGAAAATTAGAGCGAAAAAACTATCTGAGGAGAAATAATTTAGGCTGAAAAAAATGCAAGTGAAAGCCGATCTCCACGTTCACACAACTTACTCACATGATTCGATTATTACTCTGAAAGAACTCGTTTTCTACGCTAAAAAACGCGGGCTAACCACCGTGGCTGTGACAGACCACAATCAAATTGAAGGCGCCTTGAAAATGGCCAAAGATACAGATTTCCCGATAATCCCAGGCATAGAAGTTTCCAGCCTGAATGGACATATCTTGGGCTTAAATCTGGCGGAATTCATTCCAAGAGGCTTAAGCGCAGACGAAACTATTGACCGAATCCACGAGGCGGGCGGCATAGCCATCGCGTGTCACCCCTTCGCCTTATTCAAAGGAAGTCTAGGCAAACATGCTTCCGGCAAGTTCGACGCTGTTGAGGCAATAAACGCTTCAGCTTTCCCATTCAATAGGGTAACACGAAAAGCCACCCAGCTGGCAGAAAAGCTGAAACTGCCCAAAGTGGCGGGCACAGATGCTCACTATGGACCGGTTATCGGTCAAGCTTACACGCTGATTGATTCCGAGGTTAATGTTGAAGCCATAGTCAAAGCCATAGCGAACGGAAAGTGTGAACCTCAAGGAACAGCTATATCCCCATTGATGAGGCTCAAGAATCAAGGGCGCTTCCTTTTAAAATACTTCAAGAAAGGCGAGAAAGTCTAGACCATAGCACAGAATATCGGGCATATGTGCCACCGGATAGGATCCCTATCAGCGGTTTATTGTAAAAATTATGGATGAGCCTATACGCAATAGCATTCTGCAGAATTCTGAAAAGTCTATATAGGAAGGTACCATAGACCAAAATCACAATAAGATGGATCGTCTTTTTCAGCTCTTCATTACCTCTTTAGAAGTTCTTTTAGCATTAGTTTGATGACGTATCTTAATGCGGTTTATGGTATTTTATTACCTTTTTCAGCACTTCTTTCTGGCGTTTTTTACTTGTTTCTTTGATCAACCAGTCTTGGCCCTTTTGCACTATGTAGCATAGACAAAAGCATGTCACCTATTTCGAAAGTATTCTGCAACAGCTTCCATTTCGTGTATAGAATTGTCAGCAAACCGCTATATCCCTCTTTAGCCAACGGTTGCCCGATTTCGCAAAATTCTTCAATTCGTTTGCTCTTTCAGAGTACTTCTCTATTAAGCCACCGATGGTTTGTTTTTATAGCGTGTCGCATTTTACAAAGTTGTTTATGTACAGTTCAATTTGTCCCTTGAGCAATGCCAATTTGCTTGGTTCAAACTGCTTTATCAGGTTCTGAAGCAAAAAGAAGGCACGAACGCTTCATTAGTGTAATTCGACCTGAATAGTTTTTCGCAAAGTGTAAAAAACATGCAAACTACCTAAAAATTTTAGTTCGCTCCAGCGACTATTAACTGTCTTGCGCATTAAAGCGATTTTTACTCCGAAATACTTGGCGACTTCCTTGAAATGCGCTTGATCTATTTCTGGATTTTTTTCCGTCTGCCTTCTCTTCAAGTTCCTTCCTGAATTTCGCGATAATAAAAATCAATGCCCCTAAAAAATAGTTCAATTCCACTATAATATTTCCTTTTCCAAAAAAGCTTTTATATCACTTTATGAACTGCTATTCAAAAAACAGGAACCGAGGAAGAAAATTTAAACTTTTTCCATCTGGTAAAGGTCCAAGTCCAAGTCGATTTTCAATGGCTTTCCTGTTTCAACACTTTTTTCAAGGTCGTAGAGTTCAGACACTATCTTTCCAAATACTCTTTTATGTTCAATTTCGTTCCTGATTCGGGCAACTTCGAGTTCTTCTTCCAACTCAGAACCATTCAGTCTATCACAAACTACGAGTGCGCCAGCAGCGTTAACTTTACTACCTGTCTCGACGGGTAAGTGCAATTTCAAGGGGTTTTCGTCAGCAACTTGCTTAGTCAACGCCTTTCCTCCGCCACACTTCAATACTGATCATATCTCGGATAGCCACACGTATTGCTTCAGCCCTGTTAGGATAGAAGCGTTCATCCACAAGCTGATCTAAAGCTTTTATATACGTTTCAGGAAGATACAATGTGATTAGCTTCATTGGTTTCTTCTCCCTCGGTAGGTTATGAAAAGGATAGTAGTAGGTTATACTTCTATATATTATGTTATAAATATCTGGCAAATATGTTCATGCCATAATTTATAAATGTTTTACACACTGTGTTACAGTTTCCTGTAAATTCTCAAGTAGAACAACCTCTATGTTTTTATTTCTTGTTAAATCATCTAACGTATCGCAGTGTGAAATTATGCGCGTTTTCGTAAAAAGCCACGGTTGCTCAGCAAACATAGCTGATACCGAAGTTCTGAAGGGTTGCCTATCCAAAGCAGGATACAAAATGGCTAATTCAGTTTCAACAGCAAACATAATAATCTATAACACCTGTGCTGTCAAAGGACCAACTGAAAACCGCATGATCCAAGCTCTCAAACGTATCCCACAAGATAAAAAAGTGATTGTCACCGGCTGCTTACCCATGATCAATTTTGAAAGATTATGTCGAGAAGTACGGTTCAATGGAGCTGTTAGCCCTGCATCTGGAGAGAAGATTGCAGACATTGTGAGACGTGTTGTTGAAGGCGAAAAAGTTATAGATTTGGAAGACGCCTCAACGGTAAAACCCAGCCTGTCCCTCCCAAAGTTACGGTTGAATTCCGTGATTGGCGTTATACCAGTAGGTTATGGTTGTTTAGGCTCCTGCGCATACTGCTGCGTGGTTTATGCCAGAGGTCGCCTTCGAAGCTACCCAATAAACGAGGTTGCTGAAAGAGCCCAGAAAGATTTAGCTGTGGGCGCAAAAGAATTCTGGATTACGTCTCAGGACACGGCTTGTTATGGTAGAGATATTGGTACCAATCTTGCAGCGCTGCTTAAGGCTTTAGTCGCTATGAAAGATGATTTTTATGTTCGAGTCGGCATGATGACACCAAACCTAGTAAGAGACATCTTAGACGATTTGATTGAAGTCTTCAAAAACAGTAAGATTTTCAAGTTTGTGCATTTGCCAATGCAGAGCGGCAATGACAATGTTTTGAAGCGGATGAGACGATTTTATACTGTTAAAGATTTTCTGGAAATTGTAGACTCTTTTAGACTAGCTTTTCCCAAGATTACACTTGTCACCGATATAATCTGCGGTTTTCCTGGTGAAACAAAAGAAGCTTTCAAAAACACGCTTGCGTTGATTGACAGAATAAAGCCAGACGTAGTTAACGTTTCAAAGTTTTTTGCCAGACCACGCACAGCTGCCGTAGAGATGTGGGAAGCGTTTGTAGAACCTGCAGAAATCAAACAGAGAAGCACTGAAGCGGCTAAACTAGTTAAACGTATTTCTCTGGAGAGAAACCAGCGTTGGATTGATTGGTCTGGTGAAATCCTCATAGATGAGAAAGGCAAAGTTCCTGGTTCTTGGGTAGGAAGGAACTTCGCGTACAAACCCATAGTTATAGGAAGCTCAGCAAGCGTGCTAGGTAAAACATTGCGGGTCAAGGTCGTGAAAGCCTTTCCAACACATCTCGTAGGAAAAGCCGAACAATAATGCAACGCTATTTGACTGAACCCGGATTTGTTCCTGCATTTCGTCTTTTTTCAGCCTCTGCGTCTATTGTTTTTAAAAGTTTGATAACTCTCTTGCCCTGTTTTGCTTTCTGCTTTTCACTAATTAACCTGTAACGGGGACAAATATAATCCACTAAGATTCCTTTGTCTTCATCATAAATAACTGGATAAATTTGGCAACCCAAAGGTCTGTTCCCTCGAATCTTGCAACACTTTTTTTCCGCATCATAAAAAACGCAGTAGCCATTATAATTTCTAAGCATAGGATAGCCTTCCGAATCGAAACGCACAAAAAAGTCACGCCTATACCCCTTTCTTTCTAAACGTTCAATATCCTTCTCGGAAAGCAGCATCTCAGTTTCTTTACAGCAAATTCCGCATCGTAAACAACGCATATTATTATTCTGTTTTAGCTTTTATTTAAGCAACTTAGCTTGCTCTTTGCATTAAATTCAGGTTTAATCGTTCTGCCCATGCGATGTCTCTAAGTTGTATGCAAGCGCCTTTTTGGTTTCCGTAAGGAACATAATCTATGAGATTCCCCTTTCCGAAATTGCCTTTTCGAATTCCAGTCAGCTGCACGTTAACTATTACTGCACCGTCTTTTAGATGTAAATTCACGTTTTTTCCCAAGAAGGATTTAGCGCTGTTTAGACTTAAATTTTCCAAAAGTTAATCGCCCCAATTGAGTTCTTTGTCTGCTATGTGACCCCAACATCGTTTGCAGATGGGAAGTTTTTCTCCTTTAAACTGAATGTATAGTTTGATGTTTCCGCTTTTGCAGTCGTTCTTCCAAGGGTTTTTACAATGTTCCATTCTGCTTAACCTCATTTTTCATAGCAGCAGTTTTTGAGCAAAATCGCTTTTAAAATACATGGTGAAAATACCGTTGGGCACTGCGGAGAGGTTGGTTAAAGTAAAGTCTTATGATTTGATAGCGTGAAAATTGTTTGCAGACAAAACTTATGAATAGATAGATGCTGCAAAACTATCTAGAATGTTTTAAATTTGGACTATTTCTGGTATTATTGTTTCTTTTGTGATTTTCAGCAAGGCCACTGAAGGTTTGTTGATGAAAGAAGACAGGGGATTTGTGGGGCTTCCCGGATTAATATATAATTTTGTTCCTTCCCATTTAATATTGGCGTTGTGCGTGTGCCCGTAAACAAAAACGTTGAAACCATTCTGCTTAGCTATTTCTCGCATCCTGCCTCTTCCAAAAAGAGTGTTAGGGTCGTGCATGACGCCAATTTTCCAGTCGTATATTCTTAAGGAGTTAAGCTTAGGCAAAGCACCACTGACTTGTGGTCCATCCATATTGCCGTGGACAGCCAAAACAGGGGCAAGTTGCTCCAACTCATCGATAACAGCCAGCTTCACTAGGTCGCCTGCGTGTACTATGTAATCTACGTTTTCGAAGATTTTGAAAACCATCTTGGGAATGCGCCTTGCTCTTGCAGGAATGTGTGTGTCAGCTATCAAACCTACAGTTTTTGATGCATTGATGCATGCCATCTCACGCGGAATCGTTGTCAGCTCGCTGGTCAATTTTATCACCATTTTTTCAGCAAGAGTGCAATTGCCTTAAAGTATAAAGGCTAAAGATAATAAATTTTCATGTTTATCGCACGTTCTCCTGACTCTTGTTGCTGTTTTTACACTGTTATTTTAACGCTGTTCAAGGGTTAACCAAAGTGGTTGCTGCATTGTATTTATAAAGCGAGTTTAAGGCTGTGATGTATGCAAGGCATTTAAAAAACATGTACTTCTGAATAAAGGATTCCTATAGAGTGAGTGATGCATTTTGGCTAAAAAATCTAGAAAATCACGTAAGCTGTAAATAAATTTGTTTTCAATTAAGTTCTGCCTAAGTGTGGTTTAACCGATGTTTTATTAGCTCAACGAATGCCACAATTCTGGTCTTTGTGGCAGTGCAGAAAATGTAGGTATAAAGAAGCAGCTATATTGGAAAATAGCAACCTTGCTATTAAGCCTTCAATGAAAAGGAAAGAACGGGCTACGCGGTTGATTGCTTCGCGCGTAATTTGCGATTTTCTAAGCTAAGTTTCTGCTAGATACTTAAGGTGGAATGGTTTGATAACGAGCCCAGGTTTGAGGTCTGCGTGAAAAGTCTGATTTTCAATTATGAAATCTGCCAGCTCTGAGTCTTGCAATCTTATGAAATCAGCGTAATCCGCAAAGTTCTCATGAAGCGAAACACAAAGCGCGTCCCAACCCATTCCTCTTCCATCTGCAACTAGGATAACTTTTGGTTGATTCAAGTACCATTCCTTCATCTTCTTTAGGGCTTTTTCCTTTTCTTGGCCCGTTTTTTGTTTGAGCTTGCTTTTTAGGAAGGTGAATGCGGCAAGTTCATATCCGATTTGCCCGAACTTAGGTATGATTGTGTATCCTTCGATGAAGTTTTCTTCCAGTAATGCCCTTCTTCGGGTTACAGTTGGTTGAGATACTCCCAACGCTTTGGCTAGTCTTCGATCGCTTCTGTGTGAGTCTTTCATTAATTCGAATAAGAGTTTTTGGTCAATAGGTTTTAATTCTTTCATTTCCGCATCATCTTGATTGACTCTTATGCATTTTAAACTCCATATATAAACTTCATTGTTGTTTTGAAGAAATCGGCTTGGACTTTTTACTTTGTAGAATATTCAGTTAGTAAGGAGTTCATGAAAAATTTTTAATAGAAACCCTAGTAACATCAAACCTGATGATTGATGATGCCTGCGCAGTTGTTGAAGGAAGTTGAAGAAGAGGTCACAAATTTTCTAAGCGACTTGATTCGCATAAACACAACTAATCCGCCTGGAAACGAAATAATAGCAGCTAAGTATTTGGCTGAGCACCTCAGCAGGGAAGGTTTCAGGTGCGAATTCTTCGAGTCTGCGCCTGAAAGAGGCAACGTTATCACGCGCTTGAAGGGAACGGGTGAGAAGCCTAGCTTGCTTTTGCTTTCTCATTTGGATGTGGTGGCAGCTAACGCCCAAGAATGGAGTGTGGAACCATTTAGTGGTGTGGTTAAAGATGGTTTTGTTTGGGGTCGTGGCGCTTTGGATATGAAGGGCATGATTGCGATTGAAGCTATGGCGTTGAAGCTTTTGAAGAGAAACGAAATAAAGTTGAAAGGCGACGTTATTTTTGCTGCTACTGCAGACGAGGAGCAGGGTGGCTTGCTAGGAGCAGATTATCTTTTGCGTAATCATTCGGAGAAGATTTTTGCTCCTTACGTTTTGAATGAAGGCGGCGGATTGGCGATTCCTACTCGGAACGGTAACGTGTTCACTGTGCAGACCGCGGAGAAGGGCATCTTATGGTTCAAGGTAAAAGCGAAAGGAATTCCGGGACACGGTTCTATGCCTAACGTGGCGGACAACGCTATAATGCGCATGAACAAGGTAGTAGAAAAGCTTGGCAACTACAATTCAGAAGTTTCGCTTGTTCCGACCGTTAAACGTTTTCTATCAGAAATTGCTCAAAAAGATCCTGTCTTGAAGGAGCCTTTCACACATTTGCTGTCGAATCCTGAGCTGAGTGACGTAATACTGGATGAGCTTGCAAAGGTCGCACCACAGTTGGCGGAAGAAGTTCGACCACGTTTGCGAATGACCATTTCACCTACGATTATTCGCGGCGGCGTAAAAGAAAACGTGATTCCCTCTGAATGCGAAACCGTTTTCGACTGCAGGTTACTTCCTGGGCAAGAGTCAGCGCAAACTATTAGCCTAATCAAAGGGTTGCTTGATGAGGTTAATTCGGAAAAGCTTGTGTTTGAAAATATGCAGGTACAGGAGTCTTCGGAGTCAACGGCAGAAACCTCGCTTTACGATGCGATAGATTTTGTGCTTCGGGAGTTTGAGCCGAACTGCGGGGTGACGCCGATTCTTTCAACTGGTGGCACTGATTCGCGATTCTTCCGTAGAAAAGGAAGCGTGTGCTACGGTTTTCAGCCCATGTACCCAGAGGAATCCTCTGGCGAGGTTCCTAAGCGTGAGCACGGAATAGATGAGCGCATTAGTGTCGAAAACCTTGTTTTCGGAACGAGCGTGCTCTACGAAACCGTAAAGAAATTTATGAGCTAGATAGACGAAATGCTGGATTGATATCGGTTTTTGCCTGCAGCCTCTCTTCATGAAGAAACTTGGATTTTGCAGCCTACCGTTGCGGAAGGACAACACACTGGTTTCTGCAGACTATTTTAATAAGTCAGCAAATAACGATTATTGAACGCTTAAGGCCGGCAACCAAAATGTTAATCCAGTTTAGGATTAAGTTTCAATCCCAACCAAACAAGTCACAGTTTATGTCAACTTAAAACTGCACTGAATTTGCCAAACGTTTTTATGGAATTGATCATTTCCAATTGTGGAAGGGATAGTGGGTGACAAAACAAAAGATTGTTCTTGTGTGCTTGCTTGTAATGTCTTTAACCAATTCCACGTTGTTATATGTCTTTCCACCTGTCAAAGCAGAGCAAAAGATGTGTACCCTTACTGAAGGCACCCCAACCATTCTTTCAACAATCCAAACTACAATAGGTGCTGCAAACATTGGAGATAGCACAAAAGTTGAGTATGTTTTGATCATTTCGGTGAATGGCCAAGGTAGCACTTCCCCTGGTGTTGGTTCACACTATTATGAGAATGGAAGCGAGATCGCTGTCACTGCTATTGACACCGATTCTCTTTATGGCTTTTTGTTTGAGTATTGGATTCTTGATGGATCAACGATAATACATAAGAAGAATCATAATCCATTATATCTACTGATGGACCGGAATCACGAGTTGGAGGCTGTTTTTCTCCGTGCGCCTAATACCTATCCTACATTTACGCCTTCACCATCTCCAACTCCAGAGCCAACAGCAACACCAACAACACTAACACCAACACCAACTCCCTCAACAGAAATTCCAGAATTGACACCATGGCTCATTTTACCCCCATTTGTGATAGCAACAATGCTAGCAGCAATTTTCTGCTTCAAGAAAAGCAAACGATAAACTGCTCAATCATTTCAGATCTTCTTGTCTAATGCTGTGTGTTTTTTATGTTTTTCCTTTGTGAGAGAGAATAGTAAGAAAAGGGTAAGTTAAATCGCTTGCTAAAAGTTTACGCGTAGGGGGTTTGAATAAAATTTGAGGATCTATTGTAGGTTTGATTTGTGTCATGCTTAAATATTTGCTGAGAGTTCTTTATTGTGAGTTTTAACCAGGAGCCTTAAGGTATGCCTGCAATAGAAGTTGGTAGAATATGCGTGAAAGTGGCTGGCCGAGAATTTGGAAAAAAATGCGTTATAGTTGACGTCATGGACAAAAGCTTCGTTATGGTAACCGGACCTAAGAAGGTCACGGGTGTGAAACGCCGAAGAGCCAACATCAACCATGTTGCGCCTACAGAAGACACAATCCAGATTAAAAGGGGCGCCTCTGACGAAGAGGTAACTCAAATTTTAGAGGCTGCCAGCAAACTTGAAATAATGACTGAAACAGCGGGACAAATGTAAACTCTTAATACTTTAACTCTCTTTTTCTAAACTTCAAGGAGAATAAAACTTGCCTAGAACAATTCCTCCATGGAAAACCAAACGTGAACAACTGAAAAAGGCAGAGGATACGACCGACCCAGAATATGGATACAAACCTAGCGAAAGACCCCCAACAGAGTACATACGCTATGGCGTAATAAATCTGGATAAGCCTGCAGGCCCAACAAGCCATGAAGTCGCCGCATGGACAAAGAAAATCATGCACCTGACGCGGATAGGTCACGGCGGGACTCTAGAGGCTTAGTTTAACAGCCAGAGAAATCCCAAAGTGACCGGAGTGCTGCCCGTAACATTAGAGGACTCCACGAAGATCGTCCAGGCGCTTCTTAATAGTGGTAAAGAATACGTTTGCGTTATGAAACTTCATGGAAACGCTGAAGAAGTTCGTGTTAGGAATGTTCTGGCAGAGTTCCAAGACCAGATTTTCCAGCGACCCCCGTTACGTGCTTCCGTTAAAAGGCAACTGCGAATCAGACGCATCTACTATATAGACTTTCTAGAGATTGACGGACGAAATGTTCTCTTCAAGGTGGGCTGCGAAAGCGGAACCTATATACGTAAACTCTGCTATGACGTCGGGGAAATTCTCGGCGTCGGTGCTCACATGCAAGAACTCCGCCGAACGCGGGCAGGACCATTCACGGAAAACGAGAACTGTGTACGCTTACACGACGTAGCTTACTGGTTCTCAGAATGGCAGGAAAAGAAAGACCCGAAAATCCTGCACAAATTCGTTCAACCTATGGAAAATGCGCTGAAACTCGTTCCCAAAATCGTGGTCCGAGACTCAGCAGTTGACGCATTGTGTCATGGTGCAAACCTGACCGCCCCCGGCATACTGGCTGTAGAAACTGGTATTACCAAAGGCACCATGGTTGCGGCTTTTACTCTGAAAGGCGAAGCCATTGCACTGACGAAATCCCTTCTCTTGACTGAAGAAATCATGAAAGTGAAACATGGAACTGTGGCTACGCTCCAGCGGGTCGTGATGCAGAGGAGCACTTACCCCAAAGTTTGGAAAAGCGGCAATGCGAAATGAGCGAAAACGGTAATCGGGACGCAGAACACTATTTCGCAACGCTTCCGAAGTCCCAAGCAAAGCTTCGTCTAATCCACACTACCCTAAGGGGTAATCCCTTAGAATTCCTTACTGCCTCAAGCGTTTTCTCCAAAAAGCGCGTGGACCCAGGCACGAAACTACTCATAGAGGCTATGTTTCTTCCAGAAACAGGCACTGTTTTGGATGTGGGCTGCGGATACGGTGCGGTCGGAATAGCAGCCGCCGCTTCCAACCCTAGCCTGTACGTGATAATGACGGATGTGAACACACGTGCTGTCCGACTAGCAAAACAAAACGCCCAAAAAAATAATGTGCACAACGCAGAAGCCCGATATGGTTACTTGTACGAACCTGTTAAGGAGTTAACGTTTAATTGCGTTCTTTCTAACCCGCCGGTTAGCGCCGGCATGGAAACAGTTAAAGCCATAATCACTCAGGCGCCAGAATTTATGACGGATAAAGCCGTTTTCCAAATGGTTATCCGCTCCAAAATCGGAGCCAAAACATTACCGACAGTTTTCAACGAAACTTTCGGCAACTGCCATGTCCTCGCTAGAAAGAGCGGGTACCGCGTGCTGATTGCAAAAAGACAATAGTGTCTGATGAGTAAAAGCTTGATTTAAAATGAAAAACTGCAATAAAAACGCAAGGCATGATTAAATGCTCAGTGCCTGAGTATACTAGCCAAGTATAGCTTGTTTTTTCCACCTTTTGGCTTTAACGCTCGAATTTTGTCCTCAAACCCTTTCCTACTTCTCACCACTCTTTAGCTAACCCTCTCTCAACAAAGAAATCATAGCGCACCATTAGATTTCCAAAGACTTCATACATACTTTGATTCAATCGTTCGATTATTGAGTTTTTTTTGCTTGGGATTTGATAATTTCGGCTTTTTCCGCGTTGATGCCGTGCCAAACTACTTTATACCCTAAGGTCTCAATTGCGGAAGTTAGGTCGATTCCTTCTTTTTGGGCAATTCCCATTGCGTCTATTAACAGAAGTTTTCCATTTTTCTCGATTTCTCGATCTACCTGTTTTTTTATCTGTTGTAGTTTGTCTTTCCTAACTATGCTGTTTGGCAAAACTACGTAACTCTTTGGCGTTTTTTCGGCCATGATTGCTCTTACCACATCGACGGATACTCCGGTTCTAGCTGCGAATTCATCGAATTTTATTATTGGCTCAGTGAAAGTAACGTTAAGATCTTTTAGTGACTCCAGCTGTTTGGCGTGAACTTCTTTATAGGCGTCTTGTAGGTAACGTAAAATTGGAGGTAACGGAATTTTTTTTCGATAGTACAATATGCTTAGGCTTTGTAGTTTTTCGAGTTTTGTTATCCTTTCACAAGCTAGGTTTTCGTCAACAGCTATCAGGATCCGCTCTACTGTCCTCTTAAGTTTAGCTACTTTTCGAAGAAGGTATTCTTTGGTCCAGAAGCCGACCACTTCCATGTATAGTTTTATGCCTTCTCTTTCGAAGGAAAAGTCTGGTATAATCACATGTTGGCCTGCTATCACTGGTTCAGGCTCTCGCTTTAACTGCCAAGTGGAGTTCAGGGCCTGGAAACGATTAGCAAAATCTTCTTCAACAAGACTATCAAAGGTTTCAGTTATTTGTTGGGACCCGAACAGGGGAATGTGTTTCCAGCTTTCGAGTTTGAAGTCGTAGATTGTGTTATCAAACTTCCAGAGGATTTTAGCCATAACTGTCCATTTGGGACTGGCAATTATGTATGGTAGAAGCTGGGCAATTGCTGTGCCATAGCGTCTGGTAAGTTTAAAGAGGCTCGCAGGACCATCAACTTTAATCCAAAAACCATTGAGCTTGTAGGCTTCATATATGAGTCCTAATCGTTTTGCTTTATAGAATATCTTTTGCCAGTTGCTTGAAACAGTGAATTTGAGTTCTGTTGAGTCGAAAAGCAGGGTTTGAGCTATGCTTAGGTTGTACTTCTCAAGCAGTTTCTGAGGTATTATCGGGTAGAAGTGTTGCAGGGTTAATTCGCTTTCCAGATCAGCGTAAATTGAGTCTTCGATTTCTTCGGGGGAGATTTTCATTTCAGAAGCAACTTTTTCGATTATGATTTTGCGTTGTTCAAGATCTACTGTAGGACCAGTCTTTCCTGTTTCTTGGAAGAGTTGTCGCCTCAGTTCAGGGGGATTGACTTGACTGGTGCATTTGAAGATACTTCTTCTATCCAAAAGAATTGAGAGGCCGCGTACTAAGTGGAAGTCGTGACCCTCGTCTTCAAGTTCGTCCACGACTCTTTTGAGGATAATCTTCCTTTTTCCTATACTCTGGTTGTAGGCTTCAATAAGAGTTTTTGCCACTATCAGATTGTCCCCGGATGATCGGGCAAAACGAGGTTGTATAGTGCCTTTTCGTTTCCAGACTGAAAGCAGATTACTTGGCAACACTTGTTCATTTCTCCTCGGTTTTTAATGTTCTTCTGAGACTCATTCGTACCTCCATTGTTTCTTTGGAAACAATTTCGACAAGGCGCGCTTGTTTGTCTTCCACTTTTCTCAGTAGTCTTCCCAGTCTTTGGATGTAGGCTCTTGTGCTTCCGGTTCCGCTCAATATATAACCGACTGTGGCATCTGGAACGTCTATGCCCTCGTCCAATACTTGGCTGGTCACTATTGTGTTGTAGTTTCCTTTTCTGAAATTTTCCAGAATTTCGCGGCGTTCTTGTTTAGGGGTCAGGTAGGTGATTGCAGGTATAAGGAAATGGCGACTTACAGCGTATACGAGTTCAGTGTGCAATGTGAAGATCAATGTTTTTTCGTTCCGATTCAAGACTAGCTGTTTGCCCAAAGCTCGAATCTTTTCCTTGCTGTTCATAGCTAATTTGAGGGCTCGATTTCTGGCCAGTAGGGCTTCTCTTGCACGCGGGTCTCTACCTGATCTCATTATGAACCTTTGGAAGTCTTTTGGGCTTCTCATGCGAATGCCTTTTTCTCTCAAATATCTTCTGAAAGTTGCCATTTCTTTCTTGTAGAGTAATTGTTCTCGGGGGGAAAGTTCCACGAATACTTTTTCATATGTGTATGGGGCGAGGTGTTTACCTGTGAGTTCTTCAACTTCCACGTTGCAGACTATGTCGCCTATGAGTCTGGGAAGAAGTTTATGCCTTTCATCTATGCGTTCAAGGGTTGCGGTTAAGCCCATGCGGTAAGGTGCGATATACATCTCGGCGATTTGCATATAACTTGGTGAAGCAAGATGGTGAACCTCGTCAAAGACCAAGAGCATGAACTTGTTGCCCAAGACCGCTGCTTGCAGGTATGCAGAGTCGTAAGTTGCCACCGTTATCATTCGAATAGTGTTTTGACCTCCACCAACGGCTCCAGATTCCGCGCTAAGGCATTCTTTAATCCGAGTTCTCCACTGATCTATAAGATCCAGCGTTGGAACAACGATCAACGTTTGTGTTTTAAGCAAGTTGATTGCTTCCAAGGCTATGTAAGTTTTACCTGCGGCTGTGGGTAAGACTAGAACTCCTCTTTTTTGGGCTTTTCGCCATTTGCTGAGGGCTTGTGTCTGGTAGGGGCGTAATATGATTTTGCTTTTCATGGTTTCGCGAGGCGGAAGTTGTTGGACATAGTCTTCATAAGTGATTTCACTTTCTTTGAAGTATGTTAAAACGTCTTGATAGTGTAGTGCCTTTATCCTGAAGCCACTGACTCGGGGATCCCACTTTCCGTACGGAGTGCCTATCGCGCCTTTCAAGAGGAGAGTGCCCTTGTCAAACCAGATGCGAATCATATAGAGAAGGTAGACAGTAGCTTCTTATTTTTTTTGTTTGTTATCTTGCTTGTCTTGGCTATAATAGAATATACAATTCCTATTCTATAGGAGCAGTAAGTGTCTCAGTTAGGATTTTCTGTCTTGGGGTTTTCTTGCCATTGTTTTTGGCAATTCCTCAACTGTTCAGCTGAAATTTTATTGTTTCGTCTTAGCTGATTTGGCACGCTCATGAAATACCTGAGTTGATATTTCTTCTCCTGCGCATCTGAGGTCTCTTCTGGTTTTTCGTTCGAAGTAGCAGCCCAAAAATAAATGTCTTAAAATCGACCATAGGGAATAAGCCCTTTCTCTCTTTTTCAATATACCTCATGAAGCTATAGTTTGAATTGGCTATGATGATGGAGGTTTACGATCGGGCAGCTGGCTGTAGTTTCCTTCGGGTGAACGATAGATAGCTAGTCGTGCATCTGTAACCCATTTATCATTGACAAGTCGGGTGATTTGAACAGAAATTACTTCTGCCGTGGGGTCGTTTCTGGTGGCAAATACAGCAAGGGAGAGGTTGCTTCCGTCAGGAAGCGGTATACGAAAAGACTGTTTTGGTCGTCCCATTTCCTATCAGTTCTATATGTATTTTTGCAAAGCTCTTAAAATTTTATGTTTTCTGAGAGTGTTTCTCTTCCTCTTGTTAGTAGAACACGGTATGTGTTAAGCAAGTATTCTGTCTTGAGGTAATCTTTAATGATCTTCCATTTTGTGCCGTGGTCTCCTAGCTAGGAAATTGGCAGATCATAATTAAAGATCTCTTTTGGATAGAATTTTCCAATTTTTGGAAAATTGCAGAAAACACAAATATTTGAGAGCTACACTGTACTCCTTATTAAACAAAAAAAGAAAATCCATCGTAAAAATATTAATAGGATTACCTTTGCCGGGGTCTCCTAGCCAGGTAGGGAGCAAGCCTGGAGATGTTTGCACTGAAGCAAGCACCAAGCAGCTTGTGGCCTCTTGGGGCCGCGTGGGTTCGAATCCCACTCCCGGCGCTTTTCTGGTCATTCTTGGTCTGAGACCTTTCGTCGAGCTAATAATTTTGATTTTCTACATATAGACCTGCGCTTTCAGTCTTCAACCCCAAGAGGATTAATTAACGCTTTGCGACGAATACCTGAGGTGCTACTCTAGTAGCCCCAACAACAACATGGTGATAACCCCGAGAATAATGGACAACATTTGCAACATTGCTTTTTTAGGATCAGGTTCGTCTTTGCGAAGTTCAGGAATCAAGTCTGAACCCGCGATATAAATGAAGTTGCCAGCTGCGAAAGGTATCAACAGCGGAATGAAACCTTCTAGAGTAGCACCGACAAAAAGAGCTATGACGGCGCCGAGTATCGCTGTTAGTGCGGTGAGAAAATTGAACCAAACAGCTTTCCTCTTTTTGAAGCCACCGTGAACTAGGACGCCAAAGTCTCCGAGTTCTTGAGGAATCTCATGGAAAATGACCGCGAGCGTCGTGGATACACCTATTGTAATGCTTGCCATATAACTGCCGCCGACTATTAGGCCATCTATCAGATTGTGAACCGCGTCTCCGAAAAGATTCATGTATGCGAAAGAATGGGGGTGCTCGGTTGAGGTTGGCATGTGACAGTGTCTCCACTGAAGTAGTTTCTCCACAGCGAAAGAAGAGATAATGCCGAAAAGAATCAATATTGAGGTTAACGTTCCGAAACCACTTACTTCTACTGCTTCAGGAATTAGATGGACGAAAGCGTCTCCGAACAGTCCGCCTACAGAGAAACTCACGAGGTAAAGGAGTATTCTTTTCAATTGTTGATCTTTCAGCCACAAAACTAGAATGCCTACTAGTGAGAGTGCACTGATGATGATTACGCTTGCTAAGCCCAGTGCCCAATTGATCATGTGCTTTCCTGAAGGCATATTAAGCAAACATATTTATTAATTTTTTCTTATTTTTTAATAAAAGTTTATATGTCAAAGAGAAGCTTTTTAATAATTATGAGCATTGTAAGCCTCTCCATTCCGAAAAGCCTGCTTGAGAAAGTTGACCAATACGCAAAAGAGCAAGGTTTTGCGAATAGATCCGAGATAATCAGGCAAGCCTTAAGGGCGTACATGTCAGAAGGCAGAAGCCTCAGCGAACTTCAAGGAAGAATAACAGCAATCATAACAATCGTTTACCAAAGAGAAGCTGAGAGAAACCAAATAACAGACATCCAACATAACTTTCGACCCCTGGTTCTAACGTTTCTCCACACGCATATCCAAGAAGGCTACTGTGTCGAGATCATTGTAGCCCAAGGAGACGCCCAAGTAATAAAGGCTCTAGTTCAAGCCTTGAAAGCCAACGAACAGATTGCTGAAGCCAAAGTCACCATAATATAGGCTCAATCGCAAACCCGCTCACTATTGCTCGCGCAAGACCTTAGGAACATATGCACACCGCGGGTCAGACCCGAAAACATCACCAGTATAGAACTCCGCCGCGGTACGGCATCCACCGCATATATCGCGGTACTCGCAGACACCACACTTGCCGTTAAGGTGGCTTTTGTCCCTAACTGCAGAGAAGAACTCAGAACTCAGAAGATCATCCCAAATATTCTCAAGCGGTTTTTCTTTTACATTCCCAAATCTGTGCACGTCATTGAAACTGCAAGGTATGGCGTCTCCGTTTTCTGCGATGCTCATGAACTTGCCGAAGAAGCACCTGCCCAAAAAGAAATGATTAAACCAATAGTTAAAATCTGGCAGCCCCCGCTGCTTAGCTATGCGGGCGAAAAATGGGCAGTAAACGTTGATTTCGGGTTTCCCCTTATATTTTACACGCAAATCGTAAAGTTTGTTCCAAGCCCATTCATACTGCTGCTGTGACGGGTCTGCCTTAAGGCTTTTTTCGTCTCGGCTATAGGGAATGAAACTGTGGTAGATGACCCATCGTGCATTGTAATTTGCAGCCAAATCAAGCACATGTACAAAATCATCAGCGTTAACATTTGTGCCAGTTTCATTAAAATTTGCAAACGTGTAAACTAGGCAGTTTAACAGTCCTTCGGTTGACAACCTTTTAATCGCGGAAATAGCATTTGCATGCGCCCCTTTTCCTCGAATCAGATCATTGGTTACTTCTGCGCCATCAATGCTTATCGACACCTTAACTTCGTTCCTAACGATTTTCTCAAAGGCTTTGCTGTCGAGGAGTCGCCCGTCGGTTATGATGCTGGAACTTAAGCCGATTTTCCTAGCGTATTTTATTATTTCAAATAAATCTTTGCGCAAGAATGGTTCTCCACCGCTTATACCGAGGAAAGTTGCTCCGAAATTATATGTCTCCTCAACAATATGCATCGCATCCGAAGTGTTCACTTCATCTGAAGAGACTGGTTTACCTGCAGAAGCACAGTGAATGCATTCGCTATTGCAAGCGAAAGTGCATCTCCAAGGCAAAATGTAAAGAGGCCCATTACGCTTCAAGGACTCAAGCTCCAACAAACTTCTGCAGAAATTGGTATTTAACCCTTAAGAAAAAGGGAAGCAAAGGACTTGTCCTTAGGTTAATAGCTGATTGGCTATTGAAGGTTCATGCACAAGAAGGTGATAGGCTCCAAATACATAAATAAACCACCTTTTTGGAAAAAAATTCATAGTGTAATTCGAAAATTTAAATGACGTTTGTAGTGCAATTATCATCAACTTCAGAAAAAATAATGCATGTTCAAAAATGGTCGTAAGTTTATGTAGCTTATTTAGTAGTTTAGGCTCTATTGCAGCTTATTTGTTGTGTAACCTAATGGGTTGTTGATAAACAGAAATAGCATCCTGGCTTGTCGGTTATTTGAATTCCAGTAAATCCCATCTGCTTCAAAAACCGTTTCATTTCTTTTCTGTCTGGAAGCGTGTCATGAGTGACTACTGATGCGGTGCTGTGATGAGCTTTTATTTCTGCGCTGCTTAGAGCGTGAGCAATTATTAATTTTCCACCTGGTTTCAGCACCCGATTCAGTTGAGTCAATGCTGCTTTCTTTTTCTCCAAATGAGGAAATAAACCGAAGAGAGTGACAGCGTCAAAAGATTCAGAAGGGAAATCGAGATTTTCGACTCGTTTAACTGCAATACTCAAGTTTGAAATACCAGCGTATTTCATCTTGCATATTTCAACCATTTTCTCGGCATAATCGACTGCTGTGACGTGCCCGGTTGGACCTACAGCTTTGACCAGAAAGGGAATTAGAAGTCCTGTGCCCGTGCCTACGTCCAAAACTCGTTGACCAGGGCTAAGGTTGAATTTAGGTACAAGTTGACTTAGAAAATTGTTCAATTCTTTGCTTTCGAAGCGTTTGTCCCAAGTGATTGCAGCTTTGTTAAAGAACTCTCGGCGGTTGATCATTTAGACCACTCGTTTAGTTTGGTAGCATTTCCTTGTATTCGCTTCTTTTGACTGTAACCCTACGGGCGTCTAGCCCAATCACCAAAGATATTCCTATCGCACCGCCTATAATTCCGCCTATAGCGTGCATTCCTGCCCAGCCTAAGACGCCTCCTGTCGGGGCTAATGCAGGTCCAGACATGAAGAACGTGCCAATTATGTATCCTGCTATGGTCGCTGAAAAAATTGAAATCGGCATTATGCTTGCGATCGTGTAAGCTTTTTTGCTAAACGGCTTGTTAAACCCTACGAGCGAAATAGCTAAATCGAAAAATACGCTTGCAATGGTGAATCCTAAGAAGTGAACTGCGCTTGGAACAAGTGCAAAGTTTATGACTGTAGCTAAAGCACCGATTACGGTTATGGCTCCAAACTTTCTTATCCACCACGCTGCCAGAATTAGTACTAAGAAGCCAATAAGGTCGCAGAAGAATGGAAGATGTGTAATACTAAAGAAGAGTGGTGCAAATATGGAGTTTAGTACGCCCCATAGTGCTGCGCATAACGCTATTGCCACCACGTTTCGAGTGCTGAAGTAGGTCACAACATCACATCAGTAACACTTTTTTAAGGGAAAGTAACACTAAAACATATTTAACTTTTGCGTCATTGGAAAACCCAGATTTAAATCCCTGTCATCAGGAACAGTTTCAATCTCAAACATTACAACCGATTTAGGTTTCCAACACTGTTCCATACAAAAGCCTCAGGAAACTTTTACCCATAGCATACCGCGCCTTCCATCTCCAAAAACACAATAATTGGATGAAGTTTGAGCGCTTTTGGGTTGATAAGAGCGGACACTTTGATAGTTTCGTTTTTTAGGAGTTTTTCCAGCCTTTTTTTGGTTTCCATGCTTTTGTAACCTATGGTTTAGCTTAGTCTTGTAGGGATTTTCTTCCATCCTGCTGGAACTGAGAGATTATTTTCCTGTTTACTTCGTCTAAAAAGTCAACGCCTCAGTTTATTTTATAAACATAAGATATTAATATGGTTTATGTATTAAACTATTTCTTCATCAGACGGTGAAGCCAATGATGAACACTGAAAAACAAGTAGAAAAACTCGAAGCATGTTCAGGTCCAAAATCAATTGAGCGAAACAAACAGAAAAAAGCAGTTACGGAACAAAAACAAAAGCTCAAAACGAAAATGAGCAAAATCCAGCACAAGCTAGCAGTTATAAGTGGCAAGGGTGGAGTCGGCAAAAGCACAGTCACTGTGAATCTTGCAGCAGCCTTCGCAGCTCAAGGACATCCTAACAAGGTAGGAGTTCTTGATGCAGACATTCACGGACCCTGTGTTCCAAAAATGCTGGGTTTAAAAGGACAGAAGCTCATTGGAGGACCCGCAGGAACGATTTTCCCTGTTACCGGTCAATATGGACTGAAGGTTGTTTCCATGGACTTTTTGCTTCCAAGCGAAGAGGCACCAGTGATCTGGCGTGGACCACTGAAAATGAGGTTAATACAGCAGTTCTTATCTGATATCATGTGGGGAGAACTAGATTTCCTGTTCATAGACCTTCCACCAGGAACTGGAGACGAACCATTAAGCGTAATGCAATTGATTCCAGAAATCGACGGCGTCATAATAGTGACTATGCCTTCGGAAGTCTCGCAAGCTGTTGTCAAGAAAGCCGTTACATTCGCCAAGCAAATAGGGGTACCCGTAATAGGCATAATCGAAAATATGAGCGGGTTTGTTTGCCCCAAATGCGGCGCCCAGCTTGACATTTTCAAAACTGGCGGGGGAAAAACAATAGCGGATGATTTGTCGGTTCCGTATCTGGGAAAAATTCCGATAGACCCAGCAATCTGCATTAGTTCTGACAGAGGAACACCTTTTATCGCTGAAAAAACCGATTCTCCAACCTTCAAGGCTTTCGCCGAAATAATTACGAAAATTAAACAATCCCTGAAAGTCACATAGAGAGGTTAGAAAAGGATGAAAATATGTGTAACCGCGACGGCGGGCAGTTTAGACGCCCAGACAGATCCCCGATTCGGCAGGTGCTCCTACTTTATGATCGTAGATTCTGAAACTATGCGTTTTGAGACCGTTCCTAACATGGCTATGGGGGTAACAGGCGGCGCAGGCATTCAAGCTGCACAAACAATCGCAAATAAAGGCGCAAAACTCCTCATAACTGGAAATGTTGGACCAAAAGCTTTTCAAGCGCTTTCTGTAGCGGGCATAGAAGTTATCACCGGCGCATTTGGCACGGTCAGAGAGGCTGTTGAGAAATTCAAGAGAGGCGATTTCAAGAAAACTGGTGCACCTACCGTTGGAGGTCATTTTGGCATGGGCGGTAGAGGAGGAGGTCGAGGAGTATGGAAACCCTAGAAAATTTGAAACCAAGTATTGATAACGGGAGGTGAATAATTGCCAGAAAGAATAATAGCTCCTGCTGCGAGTCAAGAAGGCTTAAAAGCTAATTTAGCAGAGCATTTCGGAAGAGCACCCTACTTCGCTGTTGTTGACTTAAGTGACGAAGGAGAAGTCATAAATATTAAAACTGTTTCCAACGTTGGCGAGCACGCTGGAGGAAGGGGATATACTCATGACCACATTTTAGGATTGCAACCTAACGCGATAATAGTTTTTGGCATGGGTCCAAGAGGTCTAAACAC
>Ga0209427_10000694_pt1 | contig 36824 bp, 44 predicted proteins | sample DeeMarSWOR136_30_FD_187465 | JGI IMG/M metagenome (GOLD analysis project Ga0209427, IMG submission 187465) | Marine sediment microbial communities from White Oak River estuary, North Carolina - WOR-1-36_30 (SPAdes) (version 2) | ecosystem: Environmental > Aquatic > Marine > Intertidal zone >...
ATTTAATTTAGGATAGCGATGATTGAATCGTTCCAGTATGATTTAATGAATACAGAGGTAGCTCATGAGCTATCCCTTTTCTTATAATGCGTCCAAGAATAGATGTGACAAGTATCCTGATAAAATAACTAAGAAATAAACCAGAAAACTAACCATAGAAAAATTGAACAAAAACCAGAGTATGACCGTTAACATAAAAGAGAAAAATACTGAAAATAAGAACTTATGGGTAATTCCTCTATGTTTTGTCGGAAAGAACCTAAACAGTACATAAATGAAAATGAAGCTGATGAATATCGAAAGAATTGAACTAAAAGTCATGTTAAAGAAAAAATAGACAGTTATAACTGATGCCAACACGAACGAAAAAAGGTTCCTAATATCAGATTTCCATGTATCAATATCAGGAAATACCGACAGAAAAGAACTGAAAAAAATCAGAAGTATCAGTAAAAAATAATTGTTGATGAGATTGTTGTTAAAAAGCAAAACAACCCAAACGAGTAAAAGAAAAGAATTTACTGTAAGATGAGTTTTCCAGGATGGCATTTCATTCAACGATTATTCTGGCATCTCCAGCAACAGCTCGATCAGGCAAAGCGAATATCGGATTTATATCCAACTCTTTTATTTCAGGATTACCTTCCAACATCTTAGAAGTCCTCAGCAAAATATCGACCAACGCCTCAAAATCCACAGGTTTCTTCCCCCTGTAACCTTTCAGAATTTTTAGAGCCTTAATCTCTTTCAGCATCTCTATCGCATCTTGTCTCATGATTGGCACAATCCTGAAACTAACGTCCTCAAGGATTTCAACAAAAACCCCACCCATTCCAAAGGCAATGGTCTGGCCAAAAGTTGGGTCTTTTTTCCCACCAACTATGACTTCTCTGTCATTCGGTAACATTTCTTGAATGAAGAATCCGTCTATTTTAGCTTTAGGAGCCTTTTTTTCTACGTTTTTTATTATCCCATGGTAGGCTTGGTATAGTTCCTTTTCGTTCTTTATGTTGAGCACAACGCCTCCAACCTCTGTCTTGTGGATGATTTGACGTGAAACTACTTTCAGGACGACTGGGTAACCGTTCTTTTCCACGAATTTCCTTGCCCCCTCAAGCGATTTGATTATTTCGCCTTTTACAACAGGGATATCGTAATAGTCAAGGACTTTTCTAGCTTCAAACTCTGTCAAATTATTCCTTCTAGAGTTTTTGACTTTTTTGAAGATTTCTTTAGGATTCATGGTTCTCTTTTAATATATTGAAGAATTTTAGATAAAAAACTATTCGATTTAATCATTAAATAAATCCTTTTCTCAGAAATTGTTCAGCTGCACGAATCTCAAAAGGATCAACAGTGATAATTGTCATTCCTCTTATGTTATACGGCCCCTTTAAATTCATGTATTTCCTTGCTAAATCTGTAGCGTAAAGAGCTCCTCTATCTCTGGGGTTTTCTGTGATAAAAATTATCTTCCTATTTTGAACGCATTCTTTTTTAAAACCTGTGATTTTCCCATCACTCACACTTATTTCACTAAGTTTGATATCGGGATGCTTATCCTCAAACAGTCTATAAATTTCTTCTGAATATGGTGTTCCAGTATTTTCAAATCCCATAATACAGGCCGGATTTCCACTAATGATATGTAAGAGATACCCATAAAAATCTCTACTGAATTTTGCAGCTTTTGCTTTTATACCATTTATATATTCCGTCATACAGGTTCACATCAAATATCAACTATTTTCCAAATTTTGTTCAGATCTTGGCAGACGATATCTGACGTTTAGTATCATTCTTTTTGCATCCACAAGTCTTTTATCGATCTTATCCTTTAAATTTGTTGATGAATGTATTGGCGAAGCCCAAGTACTTACTAATTCAGTAAGCTTTTTATTCGTTGCCTCATCGGTCGCTTCTTTATCGAGTTCTTTGAATATATTTGGTGATTTTTCATGGAATACATGCAGAGGCCCTTTATAAGGTATTCCATGATATTGATATACTGGTAAAGCACAACTATTGGAGCCACTATTCTCGTCTACCATGATAAATGTGTATACTTCATGAATGCCCCATTCAGGACAACGAGGCAAAACATACTTAAATGCACCCGCCATCGATCTAAACGATCTTGTTGAATTGTCGAAAATTATAGCTTTATGACAACCAAATGGTTTTATTGGTTTTTGGGGTTCTGTTATTTCTCTATGTTCAGGAAAGGGGTCATCACTTTGATATAACTTTGCGACTTGAAAGTTTTTTACACCATTTTTACGAAGTGGTTTTAAATAGAAATCTTTTGCATAGTCCCATCCGCTATAACCCAAAGTAATAATTAAACCCTTGTTATTGTCTAATACTTCGATAGTGTCCGCAATCATCTGATTTAAGTCTTTTAATGGGTATGGGAGGTTTATTTCTTGTTTTCCTACTTGTTGTACCATTTTAACACCAATATTATTCCAAAAACTTTACAGAGTCTATTATTTTATCACCATCTTTATCATAACCCTTAACTACTCTGATTATAGTTCCTTTATTTTCAGATAATTTGTCAGGATGTTTAGTGAAAGCAAGAATAGCTGATTGGACTCCTCTCCTACCTATTCCACCTATCAAAAGTATTTTCTTATTTTTATTAAAGGGATTATTCATCTTCAGTATTAACCCATACCTAGGATCATCATAAACTTTTTTTGTTATTTTTGAGATGATACGAACCCCCGATTTAGTATCAAAATAAACAGGTAAGTGTGAGTTAAGTTTTTGGATTATTATATTTGTTTTAAATTTACCTATTAAAATTAAATTATCTTTTAAGTCATCATTGTCAACTTCAGTATCAAAAACATAATTTGGGGATTGCGGGTTTGTTAGATGTGCGCCTAGTAGAAGCGCAAAATCGAATGCATATGGGCCTTCAACTGCAGCCGCATCATATTCTCCATGAGAATAAGTATCACCTAGAATAATTTTTGCGTTCAACTTACCATTATTAATGAAAGGTCTCAATAACTCAAGGTTTTTGACTGTAACCTTCAAGTCTGTAGTCATAAAAGTATTTTCAGCAAGTTTTACTGATACAACAGGTTCAGCAAGTGTAAATATTTTTGCAGTTCCACCTGTCCTTGCTTCTGTTTTTAACAGTTTTATTATCCCTGCTTTCTCCAACCTGCGTAAATTATAATAAACTTTCTGTTCATGAAGACCTAACCTCCTCGCCAAGTCCATAGCACAAAGAGGTTTAAGACTCAATTCTTTTACCAAATCTAATGCAGTCTTGTTCGCAAGTATCCCTAATGATTCAGGACTTTCAATAAGCAACGATTTATACACAACTCTGTTTTTTCCTGTGTCTTTTACGAAGTATTCCATACCATCCCGGGGTTTTATTATAGAACGAAAAAGTATTTATAACTTATTTGTTACTGGTTTAAATCTTTTTATATCGGTTTCCATACATTTTGTCAATTATTAATGCGAATTCTGTAAAGCCCTAAAACATTGATTTTAGCCTTATTTTTTATAGTTGTTATACCAATTTTACAGTCCGAGGGTGAAGACGAACCTTGAGGAGGTGTTCCATCACAACGCGTCCTTTCACCCTCTTTAAAACAACCAGGGATTTTAATGGAAGGAGATAACGACTACATAAATTGCCCCTTCTGTAATCAACCAGCTAGGAGAGAGGATATAGAGAACGGTACGCATGTCTGCTGGAGCTTGAACGACAATTCACATAGAACCCTTGGAATTTGGGATGATTGAGGGTAATCATATGGATGGTACTTGGCGTCCGCCCGATAAAGAAATAAGTTATGTAATCTGTCAATCATGTAAAGAATTAGTAAAGAAAAGGCAGATAGTGAGGAACGGTCTGAAAATTTGCTTGAGATGCGCTGAAGTTTAATTTTTTAACTGTTCTTTTTCTGATGAGTTTATTTACTTTTCCATCTTCGTCTAACCCTATACAGTATGAAAATTACAATCAATATTATAATCGACAAAAATATCACAGATTCAAAAAATTCGATACTCTGTGAAAGTTCTCCGTAGGCTACTCCCATAAACCACCCTACTAACCCTAGAACAAAATATCTTGGTATAGAACCGACAAAAGTCCAGAGAGTAAATTTCTTTACGTCAAGACGGCCAACACCAGCAAAAAAAGATACTGGGGATAAGGGAATTATAGGAATCGCTCGTGAAATAAACAAAATCACATCATCCTTATATCCCTTTTCAAAGAGTTTTTTAGTTTTCTCGATTTCATTCCATGAAACTCCTATGAACCGTTCGAATCTTTTAATCAAAGGACGTCCACCAAAGTAACCGATACCATAACCAAAAAATGCCCCGATTGTCGAACCTAATGCACCAGCTAACACAATTGTGTAAAAACAAATTATAGAAGCCTCGTAAATCGAAGCTTCAGGAGGGATAAGAATGAAACCAGCACCCATGGGTACTAAAGGAGATGGTACCGGCGCGATGAATGACTCGAGAAGAACTCCGATAAACACACCAATCCAACCAAGTTCCTTGATCCATAGAATTAATTGAGTTACGAGTTCGGCTATAACCATCTTATCCCCAGATTGAATACCCCATGACACTATCTTTGAATTTATATTATTTGTCTATTTATAGCCCGGACAGGATTCGAACCTGCGTCTGAAGGTAACTCCCAATAGTGACCAGAGCCTTACAGTAAAATTTCTATGCTTGACCACTACACCACCGGGCTACGCAAAATTAGAAAGTTAATTTTTAAATATAGTGTTCAGACTCTCATTCCTTTCTGTGTTATTGCAAAAGTTGTTTCAGAAGCGTACAGTGGGATTATGAAACCTCTCTGGATAAGTGTCTTTGTTATAGAATCGACAACGCTTTTAGGACTGTGCGGATTGCTTCCAATGTCTCCTTTTACGCATTCGATTAACTCACTCTTTCTAGCTACCAATTTCTCTTGCATCGTCTTCATTATTTTTTTCTCTATTTTTTCATACATTCGCGACTAACTCCTTTTTCAATCTTTGTGCTTCGGCTGGATTCAAGATCTTTGCTACGATCTTTAAGGCAAAGTCGATTGCAGTTCCTGGGCCTTGTGAAGTAATCACGTTCCCATCTACAACCACTGTTCTATCCCTCGGATAAGGTAACATTTTTTCAAACCCTGGATATACAGTTGCTCTTTTATCGTCCAATAATCCTTCCTTTGCCAATATAGTGGGTGCCCCACAGATAGCACCGATGAGTTTATTTTGCGCATTAAAGGTTTTAAGGATTTCCATCAATCTCGCACTCCTTCCCAAATTCTGATAACCCGGTGAACCTCCAGGCAATATTATCGCATCATAATCCTCGGGTTTTATTTGGTTTAAAGTTCTGTCGACAATGACTTTGACTCCATTCTTACTCTGAATGACTGAACCTATAACACCAACTGTATCGATCTTAATCTTAGCTCTCCTCAAGACATCTACAACAGTAAAGGCCTCTATCTCTTCAAACCCATTCGCCAACGGGATCATTACTCTCATTCCTATCCCTCCTCCCATTATATAGTTTTTTGAGAATTTATTGGCATCGGTTTGACAAAATAAAGATATAAAAATCGTTGCACTATATTTTAACAATCTGTCGTGATCGAATGATTGTAGGATTCGGTATAAAGTCAATTTCAGCTGAGAGAAAGAATGTTCCTAGAGGTAGGATAGACATAAGTTCAACCCCGAAGATAGTCTCTGTTGATTGGCCTGGTATGAAAGTGTTTACTAAGAAGAGACCAGTTAACATAGAATTTGAGTTTACTACAAAATACGAGCCCAACGTCGCTGAAATAAAAATTAGTGGTCACGTCCTGTATTTGGGCAAAAAAACTAAGGAATTAATAAAAAAATGGAAGAAAGATAAATCATTCCCGAGAGAAGTGGGCATGGAAGTAAAGAATTTTCTGTTCAGGAAATGTTTATCATTGGGCGTCAACCTATCAGAGAACATGCAATTACCTCCTCCTTTAATTTTCCCAAGAGTCGTGCAAAAGAAAAAGACGGATTTGAGATACATAGGCTAGAAGATGTTCAAGCAAGTCATCGTCATAAGAAACGACTTGGGTATGTCCGAGGGTAAAAAATGCGTTCAGACGGCTCATGCTTCCTTAGGCGCTTACAAAAAGGCTGATAAAAAAATAATCAAAAAATGGGAATTGGAAGGGCAGAAAAAAGTCGTGTTAGAAGTTGATTCTAGAAGAAAGATACTGGATTTGTACAAAAAGTTAAAGCAGGGGAAGATATCGTGTTTCTTGGTTGAAGATGCTGGCCTAACAGAATTAAAACCTGGGACTATAACGGCTTTAGGCATCGGCCCAGAAAGAGAGGAAACCTTAGACAGGGTCACAGGAAAGTTAAAATTACTTTAAATCGTTATAAACAATATTGAGAATTATGTTAGAAATCATAATAAACAATTTATTCTTGATAATATTGGTAATACTCTCGATTATATACGCTTCTTGGCTTTTTTTATTATTCTGGCCAAAAAAACAAGAAATGAAAACAAACTTCCATCCTCCCATCTCGATAATAATCCCTGCTCATAATGAGGAAGAAAACATAAAGGATGTTCTGGAAAGTTTGGTTGCTTCGGATTATGAAAAAAAGGAGATCATAGTAGTGGATGACGGCTCCACTGATAGAACTTATGACATAGTGAAAAAATTCTCGAAAAAACATCATGTTAAACTGTTAAAAGGTAAGCATCAGGGAAAAGCAAGAGCAGTGAATTTAGCGATGAAAAGGGCTAAAAATGATTATTTGGTGGTTGTTGATGCTGATACAACAGTTAACAAAGATACTCTAGAAAATCTATTACAGCCTTTTCAAGAAAAAAAAGTTGCTGCTGTTGCATCCAACACGAGGATAAATCTGACAAGAAACATCATCACATGGTTTCAGAGTTTAGAATACTCGATCTCTACTGCCTGGAATTATATCTGCAGTGGTATTGGCGGACTTTCTGTCATGTCACCAGTCTGTGCTTTCAGAAAAGACGTTATCGAGGGGGTAGGTGGTTTCAGGGGGGATACAGCAGCAGAAGACTATGACATCTGTATGATAATAAAAAAGGCTGGTTATAGGATTAAAATGGCATCTTCAGCTATAGCTTATAACAAAGCACCACAAACATTATCTGGTTGGGTAAAACAGAGGATGAGATGGGAGATAGGAACATTCCAAGTCATAAAAAAACATTTTGATATGGTGTTCAACAGAAAGCATAAGGGCATTGGGTTTTACTCAACACCAACAAAAATCTATTGGTACATACATTCTTTCGTTTATTTGCCAGTTGTCTCTTACCAGATATTCTATGGATATTTCAAATATTTCTTCTTCAAAGGAATCTATTTCTCGTTCGAAGTCGTAAAATATTTTTTCTACTGGTTCACGGTTTTTGGGATGGCAGATTATACCTACAATTTAATCACCGGGGTTTATCCTTTTGATATCATTTCTGCTCTGATAATGTTTGTTTTCATTTCAGTCACTAGTTTCATTTTTTACTCTCTGATAAAATTTTCGGACAGAATAACCCTTTATCATTTAATCGCCTTCGTTTTCTTCTTTCCCTACACATTAATCCTCATATTGCTAAGAATCTTCACGCTTTTCTATAAAATGAAGAGTTCAAAGAAGTATGTAAAATGGGAAAAGGAAAAATAAATTATTGAAACTTAAAGTATTTCTTAAATATTTCTACTATCTTTATACTACCGAATTTCGGTGTTCTGTACCAGATCATGGGTTTATTGAAAACAGCGCGTAAAAAGGCAATAGTGTTATACACAGATAATATAACTCCCAATGTTAAACTTGAGAAGAGGGCTGATTTATAGATTTTTAATTTTCTTTCTTTTTTCAACGAATAGAATGAGAGGATGAAGAAACCACTAGTGATGGCAAACGTTTGAGTTGTGTTCAACATATCCTGTACAGTTAGTGGATGGGGAATACCAGTTATCATGCCTAATAAACCAGCAATCGTCATCACAACAACGAATGGAAAAATCATACCACCGAATGTTAAATAACTCATTATAGCTTTTTGGGAGAGTGAGAAATGATCACCAAACCAAATCGATCTAGCATTATCCATGAACGTTCTAGTCATTCCATAAGTCCACCTCATTTGTTGTTTTATGAATGCTTCAAACGTGAATGGCAGTTCGCCTTTAACCTTTAAATTGGGCAGATAAATGCTCTTATAGCCTTTCTTGAATATTTTTATAGACAACTCAGCATCCTCAGTCAAGTTTTTTTCATTCCATCCACCAGCTTCTATCAGAACATCTTTTCTAATAGCTCCATGCGTCCCACAGAAAAATGCTACACCTAGCTTGCTACTTATTGGACAATAAAAATTGTGATAATTTATCAAAAAAGTTGAGGCCAATTTTGTTATAAAATTCTGGTTATGATTTATATAGCCCATCCTAGACTGAACTATGGCTATTTTTTCATCCTGAAAGAACGGTTTCACTATTTTTTTTAAGAATTTTTTCGATGGAATGAAATCGGAATCGAAAAGAACGATTATATCCCCATTTGAGTATTTTAAAACATTGTTTAAAGCACCGGATTTGAATCCTTTCCTTGTTTTCCTTCTAAAGGTTCTTATTTTTTCTGAATGTTTTTTCACAAAATCGTCGATTACTTTTTTTGTACCATCTGTACTATCATCTGCGACTATTATTTCAAACTTATCTTTAGGATAATCGAACTTTAAACATGCTTTCATACACCTTATCGCAACAGGATCGTTATAGACTGGAATCTGAATCGTAACAGAAGGCCAATGGGATGGGTTTGGATATGTTTTATGCTTTTTCTTTGAAAATAGGTCGTATATTGTCACCATGTAACACAAGACTGAGAAAAAAACGACTGGCAATAAAGCTGTCTCATAAATAAGTATACTAATTGAGCTTATGTCCATAACTTAATTTTAGATTATGTAAGTTATTTAAGTATTATTCTATAGGATTAGCCGAATAATCAAAGTCGCTATTATGTAAAAATAGGCATAATCCGCTAGAATGAACAAAGTCAAATGAAAGTATGTTTTTGGCAAGTGATACCAGTAAATGTAGTTCATCGGATAATTGATGTAAAACCCCACGAAGAAAATATCTTTTGTAAGTAACAAAAGCAATGCGAGTAGCAAATTCCACTTATTTGGTTTAAAAAATTGAACTATTTTATTTTTCTTTAGCTTTTTCATAGAAACCTTAAAAGTATTAATGTATTCCTATAATATGAATATTTAGACTATAAAGAGATGAGTTAATGAAAAGGAAAAGATTGCTTATAATCGCGAGCATAACAACCGTCATTCTTTACTTCATGGGTATCTTAACTGGTTATTTTGTCCAAGTAAAAGTCCTGTCAAGAACGCAAGAAGAATTAGAAAAAGTCCAAGAAGAGTTTTATGTTTATAAGCAAAACCTCGAGAACGTACAACTCGAGCAATTGTACTTGACAACCCATCAGGGGGAATTAAGCTGTAAAATCCTAGTTTCTACTATTGACGAGATGCACAATAATTTGGCGTATTTCTGGTCTAAATTACCATCAAAACTAGAAGTGTATGAAAAGTACAGTGAAGTTCAACCAGAATACGTTAAACTGAAGAGGGATTATACATTACTCTCAATAAGAACTTGGCTCCTTTCTTTAGATGTGAAGAAAAAATGCGGTGAAGAAATAATACCAGCTCTTTACTTTTATTCTAGAGACTGCGATAGTTGCATCGATCAGAGTTATGTCCTTGATGAACTCAAAAAGGACAATCCAAACTTTTCTGCCTTCATAGTCGATTTCAACCTGGATGAACCAATCGTAAAAATTATCAAAAATGTTTACAATGTTACAGAAGTCCCATCTTTCGTCATAAATGAGAGACTGTATTCAGGTTATCAAAACTTAGAACAAATGAAAAAAATAATTTCTAGAGTATTATAAATGGTTTAAGTGTTAACGTTGAACCAAAAATTAGGTCTCAGTGTAATCATTCTTATAAACATTATACCTGTAATCTATTTTCTTGGAATGGATCGAATCCTATGGTGGGATGAAGTTGTTTACCTGTCTTTAGGAAAGAGTATACTGAAAGAAAGATACGAAATTGTCCCAGGAAGAGATAGTTTTCGTCCAGCTCTTTTTCCATTTCTAATTGCTTTAGGTTCCTTGATGAATGGAGAAGTGTTAATTAGAATTTTAGTTACCGTTTTTGGTATTTTTAGTATTCTTGCAACATACTACATGGGGAAAAAACTATTCGATGCGAAGACTGGATTATTAGCAGCATTAGTTATGTCGAGCTTCCCATTGTTTGTCTTTAACAGTAATAAAATTCTAGCTGAGATGACATTTCTCACTTTCACTCCTTTAGCTGTAACAACGTTTTATCTAGGAGTTGAGAAAAATAAAAAGTTTCTTTATCTATCAGCTTTCTTTACTGGCATCAGCATTTTAACAAAATACTTCGGATTTTTTCTTCTGATAATTTATCTTGTTCACACATTATTTAGAAAAAAAATTGAAATTTTTAGGAAGAGAGAACTCTACATTGCTCTAACCATCTTTTCTCTCACACTCATGCCGTGGTTCATTATCAACACGATTTACTACAGAAATCCTATCGGCGCAATCTTTGAAAACGCAGATATCTACTTGTCTTCGACAGAACAACCTTTCTACCTTTTCTTTGCTGATTCTTGGGAGATTTTTGGGTTATCAGTAATATTCATTCCAGTTGGAATTTTCTATGGTCTCAAAAACAGAAAAAGTAATATTCTGCTAATTTTAATCTATACGTTAATACCGTTTCTGATTTTTTCATTTACACATCACAAAGAACCAAGATATCTAGTATCTTTTTTTCCAGCATTTAGTTGTCTGATAGCCTTTGCCATACAAAAGATACCGGGAAGGTTTAGAACTTTCACATATGGATCAGTAGTCATTATATTCATACTCGGTCTTTACATTGGCTGTAAAATGATTTCCGGGGAAGAAGTTGATGTAGATGTTCTGAAAGAAGGGTCATTTTACATAAAAAAAATAACAGATGCGAACGAACACATAATGTCTGAGTCATATCCTTACTTAAGTTATTATGCGGACAGAATAGCGATAAGACCTCCAAAAGATAAAGAAAGATTCTACAGCTTGCTGGAAAAATACAACATAAGTTATGTACTTGTAGATGATGCTGAACTTGGAAATCCAAATTATCTCCTAAGTGAGTTAAAGACGACAGGATTCGAAGAAGTAAAATCCATCATAAACCAAAACCAAAGAACAGTTACGATATATAAAAAAATATAATCAGATTTTTAAAGAAAAAGAAAAGAAAAAAAGAACGGCAATATTTTTTAACGGCTACGTCTAAAGCGGTGTTATACCCGCTGTAGTTGCACTTGTTACTTCTATGGCAGTAGCTGTGCTATCCTTTAGCAATGTGGCATACTTCTGTAGCACTGAACAGGCCGTCTTAGTCTGCGCTTTCTCTGTACCAGCAACGACTAAAACCGTTTGTCCTGTCTTGAAAGCGTCCTCGATCAACCAGATGTATCCCTTACCTGTCACCCATCCTTCTCCTGGCACTCCACCCGCACAAGTGTACTTGGCGGCTAACTTACCGTCGTCCACCAATTCTTGTACTAGGCTGTTAGCACAGGAACCTCCGACTAAGATGAGGTTGTAGCTGACAGTTGCAGGATCTTGGATATCTGTATCAACCAAAGACACAGACCAAGTTATCGGGACTGCTTGTTTGACAGTTCCTGTTCCAGTTGCTGTTGTGCTTGTTACTGCTCCTTCCGTTAGGATGAATATGTCTGCGTATAGTTGAGTGTCTGGGTAAGTGATCGTTGCCGATGCTTCATCTTTATTATAATACTTGACCAGTGCACCCCACGCATCTATAGCTTCACTCGTGTAAGTATCGCTTCCCCACGTTGTAAATGTTACTCCTCCAGTACCAGTTGTTGTACTAGCAGTATCAGAGAACGTAGGTCGGTCGACCTTAACTGTCTTGGTTGTTGTTCCTGTTTCTGTTATTCCGATATATATGGCATGATAGTAGTTGTCTGCTCTTTCTTCCTCTAGTATCATAATACCAGTGGAGTAAGCCTTCAAAGGTGTTGGTACTACTGTTATTGTTGTTCCTGACTGATTGACATAAGTGTAGTTGATCTTATTTTCCAATGATGTGTAACCTGCTGCATAGCTTGTGATATCTATTGTTTCAGATTCTTTAGCCCTTCCTTGAGCTGGTAGGACTACAGTACTTCCATTCGGAACCGTTGTGTAGTTGTTGACAAAGATTATATATTCACCATTATTTCCCTTAATCTGTGGGAATAGTGTATAGTACCCTGGTACACCAGCAGATGCTGCTGAATCGCCTGAAAGGGCGTTCGTATCACTCCAATATAGTTTAACGTAACCATCTGATTTACTCGAAGCGTTGAAGAATTCAATGATGTAATCCTGTGAGCCCAATCTCATGCTGGAGATATTGGCACCAGTATCGGTAATTTCAGTAGATGTAAATGTGTGTTCATATAGTGTGCCACTGAATATGTCCGTAAACCTTATTATATCAGTTGTTCTTACATCTCCAGATGGTATGCTGTCTAACTGTAGTAAGTGTGTATCATCTGCTTTATCCACTATCACATAATCTTTGTAAACTACACGTTCTGATTCCTTTATGATGTACTCACGGGAGCTACTGTCCTGTAAGAACAACGTAACGGTTCCTGATGCTGTATTGTTGTCGTATGTGAATTGGATAGTTTTTTCAGTGCCACTGTAGTCAGTGAATTTAACCGATGTAGTATCTGAACTTCCAGTAATGGTTATAACATCGCCTGCTGTAGAGTCTATATCTGGGGTTGTACCCGATAGTTCCAACTTAAACGTTCCCCACACAGGATCTGAGAAGGATTGTCCTACTTCAAGACTATCATCTTCTTCATCTTGTGCAGGTACTTCTACCTCGAAACTCGAGATAGTATTTGTAGTTGAAGTTCCACTAATCTTAACCTCGGTCTCATCTATGTAGTCATTCGTACCTAGCAATATCTCCGAACCGTCCTCCAAAGTTATCTTTTGCGAGCCAAGGCTAACTTTTGCCTGACTAACTTGTCCTTCCTTTGGATAGTAGTAAACGGCTGATAGGTATACATCTAAGCCACTTATCTTTTTCGTGTTTCCTTGTGTCATCGATTCCGATACTCCATTAACGCTAATAACTGCTGTAGTAGTACCACTTACACCACCTACTCCAATCGTATATTCAGTTCCTCCAACCGTTACTGTTACTTCTTCACCCTCATTTATCACCTGCGTATCAGCTCCACCGTACAATATTAAAGTATTGGAGTCAGAGCCGCTACCGATTGAGTAATCAGCTCCAAAGAGAGTGATCGTATTGTCTACTACATCTGTACTGTTAACAGGTACGGCCTTGGAGAAGGTAATCTTTGTTTTATAGGTTGGGTAGCCAGTTGATGCCTGCATCTCTATGTGGAGTTTTGGATCTTCTAAGTCATTGTCACTGCGTGAATAATACAAACAAGCACTGGCGTTAGTCATTATATCTTGTGTGTATGCATACGCAGTTCCATCATCTCCATATAGTATTCCGTCTGCCAACAGGGTCGGCAACTCTGTATCAGTTATTGTAGTTCTTGCATTGTTCAAACATTCACCCATTATAATTCTGTTGTTGGATGTGTCTAATCTAGTACCTTCCCCTGTAACGGTTGTTTCAGCTCCGCCTGTGGTTGACACTAACGTGTAAGACTCACCACTTAACCTGGCGATTACATCTGAACCACCAGCTAGGTCCTCAGCTTTCGCGTCTGAACCGTAGACAATGCGGAAGTTTGTACAGTCACCGTCTGCACAGAAAGGCTTCGGATAGTCACCCAGCGTGTATATTGCTGCAATTACTGGTGCAATAGTTATCAGTGCTAGCATTGCCGTTAAAAACAAGGCAATTGCTTTTTCTTTCATTTTATTTCCTCCTTATATAATCCACTTCATCTTTTGGTCAGTGGTAATACTAACCAATATATTTCCTTTAAAACCCTTATTTTTAAAGATATATATACCTTTAGTGAAACAGTTCCAATTGTTTCACCGATTATGTTAAAATAATGTATTTTATTAGATTAAAAATATAAAATATGATTTAATTGTTTCATCGAAGAAATAGATACTTCTTAGGAAAAAATAAAGAGAATTAAGATATTAAAACTAAAATAAATAGATTTAAAGCTTATTTTTTGAATGAAATCTTCTTTAGACTGATTCGATTCTTTCTCCCTACCTTTTCAACAGAAACGACGCCCCTACTTTCAAGACTCTGAATAATTCTAGATACTTTCGCTTTAGAGAAACCTGATTGAGCAACTATTTTTCTTTGATCAACCTTGTCTTTCCCTTGTTTTTTTATGATGTCTATAACTATTCTCTCAGCCTCGTTTAAAACAGAAAGGATTAGTTCTGATTTTCTGGACATTGACCTATAAATGAAAAATATTATAACGATGAAAACGAGAACGAACACAAAAAGCCATCTGTAGATGAAACTCTCAATCGATGTAATAGGTAAACCTTCATAGTATATTCTGATGGGTATTAGATCCCCAGCATCTTTGTCGTTAAAATCCCATGATGCAGTAATCTTTCTTCCTTCGATTTCTTTCTTGGCTCCAGAAGGAGAAACAGGTAAAAGAACTTCGTCTTCTTCTGCAATAAAAACACCATCTGGTAATTTAACTTTCATGGATATTAGATCAGTATCCCAAAGTATCGGTATGTCAAATGAAAAGAGAGTCATGTTTCCATGTCTTTTGCTCAAACCTTCCACTTTGAAATTAGTTATGATAGTTACTTCCCCGACCATGAACGGTGATGGAGGTCTACAATGAAGCTCTTTTTCAACCTTCTGAGTAACAAAACATTCCCCATATTGTGTTTCTATGTCTTTGATTTCACCTTCAAAAGGAAAGATAACCTCTTTTATTTCTTCAGTGAACCTAAACGACATTCTTACATCACTAGAAGCATCGTTGTTAACATTGACAGAGATATTCAACTGACGCATGACTTGAGCTGAAGCTGTTGGAATTAACACCAAACTAAACAACAAAACCAATATGAAACGTTTCATAATAACTAATTAGCCTTATAAAAATATATTAGCTCCTTATCACGTTGATTTTGAAACCGCAATTAGGACATCTGTCTTCATCCATGTTGATCTCATTCACAAAAATCCCTGTTCTTTCGATGACGGGCTGTCTGCAATTATAACAGTATGTATTCTCGAATTTACTTCCCCAAATGTTTCCGACATAAGGGTATCTCAAACCAACATTCAATGCATCCTCGGCAAAATTTTCTAGGATTTCTAGTGAAGTTGGGGGAACATCAGACATTTTATGGCAAGGCGTGAAACCGAGGAGATGATAGGGCACGCTTGAATCTAAGTTATCGATAATCCATTCGACAAGTTTATGATTATCTTTAGGTTTATCCCCAATCCCAGGAACAATCAAATTCGAGATTTCTATGAAAACCCTATGCTTTTGGAAATTTTTTAGAGCTTCGTATATCGGCTCGACATTGGGAACTCCCATATATTTTTTATAGAATTCCGGGTTACCAGAAGCTTTAAAATCGACAGTAACAGCATCCAGGTATTTACCGATTTTTTTAATAGCGTCAGAAGTTAAGTAACCGTTTGTCACGAACACGTTCTTTATGTTGTAACGTTTCGCTAACCTAGCAACTCTATAAGCAAACTCAAAGAATATCGTTGGTTCAGTGTAAGTATACGCAATTATCTTGATGTTTTTTTTATTGGCAATCTTAATTATGTCATCGGGTTTGTACGATTTTCCTTTTATTGTTTTCGATTGACTAATTTCCCAATTCAAACAGAACAAACATTTAAAATTACAACCGACAGAAGCTAAAGAAAGAGTAGGCGAACCAGGGTAGAAATGAAAAAGAGGTTTTTTCTCGATCGGATCGACATCCATCGAAACGATTTTGCCATAATTTTTACTGTATAAAGTTCCTTTCTTGTTAACTCTCACTCTACAGAAACCAACACTACCTTCTGGTATCAAACATCTCCTTGCACAGAGAAAGCACCTAATGTTCTTTCCTTCCTTAGTCCACAACATGGCTTCATGCATATATATATTATATTGTGAAAACAGAGTATTAAATTTGTGGGAGCCCCGGTGGCTCAGTTCGGTAGAGCAGCTGATTAGAAGCTGAATCTCGTAAACCCAAGAAAACAGCGGGTCGCGGGTTCAAATCCCGCCTGGGGCTTGAGTGAAAAGTATAAAAATTGTAAATTCATCAATTGTAAAAATATCGGAGGGATAATGATGGAAGTGGTCTTTAAGATTGAAAAACAAAATTTGCAAAAAGTCAAGGATGTTTTATTGAAGGATGAAACCGTGTCAAAAGCTAGTATAACGTTTAAAGAATCAAAGGGGTTGGGTCTAGACGGAGATCACTATTATTGTTACATCTCGGGATTGGATGAAGCCTGTGATAAAGCCAAAGAATTAACTAAAGATTTAGCTGAAGTTGTTAATGAGAGGGATTCAAAGGAGATAATTGAAAAAATCAAATCTGAGGAAGAATCTGCAATGACTGGGTTTGGCGATATCTTTGGTTGAGCGGCTGTGGTCTAGCCTGGTTATGATACGAGCTTGCCAAGCTTGCGACCCGGGTTCAAATCCCGGCAGCCGCATGACCTTTCTGAAAACCATAACTTTATTTACTAAAAAATTTGATAAATTATTTGGAGGGTTTATATGGCGTTTTTCAGAAGAAAGAGTAAAGAGGAGGATCTAGAAGAACTCAGAGACATGGTAGAGAGAGAAAAATTCGAACCCGAAATGCCAGAAAAAGTAGAAAACCCAGAAGAAGTAATAGAACCCACACTAGAAGAAACAATACCTGTCCGGCAAAAACCAGTTCAAGAAGAATCTCCAACTACTCCAGCAGTTTCACCAAGCCCAGTACAAAAACCTCAAAGACCTGCATTCGCTCCTTTGTTCGTTAAATTAGAAAAATATAGAAACGTACTGAATTCTATAAACGACCTTAAAACTACGATAATAATGCTCAAAAATGCTCTTGCTATCCAAAAACAGATTGAGGGTTTGAGAGATGAAAATAGAAAGTTCTTGGAATTGGCTATAAACAAGATGGATAAAAAAATTGTTTCTCTGGATAGTGATTTCATGAGACCAAAGGGTTTCGAAGAGGAGTTTCCACCAGCAACTTATGAGACTGAAGGTTTGGAAGGAGTAGTCGACGACCTTAAAAAACAGATTGAAGGCCTTAAGTCTGAGTTAAAAACGATAACTTAAAAAATTTCTTTTTCTTCTAATTTTATAGAATATTTATTCAGGCAGGGGTAGCCAAGTGGTCAACGGCGGTAGGATCATTGAGCGCTGACTAATGATGCCGATGCTCAAGATCTTGGGGAAACCTACTCCCTTAGTGGGTTCCTGAGTTCGAATCTCAGCCCCTGCATGTTTTCTTAACAAATTAATTTACAGACTCCCAAATAATTACAAGATAGAAATGCAGCTAGTATGTCCACGTTGTTCTAGTAAAGTTGATGAACTCATGGAATGCGACAATTGTGGGGCTATAGGTTGTATAAGATGCATGAAAAAAAGTTATGGGAAGTGGGTATGCCATAAATGCGAAGAACCTGAAAGATACTATTATCCCGAAACAGAATCAAGGTCGGATGATGTTTCTGATGCATTTTCATCTATGTTTGGATGATTTGGCCTAAAGGTGTTTTTTCTTTGAAAATTTGACATTGAAACTTGTAAATCTTCACTCCTGGATCCAACCACATATCAGGAAGCAGACCGGATTTCATACATGTATGTTCTAAAAATGTTTCAACGTCCCATTTTGGTTGGAATTGCAACGGTACTTGTGGGAGAAGAAGACCTTTATGTAGATTACATTCCATGATTAAACCATCCTCACCTATTTTGATTTTTTTCAAGTATTCTTTCGGATCTTTAACTCCGATTAACTTAGGCTCAGTAAGGATTGAAACCTCAAAAACAACATCTTTTAATTCTTCCTCTAATAATGGATGGAATCTAGTGTCTTGAAATGCTGCAGAACAAGCTGCTCTCTGTAGTGCTTCTCCTAATGAAAGGGTTGGGTAAGGATAGCCTATACATCCTCTGAGTTTATGATCAGGATGGGAATGAATAGAAGCAAAAACTCCTCTCTTTTGTCTAAACTTTGTTTTTTTTATTGTAAGTTCTCTGTTCTTAAAGTAATCGATTACAGTTTGCCTAGCTAATTTAACTAATTCTATTCCATCAGATTTTAACAACATAGAATCAAGGTCTAGAAACCGGGATTGGGACTTTAACATCATTCTTTACGAATGTTGCAAGATTAGAAACGATCCTAAAACCACAATAGATACATACTCCGTTTCTGGCCTTTAAATCATCTCTATCGTTCGGTTTTCCGCAGCCAGGACACTTAATGTTTTTCCAAACAGCCATGATTATTATTTGTTTTCAGTATTTATTATTTTATTCGAAACTGCATGAGCAATAAATATTGGTTCTGGTAATTTATGGGTTTTAATGCAATTTTTCGTTATTTTTAAGGAACTATTAATAGAAACTCTATGACCTGGAGAGATGAGGATAGGTCTACAGTTTTCTTTCGATTTATAGGCATAGCCAACTTTTTTATTCTTGTATTTTATCGATGAGTATGTTCCTACTTTAATTGATGTGCTGTATTCGCCTACCAATCTACTCTGAGCCACACCAATTGATGGTTTATTCAATAATACTCCAACATGTGAAGCAATCCCACAGAAAAGGGGATGACATATACCTTGACCGTTGATCATCATGACATCAGGCTTAGTTTTTAATTTCTTATAAACTTTTATTATTGGCGGACCTTCTCTGAAAGTTAGAAAAGTAGGAATGTAAGGAAACGAGACTTCAGTTTCTATCGTTTTAATCTCTTTTACTCCCAGAGTTTTGTAATCTAAAACTACACCCGTAACTATGGTATTATCATCAAAAAATGCTAAATCGAATCCGGCTATTGTTTTTATTGGTCTTGGAAATTTGTCTTTCAAAATCACTCTTTTGGCTATTCTTTCTTGTAGCTTTCTTAATTTTTCTTCACGTTCTTTAGAAGGTTTTAAACGCATATGACCAATATTACTTTCCGATATAAATCTGAGGATAGTTTGTAGTCGAATTAGTACCGTTATGCATGATAATTACGGAATTATCTCCTTTTGAGAAATGATCTGAACCTTGTAAATCTATATTCGTATACTTGATAAAAAGAGTTATATCTTCTGCAGAGATTGTGATGTTAACATTGTCTCTTTGTCCAGATATGTCTAGACCTTCTTTCATCCTGTAAGTGAAGTTTATGTATTCTATAGCTGAATCTACTCTGTAAGTTCCATCTGTGACTTTCAGGTTAATCGTTCTTTTCGAGTCTTCTGATTCAGAGGCAACTTCCCTTATCGTACTGTCTATTATCTCTAAGTTATTGAAAGCCTCGTTTATTACAGCCGAGTCTTTGGCTTTGTTCAATGCTGGATTTAGAACTGTCAAACTAAGAGCCAAGGCCACAATCCCTATTAGAATGATTAATGCGGTTGAAATGTAAGGGCTTATAGCTTTGTTTCTCATCAAGGTAAAGTATAGTTCTTCTGGAACTTATCTTTATATGTTGTTTCAGAACCGATCAGAGTAATATCAAAAAAACCAACATATATATTTCTATTGACTTCTGTACTTATCGTTATCGTTTCATTGGAGATAACAGAATAGTAAAAATTAACATCGTGAAGAGTTGGGGTTTCCGAGATATTAGATGTTTGAAAAACTGCCTTATACTTGAAATCCTTTCCCAGATTTGAAAAGATATGTGTTGTGTCATTTGTCACTTGCTCCCAATCAGTTCCACCGTTTGCTGATACGTAAACCGTTATCGAAGTGCCTGTAGGTTCATATGAGCTCCATGTCGGTATCACTTGAAAAATATACCAAGACTCTGATTTTGTCGTTGAGATTAAAGTCCCGGAAAGTTTGTGCTCTTTCCCCTGTACCTTTATCTCATGTTCACTAGACAAATAAATTATAAAACTCGGTAATACACCATCAGAATCTGTAGTCAAATTATAGGTTGATACAGAATTGTTGTAAACAGTGTAGTTTGTACTAGCTTTCAATCCAGTTATATTGTATCTGGCTGTTACTGCTCCTCCTACAGTATCATTCCACTGTATTAAGGATTGATTCCAATTAATCAATTTTCTTGTTAGTGTTGCTGTTCCAGATACATTAGTCTTTAACCAAATATTACCTGTAGTTTCATTGTTATAGTTGAACCAAGAATTAGCACCCTCAATTCTAATCGTTCTCGAATCAGTGAAATTGGTGTTTCTAAAGTAATTGGTTGTACCTCCATCTATATAATAATCATATGTGTTATTGTGTACAGACCCACCTGTAATATTATTGTTTTCTGGAAGAGTAAGAGTACCCGAAGTATCAAGATATATACCCGCAGAACCTGACCAAGTAACATTGTATATTGTATTGTTTATTAAAGTGTTATATTGTGATCCTTCAATTTTAATTCCATCCCCATCCTTTACTATGTTGTTTTTTATTGTGTTATAAGAAGCTCCCGGGAGAATGGTAGAATAGGCCAGGGTAATGCTTTTAATAGTGTTATTCTCTATTGTGTTGTTTCTAACATCGTAAAAGAGAATATAACCAAGAGTGTTGTTTACTATGGTATTATATCTAGTGTATTGACTATCACCATAAATACTATAATCATTAGAGTCTGTGATCATTGTATTATTCTTTACAGTACAGTTTTGTACCATCCCGTCTAAATATATTGCATCAGTTTGACTACCACCAAGCATATAATTATTTTCTATGTTATGATAGCCTGGGTATGAACTACTACCCCAAATATAAATATCATAATACAAATTATTTTCAAAAGTATTGTTTATTACAGTTGAATAATTATTTCGGGATAAGAAAATTCCACGATCATCATTAGAAACAAATGTATTATTAAATATAGTTGTGTTTAAAGAGTTCATATCATAAATTCCATAATCAAAATTGGATATGTTACAGTTCTTAATTGTGATATTAATAGTGCTGCTAGTTAGACTACCATCTGAATTTACATAAACACCATACCTCAATGAAGCGTCGGTTCCATTCAAATCATACCCTAAACAATCCAAAGTAGAATTTTCTATTTTAGTGGTAAATTCAACTGCTCCATCACCAGAACTAGGATCAACGTTATTGAAGTCTTTACCCAAACAATAATAAGTATTGTTTTGATCTGCTTGATAGCCTCCTGAAGGAATATCTAATATTTCAACATCACAATAAGGAGGAACTGCTTGAACTTCCTCTGGCTGGGTTAAAAGATAATAACTTACCGTAATGATTGGAAGGAGTAAACCTATCGGAATTATCGAGTTCTTAACTATTCCTTTCAACATACTATCTCCTCACTCATGAAGTCGTATTCGCATCCGATCCAGCTCTGATAAGGTTCATAACTGATGTTTATTAAAGTCAAGTCTTTCTCCTCCAGTCCCTGCTAAAACCGGAAAAATAGAGTTCAAAAAACAAAGGAACCACCGATGAAATTTTTTATTCAACATCTCTCAACACCTATTTTTCTTCAAGCTTAACTTCTCCTGCGGCCACAGTTAAATTTTCATAAGATTCTATGTTGTTCATATCGGTATAGGTATCGCTGAAGGTTGAAGAAGAGGCATTGTAGCTAACTGTAAGCACATAATCTGAACCTGGACTAAATGTAAAATTAGTTTCCCAACTACTAGCATCTACTATATTGTCCTGATTGTCTGACGTTCCATTCAGGTCTAGAGTTGCATTGATCTGTTTGTTAAAAAGATTAATGAGTGTGACGTTTATTTGTTGGCTGGTCACATTTGCCAAAGAACCAACATACAGAAACTCAAAACTCTGCAATCTTTCAGTCATCCTTTTTCTAGAGAAATTCCCAAAATCAAAAACATTGTTCGTGATGTTGTTTGATTGGTGGTAAGAAATGTCTATAACTTTAACCAGCTCATCGACAATGTTCAAGAAAAACTCTTTTTCAAACCTAGACCTCAATTCTTTCTCTCTTTGAAGTATATCGGGTAAATTAATCCCAGTCTTGAGCAAGACTAGGATGACTATTATTATTGCAGCGGTGATTAGAAACATCTGCCCTTTATTTTTCATCAATATCCCCACATATAAACTCTTACATCTCTTGGTTTGTAATCATCAAAATCTCCAGCCAAAAAATAACTGACTGATATCGAATTGTTTATGTCTGATAAAGAAGGTTTTGTAGTTAGATTAGTCGTTTCATTAAAAATCACAACTGTCCGGTTTAGAAAGTTTGGAATGTATGGGCCTAAGGAGTCATCGATTGCAGTAGCATTATTATCAGCTACATATCTTCTCAGTTCACCAGTTTGCTCTAACGCCTCAAGACCAGTGTAAGCATTCATCTTATAATTAATTATACTATATTCCGGGGCAGAAGGTGGGTTCATAAATAAAAAAATTATGACTGACAGTATCATTAAAATTGCTATCCCAACCTCGAGAGTGTAAAGTTGGCCCTTCATCTTCCTCAATTAACATTTGTATTTCTTATGAATAAAGTTACTTCCATGCGCACAACTTAGGAATAATTTTCTTTACAGTACCGTTTTTATATTGGATGATTGATGGGTTTTCATAACAAACAGCATTAGCAGATTGATTAACTGCTCCACCGTAAGTTTCGCCGTCTATTTTTACACTTAACTTGTAATTTTCGCCTATGGTTCTTTTCAGTTCATCGTAACTCAAATTCCTCATGGCATCAAACTTATTGTAAGAAATTGCTTCTATTTTTTCTTCCGGAAAGGTCTTCTTTACTAATGGATTTGCATTGTAGGAAGCGTTTATTTCTTCCGGTGATAAAGCTCTGTTCCATATGTAGACTTCGTCTATCGTTCCATTGAAAGGCCAGAAATTACCACCATCATTATCTGAGCCGATCGCAAGTATCTGAGTATCACAACTTCCTAAATCGTTGAAGCTTTCACTCTGTATTTCACTACCATTAACATAAATAGTGTGAGTAGTGCCGTTAAAGGTTCCTACGACATGGTGCCATTGATTTAGGGTCAATGATGCTGTAACAACATTAACATTTGTACCATTATAAATAACAAAAGCTATCTCATGAAATGCCCCAGAACCAGTAACCCACATGACAAATCCCTTATTGCTACAAGCATTATCAATAAATCTCCCCGTCGCTGGCCATGTGGGCGTGGAATTGGGTTTTATCCACATACTTATAGTAATTTCTCCTGTGATATTCAAACTCACATTATTCCCAGCATCAACATAATCATTAAAACCATTAAAATGCAGACAATTTCCAGATTCACAACTAGATGTCCAAGTTGGTTCTTGAGAGCTAACTTGCGTTCCATTGTAAAGAGTTCCGTCATTATCGTTTCCAGTCTCATCATACGTAATATTGCCAGAACCTTCATCGAAATGCCAAACCCCTGCTACAGTAAGGTTACTCGTAAAACTAGGAGGGTTAACACCATCATCTGGAGAATGATAAATTAAGAATTTTTTGGTTTGGTTAGCAGAAACATTAACTTCCCAAGTGATGTTGGCTTCTTGCAAGTACTGACTAGAACAGAAGGTTTCATCGGATAATTGATAAACAAATTCATTGTAATCTTCATCAAAAACGCGAATGGTATTATTCCATGTTTTGTTTTCACAATTCTCATCAAAGACTATGTGTCGACTTATGAGTTCATTTGTCCTATTGTATCCGGAAGTTTCTTCCAAGAGAATTGTAATTTTGTATAGATCTTCCATTAGACCCACTTTCACAGGAGATATGGAGTAATTAAGATCCCAGTCCTCAGGGACACCTTTTCTCTCCAACAAAATATTGAAAAGACTTTCGGCAACAGGTCTTAATTCAGAAGTTTTGGTTAGCCCTGAATAACGAGAAAAATAATTTGTAGTGAACATGATGACTGCGACAAAGAAGAATATGAATAATGAAACTGCTATGACAAAATCAACATAGTTCATGAATGATATTTGTATTTTCTCAGTAAATTACTTTATACTAGTGATTCCAATTATGATACTGGAATTGCCTAGAATTATAACATCTTCTAAAGAATCGTCATAGTTATACCTTACTAACCTCAAATTATCATTGCCTCCAGATCTGTATTTTCCCTGTAATATAATGGGAATATTAGCGACATCATACTCGTAACTAACAATAGGTTTTTGTGTAGTTTTTGCTATTATTTTTGTTCCAGAAGTAGATTCTTTTCGTATCGTTGCGTTAGCATTGTTGATTGTCAAGTTAGTGATTACATTCCATATCCCTGGGGAGGATAAAAGTTCAACCTCAAAATTTCTATCCACGACCTGATTTGGGTAATTTAAATCGATATTCCTGAGTGTGATAGAAGTTGAATTGGCAGGACTTGCGTCCGATTCTTTTGCCTGATCGTATAAATAGAGTATGCTATCTGCGGTTTGACCTGCGATCTGTTTCAAACTAACTTGAATGTTTGTCTCCAACACTCGATTATAATAACTATATATTAACGTAGTGAAAAGGGTCAGTACAACGAAACTGGATAGAATGATTAGGGAATAAGTGACAAACCTGGATATGCCTTTCATGATTATTATTATGTGGAAGTTTTAATATTAACGAAAGTTTTATCTTATCAAAAAACATATTAAGTTTATGAAAAAGAGAAAAGGTATGTCTCCCCTTATAGCAGCAGTAATACTAATCGCAGCTACCATGAGTATAGCTGCTATTCTGGCATACTGGGCTTCTGGTTTTGTGAAAAGTGAGCTTCAAGGGGCAAGGGAGCTAGGCATCACTGGGGGCGCTCAATGTTTGGAGGCAGAGTTCGAGCTCCGTTCAGGAAGTTATAGTTCTAACACTTTAACTTTAATACTAGATAACAAAAAATCAGTCGATTTGGACTTAACATACTTGTATTTAATATACGATAACAACCAAGTAACATCTAAGTCAATAAATCAAACATTAAATGGAAATGAAATAAAATCCATAACTTTTGATGAAGTAACAGATAATTTTTTAACCGGAGAGGTTAAAACACAATGCTCGGATGTTTCCGTTTTCTTTACCTATGATCAGGTGAGTTAATGGAAAAGGGCGTGTCCCCTTTTATTGCTACAGTTTTACTTATTGTTTGTACTATAGCTGTTGCAGCTATATTCGGAGGATGGCTGAGCAGTTTTATTAGCGGAACGACTGAGGAAGTACAAGAACATTCAGAAAAAAGAGTGACTTGTAGCTATGGTGGCATAGCTCTGGAAGATTTAGAGTACAATAAAACTACAGGAAACTTCAGTGGAAAAGTTGAAAATACTGATATAATTGTTTTGGGCAACATAGATTTCGAGATATTCTACACTGATGCGAGTAGAGATGAACTCGATCTCAACATGACGTTAAATTCAGGGGAAAAGAACACTTTTAACCAAAATGTTACCAACATGAACTCCTCTTCTAATCCCTACAATAAGATAAGAGTTATCACAAATTGCTCTAACGTATACGATGAAGCTACTTCTAGCGATGTTTCTGAGGCCTATTAACTATAAAAACTGAGATAAGGTATGGATTGTGATTCCTACTATTACTAGGATGAGGCTGTGCTTAATTCCTCCAGCTATTGCTCCTTCAGCCATTTTACCGATGACCAGACCCGCGAACAGGCCTTGGAGTATGACAAGGTTTCTAAATATCTCTGCGTACTGAACTTCCATATCCTCTGGTGCAGTAGTAGTTAGCTCGCCTACTGTGGTTTCTCCCAGAGATGGTACTAAAAACTTCTGTAGACCTATTATGACTATCAGAAAAACGAAGAATATTACGTAGCCGGTGATGAGTTGTGAGTTTATGTAAAGTTTTCTCTCTTCCCTTAATCGCTCAATCTCGACCGATGTTGAGCTTATCGACTCGAATATATCAGTCAAGTTACCGCCAAACCTATGGCTTTCTATTATCGTTGATGTTATCCTACCGACTAATTTGGATCCTGTGCTTTTAGAGAACTTTAAGAGAGCTTTGTCGAACGGTATCCCCCATTCCAAATGGGCGTCTAATTTTTTGATATAAGGGCTCAGATGACCATACTCGTTCACAGAAACTGATTTTACTGCTTGAGGTAAAGTCATACCAGACCTTATAACTTCAACCAGATCACGCATGAATTGTGGGAAATAATTTTCTGCTGCCTTTATCTTCCATATTTCATAGTACCTGATTAGAGCTATAGGGACTATGAACATTATTGCCCCTAAGATAATGATGGTTGAAAACAATTCTGTTACGTCTCTGAACAGAAAATAGGCTAATAACATGATCATGGTTACGATTATTCCGTTAGCTATCGTTATGGTAATTATCCTTCTCATCTACATCTCCACCTGTGTCATCTGTAAGAACACCAGGAACGCAAGGTTTAAAGATGGAATGGCTATGTATATACTTATCCTCATCAGATACAGTATGTCAAATCCAGCAAGCTCTGGTTGAATCATGTACATGACTGAGAACAGTGCGATTAAAAAGAGTGGTGCAGCTATTAGCAGTCCTGTGTAAAATTCGGCATAAGTAGAGAGTTGTTGAAGGTATGTTTGTCTCCTTGTCCTCCAAGTGAACAAAGACTGTTCACCAGCATTCTTAAGGTAAGTCTTTAAGTTGCCACCCCCCTCGATCGTGCTGGCGATACCGAGTAATAATTGTTTAAACTTTCCAGAGGGCGTTCTCTTTGCCACTTCTCTTATCGCAGTCATTGGATCGAGGCCAAAAACTTCTATGTTTCTCGTTATTTTCTCCATTTCCTCTGCAAGAACATCATATTCCTTGAATTCTGCTAGAAGTTTAAAAATAGCCGTTGGGGGCACACCAGAAGCAGCTATGGCACCCATGTGTGAAATAGCGAAGGGTAGATTCATGTTTATGCTCTGGCTTCTAGATACAACTTTCTGATATGGATAGAATATTCCAACAATAAAAATTGACGCGCCAACAATAACCGGAATAAACACCAGAATTAACACGGAAATTAAAATGTTGAGGTTTAAAACAGTAAAATTCAGGACTGATAAAACTACTAAACTGGTAATGTAACCGATGAGAGCAGATAAACAAATAAAACTAACATAGTTTTTTGGAGAAACATTCATCCCAGATTTCGGTAGTGTGGTCTCAACAAGTTTAAGTATCTCTGGGCATTTTTCAGTTACCCATGCGAATTCTTCTTCAGAAAATTTTTTGTAACCGTCTAACATCAAAATAAATTTAGTGTTCTGGAGTATATTATTTTTCTGAAACCACTTTATACCCGAATATGTCAGAAATTCTGACCTTTCTTGCCTTTTTTTCTTTCTTTTCTTCAGTTTTTTTCTCTTCTTTTTTTGTTATTGGTATAGTTTCTTCTAATGGCGTTACAGCTCCCATCTGTTTCATGATTTTTTCAGGGTTCTTATAATACTCGTTGATTGTTTTCCTTACTGCAACAAAGTCTTTTATGTCATTCTTGACCATCCATTCCAAGATGGATTTTCTCTTTGTTATCTCTTCAATGATACTCTCAATAGTCGTTCCTTTGTTTTTAGCTATTTTTTTTAGGAGAAAACTATCTTTGTTAAATTTAAATGAATCACCCTTAGGATCCCACTCGACAGAACGGAAGGTTTCAGGAGTAAAGGATTCATGCTCTACTGATATAATTTCGTCGACTAACTGTATTCGCCTGGCAGATTTTCCCCTTGCCTTTGCGTAAACCATGACAGCTATAGCGTCTAAACTCTCGACTAGACTTGGAGACAATTCTATTGGTGGTGTAGCCAGTCTCTTTATAACTGTATCTACAGAACCACCATGAAAAGTAGTCATGCATGGATGCCCTGAAGACATACCTTGAAACATGACGTATGCTTCTTTACCCCTAACCTCTCCAACAATAACATAATCTGGGTTTTGCCTGAAAGATCCTTTTAACAGATCAAAAAGTGTTATTTCCCCATATTTTTCTCCTGTGGGCGTTGGTATCCCAAAACCAATTCTTGTAACAGATGGCACCCAGTGCTCGTGTGGAAGTCTTAATTCTCTGGTATCTTCGATACTGACAATTTTTGCTTCGGGTGGGATGAACATAGATATACTGTTCAGGAAACTAGTTTTTCCAGTAGCAACACCGCCAGAAATCATTAACGAAACTCCATTCTCGACTAAATACCAAAAATACGCCATTACGGTTGGGGAAGCTGTTCCTAACAAAATCTGATCTATTGGTGAGAATGGCCTTTGAGCGAATTTTCTTATCGAAAACGTTGGTCCTCTGGTCGCGACATCCCCAGCTAAAGTGGCATTCACTCTACTGCCATCGGGCAATGTTCCGTCAAGGATTGGTTCAGCATAACTCACGTATCTGCCGCATCTCTCAGAAAGTTTGATAACGAATTCACGTAAATCATTGATTTTTTCATAAACAACGTTAGTTTTTATAGAACCGTACTTCCTGTGAACGACGTATACTGGTATATTTGTGCCATCGCAGCCAATATCCTCAAGCCAGGGATCTCTTATCAGTGGTTCTATCTCATTCAAACCAACAAAATTCCTGTATATATAATACATAACTCTAGTATATTGCTCCAGGTTTACTGGAATTGAAAATTCTTTCACGACTTTTTTTATCTGTTCTTCCAAGTATTTTATTGCTTCTGGTGTTGATTTTATGGATGAAAGCCCAACTTCAATTACATCGATCAGATTGGAAGAAATTCTTTGTAGAATTTTTTTCTCTTCTTCAGTTAGTTTTGGCTCTTCTAAAAAGTAATTTAATTGCTTTTCTCTTGGGTTCCATATTATGTGAGCATAAGCAAACGGTAATATCAGGGGATAACGAGCATCAACTTTCTTCAAATCATCTGTAGGTGGTAGTTCTACGAATGCTTTAGGGCTTTCTATTGTAAACCCTGAGAGTTTCACTTCTTCTTCTGGCTTTCGCTGCAATTTTTTCCACAAAATTCCTCTCAAACCTTTGATTTTCTCTAATACCATCCGATCATTTTGGCAAATGCTTTTTTCTAACAGATTTTCCTCTTTTCACGACATGGTAGAATCTCGCACATTTTGGACAGACTCTTTGTTTACGACTCAACATATGCAAGAATTTCTTGTCTACTTGTTGAAGTATTACTGGGTCTCTTATTCTAAAGCCTCTGTGCACAGTGAAAGTCTTCCATCTAGGAACAAGTCGGCCACATCTGCTACATCTGACGTTTCCTTCTTTACCTCTGGTTTTTGTGTGTTGGTATTTTCTTGTATATGGTGCAGTTGATATAGGCAATTTTTCACCTCTCTACAATTATTATTCTTCTTTCCAAAGTTTAAAGGTTAAATTGTTTATGTTTTAATGAGAAACTATTATTATGAAAGAATACCCAGAATCAGTTTTAACAAAGGATAGGAAAGGTAACTTAGAAGTTAGAAACTTGGTTTCCTGTGGCAAGTTCGTGATGTACGATTATCGAGATGTAAAAACTTTCAAACAGGTTGAAAACAGCAAGAAGAAATTGTATTTGAAAGACACGGATGGAAAAATAAGTGAATACTACATAATACCTTTAAAGACTGAAAATCGTTCTTTGTTGATAACACCAGAAAAACCTGAAGAAAAAGTAAGAAAAGTTTGGAACGATAAGATGCAGAAAGAAGAGGACTTGTGGTAATAACATTTAAATACAAACTCATACAACTAATGATAGCGCGTACTCACTGTATAATTGCAGAAATGGGTGCGTGCAGTTAATTCTGTACGTATTCAAAGTTAGGTGATTTTATGGTTTTAAAAGAAAAATTAAAGAAAATTGGGAATTGTAAGTATCAATTACCTAAAGAAGCCAAACCTGGAATGAAAGTACCTGCATTGCTTTTTTTATCAGATAAATTACTAAAACAAGTTGAAGAAGGAGCAATTGAACAAATCGCAAACGTGGCTTTTCTTCCTGGGATTTACAAACATTCTATTGCACTTCCTGACATGCATTTTGGTTATGGTTTTCCTATTGGTGGGGTTGCGGCTTTAGATTATGAAAAGGGCGGGCTAAGTCCTGGAGGAATCGGTTTTGATATTAACTGTGGTGTACGTTTACTGAGAACTAACCTGATTAAAAAAGATGTTGTACCAAAATTACCGGATTTGATAGAGAGTATTTTCAGGAATGTTCCGGCAGGGGTTGGTAGAGGCGGAAAAGTTAGATTATCCACCAGTCAACTAAAGAATGAAGTTCTAGAGGTCGGGGCAAAATGGGCCGTTGAGAAAGGTTACGGTAAAGAAAGAGATTTGAAATTTTTGGAAGAGGGAGGATGCATGAAAGATGCTAATGTAAATGCTGTTAGTGAAAAGGCTTTAACAAGAGGTGCCCCACAACTTGGAACACTAGGAGCGGGCAATCATTTCCTAGAAATTCAATACGTAGAAAAAATTTATCTTCCTGAGGCCGCAAAAATCTTTGGAATAAACAAGGAGAACCAAGTTTGTGTTATGATCCATACTGGTTCACGGGGGTTTGGTCATCAAGTCTGTACTGATTATCTAAGAATTTTGGAGAACACTTTCAGGGATAAAGTCAAGAAATTACCAGATCGGGAATTGGTGTATGCACCAGCAGGGACTAAAGAATGTGAAAACTATTACCAAGCTATGGCTTGTGCTGTTAATTACGCTTTCTGTAACAGGCAGATGATAACTCATTGGGTTAGGGAAAGTATAATTAAAACCTTGAACATGGGTGAAGAGGATCTTGGATTAGATGTAATTTATGGGGTTGCTCATAATGTTGGAAAGATTGAGGAACATATAGTGAATGGTGAGAAAAAGAAAGTATACATTCATAGAAAAGGGGCGACGCGTGCCTTTGGCCCTGGAAGTCCTGACATACCAGAAGATTATAAAGAAATAGGACAACCTGCTATAATTCCTGGAAGCATGGGGACAGCAAGTTATGTTTTGATTGGTACTAACCAGGCTAAAGATTTGACTTTTTCAAGTGTTTGTCATGGCGCAGGCAGACTAATGTCAAGACACAAGGCGTTGAAAAGATTCCGAGGAGAGACAGTAAAACAAATGTTGAAAGAAAGGGGAATTTTTGTAAGATCTGCGAGTTGGAAAGGGATAGCTGAAGAGGCCCCAGGAGTTTACAAAGACGTGGATGAAGTTGTAAGAGTTTGTCAAGAAGCTGGGATTGCGAAGATAGTTGCGAAAGTAAGACCGATGGGTGTTGTTAAGGGTTAAATATCAAGTATAACTTTTGCTTTCCATCTTCCATTCGATTTTTTAATTTCCATCTTATGATAAGTAGCAGCCTTAACTTCAGTTCTTACCTCATGTTTTTTAACATCTATTTTTTCTCCATAACAAACAGCCTTTAACTCCATTTTTTCTTCGTTCACTTTCACTTCAAATTTTGAAAATACAAGATTGTCAGAACCATAGAATATGAGTAATTCATTGAGCCAAGCAAATAACAAACCTTTAAGATCATCATTTTTTACTTTTATAGTTTTTTTAATTTTCGGTTTGATCTGTTTTGTATTAACCATAACCTCAAACATTGCCAAAGCGGCATTCGCAAAAACCTCGTTCAAATCCTTCCCATAAGCAGCAAAAGCAGCATCAGCAGTTGTGATATCCAAAAACTCAAACTTCTTCATAATATTAATATATCCTTAAAAGTTAAAGAAAAGTAGGTGAGTTTATGGGAAAAGTATTGATGATAATAGCACCGAGAAATTTTAGGGATGAAGAATTGTTTCACACAAAAGAAGAATTGGAAGCAGCTGGAAACTCTGTAATGATAGCTTCAACTACGACCGGTACAGCATCAGGAATGTTGGACGGGACAGCAAAACCTGACATTACAATAAACGAAGTTAATGTCGATGATTATGATGCAGTGGTTTTTGTTGGTGGTACAGGTTCCTCAATTTATTTCAACGACCAGAAGGCGCATAAAATCGCAAAAACAGCAAACGAGAAAGGTAAGTTGGTCTGTGCCATATGCATTGCACCAAGTACTCTGGCTAACGCTGGATTATTGAGAGGTAAAAAGGCCACATCTTATCCAAGCGAAGAAGGTAACCTCAGATCAAAAGGAGCAAACTTTACTGGAAATTCTGTTGAAAAAGATGGAAATATAATAACAGCAACTGGTCCAAGTGCAGCAAAAGAATTTGGAAGGACTATAGCAAAATCTCTCTAACCTAAAAATCCCAGAATGAGTTCGAATATAACTACTGCTACACAGACAGCTACGACATACTTAGGCTTAACTTTAATCTGGTCTTTTGCCGCCTCACCGTATCTCACTAATCCTGCCATACCCATAGGCATTCTGACTCTGTCTTTCTTAGCCATACTATCACTCAATAATTAACTCAGTGAAAATATAAAAATGAGTGTGTCGGTTTTAGTCCGTCTTTTGTTTTTAAGATAGCATTCGTCTAAGCGCTTTTTCAGCTTGCACTTCATTGGATGTGACCGATCCGTTTCATCCATTTGCATGGTATCGTTTCTGATATCGACCACGAACTTCTCAGTTCGCTTTTCAGCATCCTAAAGTGGACGGAACTTCCTCACCTTTCTTTTGAAGGAAAGGCGAAGCTATCTAACCAACTCACTCAAGGGTTTATTAGAAGGAGTAGTATTTAAATTTATTCTTTTTCAGTGAAATCCTCCAACTTATACTTAAACTCTTTTTCCATTCTGTTCTTTAAAATCTCTCTAGCCAGTAACCAGTATATCACGCCCAGTGACTTCCTGCCTTTGTTGTTGCATGGAATGACAAGATCGATGTTTCTAGTCTCGTTGAAAGTATCACACAAAGCGATTATCGGGATTCTACTGTTCAAAGCCTCTTTTAAAGCTTGATAGTCGGAAAGGGGATCAGTCAGAATAATGGCATCAGGTTCCATAAACTTCTCATAATTAGGGTTAGTCAATGTTCCTGGCATAAACCTTCCGACGAGAAAATCTGATTTTGTGGCTTCAGCGAATTTTTTTATCGGAAAGTGTGAATTCAACTTTCTACCAACCACAAGAATTTTCTTTTTATCGGCCAAAAACTTTGCAGCAACACGGAGACGTTCGTCTAGAGTTTTTAAATCCAAGACCGCCAAGCCATCTTCTCTGACTTTGTAGACAAACTTCTTCATATCCTTAGTCCTGGACTTCATTCCTATGTGTATACCTGCAGACAAATAATCTTGTTTCGGTATCAATAGTTCTTCTGGCATGAATTCACTTTATAAACGAGAAATCTTATAAGTTTATCCTATGTATTTCAATTCCTCTTTTGATGTTGGTGGTTTTTTCATTTGTTGTGCCAATAATTGTTTTATGGCTCGATGCTGAACTTTTTCTATCTTCTTCATGAAGTCTTCCATCTCTTTTACTTTATCCTTGAGTTTTGACATATCAATCTTAACATTCAAAACTTTAGTCAATATCTTCAACACAACTTCTGCACTCTTAGGATCAGGGATTATCGGAAAACCTGATGTTTCCCCCAAAAGACAGATGCCTTTCATTCCTCTGTACCGGCCCAAACCCAAGAACAGACCTGAAGCTCCAACAATCGTCCCAACCTTGCTACCGGCCTGAAAATCTATGCCATGATCCTTGTATTTCTTCATAACATCTGGTTCACTGACTGCACCTATCACCTTAGGTTGTTTTTCTAACTTGCCCACATTCAAGCCAGCTATAGTGATTATCTCCTTCACCCCATACTTTTCCAAGAAATCTAAAACTGTTTCAACGATTTCATAATGTCCTGTGGGGTCAATGCTTTGGCTGTCACCGATGAGAATTATCAAATCTCTCTGATTTTTTTTCTTTCCTTTCCAATAATAGAATTCGTTCTTTAAAACATGAACGGCAGAACTCTGATGTAAAAGTACAAAAGGTAAAAAATGGGACGAAAACAATTCAGCAAACTCTTGAGCTCCCAATTGTTCAGCCAGATAGCCAGCAGCTATCCTACCAACATTACCTACTCCTGGCAATCCTTCTATGAACACAGGGTTGTTCAACTTTGGAATTTTTTTCAACACTCTAATTTTAGTACTATTCAACTCATTCACCCATTATTTTAAAACTTGCTTCGCATTCTTTTAGTCCTGAAATAGCAGCAGTTAGATTTTCTTTAAGCTCCTTCTTTGCCATTTTTGGGTCTTCACTCACTATCTCAACACTATACTTCGGCGCGCTAATATACTTTACGTTTACTCTATATTTATTGGTTAGGTTATTCAATAACTTTTTGATTTGATCTATGCCATCGCCAGAATAAGATTTTATGTCTAATTCGGCCTTTATCTTTATTTTTTTTCTTTGAATGCTTTCTTTTGCAATCTTGTGTATGATTTTTGCCCACTTTGGTTTAATGCCCTTACTCGTTAACGCTTCCTGAGATTTTGAAGCAAGGTCAAAGGCCTTGAATATTTCTCCAAACTCTTCTTGTAGTTTAAAACCAATTTCTTCATAGACTTTATCCAGAGTCATTTTTTGTTTTTTTGCTATCTTTTCAAGGATTTTTTCAGCCTTCTGTTCACGTTTGTAGGCCTGCATCTTTCTAGTTCTATCGATTCTAGCAACTCTCTTCAGACTCAACCTTATATGGCCTTTCTTTTCATCTACTTGCAGTACTTTGACGACATAATTTTTGTTCGGTTTAATGAATTTTCTAATATCCCTAACCCATTTCCCAGAAACTTCAGATATGTGGATCATGCCTTCTTTTCCAGGATATTCCTCCAATTTACACATTGCAGAATAAGGAGTGATTCGAGTAATGGAAACGATAACAACTTCTCCGACCCCAGGAAACCCCTTTCTTTTTACCATTTTATCTAAATTAAGTCGTGCTAGGAAATTTAAATAAGTATGCAGAGGTAGAAATTTCTTTCATTATTTAAAAACAAATTAACATCTAATTTATCGAGATTTTGATGGGAGTCAAGTTAACATCGCTTGGAACCATAATTGCCATATATGTACTGCAACTAGCGATAAGCTTCGCAGACATAGGAATCGGACTTGTATTTGATGAAGCTGTCCCATTAGATTTTATCCGGTTATATTACTGGATTCCAATTTTTTACATACTTCCCATGGCATTGCTGTTGATATTTTTCTGTTTTTTAAGAAGGGAATTTAAAGATAAGTATCTTGTTTATTCATTTATCGGTTTGGCTTTAATTTTACTTTCTGCCAAAATTTTAGGTGATTTTTTGTTTTGTTATTACTACGATGTTTACCTGGGGAGAGGAATGGAAGGTGGTTATATAGAAGGTTTACCTTTTTTCTTTTTAGGCATAGTTACCTATAGATCAACTTGGATGGCTTCTATAATTGTTTCGCCTTTATTAGGTTTTTTAGGAATGCTTCTACTGAGAAAAGGTAAATTTTTGTGATAATCCATGCAGGGGGTGAGATTCGAACTCACGAACCGACTAACGGACAGAGTCCTAAGCCCTGCGCCTTTGACCGGACTTGGCTACCCCTGCATTATCGATACTCTATTACATAATTATAAAAGTTTAAGTAGAAATCGATTCTTTTTCATTTGTTTTAATATAAATTTTTCACTTCGAAAATCCTATTTGTGGCAATTCGGGAAGTAGAAGTCAAGGGAAAAAAGTATAAAATTACGAACCTCAAGAAAGTTGGGGATAAGATTTATGTTACAGTGGGTGATAAACCTTTTGAAATTTATCTTGGGGATGTAGATTTTAAATCACCTTATCAGCCCTCTATTCCTATTAAGATCAATGATAAAACACGGAAATTACAATTGATTAAAATGGACCAAGAAGGTCTCGTGCTTAAATTAGACGGAAAGGTATACGAACCAAAATTTTTAGAAACATCTACCTCTGGAATTCTCAGACCCCTAACAAGAAAAACTCCGTATGAAAGTATCAAACCCATGGTTTCTTACAAACGACCTATTGAAAAAGGTGGAATAACGGCTCCTATGAGTGGAAGAGTTGTTGCAATAAAAAAACATGTTGGGGATAGTGTAAAAGAAGGAGATGTGATTTGTATACTAGAAGCAATGAAAATGGAGAATGAAATAATAGCACCAAAGAGTGGGACCATTAAAAAAATAACGATCGAGGAAGGTACAGGAGTAAGTGGTGGTGAGGTATTGTTTGTTATAGATTGAAAAATCTATCTGATTCTAAATGCCCCCGCCGGGATTTGAACCCGGGTCTTCGGCTCGAAAGGCCGGTATCCTTGACCGGACTAGACTACAGGGGCAAGTGGGTCGAGCAGGATTTGAACCTGCGATTCCCGCCATTTTGAATAAATTATTCGTCAAGGCGATGTCTTAACCGAGCTAGACCATCGACCCAATACGCCGAGAGTGGGATTTGAACCCACAAGGGCCGAAGCCCGCTAGTTTAGCAGACTAGTGCCATACCGGGTTAGGCGATCTCGGCAAA
>Ga0209427_10000695_pt1 | contig 36808 bp, 24 predicted proteins | sample DeeMarSWOR136_30_FD_187465 | JGI IMG/M metagenome (GOLD analysis project Ga0209427, IMG submission 187465) | Marine sediment microbial communities from White Oak River estuary, North Carolina - WOR-1-36_30 (SPAdes) (version 2) | ecosystem: Environmental > Aquatic > Marine > Intertidal zone >...
ATTGCCAATAGTCTCGATACCTTGAAGACCTTTGTAGAAGCCGAGGGCAATTTCTCGCCGGGTGTCGGAGGCTACGGCGTCTATTTCTGGGTCTTCGACAAGGCCACGGGAAAGCTCATCGCTCCGACGATGGCCGACGTTGCGTGTGAGCACGGTCTTGCGGAGGGGCGCTATCTCATCCCCTGGGCGAAGTGGTCTGCAGGGGCTGTCACGGTCACCAGCGAGGTCTGTGAAGTCAAACGAAGCTCCCCAGAGGGAGACCTGTTCGTTGTGGGTTCTCGTGTGACGCTCGAAAATGGCGGTGATGAGGACAGGGTGGTTGGCCTTTACGTTGCTCTGCGTCCGCTCGGACCGGCCGGTTTTGATGTTAGAGAACTCGCGGTCAGCAAAGAGGGCGATGCTCTGCTCGTGGAGGACCATGCGGCAATCGTGGCAATGGCAAAGCCGTCGGAGGCAGGTGTCTTGGCGACCGATACGATAGGCGATCTTGCCCTACAGGGCCGAATGCCGCAGAGCACACATGCGACCTCGGAGAGCGGCGATTGTTCCGGGGCGTTGCGTTTCGATCTGAGACTCTCTGCCGGCGAGCGCAGAACGCTCGGTTTTGTCTGTCCGGTGCTGCCTGGGCGGCGGGCGGTGGGGCACCAATGGGACGGCGTCAGCGCGTGGGCGCAATTTGACCTTGCCGCACTCAACCCGGACTCTGGCGGAGTATTGCAGCCCGACCCCGGGCTGGAGTACTACCGTGGACTTCGTGTCTCAGAGTTGTTTGCAGAGGCCGAAGAGTACTGGAGACAACTGGTTGAGCAGGTCAGACTCGATCTCCCGGACGAACGCTGGGAGGGTGCGTTTGCGGCGATCATTGCGCACGTCGCGATGGAGATGAACGACGGGGCGCCGGACGTTGCCGTGGTGAACTACAATGTGTTCAACCGTGACGGCGTTTACGTGGCGAACATCTTCCAGAAATCGGGAAACACGGCCCTTGCCGCCGAAGCCATCGACTACTTCACCAAACACCCTTTCAATGGGCGCTCCTATCCGGAGGCGGATAATCCCGGGCAAATCCTGTGGGCTATGGGTCAACAGTGGCGATTCACACGAGACAAGACCTGGCTCAGGCGCATCTATCCATCCGCGCGAAAGATCGCCGCGATGATAGAGTATTGCCGAACGACAGAAGGCCCTCACTGGGTGCGGATGGACGGCTTGGATTTCGGGCCGGCCTTGCCCGAAGGAAAACGCAGAGAATTGGTGCCCGGCAAGTGCGATGGCCACCATCCCGAATACACCGAAGCCTTCGACATCGCAGGTCTTCACGCTGCCGGCATCCTCGCCGAGGCGATGGGCGAATCCGGCGACGCGGCCAAATGGAGGACGCTTGCGCATCGTCTGCTTGAGGATTATGACGCCAAGTTCGGCGGCAATCTCGGCAACGGGTACGGCAGTTATTCAGTGTTGTGGCCGTGCCGGCTGTATCCGCTGGACAGCGGCAGAGCGCACGATCAATTCAACAGCAACGGAACGCAAAGACCAAGCGGCTGGCGGTATTTTCCGCTTGCCAGGGCCCATCAAGGATTGTTGGCCGGCAATCGCCAAGCCGGCTACGGCACGTTGCACCTGCATCTCGATCACGAACAAATGAGAGGCTGGTACGCCTTCGATGAGGGCGGCAAGAGCGGCTCAGGCGGCTGGCGTCGTGTGCGCACTACCTGGAATAGCAATGTCGCAATGCCTCACGGCTGGGCCATTGCCGAACTCTGGCTGCTTATGCGCGACTGCCTGGTCTTTGAGAATGACCAGCGACTGGTGCTGCTCGCGGGCGTGCCCCCGGCCTGGTTTGGCCACGAGGAAGGCATCGTCATCGAGGACTTGCCGACGTATTTCGGCAAGCTGAATCTGCAATGGAAGCCAACGCGGGACGGAGCCACCTTGACCTTGGGCGGCGGCGCAAGACCTTCGAAAGGCTTTGTCCTGCGGCTGCCAACAGAGCTTGAAGCCGAAGTAACGGTGAACGGTCGGCGTATTTCGTCCGAAGCTGCCGGCGAGTTCCTTCTGCCGCCGCAAACGACGCAAGCTTACGTGCGTTTCAGGAGATGACCTCATTTCCGAATTTTTGGTCATTGCATGTCGTGTCGGCTCTTAGTATGATGGGAGCTGTTAAATTGGTCAAATGAGGAGTCTACCTATGTCAGAGAAAATCAATCGTCGCAGTTTTATGAGGCAATCTGTTGCGGCCTCGGCCGCGGCGTCGCTGGGCCTGGGCGTGGGTACCAACCCGGTTGACGCAGCGAACGCATCCGGCAAAAGATCGGTTGCCGGAGGTGAAGGCAAGGGTATGCCCATGGGCAAAATCGGCAACCTCAAAGTCAGCCGATTGATCTCGGGCGGGAACCTCATCAGCGGCTGGTCACACGCCAGAGACCTGATCTATGTGCATCATCTGATGAGGCACTACAACACCGACGAAAAAGTGATGGAGACGATGGAGCTGCTTGAGGAGCATGGAGTCAATACGATCATCGCCGATCCGAGTGAGAGGCCGTACAGGATTTTCCCCAAGTACTGGAACGAGCGGGGCGGCAAGATGCAGTGGATTGCGGAGGGGCATCCAACGGTCAAAGACCTCAAGACCGACATCAGGACATCTCTGGATTATGGCGCCTCGGCGATTTACATCCAGGGTGTCATTGGGGACCGGTGGCTTCGGAGCGGCCATCTCGACCTGCTGGGCGAGTGCGTCGACTTCATCAAGTCAAACGGCGTGCCCGGTGGCATTGGCGCCCATTTGTTGGACGTGATCGTCGAGTCCGAGCAGCGACGGTACAACGCCGATTTCTACGTCAAGACATTACACCAAGGCCACTACTGGTCTGCCAGACGGCCCGGGCAGAATCTCGACGTCGTGGACAACCGCGCCGACAACTACTGGTCGATGACACCCGAGAAGACGGTCCGGTTTATGAAGACGGTGGCCAAACCCTGGATCGCGTTCAAGGTATTGGCGGCCGGTGCGATCCATCCGAGGGAGGGTTTCAAATACGCCTTCGAGAGCGGCGCGGACTTCATTTGCGTGGGGATGTTTGACTTCCAGGTGATCGAGGATAGCCTCATTGCAGTGGACACCCTCAAGACCCTTGGAACGAGGCAGCGCCCCTGGAGAGCATAAAATCTGCCACACATGCTGGCACGACACATCAGAGGAGTGCTTATTATGCCTAGAACTCAGAAGGTAAACCGGCGTCAATTTCTCAAAGGCTCGATTGGAGCCGCCACAGCCTTCACGATTGTGCCGCGGCGTGTTCTCGGCGGGCCGGACAATACACCGCCCAGCGAGACCTTCGGCGGCGCCCTGATCGGCTGCGGCGGGCGTGGCAACGGCACGTTCAACGCCATGGGGCTGGAGGCCAAGAAGCTCGCGATATGCGATGTGAAGTTCGTCGGCAGGGCGGACGACAAAACGATCTACACGGACTTTCGCCGCGTGCTGGAGCGCAAGGACATCGACGTCGTCGCGATTGCAACACCGCCTCACTGGCACGCACTGATCTCCATCGCTGCCATGGAGGCGGGCAAGGATGTTCTCTGCGAGAAACCGATGACCCGGTTCATCGCCGAGGGCCGAGCCGTGGCTGAGGCGGAGAAACGATACAATCGCATCTTCCAGGTCGGGACGTTCGGACGGTTCGGCCGAAGCAGAAATCCGGGGAGCATCCTGATCCACAAGATCATGGCCAGCGGCCTTCTGAAGGACTGCCGGGGCGTGCACATCAAGAGCGGCGGCCTGAAGGTCAAGCAGTGGAGCGGGATGGTCAATGCAAAGCCACAGCCAATACCGAAGAGCCTGGATTGGGATATGTACTGCGGCCCGGCGCCGCTGAGACCCTATCACCGCCATCGTTTTGGCGGCACACACCGAGGCTACTGGGATTACGAGGGCGGCGGCCTGGCCGATATGGGCCAGCACCATTTCGATCCGGTGCAGTGGGTCTATGCCAAGGATGACACCAGTCCGGTCGAGATCGAAGCCTACGCCCCTCCGGCGCACCCGGAGGCCTGTGGCATGTGGGGGTGGGTGGAATTGAAGTACGCCGACGGGATGACCTTCGTGATGGACAGCAGGGAATGGCCGGTTCCGGAGCAGCCGGCCTACGATCGCCAGAGGGCCCGCGAAGTGAGCCTCAGTGATTTGAGCGCCGAAGACCAGAAGAGGATTAGGGAGATGCCCGATCCGGAGCCGCTTGTCAGTTTTGCCGAGGCGGTCAAGACACGCAAACGTACCGGCGGCAATGCGGACGTGGCCAACCGCAGCGCCACCCTGCTACATCTGGCGAACATCGCCATCCGCACCGGACGAAAACTGCGTTACGATCCGGTGAAAGAACAGATCATCGGGGATGAAGAAGCCAATCGGCTCGTAAACCCGCCCATGCGTGCCCCGTGGCATCTGTGAGAGCCTCCCGGCAGACGTTGTCTGCAGAAAGGATAGGAATCATGCGAGAACAAGCATCCGCCGTTGCAGAACTCATTAACAGGCTTCCTGATCCGGATGACCGGGGCCTGCTCAGCAATATCGACAAGAATATCGTCGATGAGGTCACGGCCACGCTGCACGAAGGCGGCCGCGACAGTCTAACCGCCCTCGTGGACATGCTCGTCGAATCCGGCGACGGAGGCGACGTCAAGCCGCGATACGCCCTTCACTGCCTGGCCGTCTATGTCTGCAAGCTCAACAGTGAGCAACAGCGGCGTGCGTTTGGCAAGGCCCTGGCGTCGCAACTCGAGCGCGATCGGCCTAAAGCCGTTCAGAAATATTTGATCGAGCAACTGCAGGTGGCCGGCGGCAAAGAGGCCGTTCCCGTTCTCGGCCGGATGCTGCTGGATGAGGACTTGTGCGAGTCAGCAGCCCAGGCCCTTGTCGCTATCGGCGAGGGTACCGCCGAACAGTTGCAGAGCGCCTTGCCTAAGGTCGAGGGCAAATCCAGACTGACCATCATCCAGAACCTCGGCGTCGTTCGAGATGCAGGATCTGCCAGTGTGCTGAAGGAAGCGCTCGGTGACAAAGACCGCGAGAGTCGCCTGGCGGCAGGCTGGGCGCTGGCCAACATGGGCGACGCCGGTTCCGTGGACCTGCTGCTCAAGGCCGCTGGGGATAGTGCGGGGTACGAGCGCATCAAAGCCACCAAGGCGTGTTTGCTATTGGCCGAGCGGCTTCTCGCCGCAGGTAGGAAGGACCTGGCCGTCAGGATCTACCAGCACCTTCGCGACACGCGAAAGGGCACGGACGAAGACTATGTGTGCGACGCGGCCGACAAGGGCCTGGTAGCGGCCGGCGCAAGATAGGAGACACTTGATGGAAATACGAAAGGGACCTGCAATTACCGGCATGTCTTCTCTGACAGGCATCCTGGTGTGGGTGATTCTGCCGGCGTTGGTTTCACAGGGGCAGGAGTGGACGCGGTTCCGCGGCCCGAACGGGCAGGGCATTAGTAGCGCCAAGACCATTCCCGTCAAATGGACTCAAGACGATTACAATTGGAAGATTGAGCTGCCGGGAGGCGGACATGCCTCGCCCGTCGTCTGGGCGGACAAGGTGTTTGTGACCAGCGGAGACCAGAAAGCCGGACAGGGCATCCTGTTGGCCCTGCATGTCTCGGATGGCCGGATCCTATGGCGACAGGATTACACGCTGGCCAGGTACCATGTGAACACACTCAACAGCTATGCGACCCCGACGCCTGCCGTGGATGCCGACCACGTGTACGCACTCTGGCCGACTACGAAAGAAACAACGCTCGTGGCTCTGGACCACAAGGGCCATGAGGTCTGGAAGCGCACCTTCGAGGGTGTGCATTGCCAGCACGGGGCGGGCAGCTCCCCTATCATCCTGGACGATATCGTCGTCTTCAGCCGCGAGCATGAGGATCGCAGCACGGACGCCATGAGTGCCTGGGTGGCGGTCGACCGCAAAAACGGGCAGACGCGCTGGACGTTGGAGCGCCAGACCAGTTCCAAGACCTCGTACTCAACGCCCTGTGTTTATTCACGCGATATGAAACCTCAGCTTATTTTTGCGAGCCACTCGCATGGCATAACGAGCATCGATCCACGTGAGGGCACTGTGATTTGGGAAATCCCCGACGCATTTAGCAGCCGCGTTGTCGCTTCGCTTGTTATTTCGGACGACCTCATCATCGGCACAAACGGCGATTTCGGCCGGGGCAAACGCCTGATTGCGGTTCGACCCGGCTCAAGCGACAAGTCGATCCAGCCGACGGAAGCATACAGGTTCGACGACAATTTCATGCCGTATGTCCCAACGTGTATCGCCAAAGAGGGCTTGCTCTTTATGTTTGATGATGTCGGCTATGTCACCTGCCTGCGCAGCGTGACCGGCGAACAACTCTGGCGAGAGAGACCGGCCAAGAAATTCTATGGCTCGCCCGTTTGGGCGGATGGGAAACTGTACTGTATCACGATCACGGGAGATGTCGTTGTCGTCAGGGCCGCGGCAACCTACGCGCTGTTGGCGGTCAATCCTCTGGGCGAGAAGAGCCACTCCACTCCGGCCATCGCGGGTGGGAGAATGTACCTGAGGACCTTCTCGCACCTGGTCTCAGTCGGATCGAAATAGGCGGTAGACCGGAGCCGTCAGAGTTCATGGTCTGAGGGTTTCAGGCCCCGCTGGTGCTTGCCCATGCCGATCTTGTTCGGATCGTAACGGCCGACGAAATCGACGTTGCTTTTGGCCGGAATTTTGTCCTCCATGCCCAGGGCCCAGTAGCAGGCGTTCACGGCAAGGCGGCGGACGCCTTCATTTAAAAAGTCGAACGAGTGCCCCATCGTCGTCGTGAAAACGCGGGCCGTTTTGCCTTTTTCGCCCGTATAGGTCTTGGTCCAGGCGACGGGCACCAGTTCCTTATCGGGATTGGGTTTGTCCGTCGGGTTCATACCCAAGAGCACCTGACCCATAATCAGGGGCTTGCAGTCGCCTTCTAACGTCGTGAGGCCGTACACATCGGATTCGCCCCAGATATCATCAATGCCTCGAACGATCGGATGGTTTTCCATGCCCTTGACGATAAGTCCGCGCGTGCTTTCCTTTTGGTGATGTCCGTAGTGGTTGATCCACGTCTCGCCAAAAACCTGGCGCCCGTATCCGCCCTCAAACTTCTTGTCCCGAAAGCTGTACTTGGCATAGGGGCTGTCCTTGTTCTTTCGGTAGAAGAACGCATGTGTCGACGTTCTGAACCCGACGATGGGCTTGCCCGAGTTGGTGTAATCAATGATATGCTTCATTTGCTCGTCGGGCAGCTCTCGAAAACGTAAGAACATCACCATGAGATCCGCGGTCTTCAGCGCCTCAAGACCGGGAATATTGTCCAGGGTCTGCGGGTCGATCTCACCGGTTTGCTTATTGATGGCGAAAAGCACGGTGCACCTGAAGCCGTGACGGACGGCCAATATCTTCGCAAGCTGCGGCATGGAATCTTCCGACCGGTATTCCTCATCACCGACCAGGAACACAATGTGCCGGCCCTTACCCGGACCCTCGCCGCCTTCGAAGACGACCCACGGTTCTGCGCTCGCTCGCCCGCCCGGCACCACGAGGGCTGCCAGAAACGAGGCAAACATAGTTGCTTTGACCAATTTCATATCCACTCCTTTCCACTTGTCTTGCACGCAGCGCTTGTTCGACCGTCTTGGATCAAAGCTGCCTATAAATGTAATGCGCATCCAGGGCTTTTTCAATCTGCGTGCCGGCATCTTTCAGATGGGCTCTCGTGTAGGGATCGAGGTTCTCGTCGTACGTACCCAAAATGCGGTCGATCTTGTCCTTCTTGAGCTCGCGGAGCTCTTCGACGACCAACGTTGCGATGGGCTTGTAGGCCGCGGCTCCTCGATAATCCGTTTTGCTCAGATCGATCATGAGCTCCAGATGCTCGCGCTGGAGATTCCGCCGCAGGCTCGAAATCATCGGCTCCCGCGCGGTATACTCCCGGCCCGGCTCCTCGTCCAGCTCACTCCATATCGCTTCGCTGATTGTATCCAGCAGTTCCGGTAGCGTCAGCGCATCTTCGTCCGGCGGAACCAGGAATTCATTATCGTAGACCCGCCGAAGGGTGGTCGGATACATCATGCGGGCCAATGCGTACGCCTGCATACCCATGATGCGGTCGTGAATGGGCCAGGTCGAGTCATCCAGAAAAGAGGACATATCGTCCAGCCACTTATCGACGGTCATCCGGCGCAGGAGATCCTGGGTCAGACCGAAAGCCTCATCTTTGAACGTGTTTTCGATCACAAAGTTCAGCGCATCTCGTTGCTTCTTGGCCGGCACCACCTCGATGGGCAGGCGGTCGCCCTTGTCTCCCTTCTTATCGCGATAAATGAAGGCCCCGCCGAGCCAGTTGGCCATCATGCTAACGGCCCGCATTTGCATCGCCAGCGTTGTTTCAAAGGCCCGGCGAGTCTTTGACCAACTATCCCCTTTCTTGACGAGCTTTTCGATAATCCGTCCTCGGTTATGGCGCGCGATGCGCATCTGGTTCTTGGCGTAGTCGAGCGGTTCCTTACTGAAGTCATAACGGCGCGCCAGCGGATCGGGCCCGAAGGTGTCCTCATCAGTGCCGTATTGCAGCTCAGGCTCAGCGACACGGTCCAGGATCTTCTTGAGGTCTCTGTCGTTTTGGGTATACCCGTACTCAATCGCCCATATGTCGTAAGGGCCGACGCCGATCATCGTGTAATCCCCCTGGATCTCGCCGTCCTTGAAATTCATGTTGGCCGACAGGTAGTCCATCACCGAAGCGGCCAGCGGCTTTTTTCCTTTCAATTCCTTGCTATTGATGGTCGCCATCGTATAAAGACTCGACGCCTTGAAATTATGCCTCAAACCCAGTGTGTGCCCCACCTCGTGACAGGTCAAATCGGCCAGCATGGGACCAATGAAGGACTCCGGTATGCCGTCGATCGTGGGTTCCTTCTCCTCTTCTTTCTTCTCCTTGTCTTTTTCCTTTTCTTCCTTCTTCTCTTCGTCCTGGTCCTCTTCCTTTCCGTTTTCCTCTTCCTCTTCGTCCGCCTCCTCGCCCAGCAAGGCCAACTGCATCTTGAAGACGGCGACATCAAACGCTTTTCCGTGCGCCAACGTGCACAGACCGTTTAGCTGAGAGGTCCTGCCCACCAGCCCATCATACTCGTCGTCGCCGATCAGACCGGAGTCCACCCGCGTGATCGGATGCCCCCCGTAGGGTAGATGGCCCTGCTTGGCCAGCTCCTCCCGGAGGTGTCCGCGTTGAGCCGGCGGGGCCAGACGGATGCGAGGGTCCCAATTCGGATGGTCTTGCAGCCACGCCAGCGTTTCGGGACCCATACCTTCCATCGCTATTTCGGGCATGATTTCCTTGTACGTCGTCCAGAAGTGGCGGATCCAACCGTCTGTCAGAATAACGTCCGCATCGAGAATCTGTCCCGTCTCGGGGTGGATACGGCTGGGACCGATCGCGACGCCGACGTTATTGCTGAGCCAGCGGATGAAGTTGTATCGGACGTCTTCCGGGTCCTTTTCCATGTGAGCGCCGGACCGCGCATCCTGATAATAAACCTCGATGGCGTTTGAGATCCCCACCTTCTCGAAGGCCTTATTCCAGTACAAAAGCCCCTCCCTCACCCACCGTCGATAGCGGACCGGGGTCGTATGCTCGATGTAGAAAACAATCGGATTCTTGGGAGGGCTGATCTTCAGCGAGGGATCGGCCTTCTCCAGGTTCCAGCGCGTGATATAGCGCACCCGGGTCTCCGGGTCCTCGAACTTTCCGTAGTCTTGATACCCCGTCGTGAAGTAGCCGACCCGCTCATCGGCCTTTCGCGGTTTGTAGCTGCCCCTTCCGGGGATTTCACTGATGGAATAGTGAAGGGTTTGCAGACGCCCGTTTTGTGTGGGGATCTCAAAAGCCAGCTCCACATTTTTCGGAAATGCCTTCGCCTTTTTGATCTTTATCAGTCTCGAGCTTGAGGACCGGAGGCGGGGGCCGAAGAACTTGCTGGCCTGATCGACGAGCAGCGCGTCCATGTCAATGACGGGAGACCCCCCCGACATGGTGACAATCGGCACGTCCAGAATGACACGGTCCGTGAACAGCCGCTCTACAGAGCTCTTCGATTCCTCGTCACCCGTCGATCTGATTTCAATATTCGGCTCGATCAAAGCCAAACGCTTGTCGTATCTCTTCCAGTACACATACATGTCCCCGGCCTGCAACCCGGCAAAGGAGTCCCCGCTGGCGACGGTCATGGCGATGAACGTCTTCTTTCCGTCGTAGCCCGACGGTAAGGCGGCGAGCATTTGACCGTCCTTCTCGCGAGTCCAAATCGTGTAGAAACTTCTCGCTCCATCCGCCGTGGATACGACTTTCTCGTAATCCTTGAGTACGTCGCTCAACGGTGGGAACTCGGGCTTGCGTTCCGGCTTGGCAGGCGCGGCAGGCGCCGGCCTTTGAGCGCCTGTCACCATGTGCGACAATCCGGTGACTGTGATGGCGAGAACAAGCAGAACATTCTTCATTCTCGGCTTGCGATTATTCATCTCGCAATCTCCTGAAAGCTGCATTAAGATTCCCCGTTCAACTCTGCCCAGTAACGGCACTGAATCAGAACATCAGACGGAACGCGGCATTATATCGCCTCCGGTGCTTAATGTCAAGATGTTTGCACATTTTCTGCAGCAAGAAACAGGTCGTTCCGTACGGACAGAGCGAAGAACCTATCCGCCTCGAAATGGAAGCGATAGTACCGATAAAGGCGGGGGATTACGAAGGACGAAAACCCCTCACCCTATTATAGGACTCCATGCTGAGGCGGTGGTCTGTTCAGTGCACGTGCACCTTGATCGGAGTGAAAAAAAATAACTTTTTAGCCTTGCTCTTTGCCCCCAAAAAATCCAAAGCAAAAGCCTGTGCCGTCCGGCGGTTGGATTCCTCGTTAGCTCGCCGAGTTGTTGATGATCAGATGCTTGGATATCGACGACAGCCTCTTCCTCTCGCGTTTTGATCGGCGGGAGAAGACATGACCGGGCATCTCACCTAAAGCCCTTGCGACGGTCGCGAGCCTCGGTTCTCTGTGTCCGCGGCGGGCAGGCGCTGGCCCCATGTAGTACACCGTGCTTGCCCTGGGCGGGGCAAGAGTCTGCTCTATGTTGTCCACGCTTGGATCCCATACTCCCTTGAAAATCGCTGCCACATCCTTGTGCAAACCTGCCTGATATTCTGCCATTGTCTGTCCTTTCGGGCGAATAGCTTCTGTCGTAGCTTGCACAATCGGAGAAGACGCGTTGATCTGTGAGAAAAACTGAAGACGGCTCGAAAGGCACCCTTCATTCTTCTCAACACCCTTCTCTCATAGCCAGTATAGTCAATTCTTTTTGAATGTCAACGAGAAAATTCAGGATTTCTTACAATTCTCAGCCTGGCGGTTCGGGTCAGGCGAGCGGTTCCGCGACGGGTGGTTCAGGCCCCATTTCCCCGCCGGAGACGGCCTCACCGGGCAAAATGGCCTGAAAACGAACACCGCCTGCTCGCACTGATCGGAATCCCCGGACAACCTTCTGCCCGCCGACATTCCCCTTCGCCTCGGATTCTCCCAACATTTTCACCATTCTTACTGTTCGTCAGGTGCACTTCACTCATATCTGACCAGATCCGAATCGCGCGTGGTTGATGATGACGGCGGAGGTGCGGTCCAGTCCCATTCAACGACCACGTGGATGTGGTCCACGCACGTCTTCCTCCGGGACGCCGTGTCGCTGTTCTGAATCTGCAACTGAAGAGAACTCAGTTTCTCGGGTGTGTCCACGAAACTCGTGACATCCCAGGAGTCCATCGACTCATTCTGTTTTCCCGTGCGTGTTGGCGCACTTGTTGTGATCCAAACTGTTGGATCACCCGGCCAGTTTGTTCCCACTGCCCACTGGAGTTTCCCGGAGGCGAACGGCCCGTCCTCGAAGTGTTCGACACACACAGCAACGGATCCGATGGTCGCGTTTGCCGGAATCGGTATATCCGAAAAGTCATACGATATGTATGCGCCTCCGTGGATGTCCTGGTGCTTGTCGTCACTGGCTTGGACGACACCGATCGCACCGGCTGCCGACAGCTTTCTTCTGCTCTTTTGATCGTAGCCGTCCATCACGGTCAGGGTGACCCTCTTCGGCGGAGGCGGATTTACGTGAATGCTGAATGCCTGCCGACCTGAAGCCGGGACGTCATCGCTGTCGACACTGGTGTTAACAACCTGGACCACGACCTGATGAGCGGTGCGGGCATGCATCTCAGTCGGCGTCCACTTTATCAGGCCGGTGACCGGATCGATCGTCATGCCGGTGGGTTGAACGGCTAAGGAGTATGTCAACTCGCCCGTTGTGTCCGGGTCTGTGGCGGTGACATGATACATGTAGGGTACGTCTGCGGTCGCCGTGGTCAGAGGTTGTGAAATAACCGTCGGCGGGTCCTCCACGATGGCGACCGCAACGTGCACGGTGGCCGTATCCGTCTTGCCTTCTTCATCGCTCACGGTATAGGTGAACTCGTCGGACCCGTGGAACTCCGCACGCGGCGTATAAGTCAGGGTACCATTCGCGTCGATGGTCACTGAGCCGTGGGCGCCTTGTGTGACGTTGCTTATCTTGAGCAATTCATCATCCAGCTCGGTATCGTTCGCCAGCACGTCTATGGTCACCGGCATATCCTCGTGCGTCGTCGTGCTGTCATCCTTGGCGGTTGGCGGATCGTTGACGGGCGTCACCGAAATGGATACGGTTGCCGGGGCGCTCTGGGCCTTGCCGTCACTGACGGCAAAGGTGAAGCTGTCCAACCGACTGAAGTTCAAGTCGGGCGTGTAGATCAGGTTCGGCGCCTCACCCTTCAACTGTCCGTGGCTCGGCCCTTTCACCACACTAAAGGTCAACGGATCGCCATCCGGGTCGGTCCCCGTGAGGGTGATCGGCAAGGTTGTGTCCTCCTCGACCTTCACAATCGCATCGTTGGCCGTCGGCACGTCTTCGACGGCAGTGACCCTGACCGACACGCTCACGGATGCGCTCTCTGCAATACCGTCGTGGACTTTGAAAGTAAACGCGTCCAGCCCACTGAAATCAGGGTCCGGCGTGTACGTCAGGTTGGGCTCCGTGCCGCTCAGACTCCCGTTAGACGGCTTTGCCAGAATGCTGTAGGTCAGTGGATCGCCGTCCGGATCGAGGCCAGCCAGGACAATGGCCGTCGGCGAGTCTTCCGCCGTGGTGACAGTGGCGGCGGTGGCGGTCGGCGGATCGTTGACGGGTGTCACCGTGATCGACACGGTTCCAAGGCTGCTGTCGGCCGTTCCATCATTTGCTTTGAATGTTAAGGTGTCCTTTCCATTGAAATTCAGATTGGGTACGTACATTAGGTTCGGTGGCGCCCCGGTCACGCTTCCCTGGAGCGGGCCCGAGACCACGCTACAGGTCACATCATCGCCGTCCGGATCGGTGCCCACTAAATGGATGGCGGCGGCCGCGTCTTCCGCGACGATGACCGATTGGAGACCAACCACCGGCGGACGATTTGGGGTGATATTGACGGAGACTGTCGCCGGAACGCTGTGCGCAGCACGATCACTCACGGTGAACGCAAAACTGTCTGCGCCGGTGTAATGCGCTCTGGGCGTGTAAAGGAGCTTTCCGCTCGTTGCAAAGTCTGAACCACGCGCAAGATTCCCTTGGATGGGTCGCGCAGAAATGGCGAACTCCAGCGCTTCGCTGTCAACATCCTCTCCCACCAGCGTGATAGACACGGGTTTGTCCATTTTCGTTATCACAGATTGCTCGTGCGCCGTCGGCGGGTCGTTGACGGCAACGACTGAAAACGCGACTGTTGCGGGGTCACTGTCCACCTTGCCGTCGCTCACTTTGAAGGTAAAGCTGTCCGAACCGGTGTAATCGGGCTCGGGCGTATATGTTACATCGGCCCCTACGCCGCGCAGACTCCCGTGCGAGGGCCCTGCTATGATACTGTAGGTCAGTTGATCCTCTGCATCCCGGTCGATACCCGTAAGGGTAATCAACATCGCGGTGTCTTCCTGTAGTGTTGCGCTGTCAGGTTTGGCCATTGGCCGCACATTCGTCATACCGATCGCGATCAAGACCACCACGATAGCGGACAGGATCCCCGCCACCGCGAACAGCGCAACCTTCAGCGCCCTTGAATGAAGAACGCGCCGAACGGCTTCGGTTCTGGCCTCCACTTTTGCGGCGGCTCTGGCTTCGGCCTCGAGTTTGGCCAGTTCCACCGCTTCGGCCTTCGACTTCTTTTCGGCTTTCACCCGTGCGACGGCCTCCGCCCGGGCCTTCGCCTCGGCTTCCGCCCTGAATTCTGCCTCTATCTGGGCGTCCCGCTCAGCTCTGGCCCGCGCCTTGGCTTCCGCCTGCAACTTCTTTTCCGCCGCGGTCAGCGCCTTGGCATACGTGACTGCTTTCGTCTCGGCCTCCGCCTTTGCGGCGGCTTCCGCCTCCGCCTCGGCCTTTGCCTTGGCCTCGAGTCTGGCGAGCTCCACGGCTTCGGCCTTCGACTTCTCCTCGGCATCCGCCCGGGCGATGGCCTCGGCCAGGGCCTGCGCCTCGGCTTCGGCCCGTCGCTGCGCCTCCGCGCGGGCTTCCTTTTCGGCCGCTGATCTCGCATCAATCTCAGCTCTTAGCCTCTCTTCCGCTTTGGCCAACGCTTCAGCCTCGGCCCGTGCTTTGGCCTCGGCCTGGGCCTTCGCCTCGGCCTCAGCCCTCACCTTAGCCTCGAGTCCGGCCAGTTCCAGGGCTTCGGCCTTGAGTTTCTTTTCAGCCTCGGCCCGGGCAGCGGCCTCGGCCTGAGCCTGCGTTTCAGCCTCCGCTCGCCGCTGCGCTTCTGCTCGCGCGGCCTTCTCGGCTCGCGATCTGGCTGCAACTTCGGCCTTGAGTTTCTTCTCCGCTTCCGTCCGCGCCTTGGCCTCCGCCTGGGCCTTCGCCTCAGCGTCCGCCCTGCGCTGTGCCTCCACCTGGGCCTTCCGCTCGGCCTTGGACCTTGCTTCGACTTCTTTCCTAAGCCGCTCTTGGGCCTTGGACTTGGACAATGCCTTGGCCTTTTCCTGCTCCTTGGCCATTACCGCAGCTTCGGCCTCGACCCGAATGCGTTCCTTGGTTTCGGCCTCGAGCTTCTCTTCGGCCTTCGCCCGGGCAGCGGCTTCGGCCTGGGCCTTCGCTTCAGCCTTCTCTCGTCGCTGGCCCTCCATCTGGGCCTGCTTCTCAGCTTTGGACCTCGCCTCGGCTTCTGCCTTCAGGCGTTTCTGTGCGTCAGCTAAGGCCTTGCTGTATTTTCTTGCTCTCTCTTGGGCTTCGGCCACTGCCGCCGCGTCAACTCCCGCTTCCCCTTTTGCCCCGGCCAAGTGTTTTCTCTCAGCTTTTGCCTCCGCCTCAAGTCTGGCGATTTCCATCGTTTCGCTCTTGAGCTGCTCTTCGGCCCGCGCCCGCGCGGCGGCCTCTGCCTGGGCCTTCGCTTCGGCTTCGGCCCTGCGCTGCGCCTCAGCCTTGGCTTCCTGCTCGGCCTTGGACCGTGCTTCGACTTGCCCCCTCAGTTTCGCCTCTGCTCTGGTCAACGCCTTGGCGTACGCCTCTGCTTTCTTCTGTTCCTCCGCCATGGCCGCGGCTTCGGCCTTCAGCTTGGCACGTTCTTCGGCTTCGGCCTTGAGCTTCTCTTGCGCTTCGGCCAACGCCTTCGCTTCACGCTGAGCCTTTGCTTCAGCCCGCGCCCTGCGCTGCGCCTCCGCCTCGGCCGCCCGCTCGGCTTTGGCCCGTGCCTCGGATTCCAGCTTGAGCTTTTCGCGCGCTTCGGCTAAGGCCTCCGCTTCGGCTTGAGCCGTCGCTTCGGCTTGGGCTCTGCGCTGTGCCTCCGACTTGTCCTTCTGCTCGGCTCTGAACCGCGCTTTGGATTCCCCCTTGAGCTTCTCATGTGCTTCGGCCAATGCTTCGGCTTTGGCCTCGGCTTCCGCCTCGGCTTGCGCGCGGCGTTGGGCCTCCTCCTGCGCCTTCTGCTCGAGCTTGGACCGCGCCTCAACTTCCGCCTTGAGCTTCTCGTGTGCTTCGGCTAATGCCTGGGCTTCGGCTTGCGCCTTCGCCTCGGCTTGCGCCCGGCGCTGGGCCTCCTCCCGGACCTTTTGCTCGACTCTGGACCGCGCTTCGGATTCCGCCCGGAGTCTCTGTTCGGCCTCTCTTAGCGCCTCGGCAAAGAGCTTCGCTTTCTTCTGTGCTTCTGCCATGGCCGCGCCTTCGGCGCCGGCTTCTCTTCTGGCCTCCGCCTCAAGTCTGGCGAGTTCCTCGGCTTCGGCCTTGGCCTTTTCCTCCGCTTCGGCGCGCGCAGCGGCTTCGGCTTGGGCGCGGGCCTCAGCTTGGGCTCGCCGCTGCGCCTCAGCCCGTGCTTCCTTCTCGATTCTCGATCTCGCCTCAATTTCAGCCTTGAGCTTCTCCTGTGCTTCGGCCAGCGCCTTCGCTTCGGTTTGGGCCTTTGTTTCAGCTTCCGATCGCCGTTGTGCTTCTGCTCGGGTTTCTTGCTCGGCTCGGGAGCGCGCTTCGACTTCCGCCCTCAACTTTTCTTCTGCCTCGGCCAGTCTCTTGATGTACGATCTCTCCTTCTCCCGTGCGCGCCCTGTAGTCAGTGCCGGCAGCTCCGTCGGTACTTTTCTCTTCCTCTTGTAATGGCCGTTACTCACCTCGTCAGCCAGTGACCGATACTCATCCGCTCCCGCACTGTCGGGGGCATACGTGAAAATCGGCTCGCCGGCACTTGGCGCTTCGGCCAGACTTATGGTGCTGTGAATCACCGTGTCGAACACCAGGTCTCCGAAGAACTGTCTCATCTGGAGTTCTACCTGCTGGCTTAATGCTTCCGCCTCGACGAAGGTCAGCAGGATGCCCCGAACCTTCACAGAGCACGGATAGAAGCGCCTTCTGGCTGTCTTCACGGTATCGAGCAATTGCTTGAGACCCTCCAGTGCATAGTAATGCACTTGAACAGGCACGATGACGTCGGTGCTGGCCACGAGCCCGTTAAAGGTCAGCAGGCCGATCGACGGTGGACAGTCGATAACGCAGATATCATATTTGTTGCCGAGGCTGTTGAGCTGTTCGGCCAGGACGAATTCTTTTCGGGATACGCTGGTCAGTTCTTGTTCGGCCTTTGCCAGCAGACCGCTGCTCGGCGCCAGATCGAGGCCCTCGATCTTCGTTGTCGTTATGACGTTCGAGATGGGGACTTGCCTGCCGGAAAGTGAATGGTAGATGGTTCTGTTCAGTTGGTCAGGCTCGTAACCAAATCCAAGCGTTGCGTGGGCCTGCGGATCGAGGTCAACGATCAACACTCTCTGCCCCTTTTGGGCAAGGGCAGCAGCGAGATTCACCGCAGTGGTTGTTTTGCCGCAACCACCTTTCTGATTCGTGATCACTATCGTTTTCATGTTTCTCCCGGAAATTCACCTCGCGGGCCGACTCAACGAATTCCTCCGTGTATCTCGCTGGCAGCCTGCCCCATCACGGGGCAAGCCAGCCCCAATACGTAAACCTACCTGGTGCCGGATACATAAGTATCGACTTTTTCGAAGTCTTTCTCCTCCGAAAAAAAGCGTTCCACCGCGTTGCCTGCACCGGGTCATCAACAGCCGGAAATCGCTCCTCCACTCATAGGGAGTGTTGTTTCCAAGATCATACTGATACGCCCCTTACCTCCGACCCTCCGGCTTGTCCATCGCCCTCACGAATACCCCTGCCCTCACAATGACAAGTCGCGTTTTCAACCCCTTCGCTTCTTGTCTTATCGGAGAGTTCCTAAACGTGCCGCCGCTGTGGCTTTTCATCACGCCGCGACCCATAATTAGGATACCATAGATACGCTCTAAAGTCAAGAGATTTTGGCCCAAAATCCCCTGCACGCGGCCGTCGCTGAAAATTTTGGGGCGGCATCATCCTGCTGAACTGTAAACAAAACAGTTTTAGGACCTAAGCTCTGTCCCGTCGGCGCCGCGCCCTTTGGGTCTTCACCGATGTCGGACGGGATGACAGCATACTCGCGCGCCGATCGGTGGGAAGCAACCGCTGTCGCTAAAGGATCTTGACGGAACGGGACCCCATGCAGATAATTGTACCGGCTCGCCAGAGGCGGTGGCATGTGCCCTGGGCGAGACCGTGACATACGACCCGGAGTTCGGCTATTAGGGAATTCCGCGATGACCTACAACGCCATGAACACATGCGACCCCACAAGACGTGACTTTCTGAGAGTCGTCGGCTTCGGCGCTGCCGGCTGGGTCCTCTTCACCTCCGTGGTGAAATCAAAGACGACGAATGGCAGAAAGCCCAATATTGTTTTCATTCTGGCAGACGATCTCGGTTGGGCCGAACTGGGCTGTTACGGTAATACATTTAACGAAACGCCCAATCTTGATAGACTGGCGGAGCAGGGCATGCGGTTCACCGATGCCTATGCGGCGGCGCCCGTCTGCTCTCCTTATCGAGCCGCCCTGATGATAGGGCAATACCCGGCGAGAGTCGGCATCACCGACTACCTCCGGCCCGGTGACGAGAATCACCTCTCGAGGCGGTACCGAACGATCGCCGAGGTGCTAAGGAATAGCGGCTACGCGACGGGTATCATCGGCAAGTGGCACCTGAGCGGTTATGCCAACCACGGGGCAAAGGAATTCCCGCCGGCAGTGCACGGCTTCGACGAGACGCTCGTTTCGGAAAATCGCGGCATTGGTGGAGGCAGCTACTTCTATCCGTATCACTTCAATCGCGAGATAGAAAAGCGCCTGCCGGGCACCGAGCACCTTGTCGACCGATGTAATCTGGAGGCCATCGAGTTCATCGAGCGGCACAAGGAGGGGCCTTTCTTCCTTTATGTCAGTCACTATGCGGTCCACACAAGGCTCGACGGTAAGCCGGAACTGGTGACTCGATTCCAGCAGAAGCCCGGCGCAGGCAAGGATCACAGGGCCCGCCGCAACAATCCGCATCTCGCGGCTCAGCTCAAGAGCATTGACGAAGGCGTCGGCATGATTGTGAAGAAACTGGATGAACTCGGATTGGCCAACGAGACACTGCTGGTCTTTAGCGGTGACAATGGCGGCGAAAGCCGGGTGACCAGCAATGCCCCGCTGCGAGCCGGCAAATCGACGCTTTATGAAGGCGGGATTCGAGTCCCACTGATTATGCGTTTTCCGGGCGTTATTCCTGCCTGCGCCATTTGTGAGACACCGACAAGCAACGTTGATTTCTATCCGACACTGTGCCACCTGGCCGGTGTCACACCCGACTCCCGGCAACACGTGGACGGCGTGTCGATCCTTCCCTTGCTGAGACATCCTCGGGCCGAACTGAGACGCGACACGCTCTTTTGGCACTACCCGTTGGATAAACCACATTTTCTGGGCGGGCGCTCTTCCGGCGCGATCCGGAAGGGCCCGTGGAAGCTGATCGAATTCTTCGACACCGGCGAAAAGGAACTCTACAACCTTGTGGACGACATGAGTGAGAAGGACAACCTGGCGGCGACGAAGCCGGAAAAGGCTGCCGAGCTGCGAGGACTCTTGGCGGCATGGCGCGAAGATGTCGGCGCCAAAATCCCAAGCGGGCAGCACGGCGCTCAAGAATTAGGAGCAAATATTTGACAGAATCCATTCTCGAACGGGATGGCGTATCGGCTCAACATGCCTGACCGGTTGTCTCCAGAACGGTCCGCCACAAATGGCCTTCGGGATCGACCTTTTTCCTTCTCTGAATGGTGAGTGCTATGGGGACGTGGACAAAGTATTGATTCCAATAGCCAACCACCATGTTTGTTCGCCCTGAGAGGCCGGCGTGCACGGCGTTTTGGCCGAGCATGAGGCAGAACGCCGAGTCGTTGGAATCAGCCGGCAAGCTGCGGATCATATAGCTGGGGTCGATGTACTTTAAGGACAATGGTTTCTTCTTCTCTCGGAAATAATCGGTGATTTTCTGTTTCAATAGCAGACCGATATCCTCGCGCAGAAGGTTTCCGGATGCATCGCTCTTCCGGACGCCGTCTTGCTCGGTCAGGTGCTGCCCCACTCCTTCGGCGATGACAACGACGGCATGGTGCTTTCGGTCCAATCGTTCCTCGAGCGCACGCAGAAATCCGGTTTCACCGTCCATGACGAGCGGCACTTCGGGAATAAAACAGAAATTTACGTCGCTGTTGGCCAAGGTTGCGTAGGCGGCAATGAAACCGGAGTCCCGGCCCATGAGCTTCACCAATCCGACGCCATTCCAGGCGCCACGGGCTTCCTCGTGCGCGCTACGGATCGCCGCCCGTGTCGCTTCGACGGCGGTTGAGAAACCGAAGGACTGGTCGATGCCCGAGATGTCATTATCGATGGTTTTGGGGACTCCGATGATCGAGGTTTTCAGACCGTTCCTTTTTACCGCCTTGACGAGCTCGCGTGCTCCTCGCAGTGTGCCGTCTCCGCCGATGGTAAACAGCACGCCAATCTCCATTCTCCGGAGCGTGTCGGTCATGTCGTCGATATCCTGCGGTCCACGTGAAGACGATAGGATATCGCCGCCCTTGAGATGGATATCGTTCACCAGGTCCGGCGTCAGAAGCAGGGGCGGCTGGGGCGGATTCGAAGACAGACCGGCATATCCGTACCGAAAGCCAAATATGTTCCTCACGCCGTACTGCCAGGTCAGGCTGAGCGTCATGGTTCGAATGACATCGTTGAGGCCGGGACACAATCCGCCGCAGGTCACGATGCCGCAGTTGAGCTTTTCCGGGTTGAAGAAAATCTTCCGACGCGGACCGGCTCTCTCAAACATTGGAGCGGCTCCCGGCGAATCTTGAAAGGCCTTGAGACTCTCCGAATGCGAATACACAAGAATCTTCTCGTCGTCGTCAACAAAATGACCGCCTCTCGGCAAAAGAGGCGAATCTATCGCTGCTTCTCCGAGCGTCTCAATCGTCAAATCAGGCAACTCGTCCGGTTTCAAGCAGTCAGCATCCATCGGGCATCCTCAACGATTGCGGAATTATCGTCTATCGCCTATGGGCTTGTCAAAAGGTTTCTGCCGCCTCGCTTTAGCGAGCTCGGACGTCGCGAAGAAAGGATAGACGGACTTGCTCAAACCCTGGCGTCAGGTCTGGCCTGATGGACCCCGGCCCCGGAGATCGCGCATCGTGAGTCGAATCACCGTCGTGAGACGATCACTTTCGTGCCCCATGGGCGACGGTTCGCTGGGGCGCGCCCATGACCTCGATCCGTTGTGTCACTCTACTTTCTCCGGCTTCATTTGTTGCGATGATCGTGTACGCCGTAGTCTCCGACGGACGGACGATTGCAGAGCCCAATGTGCCGACCTTGCCCACGCCTGGCTCGATGCGTACTCGGTCCGCGTTGGAGATCGCCCAGGTCAGAGCAGAGCTTTGCCCCCGGTCGATCTGCGGCCGCGTCGCGTCGAAACTATGAACCGTGGGATGCTTGCTACGATTGGCTCTCGGCGCCGCGTCACTGCCTTTGGTGTCATCCGCGGCGGTGGCTCGATCGCGCGCCGCGCGAGTCCTCTCCGTCCCCCCTTCGTTCTGCAATTGGACTGCCGGCTCGCCGGCTTGTTCGGGAGTTTCCGGGGCTTCACTCGCAACGGTCCTGTCGGACGTGTCGTCCGCTGCGCGTCCGGAGAGCCCCTCCAGGGAGTGATCCAAGCCCTGCCGGATTTCTTCCAGCTTTTCCCGCGACCTTTGCGCTTCGGGCTCGGCGGCGTTGGGTTCGCCGATCACGCGGGGCGTCATGAAGACGAACATCTCGCTGTTCGCCAGATTGATCTCATTATGTCGGAAAAGCCCCCCGACCAGCGGCACATCGCCGAACAGCGGAAGCTTGCGCTCAACCGTGCTGTCCTTTTGAAACAGGATGCCGCCGAGCAGGAGCGTTTGGCCGTCCCGCACAATCATGTTGGTCGTCGTCTCCATGACGGTCCTGACGGGCTGATCGTTCACGAGATCGGTGGTCAACTGGGAAATCATCACATTGACAATCATATCGACATTGTCTTCGGGGGTGATACTCGGTCGGGCCCGCAGTTCCATGCCGACCCTGTCGAATTGGGTATTCTGTACGTTTCCGGCGGTGGCCGACGTTGTTGCGCTCGTATAGAATCCGACCTCGCTGCCCTTGAAGAAATTCGCCTGCTCATTGTCCTTGGTCCAGAGTGTTTGTTGATTGAGCACCTTGGCGTTGGTTTTCTTGATGAGGAAATCAATCAAGCCGTAAATATCGGTGCCAACGCCAAGCACCGATCCGGATCCGGTGGCCGCCACGCCCGCGCTGCGCGATATGGTTCCGGCTGCCGAGCCATGCGTTCCGATATTCGTCAAATTGCCCAGTGCCTGGATAGCATTCTCGCCTAACGTCCCGAACGCGTCAGGGTTCGTTGATAGCTCGACCCCGAGAGACGTGACCTTGGTATGCTCAACCTCCACAATGATCGCCTCGATCACGACCTGCTTGCCCGGCACGTCCAGCGACGCGATCAGTTTTCTTATCGCATCCATGAACTCGGGCGGCGCCAGGACCATGATCGACTTCGTGTGCGGTTCGGGCACAAAGCGGACCCGCCCAATGACGTTGCTGATCGGCATTTCTTGGCCGATGCCCATGCTGCTGCGCGCCCCGGCACCCGACCAGGGCGGCGTATACTCGCTACTGCTCGTCTGGGCATTGTCATTCGTGTTGTCGTCGGTGGTGCCACTCGTACTACCCATCGCTGACTCTCCCGTCAGCTCCTGAGTCGTGCGCCGAATCCGGGCCTGCTGCCCCGGTTCCACAAACAACGCATTGAGACGCTCAGTAAGATCCTCGGGATCGGCATACTTGAGCTCAATCACTTCCGGGATCTCGCCCATTTCCTGGCTGTCAAGCTCTGTGATCAGGTCCTCAATCACATCGTACGCTCCGGCCACGTTGCTGATGACGATGATTTTCTTGGTGCCCGGCACGTCTTCGAACGTCAACTGTCCATAGAGCGGCCCAACGATCTTCTTCTTCTCGTCTTCATCGTCGCCGAAGATGTAACGGCGGAAGAAGTCGCTGGTGCTGCTCGATTGTTCGCTGAAGAGCGTTGTGAGCAGGTCCGCCATCTGCACGGGGTCGGAATTGCGCAGCGTAAAGATTCTCGGCCTGACTTGATCCAGATCGAGCGGAACGTCCCATTCGGCGATCTGGTCGGCTATCTTGAGCATGTTCTCCGGAGAGGCGATCACCGTGATCTGGTGCATCGTTGAGAAGGCTATGACTCTCACGGTGTCCTGAGTTTCAACATTACGTGAGCTTCGGCTATAACCACGAGAGCTATAGCCATAACTATAGGAATAACCGGCTTCCTGCTCGTAAAGGCCTTCGAGATTCTCCTTGACCTTGTCCGGATCGGCATATTTCAACTTAAAGACCTTCGTTTCAAACATCCCCGTGGGGATGTCGATTTCGGCAATCAGTTTCTTAACCATTACGCGCATCTCTTGCCTGCCGAAGATCATAATCTGCCTTGCCTGGGTCAAAGGCTGAACAAGAACGCTCTGCTGTAACTCTGATCCCGGCATCTGCTGTATCACCTCGTTAAGGCGCTGTGCCACTTCGGAAACATCGGCATATCCCAGTGTAATGGTTTCGTATTCTTTGGAGATTGCCTGTTCCTTGTCGAGCTTCTCGATCCACTCGGCAATTTTTTTCATGTCCTCCGCCGACGCCCGCGCAATGATCCATTTGCGAGTCGGCTCCGGGATCAGCACGATCGGTATTTGGCCGGTCCCGATTACAGGCGAAGACGATCCTGATGATCTTCCGTAACTCGATCTACTGCTTCGACCATAGTAACTGCTGCTTCGGCCGTAATAGCTGCTACTATATCTACCTCGGTCGTAACTGCTTCGACCGGAACTTCCTCCCGTACCATCGAAACTCAAAAGCATCCGTAACACCTGCACGATCTCCGCAGGATCGCCGTTATAAACCTCAAAAATATCCTGCTGGGCCTGCTCGGCTTCGGGCACGTCGAACTGCTTGATAATTCCTTCGAGACGCATCAGATTCTGGACCGTATCCACCACAAACAACGTTCGGGTGTTCTGATCGGCCGTGACATGGCCGTCGTCGGTAAGCAGGGGATCAACGATCTGAGCCATCTCAGTAGACCCGTAGTTCTTCAACCGAAAGAATTTCTGAACGACCTGGTTCTTGTTCTCGATGGTTGAAAGGGGATAATCGACCAGGATGGTCGGAACCTCTTTGTCCAGTTTTTCAATCCACTCGGCGATTTGCTTCATGTCCTCAGGGGTCGCCTTTGCGATAATCCAGTTGTAGGTCGTCTCGGGGATCAGCAGGGCCGGCGTCTGGCTGGTCCCCACGGTGACCGTCGTCGGGGTGCCCCCGGTCGTACTCCTGTTTCTTTCTCTTTCCCTATCTCTGCTGCTGGATGAACTGCCGCGTACAGGAGGGCCGGGTCTTGGTCCGAAAGGACCCCGGCCGGGCAAGCGTGAACTGCTGCTGCTGACGCCGCTGCTCAGCAATGTCTCCAGCAGCGAGACGATTTCCGATGGGTCGCCATACTGTATTTCGAATATCCGGGTATCGAGCTGCGCCACCTCGACCACGTCGTACTGTTCGATCAGCAAGCCGAGACGCATCAGATTCTTGACCGTATCAATCACCGACAGACTGCTGGTGTTCTCATCGGCGTTGATGTAGCCGTACTCGCCAATCAACGGCAGAAGAATCTGGCCCATCTGCGAAGCACTGTAGTTCTTCAGCTTGAAAAACTTCTGGACGATTTGATCTTTGTTCTCAATCATGGCCAGAGGGTAGTCAGAAGCGATCGTGGGGACCTCGCCGAGTTTTGCTTGCGCCAAGGGCTTGAGGAAAATCGCCTTGTCGGCAAACTCCGCAACATAGCCCTTCATGCGCAGCGCAGCGTAGATCATCGAGAGCGCCTCGCTTCTCGGCAGCTTTTCCGGCGCATAAATGGTCACCTTCAGTTTCTTCGATTCATCGTCCGGGATGATGGTCTTGCCCGTCCAGTCGGCCAGTTTCTTCAGGATCTCCTTCATGGCGACATCGTTGAGGTTCAGGGCGACCATCGGATCATTTGGATCCTCCGGTTCCTTCGACTCATCACTTGCGGCAACCTCTTTCTCGGGCTTGTTCGGATCACGTGGCCTGCGGGGCTCGTTGGCGTCAAAGGTCACCATAGGCTCATTGGCATCACCAGGTTTTTTTATCTCACCGGGTTTGTTAGGCTCGGCGGCAGCGACTTCACCCGGCTTCCGATGCTGTTCGGGCACGGGCGGATAGAAACCGACTCTCCAGACAATGAGGACCGCTGCAACACCGACCACGATTGATATTATTGATTTTGACCGTTCCATTTTACTCACCTCAATATGAATCTAAACCACTGTTATTGTCCGTCATCCGGCCTGGCACGCCGTCTGCCGCCCCCTTCGCCACCGAAGCCTCGGCCTCCACCTGGCCTGCCACCGGGTCCTCGGGGCGTGATGCCGTATTTCTCGAATATCTTCGCTCTCGCCTCCGCCATTTCTTCCTCAGACATTTCTTCCGATCTTTCCCTGAGCTTCTCCATTTCCTCTCTCATTTTGGCCCTGTCTTCGTCCGAGAGCTGGGGTCCGCCTTCCCGCCGTCGGCCGCCGAACCGCTCGCGCATCCGCGCCATCGCCTCGCGCCTTTCCTCCTCGGACATGTTCTCAAATCGCTCCCTCATTCCTGCCATTCTGCCCCCCCCGAATTCGCCCCCACGTTCCGGAGAAGCTGCGGCGTCCGGCACCTGAGCGTCGGCAGCAGGTGTCGGTTTTTGGGCACCGCGCTCTGCCTGAGGTTCTGCGCCGGGCTTGTCCGCCTCGGCAGCCACTTCCGTTTCTACTCGGGCACGGCGAAACCGGATCTCCCTGACACAAACACCGACGCCGTAAGCAGCAACGAGCACTCCAATGCAGACGACTACGAATACGATTGTCATTCCGGACTTTTTCATAATTGCTCACCTCACTTTAGTTATTTTGTCACCGGCCGCCTCGACCCCCTCGGCCGCCTGGACCTCCTCGGCCGTCTCGACCCCCTCGGCCGTCTCGACCGCCGCCGAATCTTTCGCGCATCTCAGCCCTGAATTTCTCTCTCTCAGCCTCGGACATTTGAGAGTATCTCTCCCGTGCCTCCTGCATACGTGCTCTGATCCTGTCCCTTTCGGCTTCAGACATCTCTGAGAATCTGCCTCTCATGCCGCCGCCGGGTCCCCCGGGCCCGCCTCGCTCCGGACCGCGCCTCGGCGGCCCCTCAGACTGAACGACCACCATATCGGCGGGGCCTCCTCCAGGCCCACCCGGCTTGGGCGCCGGTCCTCCAGGTCTGGACCTCGGACCTCCTGGGGCCGGAGCATCCACGGCGTCAATGGGACGAAAGACTTTCTGCTTCCCGTCCCATTCGGTTGTGACGGAGGCCGGGCCGATAGCCACAATCTTTGCGTCTCCCACCTTGGCGCCGACCTTATACCATTTGCCATTTATGAAGGCTTCGTCACCGAATATGCCGAACACGGCCTTGACAGGATGCGCGTTTGGTGGAGGCGGCGAGAAGAGATTGTTCTTCTTCAACTCGTCCGCCACGGGTTTCGCCTTGGCGATTTGGGCTTCTACCACCTTGGGGTCCGTCTTGCTCCGGTCGATGGCCTGCTTGACGATGCGCTCGGCCCTGGCCGAGGCGATGAAAAAGCCCGTAGCTTTCGCCACGGTCAGTACGCCCGATAGCGCCGCAATCGCAAACAAGACCACGGGAACAAGCTCCCGCTTGTCTTTCACAAGGCCTCTTAGATCATCGAGGGTCATGATCCACCTCTTTTCTTGGGTAGACTGGCAAATGTTGATACCACAAGATCCAGATCCACTTCTTGTCGTTTCTTCGGGTCAACCTTTATTCTGAACTCTTCGATCCCGACGAGGTAAGGATTCTCATTCAGCCCGGCAAGCAAATCCAGCGCTTGCGAGAACCTGCACTTGGCGCTGCACGTGACATGTAACAGCGTGTAGCCGGTCCGCGGCGATTTTCGACCGGCTTGAACCTTCAGCGGTTTGTTCTTGATCCCGGCCTTCTTCAATTGCTCGCTCAGCTTGTCTCTGAATAGAAAACTCTGTTCGTCCTCAACGAGCGGCATCTCAAAAGCGGGCACGATGGACGTCAGGCCTGCCTGCCTGGCCTTGTCTACATCAATCGCTTTCAGCTTCGCATCCAGCTCAGCGGCTTCGGCTTTTGCCGCCGTCCAGCGTTCGTGCCACTCCGATGCAAGCACGAACAGTAAGATAAGCGCGGCGCCGACAGCCCCGAGCTTCACCGCTCGTATGTCTTTCTGACTCAGTTTCTCGATCATGATCTGCCCAAACTCAAACTCTGTGCCGCTGTCTTCTTCTTGGTGAAGTTCTTATAATGAAAAGTCATCTTGAACGTGACCTTCTTACCCTTGCTGTCCATGGTCGGGGTGCAAGCGACGTCCTCGATTCCTTTCGTGTCTTGCAGTCCCTTCTCGAATTTTCTCAACTGGTCGTTACTGCCGGCCTCACCGCTGATGGTGACCGACTGGCCCTTCTTGAAATGCAGGCTGTTCAGCGTGATCCCTTTCTCGCCGCTGCCGCTGACCAGCTTCAGAAGCTCCAGCACGTTCGGCCTCTGGCGTGCAACCGTTCTGATCAACTCCTGCCGCTCGACCAGCAGATCCATATCCGCATCCGACACAGACGCCTTCAGACGCTCCTGTATCGCCTTCGGGCTTTTCACATCCACCGCGAAAGCGACCAGAGCCAGCAAGAGCAGCATGACAGATGCGGCGGCGCCGGCGAGTTTCGGCGAGTACAGCCAGTGCTTCTTTTCTTTCTTCTCGGTCGGACTGTACAGTCGCGCGAAGATGTTGAGTTCATCCTCACGGCCGTCAAGCGCCATCAGCGCCAGACCTATCGGCGCGCGGTATTCGTAGAGACCCTCAGCGCCGAGTTCGCTTCGTGCGCTCAGCCTGCCAGCATCCGGCAGAGCGACGCGCGTATTGAAACCGGCCAGCCTCAGAGACGAGACGATACTGACATACACGGGGCCGCCGTCGGAGAGCACAAAGACCGGCAACTCCGCCTGCCCCGCACAGCCGAACAATTCCAGCACGCTTCGCATGTCCTGGGTAAAACGTTCGGTCGTTTCGGTCTGTTCCTGGGCGGCATCCGTGAGGAAGTCCTCCAATCCCATATCCAGGACCACGGCATTGCTCAGGCGACCGTTTTCGGCCAGACACACCTGCGTACTCCATGCGCCTACGCTCAGCACAACAGCTTTTCGTTCAGCTCCGGCGAAGATCGTTCTCCATGCCCGTACGATCCCCTCGCAGTCCAGGAGTATTTTTTCCGGCCTAAAGCGTCGCACGTTTTGAGCAAAACCCCGCAGTTGCTCCCTTCGGGCCACCGCCATCGTGATGCCCATGTTCCCGCCCTGTACGGATTCGGTCCGCCACGCCAATTCAATCTGTTCGGCAGGCAGCGGCAACCGACTCTCGGCCTGCAACTGCACGATCGACGCAATTTCCTTCGCTCCCACCGCCGGCACCGTGGTACGGTGAAAGACCGTTCCCGCCGAGTTAAAACCGACGACAACCTTTCTGTCGCCGTCGGCACCGGTCTGCCCGGTCGGCTCGAGAGACAATCCGCATTCGACGGCGAAGAGCGCCCAATCCGCATCCGCCCCTTCACTGCTTCTGGCCCACAGAATCTCCCAAGACCCATTCTGTTCTCGCAGTTCCACGCTCTTGAGCTTGTTGTCCTCCTTCACGATGGCAACCACGGATCGCGGTGCCTCCACATCTGTCTTGTTATTATTCATATCGCTCAATCTTCCACTTCCTCGAAGGCAACCAGCCTCAGCGTCATCAGCCGCCAATCCTCAGCGGTTAGTTATTTGCCTCCTGGTACCAGAAGAGTATCTCACAGGGCGTCGCACTCCTGTTCACAACGGCTTCGGTTGCCAATGTTGTTCCATAGGGCCCACTTCGGTCGGCCGTGGCAACGCATCGGATGGCAAAAACATCGGAGCGCGTGGTGATGTAATCCTCAATCTGACCGAAGGTGCTCTGGTCCAACACGCCCTGGTCTACAAGTTCCGACGTCTGTTGTATCCCTTCCGTCAGACCCTCTCGGTAATCAATTATAGCGAGGGCGTTGCGTTCGGCTTCATTGCCGCCGCCAAACAAGGCAGCCAATACGATGTCCGAGGCCGTGTTAATATTCACTCTTGCATAAGCCTGTCCGCCGCTGTTCTGGCTGTTTTGGTTCTGGTTTGCTTGGTTTTGGCTGGTTTGATTCTGATTGCTCTGGCTTTGACTGCTCTGATTCTGGTTGCTTTGGTTCTGACTACTCTGGCTCTGATTGCTCTGGTTTCGGTTGCCCTGATTCTGGTTGCTCTGACTCTGGTTGCTTTGATTTTGGCTGTTCTGATTTTGGTTACTTTGATTCTGGTTACTTTGGTTCTGGTTCTGATTTTGATTGCCTTGGTCTTCGCTCTCGACGGCGGAATAGCATGTCAGGTAGGCCGCCCATCCGACGTCCAGCACGTCGTCCCCGTCGTCCAACGGCGGGCTGAGATCCCCGTCCCGCTCGTTGTAGTCCAGTTGCCCGTTCAGATTGGTGTCTTCCCCGTAGAACAGGTCCTCCGTAACGTCCTTGACCAGGAGCAGCTCGCGAATCGTTCGGAAGGGACCGTTTCGCGCTCGGTAGCCGAACGGCAAGCTCTCGTAATACCCGCCCTCGACACCCATCGCGCTCGGCACGTCATTCTCATCCCGCCAGTCGATGATCGCATCGGCAATCTCTTCAACCATATAGGGCAACCCCATGAGCTGGTCTTTGGTCGCCGTGTTGATATTCAATTTGCTCGCCTCATCAACCACTCGCACGCTGAACCAGCACCTTTCCAGCAAGATGTCATTGAAGTCTTCGTCATTGTCACTCCACGTGTCGATCAGACTGTCGTTCTGGGTTTCGTCATCCTTCAGCACGGCGATCGCTTTCTCTATCCCGGCGCGAGACGCCCATTTGCATCGAACGGCTTCCATCCTTGCGGCACAGACTTTCATATCGAGCCGGCTTTTGCGCCCGAGGATCGCCACCATCACCGTGAGCACCACGACCGTCCACAGCACCGTGACAATAACAAGTCCCTTGTTGTTCTTGTTGGCACCCATTTTCGTCTTCAAACTCACGTGTCTCCTAACCGCCCTCGGCCTGCGTGCCGGTCTCAAGCGCCGTGATATCTCCCCCCGCGCGTGTCAAAGGTACGATCAATGACTGGCTGGGCGGATCGCTTTGTCCCGGCTGCTTCGCAATGATAGTCACTTCCACAAGGTGAGGGAGGGACTGCATTTCCTCAGGCCACTCGTCGGCCCACTCTTCCCCGTCGTAATACTGCACGTAGAAGACCTCGATATCCTCGGCGATGACGGTCACCACTCCTGCCGGCTCCAGCTCCTTGTCCGGATTCGGCCACCACCGCCGCGTCAGCACCGAGCGCTCCTCGTCCGCCGCCAGGCAATACTCCACTTCGTACACATCCCCTTCCGGCTGGCCAACCCTGGCTTTGGCCCTGCCGACCGTATAAAAGACCAGATAACTCGTGCTGCTGTTCTCCGTCAATTCTTCTGCGGTTCCGATAAACCGCGTGTTTTCAGTCTCTTCGTCGCGATAGAGATTCACAAGATCTCGGGCGATCATATTCGCGGCGAACCTCACTTCCGCCGCCGCGTCAATATTGCGGTCAACCATGTCGGAGCTGGCGGTAATGGTCCGCAGCGCGCCGACCGCCACCAGCGCAACAAAGACGCCGATCGTGGAGGCGACCAATACTTCCACCAGTGTGAATGCCGTTCTTCTCAAGTACATCCTCTCTCGATTACTCTTGCCCGCTTCCCGTGCTGACGGCGAGGTCCGCCACCGTCGTTCCGTCAAACATCGTGTCCACGGAAAGACTGTAGGGGCGATTCGCCTCGACCCAACTGACGGTGGCCGTCACCAAATACAAATTGTCGATCTCCTGATATTCCGTCTCGACTTGCCAGTGATACGTGTCCCCGGCTTCTTCAATCTCTCCTTCCAGTTCTCCCAGCTCGCTCACAGCGTCGATGCCGACGTAGTGGATGAGGCTCAGTTGCTTATCCGCCAGGGCTGCCGCCGCCTCATAGCGCCTGTTGAGCCGTGTCCCGATCAGGGCGCGGGTCGCTATCGTCCCGACGATCATCACGGCGCCGCAAAGGATGACGCTCGCGGCGATGACCTCGACCAGAGTAAAGCCTTTCGTTTTTCTTGAAGCGGGCTTCATTCTTCAGCATCCAAATCGGTTGTCATAACCTCTACATTCTCAGCCGTGCCGAAATACACCTTGGCCCTGCCGGTGGCGGCGCTGATACTGACCGCGTAATGCGTCCTGCCGTTGCCGATCTGAACCACGGCCGACTGCGCGGTGCCGTTCGGTGAAAAGATAATCGTCTGCTGCTCATCGCTCTCCGACTCGGCTTCCCAGGTGCCCGGCACGATGTCGACGGCCTCGAACACGACGTCCCCCTCGAACTGCACCGGCTTACAGAAGACGTCCCGGACAATCTCCAGTCCCACCTGCTCGGTGCCTTCGTCCCACCGGAGGGTCGTCAACCAGAATCCGTGATTCGCCAGGTCCAGCTCCATCCTGTAGGGGGTCTGCCGCTCCATCGCCATGAGCTTGGCGTATTTGGCCGTGAGCAGGAAATCCTGTACCGCTCTCTTGACCTGCAGGCTCTTGAACGTCCCGACGTAGAGCCCGGTCCCCGCACTGGTGATAAGCCCAATGACAAGAACCACCAACAGCACCTCGGCAATTGTAAAGCCCCATCGTTTCATTCTGGCCTTCACTTTCACGTTTCGCATTCACAGGCGGTTGCCGGAAATCACCCTATTCGTTGACGATATCCTCGTTGTCACCTTCTCCCCCCTCCATGCCATCTTGTCCGAGGCTGACCAAATCAAAGCTGCCCGGGTTCACCTCGCCTTCGGCGACATAGATGTAGGGATTCTCCCACAGGTCCACCAGGTCACTGGCCTTACAGTAGGGTCCGTTCCACTTGCCTTCCTCCATCTCCGTCGGCGGCGTAATCAAGACCTCAAGTCCCTCCGAGTCGTCGGGGTATCGCCCGCAATCAATGTAAAACCGGGCGAGCGCGTTTTCGATGATGGCCATCTTCGCCCTCGACAAGTCCGCCTTGGTCTTGCCAACGCCGGTGAACAGTCTTGGTGCGACGAACGCTGCGAGCATCGTGATAATCAGGACAACGACGAGCAATTCGACGAGCGTAAATGCCTTCCTTTTCCTGTTCTTTCGCCTCATTTTGGTCACCTCTAAAATAACTATCTTGCGAATCGTATCTCGTAAATCGTGCCGCTCGTCAACGCCCCAGGACTCCGCCACCGAGTTGCATCATAACGATGGGCAGAAGCGTCGCCGCTATGATAAAGCCGATCACCAACGCCAACAGTAGTATCAAGAGCGCGGGAAAAATCGCCATAAACCTGTTGATCGAAGCGTCTGCTTCGCCATCGAACGTATCGGCGGCATTGAGCAACAGCTCATCGAGCTTTCCCGTCTGCTCGCCGACCGAGACAATCTGTACCAGCAGCGGCGGGAAGTATCCCGACGTCTCCAGAGGCTCAGCCAGCGGCTCGCCCCGCTTGACCTTTTCCGCGACGGCATCAATCTCGGTACCCAGCAGCTCGTTTCCCAGCGTATCGCGAACGACCTTCAGGGCTTCCAGGATGGTCACGCCTCCCATCGTCAGCGCGCCAAGGGTCCGTGCGAACCGGCCCACTGCGATCGTCCGCAGGACCGAACCCATGATCGGGATCCTCAGCTTGAACGTATCGTACGTGAGGCGTCCGCCGGTTCGCGTCCATTTTCTCAGGTAGTACAGGCCTGCTATGACGGCGACCACGACAATCCACCCGAAAAACGTCGTGAACAGGCCCTTTATGAATGTGCTCATGCCCATGAGGATCCTCGTCGGCAACGGCAGCACGGACAGATCGGCTCCCAACGTGCCGATGATCCTCGGCAGTATCACCGTCATCACGATAATGACGGAAACAAGCCCCAGGCACAGAACGAAGATCGGGTACGCCGAGGCGTTCTTCATATTCGTCTTTATCTTCTCCTCTCGGGTCAGCATTTCCGCCAACTGACTCGACGTTTGCTCGAGGATGCCCCCCGTTTCACCGACTCTTATCATCGAGATGTACAAAGGACTAAATACCCTCTCGTGCTTGGCCATCGCCTCCGAGAGGGCGTGCCCGGAACTGACCGCCTCGGCAAGGTCGCCGAGCAAATCTCGTGTCGCCGCCTTGTGCTGCTGCTTGCGGATAAGCTCAAGTGCCGTCAGCAAGGGGAGCCCTGCTCGCAACGCCGTGCTGAACTGGGTGGTCATGGCTAAGATGTCCTTGCCGGTGACTCTCTGCGAACGAAACCGCAGAAACCGACCGATATCCAGCGCGGCCTTTTCGTCGGCACGGCCGGGCCGCGGTCGGGCCTGCTCGATCAGCTCGGTCACGAAATGGCCCTGACCCGTCAGAGCAACGACAGCGCTCCTTCGGTCCGCCGCCTCTATTGTGCCGGCGACGTGCCCGCCGCCCTGGTCCACCGCCTTGTAAGAAAACTGACCCAACTTCGGTATCTCACCTTTCGTATTCTATCTCTCGATCGAGAGCCCGCTTCACACCCTACTCTACTCTTCCTCGCCGATGCTCTTGGCGACTCTGAAGATCTCCTCAGGAGTCGTAATGCCCTCCAACACCTTGGTGAGACCATCGTGCACCATACTGATGTGGTCCGCCGGAGCGGCCTTGATGATCTGCTCCGTTGTCGGTCTGGCGGCGATCAGCTCCCGCAGTGTGCTGGTGACCCTGAGCAGCTCGTATATCCCGGTTCGTCCGGTCATGCCGGTCTGACCACACTCATTGCAGCCGGCGCCGTGATAAAACGTCGTACTAAGGTCGATGTCCATTGAGCCATTCAGGTTTCTAATGAGATTCTCGTCCGGTTTGTACGGTTCCTTGCAGTGTGGACAAACGGTGCGTACAAGCCTCTGAGCCAAGACTGCCTCCAGAGAGCTGGACAGCAGGAAGGGCTCAACACCCATGTCAATCAGTCGTGTGATCGCCCCCGGCGCGTCGTTCGTATGGAGTGTCGAGAAAACGAGATGCCCGGTGAGAGCCGCGCGGATGGCGATATTGGCCGTTTCTTTATCGCGTATTTCCCCCACCATGACGATGTCCGGGTCATGCCGAAGGATATGCCTCAGGCCCGTGGCGAAGGTCAGCCCTCTCTTCGGATTGACGGGCATCTGGTTGATGCCGTCAAGCTGATACTCCACAGGATCTTCAATCGTAATCATCTTGACCGCTGGGGAATATATCTTGTTCAGCGCCGCATAAAGCGTTGTCGTCTTGCCGCACCCGGTCGGCCCCGTAACGAGCACAATCCCGTGCGTTCGACGAAGACATTTCGAGAATCCCTCCAGGCATTGCTCATTCATCCCCAAATCGTGGAGTTGCATCAGCGACGCGGTGCGGTCCAAAATCCTCAGTTGAATAGCTTCGCCCCACACTGTCGGCACGGTCGAGACACGCAGATCAACCCTGCCATGCTTGCCGCCAAATTCAATATGCCCATCCTGCGGCACAAATCGTTCGGCAATGTTCATGTTCGCCATAATCTTGAGTCGCGAAATAATCGCTGCCCGAAGCCGCTTGGAAGAAGGGGTCCTCTCGACGAGCATCCCGTCGATCCTGTACTTGATCTTCACCTCATGCTCAAAAGGTTCGATGTGAATATCACTGGCACGGGCTTCGATCGCTTCGAGTATGATCAGGTTGACCAGGTTGACCAGGGACGGCTCTCGGGCCATCTCGTGTAGCTTCGCCGGCGAGTAATCTCCGTTCTCCAGGGCCTTCATTTCCGCCGCCTGCTCGGCCGGAGCCAGGTCGTCCAGCATCCGGGCCACATTGCTACCATAGAACTTCAGGATCGCGTTCTCCATCTCCTTCGGATCGGCGTAGTACCGGCGTACCGCGCAACCGGTCACGAGCCGTAAATCCTCCATGACCTGCGGCTGAAACGGGTCCGTCATGGCGACCACCAGACGGCCGTTTTCCCGCCGGAGCGGCAGAATATTGTACCGGCTAACCAACTCGGCGGGCACAAGAGCGATGAGGTCGCCGCCGATCGAAATTTCGTCGAGAGCGACCCGCTCGATCCCCGCCTGAAGCGCAAGCGCCTCATGTAACTGCGCTTGTGTTATGTAGCCGAGATCCACCAGTATCTCGCCCAGGCGCCGATGCTCGACTTTCTGTTCTGCAAGTGCAAACTCGAGCCTGGATTGGTCCAAGTACGCCTTTTCACAAAGCAGCTCGCCCAACCGCCTCTTTCTGTTCCCATTTTTTTCCAAGTTCATTCTCCCAGGTGACTGTGAGGAGCAAATCTCTGCAAATCCTTAAGCCTATGAAAAAAAAGAATTTACATCAAGCCGCCTATCGCCCGAGGCTGATCTTGCGCGTTCATCTCCGGAGACACGCTGCCACACTATTCACTCAGACGCTTGGGAGGGGCCTTTTGTTACAGAAAAATGGGATTTTATGGGCAAATACCGGCAAACCCACGATGATTTGACAGATCAGGCAATCCGTGCTACTCTGGAGCCGGAAAGTGGGAGATTGATGAGTGATGTGACCCGCATCCTGACCGCGATTGAGCAAGGCGACGCCAACGCCGCCGGCAAGTTGCTTCCACTGGTGTATGAGGAGTTGCGCCGCCTGGCTACTCAGAAAATGTCACAGGAGGGGCCGGGCCAGACGCTCCAGGCAACCGCGCTGGTCCACGAGGCGTACATCCGGCTGGTGGGCTCCGAGGCGCCTGCTTGGCGAGGCCGCGCCCATTTCTTCGCCGCGGCGGCCGAAGCGATGCGGCGAATCCTCATCGAAAGCGCCCGCCGCAAGCAACGTCTCAAGCATGGGGCCGGCCGCCAAAGGGTCGAGCTGGAAGACGTGGATATCGCCATCGAAGGTCCTTCCATCGACCTTATCACGCTGGATGAGGCCCTTTCCAAGCTCGCCAAAGAAGACCCGTCAGCCGCCGAATTAGTCAAAATGCGTTTCTTCGCCGGTCTGACGCTCGATCAGGTCGCGGCCGTCATGGGAATTTCCCGCCGGACTGCGGATCGGAACTGGGCTTATGCTAAAGCCTGGCTGTATCAGCAAATAACACAGAACCCGTAGGGTGGGCAAATTTCTTTTTGCCCACGCGGGATAATAGCGTGTAAAAAAAAGTTACATACTCTACGATTTTCTGTGTCGCACTTTCATTGCGGATATCGCATTACACAATAGAGGCATGAATAACCAAGAGGATAATCAATGAGCCAGGACGTTAAAGACATCAAAGCCATCTTTTCAGAAGCCCTTGAAAAACAAACGGACGACGAACGCTCGGCCTACCTCAGCCGCATCTGCGGCAACGATGCCGGCCTGCGTGATAAAATAGAGAATCTGCTTAAGGCCCACAATGACGCGGGCGGCTTTCTTGAACCTCCGGATATGGGCACCGAAGCTACTCTGGACATGCCCATCACCGAACAGCCCGGCACGGCCATCGG
>Ga0209427_10000696_pt1 | contig 36738 bp, 37 predicted proteins | sample DeeMarSWOR136_30_FD_187465 | JGI IMG/M metagenome (GOLD analysis project Ga0209427, IMG submission 187465) | Marine sediment microbial communities from White Oak River estuary, North Carolina - WOR-1-36_30 (SPAdes) (version 2) | ecosystem: Environmental > Aquatic > Marine > Intertidal zone >...
TACGAACATATTTAGCCCTCGACTGAGCGACTCGACATGAGCTCGTCGACATGTCTCGGTCGAAGGCCTCAGGACTTAGTGCTGCCCTCGGCCATGAGCCCGGGCCGAATGGAGTGAGCATTCGCTCAGATCTTGCTCCAGAGAATACGTCATTGTATTTGCGAATCGAAGCACTAAGAATAGTTAACAAAAATTCTTTAATATTCGCTCCAGGAGGTTTGGGCAACAGCCCCAAGACTGTTGACATCCCCCCCCCGGTGAACACCCTGCTTTGCCCAACTCCGTTAGAATGTCCGCAGTTGACATTGACTTATCCGTAGATTCAGTTTTTCGCATGCCGATGTGATCTTCATTTTGGGTAAATTGAATCGTTGTGCGATATCCCATGCGGTGGCGCAGGGCAGCCGTCCATTGACAAGACCTGCTCGAAGGGCTTCTTCCAGCTCCGATGGAACCGTCTCAGCGAGTTCGACGATAAGACGTTTCCCCCCTTCATGTCCGAAAAGCCCCAACTGGCATTTTATGATTTTCATCTCCAAAAAGTCCAAGGCCTGCCCTACCTCTATCGGCTTAATATGCATCTCCTCCACGATGCGAAACGCCGCCGCACATGAAACCCTTCCCCCAACCGCATGTCTCCTAATGGTGTCAGCAAGGGCTTGGCCGAGCTGGACTTGATCCGCGTGTTTTTGGGCATAATGTCCTTCATCTCTATGGGTCACATCGTCCTCCTTCAAACGTTACGAAAATGTCCTCGTATCCTATCCCTCATTATATCAATTGGGGGTTCTAAATATTAACCCTTCCCTCACTCGGTATATTTCTATCACCCCATTATTCCATGTGATGTATTCCCTCGTCCCATGTACATAGTATAAGTCGATTGTAAGAAAATCACCCTCAATGGTACTCTACTTCTCCGGTAGATTACGCTAAGGGATAACGGAGTCGACGAGTAAGTCAGAAAACTGGTTTACTTAATTTGTCCTTGCTTTCAAATAAAATCCATAATAAAATAATGGGCGCAATTTTCTGCCTTCGCCCGTTCATCGTCTATAATAAGGATCTGTGTATCCAGGGTATGGGAAAGGCTTGCATTTGACACCGAGGTATCCCGAAGCTCAAGCGAACGTGGAGGTACTGACGAGGAGCCATTGTGTCCAGTAGAGGCGAGCGGTTCTTGATTGAACGGGGGATTCCTTTTGAATCCCTTGAGTATGATTTCCGACAAAAGGGCTCGGAATATGCGGCTAAGGCGTTGGGCGTTCGCCTCGATGCTATGCTTAAATCCCTCATTGTCCGGCTCGCGGATAACCGTTTCATCTTCGTCCTCATGCCCGGTTCCAAGGATGTTTCCTTAAAGGAGTTGGCCAGATCCACGGGTGTTAAGGAGGCCCAGGTGGCAAGCGAGCGCGATGCACAGCGCCTCACGGGATACCTCGTGGGAGGTATCAGCCCCTTTGGGGCGAGGACCCAACTTCCGGTCTACGCCGATGAGGGAATCTTGGATCATGGTGAAATCTATATCAATGGAGGAAGGCGTGGCCTCATCCTGAAGCTCAGAACCAAGGATCTAATCGGCACCTTGGACGCCACCGTGACTGATTTGGAACGATAACCTATCCTTACTCCAGTAAGGAAACCAAATGGAGGTGAACAATGAATCGCGAGAAGCGGATTGTCTTGGTTACCATGTTAATTCTGAGCTTAGTAGTTATGGGGAGTTGCGTAAGCAAGAAAGATTATTTATTGAAGGTGGAGGAGGGCGAGAAATTCTCGAGGGAGTTATCCACATGTCGATCTGAAAACGCCAGGTTGCAGGGAATGAGGGAGGCTCTCGATAAACAGGTCGTTACCCTCCAGGGGGAAAGGAATGATCTGGAGAAGGCGAAAACCGATTTGAAACTCAAAAACCTTTCCCTTGAAAGGGAGGTCGCCCGACTCAAGGAGGATAACCTCGAACTGGAGAAGATTTTACGGGCCAAGGAGGATAGCCTGAGCAAGAACATTGTAAACCTCCGGAATCAAATCTTCGAGCTGGAGAAGGAAAACGAGGGTCTTCAGCAGAGGATAGATACACTCCAGGCTGAAGCTGAGGCTTTGGAGCGCCGGAGAGAAGAAGAGATGAAGGAGGTAAAGAGCACCTACGAAGACTTATTGGAGGGGATGAAATCCGAGATCGAGAAAGGCCAGATAACCATCACGCAATTGAGGGGAAAATTGAAGGTGAATATGCTCGACGAAATCCTGTTCGATTCGGGAAAGACCACCATCAAACCCGAAGGCGTCGAAGTATTGGAGCGAGTGGGGGAGATTTTGCTGAACGTGAAGGACAGCGCCATCAATGTGGAGGGACACACGGATAATGTTCCCATCGGACCAGAACTGGCGAGGAGGTACCCCACGAATTGGGAGCTTTCGGCGGCGCGGGCGACCAATGTAGCCAGATATCTGCAGGAGAAAACCGGTATTGATCCTACGGTGCTATCCGCGACCGGTTACGGCGAATACCACCCCGTCGCCTCTAACGATGACGAAGAAGGAAGAGCGCGGAATCGGCGCATCGAAATCGTGCTCGTGCCGATAGAGATCACGCCCGTTTCCCGGGAATAGGGGAGCCTTTGGGAAATTTTTTACATTTTTATACTTGACAAATGGAGTATTAATAGATTATTTATTTATTGTAATCTTAATTTGGTTCCCATATAGAAGGGAAGGATTCTTTCATGGGTCAGGTAGGGTTGGTTTTGATGGTTGTTGCCGTCCAGCTAATGGGTTTGCTTTTGGTTTTGGTCCTTAGAAGCTGTCCACTGCCTGCCCGGAGAGGAGATCTAGTTTACTGAGGGAAGGCAGGCCGTGGGCAGCAATAGCGCCCACGGCCTTCTCTTTTTGAAGCCGTGGGAGAAATCCTGCGGCTTTTTATTTTCACCCTTAGAGTAGGAGAATATTACCGCCCTACGCTTTAGGAGCTGGCAGGGCGGAAGTAACCACAACTGGGAGGATGACATTGAAAAAACGAACAGGGGCACAGATTATATTTGAGAGTTTCCTTCGCGAAGGAGTTGAAGTCATATTTGGCTACCCGGGAGGCGCCGTCATCCACCTCTATGATGAGTTGATAAATCACCCCCATATTAAACACGTCCTGGTGCGTCATGAACAGGGAGCCATTCATGCTGCCGATGGCTACGCCCGGGCGACGGGTAAAACCGGGGTTTGCCTGGTTACATCGGGACCAGGAGCGACCAATGTCGTTACTGGCGTGGTGACGGCCTTTATGGACTCCATACCCATTGTGGTGCTAACGGGACAAGTTGCCACGAATCAAATGGGGAATGATGCTTTCCAGGAGGCTGATATACTGGGCATCACCCGGACCTGTACCAAGCACAACTATCTCGTCAAGGAAACTGGCGATTTGGGAAGAGTTATTCGGGAGGCGTTCCATATCGCTTCAACGGGCAGACCCGGGCCGGTGCTCGTTGATCTACCAAAAGACGTCATAACCGGAGAGGCATCGGTGGAAAGCCCGGAAAAGTTTGAAGTCCGCGGATACGCGCCGGTGACCTTGGGACATTCCGGCCAGATAAAAGTGGCCGTTCGAGAGATTCTGAAAGCCAAAAAGCCAGTCATATATGCCGGTGGAGGTGTTATCCATTCTGGAGCCCAAGAGGAGCTTCTCGCGTTGGCGGAGTTGGCCCGGATACCGGTGACGGTTACCCTTCTGGGTCTGGGGGGATTTCCCGGCGATCACCCTCTCTTCCTGGGCATGTTGGGCATGCACGGGACGTACGCGGCGAACACAGCGATCACCCAGTGCGATTTGTTGTTTGCCATCGGGAGCCGTTTTGATGACCGGGTGACGGGGAAGGTCGAGACCTTTGCGCCCTCGGCCAGGATCATTCATGTGGATATCGACCCCTCATCGATCAGCAAGAATGTGACCGTGAACGTTCCCATCGTGGGGGATGCCAAGAACATCCTCTCCCGAATGGTCAAGGGTCTCAAGGAGCACGGTGACGTGTGGAAGGGTGCCCGAAAACCCTGGCTGGAGGAGGTCCGCGGGTACGCGGCAGAACATCCCTTGCGCTATCAGCCTTCCCAGACTGTGATCAAGCCTCAATACGTAATTCAGCAGATTCATCGGTTGACCAGGGGTGAGGCCATCGTCGCCACGGAGGTGGGACAAAATCAGATGTGGACGGCCCAGTTCTATCGGTTCACTCGCCCCCGGACTATCCTTTCCTCTGGTGGGTTGGGAACCATGGGCTATGGATTGCCAGCGGCTATCGGTGCACAGGTGGCCTTCCCGGGCCGTATCGTCTTCGACATCGCCGGGGAGGGGAGCTTTCAGATGAATGCGCAGGAATTGGCCACAGCGGTCCAGTATCGCCTTCCCATCAAAGTGGCCATTCTGAACAACCATTCCCTGGGGATGGTTCGCCAGTGGCAGGAACTCTTCTTTGACAAACGGTATTCAGAAACCGCTTTGGATGTCCAACCGGACTTCGTGAGATTGGCCGAGGCATACGGAGCGGTTGGACTTCGAGCCGACCATCCACGGGATGTCCTTCCTTGCTTGAAGAAAGCTCTCTCCATCCAGGGACCTGTGGTCATGGACTTTATTGTGGATCCGGAAGAGAATGTTTTTCCCATGGTGCCACCCGGCCACGGTATTGACCAAATGATACTTGCAAAGCCCGATAAAAAGGCAAAGAAGGTAGTACCCCTAACCTTCCCCTCGTGAGGATTGAGATATGAAAAACACGATTTCCATCTTGGTTGAGAACAGACCCGGGGTTTTGGCCCGAATCGCTGCTATGTTCAGCGCTCGAAATTATAACATCGACAGTCTCTCAGTTGCGGAGACCACGGATCCAACGATCTCCCGGATCACCTGTACTGCTGTGGGAGATGATCTTCAGATCGAACAGGTTATGAAGCAGCTCAGGAAGCTGATCGATGTGATCCGGGTGGTCAACTTCACCACCGCAAATGGAGATTTTATTACTCGCGAGATGGTCCTCATAAAAGTGAGCGCCAAGGAGAGAAATCGGGCCGAGATCATGCGAACTTCGGACATTTTCAGGGCCAAAATCGTGGATGCCAGTCGTGAGAGCCTGACCCTGGAGGTAACTGGTGATGAAAAGAAAATCAACGCCATCCTGGAGCTTCTCAAACCCTTCGGCATTCTGGAAATCGCCAGGACAGGCCAGGTAGCCCTTTCGCGGGGAGGGAAGAGGCTCATTGACAGGCGTTCGGGATCGGTCAAATCCCCGGTTCTGAGAACATCCAACCGCCCCGGGGTGAGATGATTTAAGGTGCCGAAAAGACCCTCGAAATCAGAGAGGCGATTTTGGCCGGGAGATCTAGAGGAGGGCATTTTTGGATTGGAGTTCGTGAACCTCGTCAAAATGCAAAGTAATGGGAGGTCAGACCATGTCACAATTTGTCAAAATCTTCGATACGACCCTCAGGGATGGTGAACAGTCTCCGGGGTTCAGCATGAACGTTGGTGAGAAGATCCGGGTGGCCAAACGGTTGGAGCGGATGGGAGTCGATGTGATCGAAGCCGGATTTCCCGTGGCCTCCCAAGGGGATTTCGAGGCTGTTCAGGCCATTTCGGCGGAGCTGAAAGAAGCAGTTGTGGCGGGCCTAGCGCGGGCGAACAGCGCCGATGTCGATCGGGCCTGGCAAGCCATCCAAAATGCCGCAAAGCCGAGGATCCACACCTTTATCTCCAGTTCGGATATTCACCTGGAACATCAGCTCAAGTTGTCGAGGAGAGATGTCTTGAATCTGGCCGTGAAGGCGGTAAAACGAGCCAAGAGCTACACCGATGACGTGGAGTTTTCGGCCATGGATGCCACCCGAAGCGATCGAGAATACCTTGCGCGGATGATCGGTGAGGCGATCGAGGCCGGAGCGACGACGGTTAATATTCCCGATACGGTGGGATATGCCGTTCCGGGTGAGTTTGGTGAGCTCATCAAGTATCTCGTGGAGAACGTGCCGAACATACAGGAGGCCGTGGTCAGCGTTCATTGTCACAACGACCTCGGACTGGCAGTGGCTAATTCCCTGGCGGCAGTACGGGAGGGAGCCCGACAGGTGGAATGCACGATAAACGGCATTGGAGAGCGAGCAGGAAACACCGCGCTTGAGGAGATCGTCATGGCCTTACAGGTCCGCAGGGATCTCATTGGCCTCGAGACCCGAATTCAAACTGAACAGATCTACCCCACAAGCCGTCTCGTCTCGTCCATTACTGGCATTCGGGTCCAGCCCAACAAGGCCATCGTGGGGGCTAACGCCTTCGCCCATGAGTCCGGGATCCATCAGGATGGGCTCCTGAAGAACAAAACAACCTATGAAATCATGACCCCTGAGACCGTTGGCCTCAGTAAGAGCATCCTCGTTCTGGGAAAGCATTCCGGACGACACGCCTTTCGCGATCGGGTAAAAAGCCTGGGCTACGACCTCGCTGATGATCAGATGGAGAAGGCCTTTCAGGCCTTCAAGAACCTCTGCGATCTCAAAAAGCAGGTATACGACGAGGACATTGAGGCGATTATCGCCGACGAGATCGTCCAGATCCCCGACAAGTACAAGTTAACCTTTTTGTCGGTGACCAGTGGAAGCGAGTTGATCCCCACGGCAACGGTCCAAATGGAGGTTGATGGAAAGGTCATAAAGACTGCCGATCTGGGGAACGGTCCCGTGGATGCGGTCTTCAAGACGATCAAGAAGATCACGGGCGACACGAGCAAGCTGGTTCGCTATGAGGTTGACGCGATTACCGGGGGCACCGATGCCCAGGGCTCGGTTAAATGCACCCTGGAAAAGGAGGGGATGACAATCATTGGTCACGGGAGTGATACCGACATCATCGTGGCGAGCGGTAAAGCTTACATCAATGCTTTGAATAAACTACACTATAAGCGGAACTACCTAACCTCGGATGTGAATCGTACCCTATAGGGGAGGGCGATACCCTAAGCGTGAATTTGCCGAAAGGGGAAAAACTCTCGATCTGAGAAGGATGGGACTTTCTCACAGAGCCTTTCGGATTCCCCGAACGGCTTGGTTAATCCGATGCTGGTTTTCCACGAGGGCGAAGCGAACGTACTCGTCTCCGTATTCCCCGAAGCCGATACCCGGTGAAACGACCACTTTCGCCTCTTCCAGAAGGAGCTTGGCGAATTCCAGGGAACCCATCTTCCGGTGGTACTCGGGAATTTGTGCCCAAACGTACATGGTTCCCTTAGGCTTCTCGACATTCCAGCCGGCACGTTCAAGCCCTTTGACTAAGGTGTCTCTTCGCTTCTGGTAGATCTCAACGATCTCATCAACACAGGTCTGATCCTCATTCAACGCGATGATGGAGGCTATCTGGAGTGGTTGAAAGATCCCATAGTCAAGGTAGCTCTTGATCCTGGCGAGGGCGTGGATCAGCCGAGGATTTCCTACGGCGAAGCCCACCCGACATCCCGGCATACTATAGCTCTTGGAGAGAGAGTAAAATTCCACACCCACTTCCTTGGCACCCTTGGCCTGCAGAAAGCTGGGTGCCTTGTACCCGTCGAAGCACAGATCCGCATATGCGAAGTCGTGAACTACAATGATCCTATGCTCACGGGCGAATTCCACTACTTTCTCGAAAAACCCCAGGTCCACCACCGTCGTCGTGGGGTTGTGAGGAAAGGATATGATGAGCATCTTTGGTTGGGGCCAGGTGAGCTTGGTGGCCGAGGTCAGGTTCGCGAAAAAGTCGCGGTCCGGGCTCAGGGGAATACTCCGCAAAGCACCGCCTGCAATAATCACGGAATAGGGGTGAATTGGATACGTGGGGTTAGGAACGCACACCACATCCCCCGGTTCGATCACAGCTAGGGCGAGGTGGGCAAGTCCTTCCTTCGATCCGATGGTAACGATGGCCTCTGATTCGGGATCCAACTCCACATCATAACGCCGCCTATACCAGTCGCAAATAGCCACCCTGAGTTTGGTGATTCCACGGGAGGCTGAATATCGGTAATTGCGGGGATTTCGGCATGCCTCGATGAGCTTTTGGACGATGTGTCTAGGTGTTGGCATATCGGGGTTACCCATGCCCAGATCCACGATGTCTTCTCCCCTGCTGCGTGCAACCTGTTTGAGTTCATTGACGACGGCGAAGATATAGAGTGGAAGTCGACTAACCCGATGAAAATCCTGACCCTTCTCGGTGAGCAATTTACACCTCCTCACGTTGAAGCACCCAAAATCATGTTGCAATCAAGGCTCCAATGGATGTCCCACCCATATGCGAGCCTCAATCCGAGTTCAGAAGGGTATTAAGTCCGTACCTTTACTGTATGACCATATGCAATGTCAAGGGGAATTTTCGATCGAGGATCCAGGGAATGTGCATAAGTTCACCCTCCATCCCTTCCCCGAAGCCAGGGGAGTACATAGGCCCGTGCTCGGCCAAAAGCTGGTAGCAAGAGAAGATTCAATTACGCTCAGGGACAAGGGAGCCCTCCAGAAAGTCCGGAAACTCCAAATAAACATACCACCCGGCCGAATTCGAGGGAGAGCGTTCAACTTCATAAATCCGGTCCCGGTGGGATTTTTGGGCGGGAACGATATAAAAGGACAGGTGAAAATCTATAGGCTCGATTTTACGGATTAGAGGGCCTTCTTTAGCATGTCCTCGACTTTCGATTTAGGAACGGCACCAACGATCTGGTCAAAGACTTGTCCATCTTTAAAGAGAATGACCGTGGGAATTCCCCTGATTCCATATCGGCTGGGTGTTGCGGGGTTTTCATCCACGTTCATTTTGGCTACTTTTACCCTTCCCGCATATTCCTTTGCTAATTCTTCTATAACAGGTGCGATGATGTGGCATGGGCCGCACCAGGGAGCCCAGAAATCTACCATCGCAGGAACGTCGGATTTCAGAATTTCGGGTTCGAAATTCCCGTCCGTTGCCTTAAACAACCCTTCCTCAGTCATCTTAGCATCTCCTTTTCATGGTGTTTTGTTCATCTTCATTTCCCTGTTTTAGTCGAAACCCAGACCCAGCAACCTACCGGGAATTCTCAACTTCAGGTAAACATTCCGGGACCACAGGATGGGGCACTGCCAGTAGAGCTACTTCTTGGGCTGTGAGAGGAGCTAAACACGGACATCAACTTGTTGACTTTTGAGCTCTTGCAGAGGGGACAATTCAACTGTTGGTCGCTTTCCGAAACGCTTCGTATCATTTCAAAGGCGTGTCCACACTCATCGCATCCATATTCATATATTGGCATAGAACCCTCCGCGATCTACTTTTCCCTTTTCTGTCGATCCTCGACATCACAGAGACTCGATAGTCAGGTCCTGATACCGAGCTTGGGGAAAACGTAGATGTTAACGAGAAACCACGCCCCAATAATTGCAAGAATAAAAATCAATTCAGACACTGAATTTGAACCTCGGCTTACTCTATTTCCCCTTATAATATAGAAGTTGGATCGCTCTTTTTCAAGGGAGAGGTCGGGAAATCGCCATTGTTCGATGAATTCCGAGATGTTATTCGTTGTCAATTGAAAAAAGAATTGACTTAATCCAATTCGAATAGTACTAAATTAAGGAGGTATAGATGGTTGGGGAGTACAAAAATGTCCGAACTGATTCGATTTGGTATTTCCATGGATGGTCGTCTCCTTGCCCGTTTCGATCAATTGATCGCCGATAAAGGGTATTCCAACCGCTCAGAGGCCATTCGGGATCTCATTCGGGACGAGTTGGTCGAGCAATCCTGGGAGGAGGAAGATGAGGAGACGGTGGGAACCATCACCCTGGTCTACGCCCATGAGATGCGTGATCTCACCGAAAAGCTCATCGACTACCAGCACCAGGTTCAGGGTGCTGTGATATCGTTACTTCATGTCCATCTGGATAAGCACAATTGCCTTGAGGTATTGGTAGTTAAGGGAAAGGCACGGGAGATCAAAAAGGTAGCCGACAGGTTAATCGGAACCAGGGGGGTTAAGCACGGGAAATTGGTCGCAACCACCACGGGAAGGGAAATCTTCTGAAGACCTTTGAAATATTTGGCCTCCGATGTAGGTTTCTAAAGGGGATTACGATCCGTTAATTCCTCCAATTTTCCATTCGCCATCCTGTATATGCACCGGGTAGTCCTGGCCAGTAGTCCTTTGTCCTGGGAGATGATCATGTAGGATTTAGAGGAACGGTTCAGTACCTGGATAATCCTTTCCGTTGTCTCCTCATCGAGTCCGGATGTGGGTTCATCCAGCAGCAAAACCTCGGGTTTCATGGCGAGGACCGTTGCAAGGGATACGAGCTTTCTTTCCCCGTCGGAGAGTTTGTAGGTCACCCTCTCTTCGAAACCGGCAAGTCCCAAGGTCTCCAGTGTTTCCCTCACGACCTTTTGTGCCTCGTCATATCGTTTACCCAGGTTGAGAGGCCCGAAGGCGACGTCTTCAGCCACCGTGGGGCAGAACAATTGGTCGTTTGCGTCTTGAAAGAGGAGGCCGATCCTCTCTCGGGCTTCACGGAAATCGGCTTCTTCGTGAATCGTTTTCCCGAATATTTCGATCTCCCCCTCCCTCGGTTTCAGAAGTCCCAGGATAATATGAAAAAGAGTTGTCTTGCCGGACCCGTTTGGCCCCGTAAGCCCAACTCTATCTCCCTCCGAGAAGGTGAAGCTCAATTTACTCAGGACATCTCGAGTAGAGTCATAACCAAAGGTAATTTCCCATAACCTTATGAGAGCAGCCCTTCTCCCCATTGAAGCAAACCCAATCCCGTCAAATAGATGAACATGATAATGAAGAAAATGAGGTCCCCTCTTTTCAAGCGGAAATGATCCAGCACCCAGAATTTTCCCTTAAACCCCCTGCAAAGCATGGCATCACGGACCCTCTCGGAACGATCGTAACTTTTGAGCACCACCATGCCCACCAAGTTGGCATAACTCTTATAGGTATGCAAATCGCTTCTGGGATGAAAGCACCTGACTTTCATGGCGTTGAGAAGTCTGAGATATTCGAAATAGATTACGTGGATGTAGCGAAAGGAGAAGAAGAGCAACTGGACCAACTTGTCGGGGACACGAAGATGCCGTAGGGCGTGAGTCAACGTAAATATGGGCGTTGTCCCCAGAAGGGCGATACCCGCAAGGACGATGGTGTTGGATTTTATGGTGATTGAAAGAGCGTATCGAATCCCCTGCACCGTAGCGTCCAATGGCCCTAATGAGAAAAGGGTTTTTCCCGGATAGGTGAAGGGGAGTAATAACCATAAAAAGAGGATGAATCCGTTTACCAGAAGCAAGCGACCCATAACTTTTATCAATGGCAGGCTGGAGACCATGATACAGCATGCTGAAAACGAGAGGGCCAAAAGAAGCACTTCCACCCGATCCGAAACGGCGACGATAATCGAGAATAACGTGGTGACAATTATCTTGATCCTTGGGTCAAGATCATGCAAGGGAGAACTGCCCGATGAAAACTCCTCAGCTACCATGTGATGGTCCCTCCATCTACCTTCCTCTCCTGCTCCTGAAATAGAGGATGATCCCCATAATCCCGAAGATAAAGCCGATTCCCCCCATCACCTGAACGAATGAAATTCCCTCGGTCTGAGGTTTCGAGAGGAGTCTCATAACGGGCTTCAGCTTTTCATCCAGTGCCTCCTCAACCACCATGCGGATCTGTTCTACTTCACGGGATGTTAGCTGCCTCGCCGGGCTGCCTTTTTCCGCCTGGAAAACCTTCTTAGCGGCCTTAGGAGACTCCGATGCTGGGGATTTCGCCTCCGCTTTACCCCGCAATTCCCCTGCGGGAATAATGTATTCGTCTTTATGCCCCATGCTTGCGGTGAGAATGATCTTCAGGTCCGTTCTCTTTGGGGGTTTAAAGGAGAACTGACCTTTGTTGTCGGTTTTGCCTTCCAGCAATTTATTGCCGAACCTGTCGAATACCTCAATCCGTGAATCCCGGCACCTCTTTCCATCGCTGAAGTAACTCTCCGTAAAGACCACATTTCCTTCTGTGTAAGCGAAAAGAACAACTCTATGAGCTAACGCATAAGAGGTGGGCACCACTATAACTAAGATTAGAAAAATCAGGCAAGGCCAGGTTCTTGTAGATAGCCGATCTTTTCCCGTTGGGCTACCTTTTGGCATGTACGACCTCCAAGAGCTCCGGTTTGAGTTTTTTCAGGAATCCAGCTGCAAAGAGGGTTACGAGTCCCTCAATGATCATCACGGGCAGATGGGCGGCGACCACAACCTTGGCTACCCCTAAAAAGGGATCCCCAGTAAAGGCCAGTGATATGGCGACCATAAGGCTTCCCAACAGTATCCCCGAAAATCCGCAGGCAAAAGCCGCTGCCATTGAGATCAGGTTATTTTCCCCTTTGACCACATAGGAGAAGAGGTAAAAACAGATGATGGCGGGAAAGGCCATATTGAAAGTATTTACCCCAAGACTGGTGATGCCGCCAAACTGAAAGAGCAGGGCCTGGAGGAACAGGGCGACCAGTATGGCCGGAAAGACCGGCCAGCCCAGCAACAATCCCATCAGTCCATTGAGAACCAGATGGGCACTGGATGGCCCTAGGGGTATATGGATGAGTGAGGCCACAAAGAATGCTGAGGTGAGGATTGCGACCTGGGGAACCTTATCATAATCCAATTTCCTCAGGCCGATACCACAACCCGCGGCAGTGAGGGCCGCACCCGTCACCAGCACCGGTCCGGATAAAACGCCCTCGGAAATGTGCATTTCCCTTCCTCCTATTTCATGTCGTGCACCTTTACCCAGAGCACGGCGCCTATCTCAATGGACTTCTCCTCCCCTTTGTGTTTCATTTTTTCTTCATCCGTGTTGAGGGCGGCGAATACCCACCAGCCAGCCTTAGGCATGGCATAGGTAAACACGCCGTTAGCATCGGCTTTGACCACCTGAGTAGCCATGGGGTCCGCTGCGGCTTCGATCTTACCGTCTATATTGTAATACTCCACTTCCACTTCGGTTCCGGGGACCGGTTTTCCATTGACCTTAACGATCCCCTGGAAAACATTCCCGGTCCAGAGTCCGTATGGCCTGGTCAAGGGGACGATTTCCGTTTTTAAACCGACTTCTTCATCCCAACCCTCCTCCACGCCCAATGAATTCACCACTACTTTGGCATAATGAACGATAAAGCATTCTTCCGCTGGCTCCCAGTATGGTTTGGGCTCCACATAGAATATATGGTCGCCTGGGGTTTTGATCCTATAATCGGCTTGCCAAGCGGAGGACTCGCCAACTTTCCTTTCCTTCAAGGTTTCTAACAAATCGGCTTTCCTCCCGTGAACCATAACGCCGAACCGAGCGGGCTTGGCCATGTCCATGTACCGGCCCTCGAAGGGATGAAAGAAGACAAGGTCCAGGGAAATGGTTATCTCATCGGATTTGGTGACCATATCATCGGATGGAATCAGACCCTGGAAATGAGCCCTTGCAATTGGAGTGGAAAAGAAGACCACCGAAAGCATTAGAGCCATAAAGAGGAATATCTTCTTTACCACTTTCCACCCTCCTATGTAGCATGCTATGATAAAAATTATGTAGTTAGTAGCACTTTGTCAAAAATCGTATTCACTTAATGGGCTAATGTCAAGGGCAATTTTTTTGTTTAAAAATTCTTGACTATTTTAATAAACAATATTATTATTTAAGTTATGAGGTTATCAACACAAAGCCGCTACGGCGTCAGGGCCGTTTTTGACATCGTCTACCATGGAGGGGGAGCAGGGGCACAGATTAAGGATATTGCCAGGAGGCAGGAGATATCCCCCCGATACCTGGAGCAGATTTTTCAGAAATTGAGGAACGAAGGTATCCTTGTCAGCAAAAGAGGCCCTTCAGGGGGTTACTCACTGGCAAAAGGTCCTGATGAGATCACGGTAGGCGATATTATCCGGGTGACGGAGGGAGGAATGGACCCTGTTTTTTGCATTCACCCCGAAAGGTCGGGAAGGGATTGCGACCGTATCACCGAGTGTGTAACTCGCCTCATCTGGAAGGAGGCGGGGGAGAAGCTGGAGGATTTCTTCGACTCCGTCACCGTCCAAGATCTCTGTGAGAAGGCGGAGATCTTGGGGATTCGCAAGGAGCTTGGTCAGAGTTTAATGTAATACATTTAGGAGGATCTCCTTGGAAACGGGCATGTCTGACTTGCATGGGGATGAGGTAAAGGGAGATATCCGGCCACCCTAAGCTCAGTCGGAAACCGAGGTTGGCAAGGAGGGGGGGGTTCCATCCCCTTCATTTTTCGCATAATTCTTTATTAAATTAGTAAGAAATATGCTGAGGATTCCTAAAACAATCATCCACGAAATGGTTGATCATGCCTTACGGGAAGCACCCCTGGAGTGTTGTGGAATTCTCGCGGGAAAGGGGAAAACGGTTAGTCGGAAGTACGAGATGAGGAATGCGGACAAGTCGAGGATCAGTTACTTGATGGCCCCGGAGGAGCAACTTGAGGTTTTCACGGAGATCGAGAAGGAACGTCTGGACATGATGGCCATATATCGCTCCCACCCCAATACCACCCCCTTTCCCTCGAAAAGGGATGTGAGGTTGGCCTTCTATCCCGATGTTGCTTACGTCATCATCTCGTTGAAAGACGGGGAGACTGCTGTGAAGGGATTCAGGATCAGGAAAGAAGCGATTTCTACCGAGCCTATCCGGGTAGTCACATGAAGGTTCCGTTAGACATGGTTCCTAAGGTCGAGTTGTACACGAAAAAAGCCTGCCCGCTGTGTGTGGTCGCCAGGGAAATTATCTTGAGGGTCCTGAAGGAGGTTTCCTTTGAATTCCAGGAGGTCGATATCGAATCGAATGAGGATCTCTATGAGAAGTTTAAGGAGGAAATTCCCGTTGTGTTGGTAAACGGCGAACGAGCTTTTACCCATAGGGTACACGAGGAAAAATTGAGGCGGATCCTGAAGAGACACCAGCCGATGGGTGGTGTCTCAAGAGGGGACCATTGTCCCCCTTTTGAATAACGAAACCGGGAAGAGAAAAACTTGCATTGGGAACGGTCGATTATTATATGGATAGTGGGGGATGGATATCGTCTCGAGGATATCCTTACCCTCATGCATTAAAGGGGTTGAGACGTTATGGCTATCGATTTGGTTTGTGGGATGATTGTAGACGAGGAGTCTGCCCCTGATAGAACGACGTACGAGGGAACCGAATACTTTTTCTGTGCTAGCTACTGCAGGGAGGCCTTCGATAGGGATCCCCAGAAATATATTCAAGGGACGAAGGAGTGGGGAGATGCCATTGATCCCGTTTGTGGGATGACGGTTGAGATTCCTCATGCTGCCGCCATGAGCGTGTACAGAGGAGAGTTCATCTACTTCTGCAACATGGCCTGCAAGGAGAAATTTAACGCGTCCCCCGAGAAGTTCTTGGATTTGGGGGAGAAGAAGGAAGAGGAAAAGAAGCCGACTACCGCTGTTCTGAGAGACGATTTAAAGATAGTGGAGCTTCCCATCACGGGGATGAGTTGTGCCAGTTGCGTGGCCAGGATTGAGAGAGGGCTGTCCGCGATGAGCGGCATCGTGGATGCCAGGGTGAATTTTACCACGGAGAAGGCTACCATCACCTTCGATCCATTCCGGGTACAGATGGGTGATTTCGTAGCAACTATCAGGGATCTAGGATATGAGGCAGGAATTGAAAAGGTAACAATACCCATCCATGGAATGTCCTGTGCCTCCTGTGTGAAGAGAGTGGAGGATGCCCTCAACGGATTGGAAGGGGTGGTGCGAGCCTGCGTCAATTTCGCCACGGAACAGGCCACGGTCCAGTATATCCCCGGGACCGTTTCCGGTGAGGATTTCAGAAGGGCGGTCAAAGATGCCGGCTACGAAGTGCTTGAGGCGGAGAGAGTCGAAAAGGAGGACATCGTCGATCGGGAGCGAGTAGCGAGGGAGGCGGAATACAAAAAACTGAAACGCAAGTTCATCACCGGCCTTATGCTCGTTATTCCCATCTTTCTCTTAGGCCACTGGAAGACGCTGGCCTTATCCAACCTGTTCGATCTGAGCCGAGAGGTCAATTTCTATCTTCAGCTCATGTTTCAAACCCCCATCCAGTTCTGGGTGGGATGGCAGTTCTATGCAGGGGCGTGGAAGACGGCCAAGCACAAATCTGCCGATATGAACACGCTCATTGCCGTGGGTACCTCCGCGGCATACGCGTATAGCGTGATGGCCACCTTTTTCCCTTGGCTCTTCGCGGCAAAGGGTCTGATGGCCGAAGTCTATTTCGATACTGCCGGCGCTATCATCGTCCTCATCCTCCTGGGTCGCCTCTTGGAGGCAAGGGCCAAGGGTCAAACCTCCGAAGCCATCAAGAAACTGATTGGATTACAGGCGAAGACAGCCAGGGTCGTGAGGGATGGTTTGGAGGCGGATATCCCTGTGGAGGACGTGGAGATCGGGGATCTTGTGGTCGTGAGGCCTGGAGATAAGGTTCCCGTGGATGGTGTTATCCGAGATGGTTACTCGGCTATCGACGAATCGATGGTGACGGGAGAGTCGATTCCCGTGGAGAAGAAGGCAGGAGATGAGGTGATCGGGGCTACCATTAATAAGACGGGGACTTTCACCTTTGAGGCCACGAAGGTGGGCAAAGAAACCATGCTCGCTCAAATCATCAAGATGGTGGAGGAGGCCCAGGGTTCCAAACCCCCCATTGCCCGGATGGTCGATATTATCGCGAGCTACTTTGTTCCGATTGTTATCGGGATCGCCATCATTACCTTCATCGTCTGGTACTTCTTCGGCCCAGCGCCCGCCCTCACCTATGCCATGCTTAATTTTGTGGCCGTGCTCATTATCGCCTGTCCCTGTGCTCTCGGGTTGGCCACCCCTACCTCCATCATGGTAGGAACCGGAAAAGGTGCCGAAAGTGGCGTTCTGATCCGGGGGGGTGAGGCCCTGGAGACGGCCCACAGGCTCACTACCATCGTGATGGATAAGACAGGGACGCTGACCAAAGGCGAGCCCTCTGTGACGGATATTGTGGAATCCGATGGTTACAAGAGGGAAGACATCCTTCGGTATGCTGCCTCGGCGGAGAAGGGTTCTGAGCATCCACTGGGGGAGGCTATCGTCAACGAGGCCAAGGAGGAAAACATCCCCCTCGTTAACCCGGAGAGCTTCAACGCCATCGCGGGACACGGGATTGAGGCTACCATCGATGGACGGTTATTGCTGATGGGAAATGTAAAATTGATGAAGGATCGCGGAATACCGTTGGATGGACTCGAGAAAAAAGCCGAGGAATTATCGAGCCAAGGGAAGACTCCCATGTTTGTGGCCATTGATGGAAATCCGGCGGGCATCATAGCGGTTGCTGATACCTTGAAGGAAAATTCCAAGGATGCGGTGGACGCACTCCACGGGATGGGGATTGAAGTCGCCATGATTACGGGAGACAACCGGAGAACGGCCGAGGCCGTCGCGAGACAGATCGGCATCGACCGAGTTCTTTCGGAGGTGTTGCCAGAGGTGAAAGCCGATGAGGTGAAGAAGCTCCAGACCGAGGGGAAGCAGGTCGGCATGGTGGGAGATGGGATCAACGATGCCCCGGCTCTGGCTCAGGCTGATGTGGGGATTGCCATCGGGACGGGTACGGATGTGGCCATGGAATCGGCAGACATCACCTTGATCAGCGGCGATCTGAGAGGCGTCGTGACGGCTATCGTCTTGAGCAGGGCGACCATTCGAAATATCAAGCAGAACCTGTTCTGGGCCTTTGCTTACAATACCGTTCTCATTCCCGTTGCCGCGGGGGTGCTCTTTCCCTTCTTCGGGATACTGCTCAATCCCATCTTCGCGGCTGCGGCAATGGGCCTTTCTTCCGTCACGGTGGTGAGTAATGCCCTGAGGTTGAGGAGATTCAGTCCACCAGTAATGGCTTCGTGAAAAAGGTTGTGAACGAGGTGGAAAGGAGAAGTGAGAAATGGGAAGGATATACGATGATATCACACAAACCATCGGGAACACCCCGCTGGTAAGACTGAAGGGGATAACCAAAGGCAGTGTTGCTAACGTCGTGGGAAAGCTTGAATCCTTCAATCCGCTCTCCAGTGTCAAGGACAGGATCGGGGTGAGCATGGTTGAGGCCGGGGAAAGGGATGGTTCAATAAAGAAGGAAACGGTCTTAATTGAGCCCACATCGGGAAATACCGGGATCGCCCTGGCTTTTGTGGCCGCGGCAAAGGGATATCGGTTGATCTTGACCATGCCCGAGACCATGAGTATAGAGCGGCGGAACCTCTTGCAGATGCTCGGGGCGGAGCTGGTTTTGACCCCGGGCCCCGAAGGGATGCCGGGAGCCATCCGAAAGGCGGAGGAACTGGCCAAGGAGATCCCCAACGGCTTCATGCCGCAACAATTCAAAAACCTAGCAAACCCTGAAATTCACAGGAAGACTACGGCAGAGGAGATCTGGGGAGATACGGATGGAAAGGTGGACATTCTCGTGGCAGGGATTGGAACGGGAGGAACCATAACCGGGGTTGCCGAAGTGATCAAGCCGCGAAGGGCTGAGTTTAAGGCCATCGCCGTTGAGCCCAAGGATTCACCTGTCCTTTCCGGTGGAGAGCCGGGTCCCCACAAGATTCAGGGGATCGGAGCGGGGTTTGTCCCCGAGGTCCTCAATACCAAGATCATCGATGAGATCATCCAGGTCACCAACGACGATGCTTTTGAGACGGCCCGGAGGCTGGCAAGGGAGGAAGGGATCCTTGGTGGCATTTCGTGCGGTGCGGCTGCATGGGCGGCGCTGGAGGTGGCCAAGAGATCGGAAAACAAGGGAAAGCTCATCGTTGTCATTCTTCCGGATACTGGTGAGAGGTATCTAAGCACTCCATTGCTCCAAGTGGAGAAGGGCGGTCTGTGATAAGTAAACGGATAAGGGAGGTGTAAGCCATGGCAAAAGATCCCATATGCGGAATGGATGTCAAGGAGGAAGAGGCCGCTGCTACCTATGACTACAAGGGGAAAACTTACTACTTCTGCGCCGTAGGGTGTAAGGAAAGGTTTGCCCAGGAGCCAGAGCGGTATGTGGAGAAGGAGTAACTTTGCTCTCGTTGATAGGCGAAATATTCGGAGGGCCAGGATATTGGCTATGGCTTTGAGGCGGAGATAGTGACCAAGGATAGCGCGTTGGTGGACAAAATCCTTGTGGATAAGCGTACGGGATGGATGCGCTCCGTCTACTGAACCATTAGGCATCCCAGAAGCTAGGTTGCTTTTGGGATGCCTTTTATGCTTGTCATATTTAAGAAGGAGGGGAGAGGATGAATATCGCTCTTGGATTTCTCAAGGATATTCTCGTTCAATGGCGCGGGCATGGGTGGCACATGGGCCCAGAGATGATGGGCTGGGGGTACGGCATGGGTTGGATAGGAATGATCCTCATGGCGGCCTTTTGGATCGCGGTGATTGTCGGAATCATTTTTCTCATCAGATGGTTGGTGATATCGACGAGTGCTGGAAGGCGCGGTGCGAGTTCGGAAGAATCACCCCTGGAGATCCTCAAGCGAAGGTACGCTCGCGGTGAGATCGATAAAGAGGAATTTGAGGAAAAGAAAAAGGACCTGGCCTAATTCGAGTAGTTGGGCGTTTGATCACCTATTCAGTATGGAGGAACAGCGCGGTTACTGAACAGGTGCAACCCGTTACGAGTAGGTTTGTGTCATGACGCTGAAATGAACGGACCACTTTTTCGGGAAACGGGAGGAGGAGTGCATGAAACGAAAAGCACGCACAATTCTAGGAAGTGTGGTGTTAATGGGAGTCATCGTTTTGAGTTTCTCCTTGTCCAAGGCGGAGGAGGTGAAGACATTTGAAGTTAAGGCCCAAAATTACAATTTCATCCCTGCTAGGATAACAGTTAACAAAGGGGATAAAGTGATCATCAAGGCCATCGCCGTTGATAAGGTTCACGGACTTGGGATCAAGGCGTTCAACGTCAACAAACGCCTCCCCAAGGGGGAGTGGGTAGGCATCGAATTCACGGCCGATAAGGAAGGAAAGTTCACCATACGCTGTACTAAATTCTGCGGCTGGAAACACTTTTGGATGAAGGGGAAGTTGATCATCAAGTAGAAACCTTTTCACGCTTTTACAAATCTCAGCACAGCGGGAAAATATTCCCTCACGTTTGAAGGCGATCTGTACGGCTCCATTGTTTAGTGGTGTAAACGAAAATCTACAAAGGGATGATTAGTGATCCCCCCGATCATCGTTTGCAAGAAAACATGGTAAGAAAACATAAGAAAGTCTTCTCTCTATTTTCGGTTACGCTTATTTTCATTTCCTTGCACTTTTTTGTCTTACTGAGCCGAGCTAAAGGACATAGGCATTTCTGGGGTGACCTCGGGATCGTTAGGATCGATGGGAAGTTCACGGCCCCAAGTTTCACACTGAAGGATCTCAATGGGGAAGAAGTGAAATTGGAAGATCACAGAGGGAAGATCGTTTTTCTAAATTTTTGGGCAACCTGGTGCCCGCCGTGTCGAGATGAAATGCCATCCATGGAAAAGCTCTACACCGAATTTAAAGATAGAGATTTTACTATGTTGGCAGTGGACCTTCGGGAAGGGACGAAGAAGGTGAGGGCTTTTAAGGAGAGATTCAAGCTAAATTTCCCCATTCTTTTGGATTATGATGGCAGAGTGGGTTTGAGGTACGGAGTTAGGTCCATTCCAACAACGTATCTGATCGATCGAGAGGGTTATGTGATAGGGGGAGCACTGGGTGCTCGTGATTGGGCAAGCAAGGAAGTCTTTGAACTTATCAATCAACTCCTCATAACGAAGCCAAATTCTTAATATGGATGAGTAGTCATGGAATCTGCGGAAAATCTTTCCATCTTTGTGGCTTTGGGGGGAGGTCTACTCTCCTTTCTCTTCCCCTGTGTGCTTCCACTGTTGCCATCTTACCTCTCGTTCATCACGGGATGTCCTTTGACGATCTCAAAGGCCCGCTTTTGAAAACACATGTCCGCAAGAGTGTGGTATTGAACTCCCTGTTCTTTATCCTTGGTTTCTCCGCTGTATTTGTTGCCTTGGTTGCTTCCTTCAGCTTGTTGGGAGGGTTCTTTGGAAGGTATCAAGGGATTATTCAGAGAATCGCGGGGCTGATCATCATCTTTTTTGGTCTTTACATAGCGGGTGTTTTCAAGATTCCCTTCTTGATGCGCTCCAAAGAGATTATCATGTTGAAAAATAAGCCCGCAGGTTACGTGGGGGCAGCTCTGATCGGGATCTCTTTCGGGTTCGCATGGACGCCTTGTATGGGTTCCATTCTGGGGGCCATCCTTGCCTTAGCTGGAACTTCAAAAGGGATAGGGGGTGGGATGATTCTCTTGCGGCCTATTCCATGGGGTTTACATTGCTGGGGGAATCCTTTCCCTCGATTTAGTGTTCATCGATATTTCGCCCACGGAAACAGGAATACCACTGCAGAGCCTTATTCCACCTTCCTGGTGCGTGGCGTAAGGACCTACCCACTCTTTTTCATCTCTTGGAAGGCGAAGGCCGCGGCTCCAAGCACGCCGGAATCCCGCCCCAGTTTGGCCGGAGCGAAGCGAACAGCTCGGTAGGCTTCCTTAAATGCCTTTTCCTTTGCCGCCTCATAGGCTGGCCCGAGCAACATATCGCCAATATTGGACAAGCCACCCCCGATAACTATCAGCTCTGGATTGAATATGTTAATGAGATTTGCGAGACCTACGCCCACATAGTAGCCAGTCCGTGCAATGAGTTCTTTCGCCAGGGCATCACCCTCCTCAGCGGCAGTATGAATTATCTGCGCCGTCACTTTTTCCGTATCGCCGTCAACGTAGTCCAGAATAGACGTTTTCGCTCCCTCTTCAATCCGATGACGAGCCTCCCTGGCAAGGGCCGTTCCTGAACCAAGCGTTTCCCAACATCCTGTGTTTCCACAGTTGCAGACCGGTCCATCATCGTCGATGGTCATATGTCCCACTTCAGCAGCGGTACCGGCACACCCCGTGTAGATTTTGCCATCAATAACAATGCCGCCGCCGATACCCGTGCTGATAGTGATATAGATAAAATGTCGGGTGCCTCGGCCGGCCCCGAAATAGAACTCACCCAAGGCGGCGGCATTGGCATCGTTGATAAGAAAGGTCTTTTTGTCAATCTCCCTCTCAATGATATCCCTTAGAGGGACGTCTCGCCATCCTGGCAGATTTGGTTCGGTAAAGATAATACCCGTATGAGGATTGGAGAGACCGGGGGCCCCAACCCCTATAGCACCAAGCTCCGAAGCGGCTATGCCTCCTTGATCCAAAGCACGACCCACGGACTCCAGGATCGACTGAATAACCGCCTCAGGACCTTTCGTAGCGGGCGTTACACTGTGATCTCGGGATAACACCTTCCCCAGAGAGTTAACCACCGCCGTCAGTATCTTGGTACCGCCAAGGTCGATTCCAAGAACTAGGGTTTCGCGATTTTCAGACATTTCTGGCCTCTTAGTCCTTACACAATTTGGCGTTTCTCTTCCAGGGCGGCCATAAGCTGGTCGTAGGAATCGGCAAACGCCCTTACGCCGTCCTCCTGCAACTGCTCCGTTATGGCATCCAAGTTTACTCCCATCGTTTCCAAGCCGGCCAGTAACTGCTCCGCCTCTTCTATTCCCTCCTCCAGTGCCGGGCGTGCACGTCCATGGTCACGGAAGGCATCAAGTGTCTCCAATGGCATGGTGTTGACTGTATCCGGCCCCATAAGCCCTTCCACATAAAGAACATCCGAGTAGGCTGAATTCTTGGTGCTAGTGCTTCCCCAAAGGAGGCGCTGAATGCTGGCACCTCGGGTGCGCTGGGCAGCAAACTCCTCTTCATAAAAGATTTCGCGAAAGCGGCGGTAGACAAGCTTCGAGTTGGCGATAGCAGCCTTGCCGCGAAAGGCCAATGCATCCTCCGTACCTATTCTTTCCAGCTCCCTATCGACATAGGTATCCACCCGGCTCACGAAGAAGGAGGACACCGAGGCTACCCGCCCAGGATTTGGATATTGCGCAATCCCCCGAATGTAGGCGTGAGAAACCGCCTCATAATGTTTCATGGAAAACATGAGGGTTATATTTACATTAACTCCGTCTTTTATGAGCGTCTCGATAGCGGGTATGCTCTGCGGCGTGGACGGCACCTTCATCATAACATTAGGTCGGTCTACGAGTCGCCACAAACGGCGCACTTCCGCAATAGTAGCATCGGCGTCGTAGGCAAGTTCTGGCGGTGGCTCGAGACTTATCAGACCATTGAGACCATCGGTGGCGTCGTAGAGGGGGCGAAAGACATCGGCGGCCATCTGAATGTCTTCTACTATGAGACGGTCATAGAGGGTTTTCGTGTCAATATGAGGGTCTGACTCGAGTAGAGTCCGTATCGCCGCATCATAATCAGTACCGGTGGTAATTGATTTGTGAAAGATGGTGGGATTACTGGTCATTCCGGAAAGTCCACCCTCCACAAGCTGTTTCAGCTGGCCGCTGGCAATCAGGCCTCGACTGATAAAATCAAGCCATACCGATTGACCAAGACGCTGCGCTTCCTGAATGGGATTTGTCATTTTTCCCTCCTTGGTTACTGGGCTCTCCCTACTTCTAGAGCCTTATATCCTTAATATCTGGTTGTTAAGACTTTGTCTAACTGATACAATCCCTTCTAAACCATCCACGCTTACAGTTATTGAGGTTATCATTGAATTTTTTGGCTGGTTTAGGCCAACGATAGGTATCTGGAGATTTCTAATTCATTCAAAAACCTTGCAACGAGTTTGTCAAGTCCGGTCAACGATCCTCACCCGGCATCGCAGCTGGACACATTCGCCATTTCATGATAGCAAGATAGAGGAAAATAAGAAACCGGGGTGAGGAAATGTCGTCTCCAACAATTTGTAACTGGGATCATTATCATTGTAAAATCATTGCAAAGCGAATGCTTGAGCTCATTCAGTCATTTCTCGTTGTTACCTCTCTTTAATCCGAAATAATAGCTAACCCCCAAGTTCGTGGGCAATGCTCAACCCTTTACGACCCGGGTATGCCTCAGTATCTAAAACCAGTATAGCAGCTTTGGTGCCAAATCTCACCTTTGGTTCAGTTGCTCCTCTAAGTAGGCCCATTACTACTCTCGCACCCGGGTAATAAGCACCGGTTAGCCTAACAACTTGCAGTTCTTTGCTCTTCCGTTGCATATTTGAGATTCCAGGAAAAATTTTCGCCGACCAGTAATTCACCATGGTGAGTCATCCCATAACTATATTCCGCGTAAAAACTATACATTTTTCACACAGGGATAAAGGCTATGGGGATTTTTTTATACGAGAGGCGTTTTGTTGAAATTTCAAAAATGAATTTTGAAGTAAATTCAATTAGTTAAGAATCCTAATTCCTATCTTTTTGGCATATGCTTTGCTCTCATGAAGTGAAGAGGCTGGATGAGAAAATCAGCGCCAACCCTTGAATCGGGTTATTACCGAAAAAGAAAACGGTCGAGAGCCTTTGTGGTGACCTTTCCAGTAGGCTATCACATGGGCAATCCCTCTGACAAGGAAATTCAGAGGCAGATTCTGATGGAGGCATTGAAGCATTTGGTGAAGATTACGGAGGCAGGAACGATCGCGGACTTCAAGGAAACCTATCATATTGAAGGGGGAAAATGTACGTTTGCACAGTCGAAGTGGGATTAGGATTAACAAAAGGGAGAAAGAGATCGTGGCCTTTACCCAGGAGGGCAATGACGTTTCCTGGTTTCGGTTCGTATGCAAAACAGTCTTTTTACAGAATTGAATACGCGAGTGAGGAATATCAGATTTATGTAGTGGTAACAAAAATGTTTCGCTTTGTTATAATAAGGAATAAAATGCCAATACAATAAGCTTAAAAAGGAGGAACTGTGTATCTATTTGACTTAGGAGAGAGGCCGTGGGAGCAGACTATGCTCATCTTCCATGCTCTGGGAAGAATGGGTGTGGAGGCTCTTGATATCGTATCGCCCGCAACCCCCTTCATCAGTATTGGATACTTTCAGGATGCGGGACAGGAGGTGGACCTTGAATACTGTAAAAAGGAGGGGCTTCCAATCATGAGGCGGGAAGTAGGAGGTGGCACGGTGTATCTCGACCGCAATCAGATCTTTTATCATGTGGTATGGAACCGAAACAATCCCCATTTCCCCCGAAGGATAGGCGATATCTACCAACATCTCGCAGTTCCTCCCGTAGAGACCTATGGAGAGTTTGGTATTAAGGCTGAGTTTTGTGAGGTAAATGATATTGTGACCGCTGAGGGTCGCAAGATTGCAGGTCTCGGCGGCGCTGACATTACAGACTCTATGGTCTTTGTGGGCTCGATAATTCTCGACTTCGATTACGAAAAGATGGTCCATGCCATCAAGGCTCCCGATGAGAAGTTCCGTAACAAGGTCTACAAGACGATGAAAGAAAATGTGACCACCATGAAACGAGAACTGGGAATAATTCCACCCAGGAGAGAGATTATAAGGGTCTTGAAGGAAAAGTTTGAGAAGGTCTTGGGCAAACTTGAACCCGTGGATTTAAACGATGAAGTTATCCGAAAGATGACTGAACTTGCATCATGGTTCAATTCCCCTGAGTTTTTCTTCAAGAAGGCTCCCCGCATTCCAAAGGGAGTGAAGATCAAGGAAGGAATCGAGATCCTTTATGGAATGTACAAGGCAAAGGGCGGACTCATAAGAACTGCGCAGGAAGTAGAGAAGAGGACACTCAAAGATATAAACATCTCCGGTGACTTTACCTTTTACCCAAAGGAGGAATTATCAGGGCTCGAAGATACCCTGAAGGAAACGGAGAGGAAGGAAAAGGAGCTTACATCAAAGATAGAGGAGTTTTATGAGAAGACACGTGTTCAGACTCCGGGTGTGGAACCCCAAGATATTACGAAGGCGATAGAAGCCGGGAGATGATGAAGAAACCGCCCGTGAATCACAACGGTCGTCCCAGCCCTAAAGCCCGCAGCGTAGTCTCATCAGACCCTCGCCCCGCACAGCAGTCAGCAAGCTTCCCATCGATGGCCACGGCAGGCACCGACCGAATCCCCAAGCTCTTGGCTCGGCTTGCCACATTCGGATCCTTCATATCAAGGATGCTGACTTCGCAGGATTGACAGGCGATGCCTTTGAGAAGCAGGACGGTCTCCTGACACACGGGACAGCCCGCACTGAGGACCTCAATCTTGCGTTTGGTACTCATGGTTATCACCTCCATTCTGAGGGTGAGTGTGTTCCCTTATCGTAAATAGACAGCGGTTCCGTGGAACACAGATATGAGGGGAACTGCTATTGGCACTCTATATTAGTATACGCTCCGTACCTAAGTACGGAGTCAACCCCTCTTTTCCTTTTTTGTTTGAGGTTGCTTAGCTCGATTTTCTCCTTCGGAGGAAACGTTTCAGCTTGCATCCGATCCAAAGCAGTAGGAGCACTGCCTTAAGGGCATGACTGATCCAAAAATACTCTCCGGCATGGAATGCCCTTTCCCAGTAAGAGACAGGTGCGGGAAACCGGTAGTCGAACAGAGGGAAAAACAGCGCATATCCGTCGCTCACATGGGTTAGGGTGTCGAAGGCGATGTGGAGACCCCAACCCAAGAGAAAGGGAGAGATGTACTTGAAGGGTTCTCTCTTAGGAATGATTGAGAGCAGAATGAAAAGTGTACTCCAGACGCAAAGGGAATGGACGGATCTGGCAATGAGGGAATCCCAGATAGTGTCCCACAGGGGATCGTGCATCCATTCCAAATAGCTCCGATAAGAGAGGATCCTCGGGAGAAACGGGATCATATAAATCAGGTCGGGGAAAATGCCCCCCACTCCTACTTTCCAGGCCCGGAGTTTTCGATGAAAGAGGGCGAAATTCCAGAAAAAGTGTTCGTAAGGGTTCACGGAATGAAGCCTCCCGAAAGACGGGTATTAATCAGACGCTCAAAAAAAACGGTGATGAAAAACAACCCATCGCATCATGGACTGGGGCAATGATGTCAAACTCCCAACGTTGATAACCCGAGGGTTTCAAGGTTCTCGTCCCCCCAATTATGAGATTGTGGTATTCATCTCATTAAATTATAATAAGCCTCATCCGGGGGATTCAAGGAATGGCAGGGCGAATACATTTCACGGGCTTCTGAATACTGTTTCTTATTTGTCAGTGCTCCTTTTTGTTATTTTGTTTAATTCTTATTGGATATGACGAATGTCTATTGTAACGCACGAATCTGAGAGGAGGAAGCCATGAGAACATCGTGGCGTATCGGCAGCCTTTTCGGGATCGAGATTAGAATCGATTCTAGCTGGATTATTATCTTCACCCTTGTTACCTGGGCTCTTGCTTCATTTTACTTCCCCAGGCGTTTTACAGATTGGCCTCAGTGGCAATACTGGGTAATCGGATTGGTGACCAGTCTGCTCTTTTTTGCCTCGGTCCTCGGCCATGAGCTGACTCATTCCCTGGTGGCTAAGAGGCAAGGCGAGGAAGTTCGGAGTATCACCCTGTTCATTCTTGGGGGAGTAGCAGAGCTGAAAGGGGAACCGGAGAGCCCATCCAGGGAGTTTAGCATGGCCTTCGTTGGCCCCCTTTCAAGCATGATCATCGCCTTGTTCTCCTGGTTCATATCAGTTGTGGTTCGCGATATCAGCCTGCCCCTCTGGGCTCTTACCCGATATTTAGGCTTCATTAACCTCATCATTGGGATCTTTAATCTCATTCCGGGTTTTCCCATGGATGGAGGTCGTATACTTCGGGCAATTATCTGGAAGATAACGGGAAATCTGAGGAAATCCACTCGTATTGCCTCAGTAACAGGTCAGATAATGGCTTTCCTGTTCATCATGTTCGGCATTGTACTGATTTTTAGCCGGGTGTTCTTCAACGGCCTTTGGATGATTTTCATAGGGTGGTTCATTCACAGTGCAGCGGTCAGGGGATATAAGCAGGTGGTTGTGAAGGATATGTTGAAGGATATAAGGGCCAAGGACCTCATGAACCGGGAGTTTCAGACCATCTCCCGCGATCTCCCCCTTCAGGAACTCATCGATGAACATATCCTCAAAAGGCGCCAGCGGGCTTTTCTGGTGTTCGATAGAGGGCAGCTCTATGGCATCATTAGTCTGGATGACGTAAAGAAGGTACCCAAGGAGAATTGGGCTACCATCAGTGTTGGCCAAATCATGACCCCAAAAGAGAGACTGGAGACCGTCTTTCCCGAGGATGACGGTACCAACGTTCTGGCCAAATTGACGGCCAAAGATCTAAATCAGGTCCCCGTAGTCAAAGGGGAAAAGGTCGAGGGTATCCTCTGTCGGAACGATGTCTTGCAATTTCTCCAGCTTCGTACGGAATTAGGGGTTTAGCGATAGCATTTCGTCCCCATGCGCTTTCCCTCAAAGGCCGTTTCTTCCCTGAATTCCTTCCGGTGAAGGCTTTTCCCAAAAGGGAGCAATTCCAAGGGTTATAACTCGCCTTCCCCAGAGGCCTTCCTTGACAATGCGCTCATTGATCATTATCCTTTACCTGTTAGGGAGGGCCTTTTTCCCTTCCTTATCTCTTTTTGGTACCTTTGTAATATTCGCGCAAGTGAAGAGGGGGATAGAGGGAGGTAGGACTATGGGAGGCTCTCTTCGGCTTGAGCCTGTAACGAGGCCCTGGAGGAAAGCCATTTAATGGAGGATTAGAGAGTGCTCTTGGAAGAGAACAAGCCTTGGGGAGGGTTCTTAGTCCTCGAAGATTGCCCAACCCATAAGGTCAAGCGGATTTGGGTCCACCCCGGGCAGCGTCTGAGCTACCAGAAACATTCTAGGCGATCGGAACACTGGGTCATCCTGGAGGGTAAGGCTAGGGTGATCCTCGACGGGAAGGAGATTTTGCTCGGCCAGGGCGAGGCGGTGGATATTCCACTCGAAGCGGCCCACCGAATCGAAAATGTCGGGGATACTCAGCTCACCTTCATCGAAGTTCAATGGGGGGAGTACTTCGGGGAGGCCGATATCGTTAGGCTAGAAGATGATTACGGACGGGTGCCATAGGAATAATCCATACTCCATGGAAAGCCCGGACGTTAGCCGGGCGAAACCATCTCTAATCCGAAAGGTTAGCCATGGTCCTAAATCAGAATGCAGTACAGTTTTTTCCCGTCAATGAGATGAAGCAGGAGAGATGGAATTGGAAGATAGGGAATTGGAAGATAGGGAATTGGAGGCCTCATTAAGGGAACACATAGAGCGACGGAATTATGCGGCCGCCGCATCGGTGGCTGAACGGTTGGAAGAACCGGTGGAGAGGATTAGGGAGCTTCAGGAAGCCGCCGTTAAGCAGTATATCACGGAATACCGAAATGCCCGGGGGGCAATTGCCCTGGTTCAAGAATTCCGATTTACGGAGGATGAAATCGACCGCCTCTTCGAGGCCATTGTCAAAGAGGCAGGGGGAAGCGGGGAGAAGAGCCCCTCATGGACCGGTAGAAGTTACGACGTCAAAACCATGAAGTATCTAAACATAGAGGAGTGGATTGCCCACTACGGCAAGGAGTTAAAGCGGCCGGCAAACCACTAGGGCCCATCGCAGTCCCACCGACAGAGCCTCATCTTAAACCGATCTGATCTCCTGGCGCATGAAAACGGCATAGCAACAGCCGAAGCAGACCAGGGTTATGGCAATGAGGGAGACGATGTAAGGCCATACCACGAGAATGCTTTGGCTTAACGGGAGGGGATTCTGAAACCGGTCTGACAAGAATTCCTCCAGTGGGCCTGCTGGGAAAGAGAATCTCGTCGTCTTTCGCATGGGATCTATGACGGTGGCAGTGGCATCGCTATACAGCCCCATGGGCGAGGACAACCTCACCCCTTCTTGGATCCGTTCGTGCCTGATCCTGCTCTGATGATACTCTGTTCCGGCCTGGCTGATGGGTGCAAAGGCTTTGGCCAAGGTGGCGGGTCCGATTATGGTGAAAAAGAAGAAGAATACCCAGATAGCTATCGATGCCAGGGCCGATGTGGCAATGCTGCGGAAGATGATGGACGACAGCATGGCTATTCCCAACCAGAAGGAGACATAGATGATACTGATGATGAGGTGGATGATGATTCGCCATACCTCTTCGATGCCGGGAACCACGCCCAACACTCGGAGTCCGAGTCCGGATATGACCAGGACGATGGAGACGAGCATGATGGCAATGGTTGCAATGCCAGCGAGGAACTTGCCGTTGACAATGGAGTCGCGAAATATGGGCTGGGAGGCTAATTTGCTCATGGTCCCGGTGCTTATTTCTCGATTGATGGAGTCGAAGCCTAGTACGATACCGATGAGGGGAAAGAGAAAAGCCACGAACCAATCAAGGGACAACCTTCCGGTTGTGAAGAGCATCAAAAACACGAACTTTGGCTTGGCGATCCCCTCGAGTTTCTCCCGCAGGTCCACCCCAGTCGTGTATGTTGAAATGAGGCTCACCATGGCGATGAGGGCGAAGAGGATGACAAACCGGTAGCTGCTGAAATGATCCGCCAGCTCCTTCTTGAATACCACCAGGAGACCGTGGGTATCGATCCCCTCGGAGAATACCTCACGGAGATTTTTCCCTAAAGTTTTCGTCGGAATAGAGAATCTACCCATAGCTACACTTCGTGGAAATACTTCATGTAGATTTGCTCCAGGGTGTACTTTTCCTTGCCCACCCCTAACTTCTCCTTGGCCAGATCTTCCATCGGGCCCACGGCAACGAGCTTTCCCTTGATCATGATGCCCACCCGATGGGAGATCTTCTGCACCTGATCCAGGTTGTGGGAGCAAATGAGCATGGTAATCTTCCTATTGCGACTCAGGGATTGAATGAGCTCGATCATCCGTATGGCGCCATCGGGGTCCAGGCCCAGGGTGGGTTCATCGAGGAAACAGATCTTTGGATCCTTGATGAGCACTTCCGCGATGCCCAGGCGTTGAGTCATTCCCCGGGAGAAGGTTCCCACTCTCCTTTCCGCGTCCTCGGAGAGCCCAACGGTGTCAAGGGCCTCATCGATTTTTTGAGAGGAAGCACGGTCGGGGATTTTGTTGAGCCTCGCCACGTACAGTAGATTCTCCCGTGCGGTCATATCCCGATAAAAGCCCACGTTTTCCGGCAGGTAACCGACCAGCCGTTTCACCTTGAGGGGCTCTCTTGTGGGGTTAAACCCACAAACTCGGGCTTCTCCCCTTGATGGCTCGGTGAGCCCAAGGAGCATGAGGATTGCGGTAGTCTTTCCAGCTCCATTGGGCCCGAGAAAGCCGAAGATCTCGCCTTCCTGGACCTGTAAGTTTAGGCTGTCTACGGCCGCTTGTTGGCCGTAGTATTTGGATAGTTCCCTCGTTTCTATCACCGTTTGGGCGCCCATGTTATCTCCTCCCTAACCAGGTAAACAGCGTGCCCAGCCCCGCAATTACCAAAACGATGATACCGATGCCTATCCACCCCCATGCCGTTGACGCCCTCACCGTTACCCTCATTTCCATGGTCTTTGACGCCTTTTCCCCATCAACGTTGAGGCCCACGGAGTAATCGCCCACCAACGCCTCCTCAGCGGGAGTGAGGGTTACCTCCACTTGCTTCAGGTCATTTGGCTTGAGGGCCTCGATCTTCTCGGGTTCGAACTCGACCTTCCAGTTTTCGGGCTTAATGGATAAGAAGTTGATGTTATGGTTTGTGGCCGAACCGGTATTCTTGACGTAGATGGACATATTAGCGGGCTTTCCCTTCTGGGCCTCCAGGGAGAGAAGGCCCGTTGGCGTACCGGCCTCCAGCTTATAGGTTCCCGTGAGAATGACGGTCAGCTTCGCCTCGGCCTTTGCATCGCCCGAACTGACCCGGACATTGATGGGATACTCACCTGCCTCGGCTAACCGATAAGGTTTAACCTCCACTGCCATGCTCTTACTCTGATTCTTTTCGAGTCGCAGGCTGGAGATAAACTTATCCTCATAAGCGGGCTTGAAGTTTATCTCCCAGTCCTCCGGCACCTTGGAGATGAGGTTATAAACTGTGTCCTTATCCAGCTTGTTGTCCACTTCCACGGAGAACTCGAAAGTGGCATCCGTTGGCCCGCGCAACACGGGATAGGATGTGGTAACGGTTACCATCTTCTCCTTTTCCTTTTCGGCCTTTTCGGAAACCGTAGCGACGATATTCTGTTTCGATGTGAACGCGCCGTCTTGGGTTCGCGCTTCGACTTTGAACACGTACTTCCCCGGTTTTACATCCTTCTTTTCGGGTTCGGCGAAAAAGGTGAGGCGTTTCGTCTCCCCGTTCTCCACGTGGGCCTCGGTGACGGTGAAGCTATAGGTCTTGACCCTGGCTTTCCAGCCTTTGGGTATCGATGTAATGGTAACACCGACGTTTTCGTCTGATTTTCCCTTATTGTATATGATCAGGTCCATCTCAACGTCTTCGCCGGGCGGTATGATGACGCCGGTATATTCCGGGGCCATGGTAATGGACCTCGGCGGTCTCTCATCCTTTTTGTCCTTTTCCTCCTCTGCCAAGACCGAGGACATCCCGAGTAGGGAAACCACCATCGCCAGAACGAGAGGTATAGCGAAGATCTGACCAAGTTTTGACCTCCTCATGAGAATTCCTCCCTTCGTAACTCTTCAATTGGGTTCCGCGATTTCACCTATTCCCTTTAGAATCCCAGTGAAACCCTGTCCTTCCTTAGTTGGAAATAACTTGAAATCCACTGCCTCCATGCCATCTAAAATAACTTTACTACAAATGGAGCTTTTTTTTCCATGTTAATCATAGGGAAATTCTGCGTGCTCCGGTCACCGGACATTATCTTCACATCCGCGTTTTTGACCAGTGCCCAGTCGAACCCGCTATATCAGCAGGCGCACATTGGCAGGCCTTTCCCGTCTTCTCGTAACCGAAAAAAATTCTTTTATCTTGGCTTATGTCCTTGCTTACCCCCTTATCTTTCAGTCATATGAGCGTGGCACTATAACCCATAATCGTGCATGAGTCAACCACTTTACACTTTGGTATCTCTAAGAGGAAAAAGAGCTGGCTAGATTTCTTTCTTCAATATTCAGGGGTAAAAGCGTGCATGTAGTTCAACGGTGGGAGCATGAAGACTGCCCCCACCGTTGGCATTTAGCTTTCGATTTATCAGCCGCGATTAATACATCCCGCCTCCTGGAGGAGGCATGGGGGGCATGGGGGCTTTCTTCTCAGGCTTTTCCGCTACCATAGCCTGGGTGGTGATCAGCAACGATGCAACACTGGCCGCATTCTGAAGGGCCAACCTTACAACCTTTGTAGGATCGATGATGCCGGCCTTCATCAGATCCGTGTACTCCTCCTTGGCCGCATCGAACCCAAAGGCACCCATCTCCTTCTTCACCCTCTCCACTACAACAGAGCCATCGTGACCGGCATTGGCTGCAATCTGGCGAATGGGCTCCTCCAGAGCCCTCTTCACGATGTTAACCCCCGTCCGCCTGTCACCCTCCACCTTCATCTTGTCCAGGGCGGGCATGCACCTCAGGAAGGGAACGCCGCCTCCAGCAACAACTCCCTCCTCCACGGCGGCACGGGTGGCATTGAGGGCATCTTCCACGCGAGCTTTCCTTTCCTTCATCTCCGTCTCGGTGGCCGCTCCCACATTAATCACCGCGACACCTCCCACGAGTTTCGCCAATCGTTCTTGGAGTTTCTCCCGATCATAGTCACTGGTGGTCTCGTCAATCTGAACGCGAATCTGCTTGACTCGACCCTCCAGAGCACTGCTTTCGCCCATCCCTTCTACGATGGTGGTGTTTTCCTTGTCAATGCGTATCCGTTTGGCTCGGCCCATATCCTCCAGCCTCACATTCTCCAGCTTAACGCCGAGATCCTCGGAGATGACCTGGCCACCCGTGAGAATGGCGATGTCCTCCAACATGGCCTTGCGTCTATCTCCAAAACCCGGAGCCTTAACCGCCGCACACCGAAGGGTTCCTCGGATCTTATTGACCACCAAGGTAGCCAAGGCCTCCCCTTCCACGTCTTCCGCGATTATGAGAAAGGGACTTCCCAGCTTGGCCACCTGCTCCAGGATAGGGAGCATGTCCTTCATGTTGCTGATCTTCTTCTCGTGCAGGAGGATGAAGGGTTCCTCCAGTTCTGCCTCCATCTTCTCCGCATCGGTCACGAAGTAGGGCGATAGATATCCCCGATCGAACTGCATGCCTTCAACGATGTCAAGGGTGGTCTGCATACCTTTGGCCTCTTCGACGGTAATCACTCCCTCCTTTCCCACCTTGTTCATGGCCTCCGCGATGATATTGCCAATGGTTTCATCATTGTTGGATGAGATGGTACCCACCTGGGCAATCTCCTGCTGATCCTTTGTCGGCTTGCTCATTTTCTCGAGTTCCCCGACCACCGTGTCCACCGCAGCATCAATGCCCCTCTTCACATCCATGGGGTTGGCGCCAGCGGCCACTACCTTGTACCCTTCCCGGTACATGGCCTGTGCCAAAACCGTTGCCGTGGTAGTACCATCACCCGCGGTATCGCTGGTTTTACTGGCCACCTCCCGGACCATACGGGCCCCCATGTTCTCGAATTTGTCCTCCAAATCGATCTCCTTCGCCACCGTCACCCCATCCTTGGTTACCGTCGGTGACCCAAAGGACTTCTCCAGAATGACGTTTCGCCCCTTCGGCCCTAAGGTGACCTTTACGGCATCGGCCAAAGTGTTAAGGCCATGCAGGATGGAATTGCGCGCGTCTTGATCAAATTTGAGTTCCTTGACTGCCATTTTAATCCCTCCATTTCCTTATCATTTATTTTTCTATTACACCCAATACGTCATCTTCTCTCATAATCAAATGTTCCTCGCCCTCAATCTTCACCTCCGTCCCCGCATACTTGCCGAAGAGGATCCGGTCTCCTTTCTTCACATCCAAGGGCATGACCTTTCCATCCTCCGATACCTTGCCCTTCCCAACCGCGATTACCTTACCCTCTATGGGTTTTTCCTTGGCCGTATCCGGTATGATAATTCCTCCCTCTGTCTTGTCCTCCTCCTCAATGCGCTTGACCAAAATACGATCCTGAAGCGGTCTGATATTCATGGCCCTTTCTCCTTTCCTGACGACTTTTATCGAATCTTTTCAGCTTGCTTTAGATAAACCCTTTAAACCAATTGAAATATCATGGAAAAATGGAAAAATATGAATTGCATTTATGAAAGGAATCATACACCCAAAAAATATAATCATTCCCTCAGGTCATGTCAAATATCCTCACTCAATTTTGAGAAAATTTTCAGGCCGCTGTTTTCCTGGGGCCTTTTCGATTCGGAAAAATTTTCCCGTCCCCGAATATACGAACATCTAAGGTCGACTGAGAAATAACAATTCCGACCGCACGGGTTGCGGCTAGAAAAGAGATCAGACCCTCCCTTATTGAGGGTTAGAACACGGCCTCAAGTCCCGCGATCCAGTTCCTTTCGGGCGCGGGATAGAAGTTACGAACTGTTGGAAACCCGCCAAGAACTGCAAATTCGGAATACTTCTCGTTTGTAATATTATTCACTCCAACAAAGGCCTCAATCCACTTCCACTTATAGGAGATCCTGGTATCGATGGTGTGGTATTGTTCCAGTTTTCTAAACTGGTTGGCCTGGTCGCTAATGAGGAAACTGGAGCCAACAAAGTTATAGTTGGCTGAAAAGATCAGACCGGGGATGAGATCATAGAGTCGAAATCCCAGGGTGGCCTTGTGTCTCGGTACGGCCGGTAGATTGTTGTTCTCAAACGGGTCATCCCGGAATGTCGCCTTCTCAAAGGTGTAGTTCCCCACTACGGTTGCCTTCTTGAGGAGGTGTGCGGTGATTCCGATCTCGACGCCCTGGTGCAGGGTCTTTGGATGGTTTTCATTCGTGAACGTAGCGGGATTAAAAAAGATCTCATCCCTGACTTCTGCCCGAAACAGAGTCGCTCTCGCCTCGATCTCAGGAGCGAGAAAACGCAGCGCCTCGACATCGGGGGCGAAGAAGTGCCGCACTCCCGCTTCGTAATGGTCGCCCTTCTGTGGTTCGATATCTTCGTTGACCCGAATACGTCCCGTGAAGAAGTCGAAAAGGACCAGCTCGTCCGTGAGGGGAAAGCGGAAGCTTCGATTAACCCGGGCAAAAAGGGAGGACTTTTCGCTATAGAGGAAAGTGAGTCCCACACTATAGGCTTCTTCGCGGCCCCTGACGACAGCATCCAAGGGAGCAAAGCCGAAGAGAAAATCCCGCTGTTCGAGATCGTATCTGACCCGCTCGTGCCGAGCGCCCAATGACAGGATGAGGTTTTCCAAGAGGGAAAATTCATTATTCGCGTAAAACCCGTAGGAGAACTTTTCAATCTCGGAGAAACCCGATGGACCCAGGGGTGTTCCGAAAAAGAAATCCACATCAAGGTCGGATGCATAGATATCCACACCTGCGATGACCGTGTTTGCATGATCAAGGATTGTCCCATTCCAGGAGTATCTGGGTGTGATGCTCCAGGTTTGAAGCTCACTGTCGGTTTCCGAGGTGGAGCTGACGAACTCGGCGTCACTGTCGCGGTCCCTGAAGGAGAAATCGCAGAC
>Ga0209427_10000697_pt1 | contig 36726 bp, 30 predicted proteins | sample DeeMarSWOR136_30_FD_187465 | JGI IMG/M metagenome (GOLD analysis project Ga0209427, IMG submission 187465) | Marine sediment microbial communities from White Oak River estuary, North Carolina - WOR-1-36_30 (SPAdes) (version 2) | ecosystem: Environmental > Aquatic > Marine > Intertidal zone >...
CCCCATGCGGCTGGAAGCAAAAATATAGTCGCCACCAAGATACCCAAAGACACCAGCCGTGCCATCTGTTTTTTTACCATCACACTCAACTCATCTTTGTCTGAGGCAAATTTTTCAGTAGCTGACGCTTAATTACTTAGCATACAGGGTTCATAGTTGGCTGTCAATCCCTTCTTTCCGAACGGCGGATTTAAAGCGCAAAATGAGAGAGTAAGCCGCAGCGATTATTATCATCAGGTCAGTAATCTGAGACAATGACAGGCCAAATACAGGCGGCTCGTTCCCCCTGAAAAACCTGATGGTGAAATCACCCATAAAGTACAGCATCCAGGCAACGAGACCAAGTGCTCCTGGAACTTTAAGTCCTTTTCTCAGCAGCCAAACTATTACCAAAACCATCACGTTCCATATTAGATGGTAAAGTTGGGTGGGATAAATGGGCGTTCCCAGCGGAGCCGGCGAGTTGGGATTATTATATATAACTGCCCAGGGCTGATCGCAGGGAAGACCGTAACAGCAACCGACTAATACACAGCCAATTCTGTACACAGCCATGTATAAGATCAAACAGATAGCCCCGATATCCATTAACTGCCAAAAAGAAAGTTTCGTAACTCTCGCATAAATCAATATGAATATCGTTACGGCTATGGGGAAGCCATCAGCGCGTAAGCCGAAATTGGCCGTGCTGATACTATGATAGACAATCAAACTCTCAATAATAGAAAAAAGGTTGGCACCTAAATATCCACAAATAACAGTAAGGAAAACTAACCAAAGAATATGAGCCTTTTGAAGCCCGATTCGTCTTGCTATAGCAATGAAAAGTAGCATAGCTACTATACCAGCTGATACTCCCATAATAAGGCCCCACCCGATTTTGAATGAACCTATTGTCAGAACAATTGGATTAATATCGATCTCAATCATTTCTCTGCGCTTTTAAGCACACTGGGTATGGCTCGGACCAATGCCCCTGTTTTTTTAATCGGAGCTGGAGCTGAGGGGACTCGAATCCACATTTCCTATTATACCTGTATTAACAGAAACAAGCCGCTGAAAAAGAGGAGTATGTAGGTCAGCGCCTTGAACCAGAACTCTTTGACGCGAATCAGGCTGCCTACAACGATGCCCACCACCAGTCCGGGCAGCACCATGGCTGTCATGCCCAGTTTAGCCAGGTTCATCTGCCCTCCAACCACGAAGCCGATGATTAAGCCTGCGTTAAGCATGAGCCAGAGCATGGATAAGGTGGCGCGGAATTTCTCCTGCGCACTGAACTGGCGACTGGCATAGTACACAATCGGTGGACCTCCGGTGGCGAATAAGCCGTGAAAAATGCCGCCGCCGATAAGAAGTGGAACGCGATAGTACCAGCGTAGCTGCCCGCCAGGTGCCTTCTTTATGAAAAGCAGAGCCAGCTCGGCAAGAGATACGATGATGATAAAGCCTCCAAGCACCATTTTCAGCGTATTTTCGTTGGCGATCTCTCTGCTGAATATGCCGATGACCATGCCTGCTGCGGCTAGAGGCAGTATATACAGCAGCAGGACACGCCAGTCGATGTAACGAAACCATCTGGCTACCAGCCAGATGCTCTGCAATAGGCCAAGTATGACCAGCATTGGCACCAGTGTCTCGAGAGGCAGGAGATAGATGCCCAGGGCCAGTGCGATGAGGGTGGCGCCGAAGCCCAGTATGGTCTCGGCAGTGTGTGCCAGGACAAGTATGCAGCCCAGAAGGAAGAGCGTCACAGCCATGGCATGAAATCAGTGGACACGGTAAAGGTCGTTCATATATTGTACGGCGAAATCCTTTGCCTTGCTGCGGTCTGACATGGAGCCAATCATGCCGTACATGGCAGCCTCGCCGCTGATATCCTCCGGTTTCAGCCTGGCTACTTCTTTGACTGCGGCGCGCAAATCTGTCAGGAAAGGTTCTACGAGGTTGGCATGAATCGGCGTTATGGAAATATGAAGGCAGGGGGGCAAGTGCTGGCTGTCGATGTACCAGCGGTATTCCTTCATCTTCTCGCCTAGGGCAAAGACATTGAGCGCATCGCTGCCGATGGCAAATACGGTTGCCGGCGGTTTACCCAGCACGTATAGCTCGGGGATAGCTGCTATGCCATCGAGCAGACTTTTCGTCGCCTCCATGCTTTTTTTAGCCAGATTCATGTAACCTTCCACTCCGAGGTATTTCAGCACTGCCCAGCTTGAGGCTATGGGACCGCCGGGCCTGGAACCGGACACGTTAGGAGTAGCATAGACGCCGCCGGGCCAGTCGGCGTAGGCGAAAATCTGGTGTTGCCTTAGCTCTGGATTCCGGTACAGTATTATCGATGCCCCCTTGGGCGTGAAGCCGTATTTGTGTATGTCAGCTGATATGGAGCATACGCCCGGGATTTGGAAATCGAAGTTAGGTATGGGGTAGCCAAGCTTGTTAACAAAAGGCAGCACCAGCCCCCCGACGCAAGCATCCACGTGCATCCAGATGTCATTCTCGGCTGCCAGCTCAGCCAGGTCTTCTATAGGGTCGATGATGCCGTGAGGATAGGACGGTGCAGAGCCTACCATCATGACCGTATTGCCGGTTATGCCCTGTTGCATGGCAGCTACATCGGCAGCCAGAGTTTTGCTGTCCGTGGGCACAATAACGGTTCTAAGCCCCAGGTAGTGGGCTGCCTTGTTAAAGGCCGGATGTGCCGAAAGCGGCATAAGCAGCTCGGGCTGGGTGATGTGAGGCTTGTTGGCGCGGGTGTGATCGCGCGCTGCCTTGACGGCTAACATGATGCTCTCCGACCCGCCAGAGGTCATGTTGCCCACCGTATCCGCATCGCCGTGGAATAAGTTTGCCATCATGGAGGCAACCTCGGTCTCCATCTTCAGCAGGCTGGGGAAGGCAAATGGGCTGAGACCGTTTTCCACCACAAACATGGTATAGGCTTCCTCGGTTACACTGGCTACGTCTTCACCGGCATTGAAGATGAGACTGAACATGCGGCCATGTTTCCAGTCGCTATCGCCCGATTTCAACGAACGCAGAGTAGACAGAAGCTCCTCGCGGGGCATTCCTTTCTCGGGGAATTCAATGTTAGCCATGTGGTTTACCTCCTCACCTTCTTTAGATGGTTAAAGCAGGAGATTATCCAGTATTTAAACTCAGAACATGTGCAGGGCATAGGCTAAGGCAATACCCAGGTAAGTACCTATGACCCATCCTATGATGCCGGTGATGACGCCAGAGACGATGACCTCCTTGTTTTTTAAGACAGATGCTACCATGGGTACAAAAGGCGGTGAATAGAGACCGGCCACTGAGGTGGTGATGACAGTATCGGCATCGATTCTGGCGATGGCAGAAAGCGCCACGTGTACCGCTACAGATACGAAATATACGAAAGCCACCAGTCCTATCATGGCAGGTGCAGTAGTAAGAAGCTCCCGAATATCAGCCATGGAGCTGACCACCACGCAGAAGACGAGTATAAAGTATTGGCCAAGCTGGAAGGTCATGGGGATGCGCCTGACAGCTGGAATGAAGGAGAATGCTATCCCCAGCGTAGATACGGTTAATATAGCTACTACCATTGCGAACTCCTGGGGAATCACTAAGGTCAGCCCGGCAGCAACGGCAAAGATGCCGACGGCGATGCCGAAAGCGCCGAGCAGCGGCAGTGCTACCTGGCGCCGGAATATGCCGACATAAGAGTCGAAGCTGGCCTGCTCCTGGTTCTGGTTCTCGTCACCCAGGCGCTGGAATGGAGGTAAGAACTTGAGCAGAACCTTTTGCAGGACGGTGATGACTATGAGTAGCCAGATGGCACCTATAAATACGTCGGAGGCGTGAGTTGCCACGTATACTGTGGGGTCGATTTGGAGTGCTGTGCCGATGGCTGCCAGGTTCGGCGTACCGCCGGTATAGACGCCGATGAGCATCCCAGACACCTTCCAAGCCTCTTCGCCTACCAGAGACCTGAATATAAAATAGCTGGCGCATACTGTTATCAATACTGAAACCACCACGAAGGTGAATGACAGCAGCGATTTACCGGCCAGCCTGGACCACCTCTTGATATCTATGGAGAAAAAGATGAGGGGTATGGCTAGGGGGATTACCAGAGTCATTAATGTGTCCTGTACGCCGAAGATGTTCTCTGGTAGGATGCCGATGTTGCCGATAATTATGCCAACTGCATAACATATGACTACGGCACCGAGCTTGTTGAGAACGGGGAACCTCTGGCAAAGATAGATGACCAGGACTGGGAACAAGACGAAGAACACAGCCCACAAGATGTTCACAGTGCACCTCCTTTGAAGTTTAAGCTGATGCTACCCGTTGAACCTGTGCTATGTAGAAAGGCATTGTATTATTTCATTGTCTGTGGCAGACTGCCACAAGCTAGATGGTTCAGCCGCCGCCGAAGCCGACGGTGACCTCTTCTCCGTTGACCAGGATGGGGACTATGCCATTGCCGTCAGACAGGCGCATAACCTCTTCTACAGCCTTGGGATTGCCTTCAGTGCTGATTTCCTCATAGGGTACGCCGCGCTCCTCTAGGTCCTTTCTGGCTGCGGCGCAGTATGGGCAGCCAGACTTGGTGTAGATAACAACTTTCTGTGGCATGGTGACAGCCCTCCGTTTCTCATCCATCTCATAGAGCTTCTCGATGATGAATTGCACGTAGCTATCGCATTTTTCTTTCCAGACTCCGGACTCAAGGAATTGCTGATATCCACCAGGTTTGGAGAAGTCTGTCCCGACCAGGTCGAGGCAATTGATGGTGCCGAACCTATAGGTGAAGCTACTGACCAGTTCATGGGCATCTTTGCGAGTATCGTGCCGTGCCTGCTTTGCCTTCTGCTTGTCTTCTAATGGGCAACGGTGCTGCAGTCCAATACACAATGCCCCGGCGGTTACAGCTCCACATGGCGCTTGTTGCTGCCCGCCTATGCCCCCGGTGAAGGCGATGCAGGACCATAGCAGATCTTCATTGTCCAGTCCGTAGGCTTCCCACATAACTTGCAGGACTGTGGGTCCTCAGTGATAGCCGCGGTGCATGAGCTGAAGCGCACGCTCCTTAGCTTCTTGAAGCGTCATATTGAGCGTCATCGTTTAGTCCTCCAGTGTTTTGGCTGAGACTGCCGCGGTAGCAGTTGTGCTATGTTAATCTCCATACTCGCTTGTGTCAAGGTCTCCAATAAGCCAGAAAGGGCTAATGTTGCGATGCAGTGTTAGCGGGGAGATGGTTAATGGGGGAGGAGTGCCGAGGGAGGGACTCGAACCCACACCTCCTTGCGGAGAGCGGATTTTAAGTCCGCCGCGTCTGCCATTCCGCCACCTCGGCAAGAAGTTAACAAAAAGTGGAGGCGGCGAGCGGATTTGAACCGCTGCATAGGGGTTTTGCAGACCCCCGCCTTAACCACTTGGCTACGCCGCCTTAGATTTCACTGGAGCGGAAGACGAGATTCGAACTCGCGACCTTCTCCTTGGCAAGGAGACATTCTACCACTGAACTACTTCCGCCCTTACTTTATTATAATATATAAAATGGTGCCGAGGAGGAGATTTGAACTCCTACGGGCTTACGCCCACCACCCCCTCAAGATGGCGTGTCTACCTGATTCCACCACCTCGGCATTCACCACCCACAAAGTCTAGGATTTTGCGGGTGACCAGTTCTGGCAGGGGCGGCAGGACTCGAACCCGCGACCTGCGGTTTTGGAGACCGCTGCTCTTCCATCTGAGCTACACCCCTATATAATTTAGATTTTAAAAGTACCCCTGGGGCGATTCGAACGCCCGACACGCGGTTTAGGAAACCGCTGCTCTATCCATCTGAGCTACAGGGGCAGCAAGCAAAGATTACCACCGTGCCTTCTTGACTACGTATCCCTCTGGCGTAATTACCCTTTCCAGTTGCATCCCTGACCCAGGCTCTGCCTTCTCTTCCACCTCTTTTACCTCTTCTGCCTCTTCTTCCTGTTCAGGTTCCTCTTCAACTGCAGCCATTCTAGAAGCTGCGGCTCTGGCTTCTGTGCTGGCAGCCAAGGCTTTCTTTGGCTTAATCCTTAGTTCCTTTAAAGCCGAATCTAAATCTTTGAGAATCTCGGCAATCCGGTTCTCAGCCACAGCGTTGGCTTGGTCTGTTGTTATATGTTCAATTTGGGTAACATATTCTTGGAGCCTAGAACTCTGCTCCTCCAGGTCTTTAATCTGCTCAGCCAACTTATTGGCCATAGACTGTATCTCTGGGATCTCCGAATCGAGGAGATTTTTGATAATATGCTGGACTCTAGGCCTCCGAGGCTTTCTTACCATCTTCGTAACCTTCCTCCATATCTTAGCGGGGCCGAGCTTGACCTACATCTTCTCGGTAGCTTCTAGTATTTCCGCTGCCCCACTAGTCAATTAATTATAGATATAGCAACGGCGTATTGTCAATGCAACAATTCGAGCTGCTTGAAAAGATGGTATGGAAGGGAGACTTGGGATTACATCTGGGACTTGGCTAAACACTCCCAACTCGTTCCCTTGACTTTTGCGCTTGCTTTTTTTATACTAGCGGTTCGTAGTTTGTTTGGTGGGTTGCCCGAAGAGTTTATTTGATTGCCCGAGTAGCGCAATGGTAGCGCAACCGACTTGTAATCGGTAGGTTAGTGGGTTCGACTCCCCTCTCGGGCTTTGACTTTAGGTCTGAGCTGGGAGGGGTGCCGGAGTGGACAATCGGAGCAGACTGTAAATCTGCCGCCTGTAGGCTACGTAGGTTCGAATCCTACCCCCTCCACCATCTCGGAGAGTTTGCTACTTTGATAAAATAGTGTATAATTTAAGGCTATATTGTATAATATTGGAAAGTTTGCCCACATAGCTCAGTAGGTAGAGCACGTTCTTGGTAAGAACGGGGTCACCAGTTCGAATCTGGTTGTGGGCTGTGTAAAGAAGGAGGTTTTGTAAAATGGCAAAGAAGGTCTTTCAGCGTACTAAACCCCATCTTAACGTGGGGACGATAGGCCATGTTGACCACGGTAAGACGACTTTGACTTCGGCAATTACGTTATGTCTGTCTAAGGGTGGTGAGACCCAATTCCGGTCTTTCGATTCGATAGACAATGCCCCTGAGGAGAAGACGCGTGGTTTGACAATCGCCATTGCCCATATTGAGTATGAGACTGAAAAACGGCATTACGCCCACGTGGATTGTCCGGGGCATGCCGACTATATCAAGAATATGATAACCGGTGCAGCCCAGATGGATGGTGCGGTACTGGTGGTCAGCGCTCCGGATGGCCCGATGCCTCAGACGAGAGAACATATTCTTCTGGCTCGACAGGTGGAAGTGCCCAGCATACTGGTGGCATTGAACAAAGTGGATATGATGGATGACCCGGAACTGCTGGATCTTGTTGAACTTGAAGTCAGGGACCTGTTGTCAAAATATCAATTTCCGGGAGATAAGACTCCCATCGTTCGGGTAAGTGCTCTTAAGGCGCTGGAATGTGGCTGTGGCAAGAGAGACTGCGAGTGGTGTGGCAAAATCCTGCAGTTGACGGATGCTATTGATGAGTGGGTGCCGCTTCCGGTCAGGGCTAAGGATAAGCCCTTCTTGATGCCAGTAGAGGACGTATTTGGTATAAAGGGGCGTGGCACCGTAGTCACCGGCAGGGTGGAGCGAGGTGTGGTTAAGACAGGTGACGAGATTGAAATCATAGGCATAAAAGAGACGCGTAAGACTGTGGTAACCGGCGTGGAGATGTTCCACAAGACTTTGGAGAGTGGAGAACCTGGAGATGCTGTCGGCTGCTTGCTGAGGGGTATAGAGCGTGAGGATGTAGAACGAGGACAGGTTTTGGCAGCGCCGGGCTCGGTTACACCCCATACCCACTTCGAGGCTGAGGTGTATGTGCTGACAAAAGAAGAGGGCGGTCGGCACACTCCATTCTTTAAAGGCTACAAGCCTCAGTTCTATATCAGAACATTGGACGTTACCGGAACTGTGGAATTGCCCAAGGGGGTGGAGATGGTCATGCCTGGCGATAACATAAAGATGACCATAAAGCTTATTTACCCAGTAGCTCTGGAAGCAGGGCTGCGTTTTGCTATAAGAGAGGGAGGTAAGACGGTCGCATCTGGAGTTATTTCTAAAATCCTTGAATAAAGATGGCTAAGAAAGGTGAGTTGCGTGGTGTCATTCATCTGGCATGTACCGAGTGCCAGGAGCGAACGTACACCACTGATAAGAATAAAAATAATGATTCTCAGCGGTTGGAGCTGAGAAAATATTGTCCTCGCTGCCGTACTCATACGCTCCATCGGGAGACTAAGTAATCTTTGACCAAGAAAATCCAGCCTCAAATTGTCACCAAAAAAAGGTCTCGTTTCGCTATCGTTGGTGATATTATAGGCGAGTTGAGGAAGGTGAACTGGCCGTCGAGGCGGGATACCGTACGGCTGACAATCATGGTTCTCCTGGTATGTGGTGCGGTGGGCATCTTTTTGGGTTTGCTTGATTGGGGCTTTTCTAAATTGGTTGCTAGCCTGCTTTTAGGTGGGGGTTAAACTTGTGAAGAACGGCGACAAGCGTTGGTATATCGTACATACTTACTCTGGTTATGAAGAGCGGGTGAGGAAAGCTCTTGAGCAGCGGATTAAGTTTATGGATGCTGAAAGCAAGATATTCCGAATAGTGATACCTACTGAGGAAGAAATTGAGATCAGGGGCGGGCAGCGACGAACGGTGACCAAGAAGGTCTTTCCTGGGTATGTTTTGGTTCAGATGAATATGGATGATGAAAGTTGGAATGTGGTGCGCAATACGCCTGGTATAACTGGTTTTGTAGGCAGCGGCAACAAACCGACAGCATTATCCGAAGAGGAGGTAGGGTCTATTCTGAAGCAGATGACAGAGGGTGCACCTCAAGTTAAGGTTGGCTTTAGAAAAGGCGAGAGCGTCCGAGTGGTGGATGGTCCTTTTACTGACTTTGTGGGGGTGGTTGATGAAATAAATGTTGCCAAGGGGAAGGTGAAAGTGATGCTGACGCTTTTCGGGCGAGAGACATCTGTGGAACTTGACTTCTTACAGGCGCAGAGGTTGTAAATGGCGAAAAAGGTTAAAGCTATTATCAAATTGCAGATTGAAGCTGGTAAGGCTACCCCGGCCCCACCGGTAGGGCCGGCTCTGGGGCAACATGGGGTCAATATTATGGCCTTCTGCAAGGACTATAATGAGCAGACTGGCTCACAGTCGGGTTCTATTGTACCTGTGGAGATAACCGTGTATGAGGACAGGTCGTTCACTTTTATTACTAAAACGCCGCCTGCGTCCGACCTGCTAAAGCGGGCTTTGGGCGTTGAGAAAGGTAGCGGTACTGCGGGTCAGGAAAAGGTGGGCACGCTGCCTCGTGAGAAGGTCCAAGAGATTGCCAAAGTTAAAATGAGGGATTTAAACGCGGTAAACCTTGAAGAAGCAGCCCGGATTATAGAGGGTACCGCTCGAAGTATGGGAATTGACGTGGAGTAAAACATGGTAATTAGAGGGAAAAAGTATAAAGAAGCAACCAATCTTGTTGATAGGGAGCATGCTTATCCGCTTCGTGAGGCTGTGGCACTGGCACAGAAAGCTGCCTTTGCTGGCTTTGATGAGACTGTTGAGTTGCACTTGAGGATGGGAGTTGACCCTAGAAGTGCTGACCAGCAGGTACGGGGTATAGCCCTTCTACCTAACGGTTTAGGTAAGAAGGTTCGGATTCTTGTCTTTGTTCAGGGTGAAGGAGCCAGAGCTGCTGAAGAGGCTGGGGCTGATTATGTTGGCAGCGATGACATTGTAAAGAAGATCGAGGATGGCTGGCTTGATTTCGATGTGACTATAGCTACTCCGGACATGATGGGGAGGGTTGGGAAGCTGGGTAAAATACTGGGACGCAAGGGATTGATGCCCAATCCTAAGTCAGGCACAGTTGTAGCGGCTGAAGATCTGCCTAGAGCTATAACCGAAGCTCGCAAGGGCAGGGTAGAATTCCGGTTGGATAGAACAGCGATTATTCATGTGCCTATTGGCAAAGCCAGCTTTGACGAAGCGAAGCTTTTGGAGAACCTAACGGCGCTGGTGGAAGCTGTAATGAAGGCCAAGCCCAGCGGTGCTAAAGGGCAATATATTAAGAGCGCTTTTTTGACGACTACTATGGGGCCGGGTATCAGGCTAGACCTGAGGCCTTTAGTATCGTGATTTTAGCTTTGAGTTCTTTATGAATTGAATATTGGTTTGTATTTGGTGCCCATGACAGCAGGTGCCTAAAGGCTTAAAGAATATACCTGCCGAGGTGCGTTTTGATGAAGTTTTTGGAACTTATTTTTAGGTCCTTGTGTCATGGCACAAGGACTTTTATTTTTTTAAGGAGTGTGACTATGTTAAAAGAAAAAAAAGGACAAATGATAGATGAGCTAGCCTCTAGCTTGTCTCGATGCACCATTGCCGTGGCTACGGATTATCGTGGGCTTACAGCTAAGGAGATGGTGCAGTTAAGGCGACGTTTGACTGAGTCAGGCATAGACTATCGAGTGATAAAAAATACACTCACACGCTTTGCCGCTGAAAAAGCTGGTAAAAAGCAGCTAGAAGCATTGCTGACGGGTCCTGTGGCTATAGCTTTTGGTTATGATGAGGTGATTAAGCCACCTCAGGTTTTGCGGGAGCATATCCGTTCTGCAGGCTCGTTGTTGCAAATAAAAGGTGGCATTTTGGGTGACAGGCTGCTTACTGCTGAGGATGTTGCTAGTCTTGCTACTATTCCGCCAAGGGAGATACTGATTTCTAAACTAGTGGGGCAGTTGCAAGCCCCTCTGCAAGCTTTGCATAATGTTTTGAGTTCACCTGTGCGTGGTCTTTTGAACGTGATGCAGGCGAGAATTAAACAAGTCGAAGGAGGATAAAATGTCAGAGGAACAAGTTAAGTCCGAACAGCCGGAAGAAGAGAAGGTCGAAGAGCCAAAAGCGAAGAAGGATAAAGTGTCAGAGGAACAGGTTAAGTCCGAACAGCCGGAAGAAGAGAAGGTCGAAGAACCAAAAGCGAAGAAGCAGACTAAGGCTAGGGAGGCTTCATCACCAGTAGCTAAAACGATGACAAAGGAAGAAATTATTGCTGTAGTGAAGAATATGACCGTATTGGAGCTAGCCGATTTAGTGAAAGCACTGGAAGATGAGTTTGGGGTGACTGCGGCGCCGGTGGCAGTGGCTGCTACATCAGCAGTTGCAGGGGCACCAGCGGGAGCAGCTGCAGCAGCCGAGGAGGAAAAATCGGAGTTTACCGTAGTCCTCAAAGAAGTTGGCGAGAATAAAATCAATGTGATCAAGGCCGTGCGTGAGGTGACCACTTTGGGACTCAAAGAGGCTAAAGATTTGGTAGAGAGCGCCCCTAAACCGATCAAGGAAGGTGTCAGCAAGGATGAAGCTGCTGTCGCCAAGAAGAAGCTGGAGGAAGCCGGGGCAAAGGTAGATGTTCAATAGCAATTTATGGTAGCCTTGATTTTGAGGGAATTCTTGAAGTTATAGCTACACTGTAAACGATTAGAGAAACTGAAAAGCTCGCCAGAAGGTTGTCTAAAGCGTGAGATGTTTTATCTTTGGTGGGCTTTTCATTGTTTATAACAAGGTGTAAGATTGTTGGATAGTCGGGGTGGTTTATGGATGCAAAAAGAGTAGAGGAGTAATAACATGGCTGAGGCTGAATACTATGAAGTGGCTGCTAAGGTGATATCTCAAAAGGGTCATTGTGAGCTGGGTCACAAAGTCGGTGACAAGTTTGTTATTGGGGATAAGACTCCGCCTGGTATGTGTCATTGGGCGTTTTATGCACTTTTCCCCTTTATTTCGGTGCTGCAGTTTGGCGGTTCTTTCCCCTGGGAAGATGACCGAGACAGGACCACAGTTGCTTGTCCAGACCCGGCAAACCCCGTCATTTTTGAGTTGAAACGCTTGCGGGAGTAGCCTGTTAGCTGTTTTGGGTCTGGGGCACTGTTTTGGTTTCTAAGTCGGAGCTTTCTAGGTTGATACTTGATAAGCTTGACAAACCTCTGCGGTTCTGTATACGCTTTAGGGTCGAGTAGCAATTTCTACATCTGTTGAGCATCTGGTTTATATTAGTTGGGTATTGGCGGTAAATGGTCAGATGGAAGTAGAACAGTGCTATAACGTGCTCTATGATATAGCACAGAAACTCAACTCAAATCTAGCACCTGAGGAAGTGCTGCGAACCATTGTGGAGAGCATCCGTGATGCAGCAGATGCTAAAGGATGCTCGTTGATGTTGCTGACTCCGGATCGCCAGCAGTTAATACATACCGTAGGCTGTGGATTGAGCAACTGGTATGTCCGGAAAGGGCCGGTAAGAGTGGATGATGCTATCGGGCAGTCTCTTGGCGGTAAACCGGTGGTGATTCTTGATGCTACTGCTGACCCCCGTATTCAGTATCGCGACCAGGCAAAGAAGGAAGGTGTGGTGTCTATACTTTCCATGCCTCTTATGCGGCGCGGGCAGGTGATCGGCATTGTTCGCATTTATACTTCAGAGATGCGCCAGTTTTCCGGCCAGGAGATAGATTTCTTCAGCACCATGGCTAGTTTGGGAGCTGTTGCCTTGGAGAGAGCTGAGCTGCTGGAGGAAGAAAAGAAACAATTTCTTAGCTTTGTCAGCATTGCTGCTCATGACTTGAAGGCTCCTCTTGCTGCTATACAAAGCTTCTTGGGAGTGCTGCTTGGCGGCTTTGCCGGCGAGCTAAATGATAAGCAAAAACACGTGATACAGAGAGCTAGTCAGAGGATCAATGAGCTTCTCAATCTTATAAGCAACTTACTGGATATTCCTCGCATTGAGGTGGGCCAATTAGTTCAGGAAATGACAGAAGTATCGCTTGCTCAGGTAATAGATAGCTTCGTTGAAGAGGGCTCCAGTCTAGCGAAGCAGAAGGGGCTAAAGTTCTCGGTGCATGTACCGTCGGATCTTTCCTGCGTCTATGGTGCTCCCACCAGGCTGCAGCAAGTGATAACAAATCTGGTGAATAATGCTATCAACTATACTAATGAAGGTGAAGTTGTGGTGAGAGCGGTAGAAACGGACAACGAAATTTTGGTGGAAGTGTCAGATACTGGTAGTGGTATCTCCCCTGATGACATACCAAGACTGTTTGAGGACTTTTTCCGTGGCAGCGATGTTGAACATAAAGGGACAGGCTTGGGTTTGTCTATCTCGAAGAGAATCGTAGAAGCCCATGGTGGCAAAATATGGGCTGAGAGCCCGTGTGCTGAAACTGGCAAAGGCAGCAAAATTTGCTTTACACTCCCCAAGAAGGTGAATGTAAATACGTAATTATTGTTATCATGTGCAGCTTGGGATGTTTTGTTTTCGGCTATAGATTGTTGTGGTTCTATTTGATATAATCTTGCAGCGCAAACGACGATGATAAGTAAGAAAATTCTGGTAGTTGATGATGACCCTGATATTTTGGATGCAATAAGCATGATTCTCGAATCTAGAGGATATCACCTGATTTTTGCCTGTGACGGTTCTGAATGTCTGGACAAGCTAAGTTCAGAGAAGCCAGACTTAATGATACTTGACCTGCTTCTGCCAAAGATGGATGGATTTGCTGTCTATAAAGAGCTTCAGTCTCCCCAGTGGTCCGAGTATCGTGGTATGCCAATCCTTATCTTAAGCTCGGTGCGCGAGGAGGCTAGCCGACGACGTTACGAGTTGGAAACTGGACAGGATCTTAAACCGGACGAATACGTAGAAAAGCCGATAATGCCGGGGACTTTACTCGGCTGTGTTGAGAAGTTGCTTGAGCGAAAACAGCGAGTCTAGACTGCGGTGAAATGCTTTGAGGAGGTTATAGGATAATGAATAGAAAAGCCAAGATTCTTCTTGTTGATGATGACAAAGATTTTGTGGAAGCAACTACTATGGTGTTAGAGAGTAAGCCTTACGAAGTGGTGGTTGCTTATGATGGTGATGATGGGTTGGCAAAGGCGAGGAAAGAGAAGCCTGATTTGATCATCTTGGACATAATAATGCCAGTCAAAGATGGTTTTAGAGCCGCAGAGCAACTTAAGAAAGACCCAGATCTAAAAAATATCCCTGTGATAATGCTGACGAGCTTCTCAGAGAAAGGTGGCGAGACTTCACTGAGTGTCAGTCAAGGTCTCGCTCTGGATGCCGAGGACTATGTGGATAAACCGGTGACTCCTGAAGAGTTGCTGAAGAGGGTGGAACGGTTACTTAAGAAGTAATTTTACTCTGGGCGTATTTCTTTACTCAGTGGCAGATTCCTCTTACCGGCTAGTTTATCTTGCAGGTCTCTCAGTCTCCTGGCGACTACGCGTAGCAGGCTCTTCATCACTTCATAACCAAGTGAATGGTTGCTATTAATTAATTCGTTAAGCTCAGTGCCTGATACTGCTATCACGGTAGAACGCTTGTTACAGATTGCCGACATATTTCGAGAATGGGGGGCTACCAATGCTGACCACCCGAAAACGCCCCCTTTAGTAACGGTATCAACAGTAACTTGCACCAGCCTCTTCGTTCCTGCCTTACGCGATGCGACTGTGAGGCTTATTTCGCCTTCATCCAGAATATAAAACTTTCTGGCTACATCACCTTCTCGGAATATGAAATCGCCTTCATCATATGTGTTCCTTCGCCATGAGGTTAGGTTGGCTATTTTTTGAAAGTCACTGTCTTCGAGCCCTATGAATAATTCACACCGCTTGAGCAATGGTACAAGATTCATTTAGGTGTCCTTGTGTTGGTTGGAATTACAGTATTCTAGACTAATTATAGCTAGTGTAGCCATTGGGGTAAAGCCGAGAAATGCACTATGCGGTCAGATGGAAAGGTGACTGTAATCTTTGTCTTAAGGTGCAATCTTCTTTGACACATACTTTAAGATGTAGTAAACTCACGTGTTAGACTGCTGAACTTGAGACAAGCAGCTGCTGTAGAGTGGGAATGGGCTATTTCTGATGTACAAGATTTGAAGACATTTTGTATAGTGCTATAGCTTGAGCGTGGCTGAAAGCCTGATTGAGTGGGGTTGATTGTGACTCTTCGGCGGCTGGGCTTGGGTGGCAGATTAGCGCGAAGAAGAGGTGACTTTGGAGGCAATAACAATCACGCTCAACGGGCGGGAGGTAAGCGGTCAGCCCGGAATGACCGTCTTGGACTTGGCCAGAGAATCGGGGGTTGCCGTCCCCACGCTTTGTCATGATCCCTATCTAGACCCCATTGGTGCCTGCCGCATCTGCATTGTGGAAGATGAGCGATCCGGGGCGCTAATGGCATCTTGTGTTACCCCTATAGCACCGGGGATGGTCATTAATACTGAGTCCCCGCGAGTGCAAGAACGCCGGAAGACTATAATAAAGCTCATGCTGGCTAGCCACCCAGATTCCTGTCTGGTGTGTGATAAGGGTAATCGTTGCCAATTGCGCAAAGTCGCCTCAGACATCGGTGTCGGGCTGGTGGATTTCCAGAGGATTCCCCAACAGGCTACTATAATAGAGGAAGTCAACCCGTTCATCGAGAGGGATTTGAGCAAATGTATCCTTTGTGCAAAGTGCATCCGGGCGTGTCAGGAGTTGGTTGGGGAAGGTGCTATTGACTACCTCGGCCGAGGATTTGTCTCCAAGCCGGCAACGCTTGGCGATTTGCCGTTGGAGAAGTCCGAATGTACTTTCTGCGGAACCTGTGTGGCATTATGCCCCACCGGTGCCATCATGGAAAAAGACAAAGTGTATAAAGGGACAACCACGACAACTGTCCATTCAGTCTGTCCCTTCTGTGGCTGTGGTTGTGGGGTTTATTTGGAGGTAAAGGACAATCGTTTGGTGCGAGTCAGACCTGATGCGGACAGTTCGCTTAGTCGCAGTACCCTCTGTGTAAAAGGAAGCTATGGCTGCGATTTCGTGCATAGTCCGGATAGGCTGTCCAGTCCCATGGTTAAAGTGGATGGCAATTTTGAGGCAGTGTCTTGGGAAGAGGCTTTGGGTATGGTGGCTGAAGAATTTAAACGAATGAAGGAAGCTCATGGCTCGAGCAGCCTGGCTGTCTTCGGCTCTTCTAAGTGTACCAACGAGGAGAACTACCTGTTGCAGCGTTTTGCAAGGTGTGTGCTAAGTACAAATAATATCGATAACGGTAGTCGACTGTACAATGCCGCCACCCATGTGGGTCTCTGGGAAACTGTTGGCTGTCGTGGTACCACGAACTCTTTTGATGACCTCGAGCGATCCCAGGTAATATTGGTTATTGGAACGGACCCAACCTCCTCGGCACCGCTTGTGGAGTATGCCATAAAACGGGCTGTTAAGCGCAATGGCGCCGAGTTGTTACTGATAGATCCCCGGCAGACTAAGCTTGTCTCATGGGCCAATCTCTGGCTGAGGCCGAAAGTGGGTACTGATTTGGCTCTTATAGATGGCATGGTGAAGGTGATTATAGACGAAAAAATGCTCGACAAAGAGCATGTGGCTGACAAAACGACTAATCTAGAAACACTGGCTAAGGATTTGCAGGAATATACTCCGGGGCATGTAGAGAAGATCACAGGTATTACAAGCGATGATATATGCCATGCCGCTCGGCTTTTTGCTAAGGCAGGACGTGCTTCTATCGTCTATGGTGATGGCATTACCCAGAGTGTTAATGGGGTTGGCAGTGTAGCCGCCTTGGCGAATTTGGCATTGATGACTGGGAATATAGGTGATGGAGGGGGTGGTATCTATGCACTGCAGATGGAGAACAACGCACAAGGCGCCTGTGATATGGGAACACTGCCTGATTTCTTACCCGGCTATCAGAGTGTGGAAGATGCTCAAGCTAGGAAGATATTTGAAGCTCGCTGGGGATGCCAGTTGCCATTGGGTGCAGGATTGACAGCGCTAGAGGCGATAAGCGGAATAGAAGATGGCAAGATGAGAGGCATGTATATTGTGGGTGAAAATCCGGCAGCTAGTTTTCCGAATTCAAATCTTGTTAGGCAGGCATTGGAATCTCTGGATTTCTTGGTAGTTCAGGATATGTTCCTCACCGAGACGGCAAAGCTGGCAAAAGTGGTTTTGCCTGTTGCTAGCTTTGCAGAGAAGGAAGGCACGTTTACCAATTTTGATGGCACAGTGCAGAGGATAAAAAAAGCCTTGGAACCATTTGGGGATAGCTTGCCAGATTGGGAGGTAATACTTCGGCTAGCTACTAAGATGAACTATTCAATGCCTTATTCTTCACCCCGGGATGTAATGAATGAGATTGCAGAGCTGGTTCCTTTGTACCAGGGTGTGAACTATGACAAGCTGGATGTAAAAAGCTATCGCCTTGATAAGGGGCAAATTGCCGGTGAGAAGATGAAGTTTTCTCCGGTGAAGTACACCCAGCAACCTAGTCCGGAAGATGGGTACCCTTTAACTCTGTTTGTGGGAACTACATTGTATCAGTTTGGCAGTGGTTCCAGAAGCTTGAGAGCTTCACGGCTTAGGAAATTATTGCCTGAAGCTTTTGTGGAGCTAAGCAAGTCTGATTCTAGGAATCTTAAGGTCAAAGATGGTGACAGGGTCAAGGTAGTGTCACCTACAGGTGAAGTGGCAGCTTTAGTTAGGATTAGTGACACTCTCAATCAGGGTACGGTTTTTATGCCTGCGGTTTTTCCTGAGGGGCAGGCAAATGGGCTATTTGATATTGTTTTAGACCCGCGGACGAAGGCCCCGGCTTTAAAAACATGTCAGGTAAGGCTGGAAAGGATTGAAGGTGATGGCTAAGCTGAAAACGAAAACAAAAGCTAAGCCTAGCTTGGCTCAGATGGGCAAGCTTGTAGCCGAGTATCAAGGTCAAAAGTGGGCATTAATCCCGCTCCTTCAGGTAATGCAGGATGAGTTTGGATATATTCCTCCGGAATCAATAGGCATTATAGCTAGGTCGTTGGGCTTATTTCCTGTGCAAGTACAGGGAGTGATTTCCTTTTATGCACAATTGTATACCAAACCACAGGGTAGAAATGTTGTTAGGGTATGTCGAGGAACTGCCTGTCATGTTCGTGGTGGGAAGACAATTTTGAAATTGGTGAAACAGTATTTGGGTTTAGATGAAGGTGAGACTACTCCCGATTATGAATATACATTGGAAACGGTTGCCTGTATAGGGGTTTGTGCTTTAGCACCTAACATAGTAATTGGCACAACGACCTACGGGCACATGAACCCTAAAAAAGTAGCACAGTTACTTGGTGAGAGAAAGGGCAATGAATAGTATGGCAGACCATAAGGTAGTTTTCGTTTGCCAAGGCACGGGCTGTGTTTCCGGTGGGTCCGATGCCGTTTATGAGGCGCTTAAAGCGGAGGTAGCACAACAGAAATTAGCCGAAGTCGAGGTAGACTTTACCGGCTGTCATGGTTTCTGTGAGCAGGGCCCAAATGTGGTTATTGAACCTGAAGGCATTTTCTATACTCATGTGGAGCCGGGAGATGCGTCAGAGATTGTTACCTCTCACCTCAAAAATGGGAAGCCAGTAGAGCGCCTGTTCTATCGTGACCCGGTTACAGGTCAAAGCATCCCTTATTATTCAGAGATAAACTTCTATAAGAAACAGCAGCGTGTTATCCTACGTAATTGTGGGCACATAAATCCTGAAAAGATTGACCAGTATATTGCCAGGGGTGGCTATAGGGCGCTTAAGAAAGCTCTTCTCGTTAAGCCTGACGAGGTCATTGAGGAGATAAAGAAGTCGGGGTTGCGTGGTAGGGGAGGAGCTGGCTTCCCTACAGGGCGGAAGTGGGAGTTTTGTCGGAATTCACCTGGCGATACGAAATATGTTATCTGCAATGCTGATGAAGGTGACCCAGGGGCATTTATGGACCGCTCTATTCTGGAAGCTGACCCCCACTCTGTTATTGAGGGGTTAGCTATTGCCGGATATGCTATAGGTGCCGAAGAAGGCTACATATATGTCCGTGCTGAATATCCATTGGCGGTGAAGCGCTTTCGCATTGCTTTGGAGCAGGCTAAAGATAGAGGTTTTCTGGGTGATAAAATCCTTGGCTCACATTTTTCTTTTACGATTCGTGTAAAGGAAGGTGCTGGTGCCTTTGTCTGTGGTGAGGAGACAGCATTGATTGCTTCTATTGAGAGTAGGCGGGGCATGCCTAGGCCTCGTCCGCCGTTTCCAGCACAATCTGGTTTGGGCGGAAAACCTAGCAATATAAATAATGTAAAGACGCTAGCTTCTGTTCCTGTTATTATTGACAAAGGGGCTGAATGGTTTGCCAGTTTGGGCACTGAGAAAAGCAAAGGGACAGCAGTTTTTGCCCTAACCGGGAAAATTGCTAATAGTGGTTTGGTGGAGGTGCCAATGGGTACACCCCTATCTAATGTCATCTTCGATATTGGAGGTGGCATACCTCGAGGCAAGCGGTTCAAAGCGGTGCAGACGGGTGGTCCATCGGGTGGATGTATTTCAACCAGATTTATAGATACATTTGTAGATTATGACTCTCTGGCCCAACTAGGCTCGATTATGGGCTCCGGCGGCATGGTGGTTATGGATGAAGCTACCTGTATGGTTGAAGTGGCCAGATACTTCTTGAGTTTCACCCAAGACGAGTCCTGCGGTAAATGTGTTCCTTGCCGTCTGGGAACAAAGCAGATGCTGGAAATCCTGACCAGAATTACTCAAGGCAAAGGGCGTGATAGTGATATTGATACTCTGCTTACCATAGCCAGAGCAGTTAAAGAGTGCTCATTGTGTGGCTTAGGGCAGACATGTCCCAACCCTGTCCTTACAACGATTAATTATTTCCGGGATGAGTATGAGGCTCATATAAAGGAGAAGAAGTGCCCTGCTGCTGTCTGTGATTCGCTGATGATATCGCCGTGCCAGCATACGTGCCCGGTGGGGATTAACGTTCCTAAATATATCGCTCATATTGCAGCTGGAGAATATCTGGAGTCTGTTGAAACAATCAGAGAGCGAAATCCGTTTCCGGCGATATGCGGTCGTATATGCCATCACCCTTGCGAAGGCAGGTGTCGCCGTGGAGAACTAGATGACCCTGTGGCTATCAGGTCGCTTAAGCGATTTGTTGCTGATTGGTATTTTGACCATATAGCTGAACTGCCTCCTCCTGAGCCTTTCCCTCGAACTAAGCCGCAAAAGGTGGCGGTTGTAGGCGCTGGGCCAACCGGGCTGAGTTGTGCCTACTATCTGGCTCAGATGGGCTATGGAGTTACTGTTTTTGAGGCGCTTCCTGTTGGTGGGGGCATGCTCTCTGTGGCTATACCTGAGTTTAGATTGCCTCGTCGGGTCATTGAGCAGGAAATAGAATATATTGCTAGGCGTGGAGTCGATATAAGATATGACGCACCTATAGGTGTGAACTACACTGTGGATGACCTCAAGAAAGATGGTTTTGCTGCTGTCTTTATTGCGGCTGGTGCTCAGAGAAGCCAGAAGATAGGTATCCCCGGCGAATTAGAGGATGTGGAAGGTTTTCACTACGGGCTGAGGTTTTTGAGGGATATTAAGGTTGGTAAACAGGTTAGAGTTGGGCAGAGGGTAGCGGTTATAGGTGGTGGGAATGTGGCTCTTGATGCTGCGCGCACCGCTCTTCGTCTTGGTGCTGATGAGGTAAACATCTTTTACAGGCGCTCAAGAGAAGAAATGCCGGTGACTGAGGTTGAGTATGATGAGGCAGTGCCTGAAGGCGTGGGTGTCAATTTTCTTGTCAGCCCTACCCGGATAGTTAGTGATAATTGGAAGGTGACTGGTTTGCAGTGCATCCGTATGCAATTGGGAGAGATGGATGCCAGTGGACGGCGTCGTCCAGTACCGATTCAAGGCTCGGAATTCTTTGCTGAGGCGGATACCGTGATTGCTGCGGTTGGTCAGGCTCCTGACCTCTCGTTTTTACCGCCTGACAGTGCTCTTGAGCGCACACGGTGGGAAACATTGGCTGTCGATGATAACACCCTGGCTACTAACGTCTCCGGTGTCTTTGCTGGCGGTGATTTTGTCACCGGTCCTGGCATGGTCATAGATGCCATTGCTGCTGGCAGGAGAGGGGCTCTCGCCATAGACAAGTACCTTAAGGCAGATACTTCGAGGGTAGAGATGTATGACTTGAAAACTGAGGTAATTGTGGAAGCTGCTACCAAGGTGGAAGAAGAGACATGGGAGGCACAGCCACGACTAGAAGTGCCGACTCTTCCCACTGAAAAAAGGAAAAACAGTTTTGAGGAGATAGAGCTTTGTTTCCCGGAGGATAAAGCCAAGTATGAGGCTAAGCGGTGCTTGAGGTGTGACTTGGAGAGTTGACGTTTGTGGTGCTTGTAGAAATGCCTATTGGTTAATGAGGAGGATGCGACGATGAAATCTATCACTAAGCAGAAGACTTTTGATGAGATTAAAGAACAGCTTGATGGGTTAGACAAGGTCTTCATTGTTGGTTGTGGCACTTGTGCTACCATGACTAAAACTGGAGGTAGGGATGAGGTATTGGGTATGAAGGATAGTCTACAAGAACTGGGTAAAGTGGTCACCGGCTGGACAGTTATTCCAACTGCTTGCGATGAGATGACAGAAGTTGCGCTCAGAGAGAACAGTGAGGCTATTAGCAGTTCAAATTGCATTTTGGTTATGTCTTGTGCCTTGGGAGTGCACAAGATAAGTTGCTATATTGATAGGCCTGTCATTCCGGCGCTGGATACCCTGTTCATTGGACTTGAGGACGAACCAGGCAATTTTCATGAGGTCTGTGCTCAGTGTGGTCAGTGTGTTTTGGGGCAGACTGCAGGCATCTGCCCGTTGACTGCCTGCCATAAGGGCTTGCTTAACGGACCATGCGGTGGCACCAATAAAGGCAAGTGCGAAGTTGACATAACTAAGGATTGTGCCTGGACTCTAATACATCAGCGATTGGAAGCGCAGGGCAGGCTTGATTTGATGCGCAAGTATCAGCCACCTAAGAATTATCAGGCGACACCTAGGCCGCGGACGACTAAAATTGCGTGATTAGGGGGAAATGATAATGTCGACACGCTTTAAAGAAGCTCTCAACTCCGGTGAATTTGTCATAACCAGCGAGATTGGTCCACCTAAAGGGACAAACATTGAGAAGATGCATCATCATATTGACATCCTAAAAGACAAAGTGGTTGCCATGAATGTTACTGATCACCAAAGCTCGGTGATGCGTTTTCCTTCCATAGGTGGGTGTCTGGCTGTCAAAGAACGTGGTGGTGAGCCGATATTGCAGATGACTTGTCGTGACCGAAATAGGCTTGCCCTTCAGGCTGAACTGCTTTTTGCTTATACCAGAGGTGTAATGAATGTCCTCTGCCTTACTGGCGATGCTGTGCCTGTGGGTGACCATAAGGAAGCCAAGGGCGTTTTTGACCTTGATTCGGTTCAGCTATTAAGGACAATACGTCAGTTGGAATCGGGCAAAGACATTGGAGGGAATGACCTTGATGGAGCTGTTGAGTTTTGTGCTGGAGCCATAGTCACTCCTGAAGCTAACCCAATAGAGCCTCAGTTGCTTAAATTTGAGAAGAAGGTCGAGGCTGGCGCTGAGTTCTTCCAGACCCAGGCTATATATGACCTTGATAACTTTGCCAAGTTCATGAAATATGCTCGCGAATTTCCTGTCAAGATTCTGGCAGGAATCGTATTGCTTACTTCAGCTAGGATGGCTAAGTATATGACTGAGAATGTACCTGGAATCTTTGTACCGCAGAACCTGATTGATGAGCTGGCGGCGGCACCTAAAGGTGAAGCAATAAACAAAGGCATCGAGATTGCCGGCAGGATGATTGCTGCTCTTAATAAAGATTCCATTTGCGATGGAGTCCATGTCATGGCAATTGGCAGGGAAGAGTTAGTCCCGGATATATTAACCGCCGCCGGATTCTAATAACGGATTTAATGGCGAGTCATTCTTTAATCTGTCAAAATGCTAAACTATAAGCTCTGAATTTCAAATAAGGACAAATATCCCTTTTGATTATTTTTTGCGTTGTCGTGATTTGCTACAATTAGCACAATAGCTTGTATCTCTCGGATAAGGCAATACAAATGAAAGCTATAGGCGGGTTACTGCTCGTTCTGGGGATAATGGGGTTGCTGCTGAACCTGATATTGTGGCTTCCCGCGCAGCTTAACCTCATCATCATGGTGCTTATCTCCGCAATCTGTTTTGTGGCTATTTGGGGTGGTGGCAAGCTATCACAGGCAAAGGTAGGGTTTGTGCCAGAGCTGGCAAAGAAACATGAGCCAGTGGCTCGGCAAGCCCAGCAGGTACAGCAGAAAGTCGCCTGCCCTAAATGCGGTTGTCAAATCGCCCCCGGTCAGCAATTCTGCGGAGCCTGCGGTTCAAGCTTGGCATCTTATTGTGCTACATGCGGAGCTGCTATTACTGCCCCATCTAAATTCTGCGCAAATTGTGGTGCTCGGCTAGTTTGAAGGTTTGCAGGAGTCTATTGTCGGACGGAGATTATCAGGTACTATAATAAATACACTTGGTGAAATCGAAGAACCACTCTAGGCGTTTTGGGCAACTAGTTTCCATTTAAGAGTTTCAGGCATCTGGCCTTAGACGTTTGTGGATGCTGAATCCTATTCTCCTGTCTAAATCTCTAAATTTCACAAAAACATCACACTATCTTCATAATAAATTCATATCAGCCTGCTATTATTTAGTTGTATTAAAAAGCTTGGAAAGAAGCGAATTACATGAAAAAGCTGTTGAAAATAGGGATTCCAATCCTGGTTGTAGTACTGGTACTGGTCATAGGTGCTGGGCTGGTCCTGGCTAAGGAAAACGACACTTCGGTTTGGAATTGTCCTTATGCATCGTATGACTGTTCCCAGTGTCCCGTCCAGCAGTATGCAAACTGTCCATTTGTCGGTAATGGTGGTGAAGGGGGAGACTGCTTGAACAGTTGTTCTTGTCAGGGTTCAGGAGCCAGTTATGGGTTTGGTAATAATAGTACCGGCTACCAGCCGCCGTGTCACAGATAATGGCTAACCTCTTATGATAACTGTCCAGTCGGAATACCGACGTATCAAAATACACCTCCTAGGTAATAGGGGCGAAGGTCGACCACTTCGCCCCTAACAATTTTATATGCTACAATTCAGACTATAGCACGGTGGGCAGGCAATGGCACGTAGCACGATTTTGCTGGTTGATGATGAATCCAAGGTCTGCGAGCTCATCAAAGCATACCTTGTAAAGGACGGCTATGATGTTATTATCGCTGCCGATGGCAAAACTGCCATCGAGAAGGCTCAGCGCTATAAGCCGGAGCTTATCATTCTGGATTTGAATTTGCCCGAACTGGATGGCTTGGAGGTTTGCCGAACCATCAGGAAGCAATCGAACGTGCCGATTATCATGCTTACAGCTCGAGATGAGGAGACTGACAAAGTCGTTGGCCTTGAACTGGGTGCTGATGACTATGTTACCAAGCCGTTCAGTCCCCGCGAGCTTGCTGCCAGGGTCAGTGCCGTATTGCGGAGATATAGGGAGGGGTTGAAGCAAGGTGGGCAGATGATTGCCGGAGACCTTCGCCTGGACCCGGAGAAATATGAGGCAACTTATCTGGGGCAGTCGCTTGGTTTGACAGCTGCTGAGTTCAGGTTGCTATCTGTACTGACACGTAATCCGGGTAGGGTTTATACCAGGCTACAGCTGATGGATTCAGCCTTTGGCGAGTCTTACGAAGGTTATGAGCGAACTATAGATGCCCACATTAAAAATATCAGACAGAAGATATCGAAATTGGCATCTGAATCTGTCAACCCGCTGGTTACGGTGAGAGGTGTTGGCTACAAATTGGAGAAATGATGCTACGTAAGTTATCTGTGAAACTATCCCTTCTATTTGTGGGGATTGCCCTGGTCAGTGTGGGCGTTATAGCCATGTGGGTGAATAATTCGGTCCAGAATGAATTCAGGTGCTACTGTGAGGAAAGTCACCAGGGGCAAGCTCTGCCTGGTGGTCAGGGTGGTATGCCTTACCGTATGGGTGAAGCTGAACAAGCGTTTCTTAATGGCGTTCGTAATTCTTTGTGGCTGGCAGGTTTAGTAGCTGTCCTGGTTGGCGTTGCACTGGGTTTCTTGTTCAGCTGGCTCATTACCGGACCTATGAGGCAGCTGACCTTGGGGGCACGTAAAGTTGCCGCTGGTGATTTCTCATACCGGATTTCCCAGAAAAGTGACGACGAGATAGGTGAAGTATCGGATGCCTTTAACACGATGGCGAAAGAGTTGGAGAAGAAAGAAAAGAGCAGACGCCAGTTTTTGGCTGATACTGCTCACGAGTTGCGCAATCCACTCAGTATAATTCAGGGGAACCTTGAAGCTTGGCTTGATGGAGTTATTACACCTACGCCAGAACAGGTTGCCTCGGTATATGATGAAACCGTGCTTCTATCCCGGTTAGTAACCGACCTTAGAGACTTGTCCCTGGCGGAAGCCGGCCGGCTTAAGTTATCTCAGAATACTACCGAACTGGGCGGATTCATTTTAGCACAGATAGCCAGTGTCAAGAGTCGTTGCGAGGGGAAACGAATTTCGATTGATGCGGACTTGCCAGATGGATTGCCAGCGGTACTTATCGACAGGGACCGTATACGTCAGGTGCTGCACAATCTCATTGATAACGCCCTCAGATACACACGAGCTGGTGGCACCATTAAAATCGGCGCAAGTTATAAAACAAATGGCTTAGTTATTGTGTCTGTATCAGATTCGGGAAGCGGCATAGCTGCCGAAGACTTACCTCATGTTTTCGACCATTTCTACAAGGCAGACCGGTCGCGACAGAGGGGGCATGGTGGAGCCGGCATAGGCTTGGCTATGGTGAAGAGGCTCGTGGAGTTGCACGGAGGGACGGTTTGGGTGGAAAGCCGTAAGGGCAAGGGAAGCACCTTTTTCTTCACATTGCCGGTGGCACGAAGAGACAGGCGTGCAGTTATTCTTTCAAAAAGCCACAAACTATCAGGAACAGTGCCAGATAATATGTAATCATAACAATGTAATCGACTGCTGGCACCCGCACCACAAATTTGTTGATGGCTATGATTGAATCGGAGATGATGAACGAGGCAGCTCCGTAAAGGGTGAATTTATTCTTTGCCCCTCTCAGTGCTGCAAAAATGCCCATCAGGATTATTGCTACCAAATAGCAATAGACTGGTATTGCCATTTCTCCAAGCGAAGGTGTCAAGGTTAAGGCTATAACTAAACCGTAGACAGCGAAAACGACGATTATGGGTATCCTGGATCTCTGCATCTTGAAATCCCTGGAGAAAGTTGCGATGAACATAATCTGTGCAATTAGAAAGAGCCCCAGACCGATAACGAAGTACTTTCCTGCCTCTAGTTCTAAGGCTACATCGCCAGCAGCACAAAGCAGAAGAGACACAAACAGTAGCTTGCCTGTTATCCTTCTAACTGTTATCAGGGCTAGTACTGCGAGGCTTATTGCAGGTATCGCTTTAATAACGAAGTCACCTGCATAGGGTTGAAATGGCATGGCGGCAATGAAAATGAGAGCGAACGCGGCAAAGATATAGAGCAAGCTTTTTTGTACAGCAGTCATCTTATTCACCTCCGAATGTTGGCAAAGGTCGTCTTCATCTGTGTCTGTCATATTATAATCCCGTTGTCAATGTACACCGTCTGTTTATTATTTTGCCTTTAACTCTTTGCCGATACTGAATGCTTTGGCTATGACTTCTCCGAAGCTTTGATACTGACTGGCTGGGGCTGTGGTGTAAATAAAGGGCTTAATCTTATTAACATCTGGTTTACCATCGGTGAGGCAGCTATCTGAGACATGGGTCTCCTCGATTCGGCCGATGACAAACGAATGACTACCTAAGTCCAGGATATGCGCAACCTCGCACTCTAGATTGATGGGACACTGCTCGATAAGCGGAGCAGTATCCAGTTTGCCGTAAAACACCTTGAATTGGCAGACCTTTGCTTTATTGGCCTTAGTCCCGGATATGATGCCGCAGTAATCTGTTTCCTTTACCATATCTATTGATGGTATGTTAACAGAGAAAGTCATGTTTTGCTTGATGCCTTTCAGTGTGTAGCGCTGGTGGCGTATGGCTACAGAAATCATTGGCGGCTCGCCGCTGGCAATACCGCCCCAACCGACTGCCATAAAATTTGGTTTATCACCTATGTTTGCCCCGACCAGTAATGCCGGCATGGGATAGAGCAATGTCTGCGGACCCATTAATATCTTGCCCATAGGTTTCCTCCTTATAAAACATAATACTTGCCAGGTATCTGAACGCCTGAAGATTCTGCCTGAGATTATAGCTCATTCTGGGCTGGCGGCAAATTATTGACAATGAAGCCGTATGTTATACTTAATATGGGGCATTTGAATGTAGTCAAGAAGTAATAGTTGATGGTGTTCACTAACTGTCTGTTTTCAGTGCGGTTGTGATTCTTTAGTGTAGCGTTTATGTAGTGAGGCTAGAACCTTGCCCTAAATTAGTGAATATAAAGACAATGGAGGTGATTGATGGCTACCAGCGAAAAATTTACCATATCAGGAGACGAGTTGGTTCATAAAGTCAAACAGCTTATACATGAGGGTAACATCAGGCGTGTGCGTGTCATCTATGAAGGTAAAACTGTGCTGGAGCTTCCGCTGTCAATAGGTGCACCGGCAGCGGCGATAGGGATTATGGCTGCTCCGGTTCTGGCGGCCCTGGGTGCTTTTGCTGCTTTGGTCACAGAATGCACCGTCGAAGTCGAGAAGATCGAAGAATAGCAGAAGTTAAAATCATTGCGAATGAGGGGCTACGTGATTTTGAGGTGTGTGATAGCCTCTCCAATAGAAGGTGAAGCGTAGCTTGTAATCCTTGACATTCTTGGGACATTGTAGACATAATAGCACTGTGGTTGTGTTTGAGAAAAAAGCATTAGTCGATGCAGGTGACAGCATCCTGAAGGAGCTGGCAGATGAAGAGCGATGATGGAAAGAAAGGTAAGCCGGCCAAGAAGCCAGTAGCACGTGCGCGTTCTTCCAGAGCCAAAAGTAGGCGTGGTGTTTCTCCCAGTACTGCTGGCAGCTTAAGCATCCAGGCTGGAGGTGTAAGCCTAACCACAGAGCGCAAGAAGGTGGAAGATGTGCTGGTTGACGAAGCGGCACGACGGCATATTCTGTTTGACAAGGCCAGAGATGGGATAGTTGTCCTGGATGAGGACGCCAAAGTAGTTGAGGCTAACCAGCGATTTGCTGATATGCTGGGATACACCATCGAGGAAGTCCGTGAGCTGCACACCTGGGATTGGGATGTTCAATGGACACGCGAGGAGCTGCTCGAGAAAGGACGTAGTGTTAACGAGGCCGGTGCACTTCTGGAGACGAGCCACCGCCGTAAGGATGGTACCATCTTTGATGTTGACATCAGTGTCAACAGTGCTGTGATTGCGGGGCAGAAGCTGATCTTCTGCGTGTGCCGTGATGTAACCGAGCACAAGAAGGCAGATGAGGCGTTGCGAGATAGAGAAGCGAGATTCAGGTATCTTTTTGAGCATAGCCAAATCGCTAATGCATTAGTAGGATTAGATGGCAAAATCATAGATGTAAATCAGGCAGCTGCAGATTTATATGGATATGATAAGGATGAGATAATCGGAATGAACATAATGGAATTCATGACCCCGGAGAGTGAAGTGAAGGTTGCCGAAGCTTTTGCTCGCGGTTTAGTGCATGCCACTGCGGACCCCGTGGAAGTGGAGGTTCTTACCAAAGAAGGCAAGCGCACCTTCTTCTTCCCTGGGGGCTATCATACGCTGTGTGAGGGCGGTAAGGAGATAGGCTTTTTAATTAGCGCAGTCGATGTCACCGAGCGCGAGAAGGCGGAGGCGACGTTGCGAGAGAGCGAGGAACGGTATCGCTTTCTGGTAGAACTATCTCCTGAAGCCATTTTCGTTTCAAGTGGGGGGAAGCATGTCTTTGTAAATAATGCCGCAGTGAAGTTATTGGGCGCATCTGGTCCTGACCAAATAGTTGGTAAGCCCTTAACTGACTTTGTCCACCCGGACTATCGTGAGATTGTCACCGGGCGAATTCGAAAATCACTGGAAACAGGAATACCACCTACCATCATTGAAGAGAAGTTCATACGGCTTGATGGTACAGTTATTGATGTTGAGGTGAGATCAGCTCCTCTGGTTTACCAGGGAAACCCGGCGATGCAAGCTGTCGTCTGTGACATCACCGAGCGCAAGCGGATGGAGGAGATGCTGGTTGAAGAAGCGACCCGGCGGCGTATTCTGGTTGACGATGCCAGAGATGGGATAGTTGTCCTCGATGAGGACGCTAAAGTAGTTGAGGCAAACCAGCGATTTGCCGAGATGCTGGGATACTCCTTCGAGGAAGTCCTTGATCTCCACACATGGGATTGGGATATTCAGTGGAAACGAGAGGAATTGCTTGAGATGGGACGGGCTGCTGACGAGGCTGGTACCCTCTTGGAGACGCGCCATCGTCGCAAGGATGGCACTGTCTTTGATGTTGAAATCAGCGTTAATAGCGCTATAGTCGCGGGGCAGAAGCTGATCTTCTGTGTGTGCCGTGATATAACCGAGCGTAAGAAGGCGGAGGAAGGGATGCGGCATTTCAACCTCGTGCTCCGTGCTATCCGTAATGTTAACCAGCTTATCGCCAGGGGTGTTGACCGTGATACTTTGCTCAAAGGTGTCTGTGAAAATTTTGTCAAGACTCGTGGTTTTTATAATGCTTGGATTGCTTTGCTGGATGAGTCAGGCAAGCTGGTAACTACTGCTGAAGCTGGTCTGGGCAAGGCTTTTCTGCAGATGAGTAAAAGTTTGGAGCGTGGCGAATTTCCTTATTGTGGACGGAAGGTGCTGGCAAAATCGGGTGTTGAGGTATTTGAGGACCCACCATCTGTTTGCACTGATTGCCCTGTGGCAAAAGATTATTCTGGTAGATGCGGGATGAGCATCCGGCTGGAATATGGTGATAAGGTATATGGAATGATGACTGTTTCTGCTCCGCTTGACTTCCTTGGTCAAAAAGAAGAGAAAGAACTATTTGAAGAAGTTGCCGGAGATATCGGTTTTGCACTGTACAGCATGGAACAGAAAGAAGAGCGCAAGATGGCTGAAGAAGCGTTGCGGGACAGCGAAGAACGTTACCGTCGCCTTATTGAGACGGCATATGAAGGTGTCTGGATTATTGATGATGAGGGCAGGACAACCTTTGTCAATGCCAGGATGGCTGAAATGCTTGGATACAATGCTGACGATATGATGGGTAAGTCGCTGTTCTTGTTTGTGGATGAGGAGTGGAAAGCAGTCGCAGAGGAAAAGTTGGACCGACGCCGTATGGGGATTGTGGAACAGTATGAATTCAAGTTCCGTCGCAAGGATGGCAGTGAGCTGTGGACAACTATAGCGGCGAGTCCCGTTTCTGATAAAGATGGGAGATATGTTGGTTCTTTGAGAATGGTTACCGATATCACTGAGCTCAAGCGGGCGGATGAGGCGCTGGTTGAAGAAGTGGTCCGGCGGCGTATCCTGATGGACCAGTCCAGAGATGGGATAAGTATCCTCGATGAGGATTCCAGATTGATTGAGGCAAACAAGCAATTTGCCGAGATGCTGGGATATACCTCGGAGGAGCTCAAGGGTCTCCACACGTGGGATTGGGATACTAAATGGACACGTGAGGAACTGCTTAAGATGGGACGTAGTGTTGACGAGGTTGGTGTTTTCTTGGAGACGCGCCACCGCCGCAAGGATGGCACTCTCTTTGATGTTGAACTCAGCGTCAACAGCGTTGTGGTTGGTGGGAAGAAGCTGCTCTACTGTGTTTACCGCGATGTCACTCAGCGCAAGCAGGCTGAGGAAGCCCTACGCCGCTCGGAGCAGAACTTCCGTGATTCAATAGAAAACTCACCTTTGGGAATACGCGTTCTTGGCAAAGGTGGAAAGACTCTTTATGCCAACGGGGCTTTGCTGGATATGTGGGGCTACAGTAGTGTTGAGGAACTGGAAGCTGTGCCTAGAGAACAGCGTTATACTCCTGAGAGCTACGCTGATTACCTGAAAAGGTCGGAGAAAAGGAAAAGAGGAGAACCTACCCCGGACAATTATGAGACGAGCATTGTGCGCAGTGACGGTGAAGTTCGAATTCTATCAGCGACCCGTGGAGAACTGCTCTGGAATGGTGAAAGGCAATTCCAGATCGTGTATCAAGACATCACCGAGCGCAAGCGTATAGAAGAAGAGCTCCGCACATCGCACGACTATCTTGACCGCCTCCTCAATAGCATGGTCGAAGTCCTTATGGTCGTGGATACTGATTACAATATCATTGAAGTCAACAGAAGCTTTTTAAAACACTATGGAGGAGGGCGAAAAGACATCATTGGGCGAAAGTGCTACGAAGTACTGCATATGTTATCCGAGCCTTGTTCCACAGCACAGCGTCGTTGTCCCCTGCGAGCTGTATTGAAGACAGGGAAGCCGTTTTATGCGGAACACGTTCATGAAACTTTAGGGGAGCAGGATTTTATATTTGAGGTATCAATGTTTCCTATTGTGGACTCTGCTGGTAACATTGAGGCTTTGGTAGAGATACAACATGACATCACCGAGAGCAAGCGGGTTGAGGAGGAAAAGAGGCAATTAGAGCAAAAGGCTCAAGTTGCCAGCCGTCTGGCTTCTGTGGGTGAGATGGCGGCAGGCATTGCCCACGAGATAAATAACCCCTTGACCAGTGTCATCGGCTATTCACAGTTATTATCAGACAGAGATGATATTCCTGAGGATGCGCAGATGGACTTGAAGGCTATTGATGAAGGTGCTCAACGGGTAGCTGGTATCATCAAGAGGCTGCTTACTTTTGCCCGCCAGACCAGACCAGAGCGAACGCTTACTAACGTCAATGAGCTAATTACCAACACGCTTGACTTGAGAGCTTACCACCTGAGGACAAACAACATAAAGGTCATCGCCGATCTTGCCAGTGACTTGCCTATTACCACAGCTGACCCCGCCCAATTACAGCAGGTGTTCCTAAATATCATTGTAAATGCCGAGACGTCGATGAAACAGGCTCGCGGTAAGGGTAAGCTGCTGATTAAGACGGAGGAAGTGAATGACAATATAAGGATATCCTTTAAGGACAATGGTTCTGGTATAGCTAGAGAGAACCTGGTGAGGATATTCGACCCCTTCTTTACCACCAGGGAAGTAGGCGAGGGAACGGGGCTAGGTTTAAGCATCTGCCATGGGATAATTGCTGAACATAAAGGAAGGCTCTGGGCGGAAAGCGAAACGGGTAAGGGTGCCACCTTCATTGTGGAACTGCCCGTAATTGTAGAAGCCGGAGGGTTGGAAATGGTTGAGCCGGCTGGTGAGGAGCTTCAAAAAATGCCCAGGGCTAGGATACTGGTGGTGGACGATGAGCCGTCAACGCTGGAATTCTTAAGTCGCTTATTGACTAGTGAAGGACATGAGGTAGAGACTGTGAGCAATGCTGCTGAAGCCTTCGAAATGGTCAAGAATAAGCGGTATAGTCTCATTCTACTGGACATCAAAATGCCGGGGGCAAGTGGTATTGAGCTATATGGACGTATGCAAAAGATAGCGCAGTCCTTTGCTGATAGGGTGATTTTTATTACCGGTGATATAATGGGAACAGACACTGAAGCTTTCCTATCCAAAACCAAAGCCCCTTATATTACCAAGCCGTTTGATGTTAATCAGCTAAAAAAGAAGATAGAGAAATTTTTGACCGGAGACCAGTAGTGAAACCGACCACCTAGGTGGTCGGTTTCTGAATCATAGCTCACTGTAGTACCGAGGTGGTGGCATTGTGTTGCGAATCCTGACTGTGGAAAAGCGTTTTCTGCTTCATTGAGTACCAGCCTCGGAGACATGTTTGGCATACAGGACTCTTACATTACTTTTGTCCTATACAAAAGGCTGTTACTTACCTTACTTTCTTACTATGCAAAAAGTTACCTATGGGCTATTCACAATGGCTCTGGTAGGTGTTATATTTATTTAGGAGATATTTAGATTATATTTAGACTATGTTTAGATTATATTTGTACTAAGCTGTATTGTTACAAGTTATCCAGAAAGCATGGTGACAAATCTGTGGTAAAGAAAGCTAAACAAACCAAATCCAAAGTGCTTGAGTCGGCAGAGCTGGCTGAAGAAGCGACCCGATTGCGTATCCTGATGGACCAGTCCAGAGATGGTATAAGTGTCCTCGACGAGAACGGCAAAGTGTATGATGCAAACCAGCAATTTGCCGAGATGCTAGGATATTCACTGGAGGAAGTCCGTGAGCTACACGCGTGGGATTGGGATGCTCAGTGGGGTCGCGAGCATATCCTGGGGATGATCCGTACAGTTGACGAGACTGGCGACCACTTCGAGACGCGCCACCGTCGCAGGGACGGCACGGTCTTCGATGTTGAAATGAGCACCAATGGGGCTATTATTGCGGGGAAGAAGCTGATATTCTGTATTTCCCGTGATATAACTGAGCGCAAGCGGGCTGAGGGGATGCTGGCTGAAGAAGCGGCCCGACGGCGTATCCTAATGGAGCGTTCCAGAGATGGAATAAGTATACTCGATGAGGACTCCAAGCTAATTGAAGCAAACGAGCGATTTGCCGAGATGCTGGGATACACTCGAGAAGAAATGGAAGGCTTCCACACGTGGGACTGGGATACTCAATGGACACGTGAGGAGCTGCTCGAGATGGGACATAATATTGATGAGGCCGGTGCCAAGCTGGAGACACGCCATCGCCGCAAGGATGGCACATTTCTTGATGTTGAAATAAGCGTTAACAGTGCTGTAGTTGCGGGGAAGAAGCTGGTCTTTTGTGTTTCCCGCGACATCACCGAGCGCAGGAAGGCTGAGGAAGCCCTACGCCGCTCGGAGCAGAACTTCCATGACTCGATAGAAAACTCACCTTTGGGCATACGTATTATTAGTAAAGACGGAAAGACTATTTACGCCAACCGGATGTTGCTGAATCTTTGTGGCTTTAGTAGCCTTGAGGAAATGGAAGCTGTACCTGAAGATGAGCGCTATACTCCCGAGAGTTACGCAGAGCATGTAGAGAGGATGGAGAAGATAAAACGAGGAGAACCTGTCCTACCCAGTTACGAGACTAGCATTATGCGTATTGACGGTGAAGTTGTAATTCTGTCAGCATCCCTTGGAGAACTGCTCTGGGGTGGTAAAGAGTGCGTCCAGGTGGTGTATCAAGACATCACCGAGCGCAAGGAGGCGGAGGAGGCGCTGGTTGAAGAAGCGACCCGGCGGCGCATGTTGATGGAAAACTCCATAGTTGGGATAAGTGTCCTGGACGAGGATTGCAAACTAGTCGATGCAAACAAGCGATTTGCTGAGATACTGGGATACACCATGGAGGAAGTACTTGAGCTCCACGTGTGGGATTGGGATGATCATTATACACCTGAGGAAATTCGCGAGATGGTGCGGACTGTTGATGAGACCGGTCAGCACTTTGAGACGCGCCACCGCCGCAAGGATGGCACGTATTTTGATGTTGAACTCAGCAACACTGCTGTCGTGGTCGGGGGGAAGAAGCTGGTCTTTTGTGTTTCCAGTGACATCACCGAGCGCAAGAAGGCTGAGGAAGCCCTACGCAGCTCGGAGCAGAACTTTCGTGACTCGATGGAAAACTCACCTCTAGGCATACGCATTCTTGATAAAGAGGGAAAGGCTCTTTACGCCAACCGGATGTTGCTGAGTCTTTGTGGCTTTAGTAGCCTTGAGGAAATGGAAGCTGTACCTGAAGATGAGCGCTATACTCCCGAGAGTTACGCAGAGCATGTGGAGAGGATGGAGAAGACAAAACGAGGAGAACCTGTCCCATCCAGTTACGAGACTAGCATTGTGCGTATTGACGGTGAAGTTGTAATTCTATCAGCGTCCCGTGGAGCACTGCTCTGGGGTGGTAAAGAGTGCGTCCAGGTGGTGTATCAAGACATCACCGAGCGCAAGGAGGCGGAGGAGGCACTGGCTGAAGAAGCGACCCGGCGGCGCATGTTGATGGAAAATTCCATCGATGGGATAAGTGTCCTAGACGAGGATTGCAAACTAGTCGATGCAAACAAGCGATTTGCTGATATGCTGGGATACACCATGGAGGAAGTACTTGAGCTCCACGTGTGGGATTGGGATACTGATCATACACGTGAGGAAGTGCTCGAGATGGCGCGGACTGTTGACGAGACCGGCCAGAAATTTGAGACGCGCCACCGCCGCAAGGATGGCACGTATGTTGATGTTGAACTCAGCAACAATGGTGTCGTGGTCGGGGGGGAGAAGCTGGTCTTTTGTGTTTCCCGTGACATTACCGAGCGCAAGCAGGCTGAGGAAGCCCTACGCAGCTCGGAGCAGAACTTCCGTGATTCGATAGAAAACTCACCTTTAGGCATACGCATTCTTGACAGGAATGGAAAGACTCTTTACGCTAACCGGAGTTTGCTGGATGTGTGGGGCTACAATAGTGTTGAGGAACTGGAAGCAGTGCCTAGAGAACAGCGTTATACTCCTCAGACCTATGCTGAGCATCTGGAAAGACTGGAGAAGAGGAGACGAGGAGAACCTGCTCCACTCAGTTACGAGGTCGGAATTGTGCGTAGTGATGGTGAAGTTCGGATTCTATCGGTGTCCCGTGGAGAACTGCTCTGGAACGGCGAAAAGCAATTCCAGATTGTGTCTCAAGACATAACCGAATACAAGCAACTGCAAGAGTCTCTAGCAAAATCGGAGGAGCGATATCGAACTGTTTTGGATCAAATGGAAGATGCCTACTTCGAGGTGGATAGTACCGGTAACTATACTTTTATCAACGATGCAATGTGTCGCCAGTCTGGATATTCCAGAGAAGAGTTGATAGGGATGAACTATCGAGTTTACACGCCTGAAGATGAAGTGCCGCGCGTGTATAAAGCATTCCACCGGGTCTACGAGACAGGAAGGCCAATCAAAGGGGTTCCTATGGGGCGGATTAGAAAGGATGGGACGCGATTATCTACCGAAACCTCGGCTTTCCCATTAAGGGGCGAGAGCGGTGAGGTAATCGGCTTTAGGGGGATCACCCGTGATGTTAGCGAGCGTGCGCGGATGATTGAAGCTTTAACCGAATCAGAGGAGAGATATCGTACCATACTGGCTGAGATACAAGAAGGCTACTACGAGGTAGACCTTGCTGGCAACTTCACCTTCGTCAATGACGCAATTTGTCGTCAGTTGGGGTACTCCAGAGAAGAGTTAATCGGAATGAACTATGCAGCCTACGTACCCAAGGATGAGATAAAGGGCATATATAAGGCCTGGAATAAAGTTTTCCGGACAGGCAAGCCGATGCAATCATATCCGTTTACAGGCATTAGAAAAAATAAAAAGCAGGTGTTTTTAGAAGCCTCAATTTCCCCTTCGCGAAACAAAGAGGGGAAGATTATCGGATTTCGGTCAGTCAGCCGCGATGTTACCGAGCGTGCGCAGTATGAACAGAAGCTTACTGAAATGGCTACCCATGACGCGCTAACCGGCTTGCCCAACAGGATGTTGTTGAGTGACCGTTTTACGGTGGCGTTGGCTATGTCACGACGTAGTCGTAACAGG
>Ga0209427_10000698_pt1 | contig 36692 bp, 40 predicted proteins | sample DeeMarSWOR136_30_FD_187465 | JGI IMG/M metagenome (GOLD analysis project Ga0209427, IMG submission 187465) | Marine sediment microbial communities from White Oak River estuary, North Carolina - WOR-1-36_30 (SPAdes) (version 2) | ecosystem: Environmental > Aquatic > Marine > Intertidal zone >...
GTATATTGCACCAAACAGCAGGGTGGCAATGGTCGAAGCGATGAAGTACCCCTTGAGATTCTTCTCCTCCTGGATGCTCTTGTAGACTGCCTCCCGGTCTCTGATGAATAGACTCAGGGTTTCCAGCAGAGCCTGAATGTTCAACAAAAACACCTCCTGAACCTCAAATACTCTGTAGATGCTCAGTTATAAGACCTTCAATCGACGGAAGCGCGTACTACGGCCTGCTCTCTAGGGAAGACTAAAGGGTGCCGATCTAGTCGAGCTTCACCAGCAGAGATGATGAATGCCAGTGAGGCATTCCCTCAAAAGGTGACTATGAAACTCTGAGGGGCCTGAGCAGGGGTCGGACCCCTGCCTCGTATGGCTCTATTTGTCGGTCTTGACTCTTGGGTCAGATACAACCTGAATCGGATTGCCCTCGCTGTCCTCGATATCGAAGTATGACACCATATCGGGGATATCTATGATTTCAGTTGCTTCGATTCCCTTGCTACTCAGGTACTCCTTGGTCACATCTAGGTCATCTACTACAAGCGTCAGAGTTCCTGAGCCGCGGTTCAGCTCGCCCTCTCTCCTGAAGTTGAGTCCCAACTTTGCACCGCTTATGGGCAAAGCGAACTCAGCCCATCCGGCTTCCTCGCCACCATCCCATGTCTTCTCGAATCCCAAGATCTCCTCATAGAAACTCTTTGCTCGATTGAAATCCTTGACATCATACTGGAAATACACTGATTCCTTACTGTATGGAACGGGATACTTGTCCGTCATTCAAACCAACCTCTCAATGGCACAGTTAACTATTGTTGACTGCTGATGAAGATAAGTGTTCGCCTAGGCCGTCGTCCCGAGTGAAATGCAATCATTGATAGCCATTCGGCCACTTGAATTAGATTGTGCCATTGTTGAGAATGGTGACAGAGGAGTGTGACGGATATTACGAGAAGTAGCGGCAAGCTCGCAGCTGGCCTCATAGTTCTAATCATTGGAGCTGCAATCTTTGTTGATGACCTTCATGATTTTGTACCTGGAACAGACTGGCTACACTGGCTACCAGAGTTTCCCCCGATAATGATTGGAACCTTTCATCTGGAGCATCTATACATTGGTGCACTCATCATGCTAGTTGGGCTAATCATAATGGCCCGCTCGTAGTTCAGTCCTAGGTACGGACTGCAGACTCCTAGCCCTTCAGACTATCAAGTGCTCCAATAACCAGCATTGGGAAAATGATGGTCGCATCGCCAATGACTGTTTCAAACATGGCATCGGTCTGCATCTTCTGCCAAGAGACCCCTTCCACAAGCGGGGCACCACCAAGGCTGCCACCTTCAGGCCGGTCAAGTGTGACTTGAACCGCCACATCAAGGCCGCCTCTGAGAATCGTGGACCCCATTGTGAAATGCTTGGTGAGTCCTCCACCAAGCATGATGGCCCCTGTTCTCTTTGCCTCAGTCACGATTTCGCCGAGGATCCTGAGATCCTTCACAAAGTCGAGACTGAACTGTTTCATTGTGCTGTATGTATACATGTGAAGCCCTAGCATTGAGTCCATGAGCCCGGGCGAGAATATTGGGACGTTGTTGTGGGCCGCCTGAAACATTACGGACTCCTTGTCGGTCAAGGTGTGCCCAAGCTTCGCCAGGAACTCGCTGGGCGCCAGAGCTGTCATCTGTTCCTCGGGCAGAGCGTCCAGAAACTCATAGACTCTCTTCTCAAGTGTTTCGAAGTGCTTCTCTTCAACATAGAGGTCAGCAATTCGACCCATCCCTGCCTCTCTCAGTTGGTGATCATCTCTGTCGCTAGAGACCCGATGGTGTCTGCCACCGTATGCCTCCACCAAGTCGTGAACGATATTCGCACCGCTTGTTACTATTGCGTTCACCTTCCCCAGACCCACCAAGTGACTGATGAGTCTGCGTAGGCCACCTGGAATCATGGGTCCAGAAAGTGACAGAAACTTGAAACAGTCCGAATCATCGAACATTCGTGCAACTATGGATGCTGCTCTTCCAAGTCGCCCCGCTCCAAGGACTCCAACATCCTTCATGGCCTCTAGGAGTCCACTGATAGATACAACACTTGTAGGGTCTATGTGGTGAACAGATTTCATTGCAGCCACGGACAGCGGGAGCTTGAGGCATCGAGATAAGTCATACGGAAGTACGAGTTCAAAAAGACTGAGAGGGTCAGAAGTATTCTGGGAGAAGAGGGAAAAATGCGGGCCCGAGCCATTTCCGGGAGGGCTTGACTCAGACCCGCATAGCCCAAAACGAATCGAGTATGACTATTATGAGCGCAAGCTTGGTTCAGCATTTCGGCCTGTGGTGGTGGGTTCCGAAGAACTGGATAGTTGTAGAGGGAGAGGTGAAAGTAATTCACTTGCGCGCACTTCAATACCTTTTAAACAATCATAGGAGTTCACTACACTATGCAGAGTGTTGTTCAGGTCTACTCCTTCGTGGTCATCACGAATGCACTCTTCTTTCAAGGAGTTCTGACCTACATTGTGCGAAAAGGTCGAAACAACTTCCTAGACGATATTAGCAACTTCCGTCGTCCAAGTTCTGCACTCTCTCGTTACTACTCATGGCGTGTGACCAAGCTACGAAATGCGCTCCTGGAAACAGTTCTCTTCGAAACGTTTCTCATTTCGTCTATAATAGGAATCATCGCGTCTGCGGGAATACTCAATCTGCTTCTCCCTCTATCTCCAGTTATCCTGTTTGTAGTCATAATCTCTACATTGACCTCACTCCAGATGTCTTGGAGAGTGAAGGGAATCGTGGAGCGTGAAGAGAACATACTCAGTAGGCTCAGGAGTACAGAAGATAAGATTGGGCTTGTACGAGAGATGGTGGACGAACTTTACCAAGCAGGAGCGTACGCAGATGGTCGAATATGGTTCGCTTTGTTCAAGATCACTCTCCGTGAGGACTCGATGGGGTGGTCAGTACGTGATGTGCTAATGGAGAAAAGCAAGAAGATTGTGGACCGCATAGAGAGCCACATTGCGGAAACAACAGATACGGCCCCACCCAAGGGTGGGCCAGAGATTGAGTGAGTCCAGGAACCGGGGATATTCAGCAACTCTTATATTGCGTACAAAGGGCGTCAACGAGAATTTCCGAGGAGGAACCACAGGTGTCTAAGAAGGGTGTTAAGAAGGGTCTGCAAGGCGTCGTCACAAGCTACCGAAGAGGCAAACACCTGCAGCATCCTAACCAAGTGCTTCTTCTGTTCAACGATGTCAAGACTAGAGCAGAGGCCTCGGCACTTGTGGGAAGGAAGGTACGCTGGACTTCTGACACGGGACGTGAGTTCCTGGGGAAAGTACTTGGCCCTCACGGAAATGGTGGAGCAGTCCGTGCCAAGTTCCGCACAAATCTCCCGGGTCAAGCCATCGGGACACCTGTGGAGATTCTGTAGAGCGGCACCAACTTTTATCTGAGATTCAAGTGAGTCAGACAAGGCTCCGATGATGCAATTGGCTATCCGAGGGCAGAAATGTCCAGCGACGAGTCATAGTTAGACTGAGGAGCCACTACCAGTGACTTACCACGATGAGCAGAGAGGCCCTATGGCCTTCTGGGAGGAGAACATCAATGCTTGAGTGGGTCTTCTACTATGGTGCATATTGTCTGGCGGGTTTCACACTCAAGCTTGGAGACGATCTGTTAGATGAGTTCGATAAGCCGATTATTGCACTAGTACCGCTGGCTTTGTCTGGTCTATTATTCGGACTAGTCATGACTGTATCTGAGTTGGATCTTGTGCTGATGGTAGCGATAGTAATCGGAGTGGCTCTATCTGGTAAGGTGAATAGACCGCAGTTTCTAGTAGGATTCGTACTGATTGGCGTCGTACTATTTGTGATTGGAGTTCCGATTATCACAAGCTGGCTTGACTGGTTCGTCATTCTAGGGACCCTTCTTGTGGCAGCGGTTCTTGATGAGCGAGGAAATGATTGGGCAGAGAGCAATGGAGGTCGTTGGGTCAATGGCTTCTTTCGTTTCAGGTTCACTCTGAAGCTGTCTGTGCTCATCCTTGCAGTGATTTGGACTGCCTTTCTGCCAAGTGCAATCGGACTATGGCTCCTCGACTTGGGCTATGAAACTGTGGGATACATCACTCGAACGGCATCTATTGGAAAATCTGATAGGCGAGACTACAGCACACATCCATGAAGACCGGTTTGAGTCCGCGATCTCTTGCGAAATCAACGCCCTCCTGGCTTACGTATGCAATCCCGTTTGCTCCACTCATCACTGCATTCTTGTCAGAGTCTATCTTGTGCTGACCCATCGGACGTGCACAGCCAAGGAGTAAAGGAGTCTTCTCCATTCCACGACGTGCAATAGTCATGATTCTTCCAATCGTTTCTGGAGAAGGTGGGCTGACGGACTCCATCGGCGTCTTTCTTACTGGATTCAGTGCAATCACGACGACGGCTGCGGGATTATTGTCCGCAATCATCTGCAGTGCTTCTAGCTCCCCACCAATCTTCCCATAGTTTATGCCCACCAATACATGCGGGACAGTCGGAATATCAGCATCTCGAAGAAGACTGAGAGAGGCATTCATTCTGCTTGGGCCGTCTTCGATGTGATAGACATTCTCGGCCACCTGTTCATCACCAATGATGTCCAGCATGGCCGCATCAATCGATGCTTCCTGTAGCAATTCGGCCGTTTTCACACTCACAAGACCAGTGTGAATCACAACCTTCAGGTCCAGCTCAGTCTTCACTGTCTTGATGGCTTCTCCAAACCGGTCTAGAGGTACATGACCTTTCGAGTCGGAGCCCCCGCTAATCAGAACTCCTTCGGCCCCGCGCATCTTTGCCTCCTGACATTTCCGAACTAGCTCTTCTGGTGTGACGGCGGGAATCATCCCTCTTAGTAAGTGCCCATCACAATGGTCACAACCTAACGAGCAGGCAGTGCCAGTAACACTGATGGAGATGAAGTTGTGAGGGCTCGATTGCTTGTGATCAGCTATCTTGTACGGATATGCTGTGGGACTATAGCACAGCAAGTCATCTCCGAAGACATTCCGCCTGCTTTCGAAAGCGGTCTGCATCAACTCTTCTAGCTGAGAGCTTGATGCCTCTAGGATGGTCTTGCCGTCGGAGAGAATGTCGAATCCCAAGTCTGTGCCTCAGTCTACGCATTCTAAGTGCTGCTATTAGGATTGCGATATGCGGCGTATCAAGTGGGAGGAATTGAGTAATGGTAGCAGAAGTCAACACCATACACAACGGAAGAAATGCAGAGGCAGGTTCAAAAAGACCGTCAATGTCCTGAAACCATAAATAAGGCGAACGAGTCAGCAGAGCTAAGAGGTCTGAAGAAGGATGAAAGCTGCCAAGAAGATATTCAAGACAGCCCGCGACGAGGGTCGGACCTTCGTCCTCGAACATGAGGCAAAGGACATAATGAAGGCATACGGGATTCCCATTCCACCCTATGAAACAGCGACGACAGCTGAAGAGGCAGTGAAGAAATCAGAGAAGATTGGCTTTCCCGTAGTTCTGAAGATTCTCTCCAAGGACGTTCTTCACAAGTCTGATGCTGGAGGAGTCAAAATCAACCTGAAGAATGCCGACGAAGTGAAAGAGGCCTTTGCGGAGATTATGGACAATGCAAAGGCATACGGCAAAGAGAAGGGAACCAAGGTGGATTTGAGCAAAGGCGTTTTCATTTCTGACTTTGCCGACATGGGAACCGAGGTCATTGTGGGTGTCACGCGAGACCCTCAGTTTGGTCCTGCTCTGATGTTTGGTCTTGGCGGCATCTTTGTCGAGGTATTGAAAGATGTGACATTTCGTTTGATACCGCTGGCGGAGATTGATGCACGAGAGATGATCCGAGAGATCAAGGCTGCAAAGATTCTGGATGGCGTACGCGGCGAGGCTCCACGGGATGTGGATGCCTTAGTTGATGTGATTATGGCCGTTTCTAAGATGGTGGAGGAGAACCCGGAAATCACGGAGCTAGACTGCAATCCAGTGTTCCTCTACGAGAAGGGCAAAGGTGTTCTTGTAGTGGATGCTAGGATACTGATTGAAGGCCCTGAATAGAACAGAGTTCTACTCATTGAGAAGCCTATTGAGGAGGATTAGAGCTCTCTTCACATCAGAATCGGTCAATCGCTCTCTTGGTTGGGTCTTTGTACCACCCGCAAGAAGCAGGAGAAGAGCCGTGATTCTGGGAATCAGCTTTGTGAACTGTAGCAAGAAGTCCCTATTACCGGTTGAATCGACCAATAGTCCTTCGATTCTCCGCCGCATGAGTGCCATTTTCTCCTCCACACCTTCCTCAGGCTGCAGGCTCTTGAAGAGTTCAACGACCTTGGACTGTTCATGAAAAAGAGCAGAAGGAACATCAATCTTGTCTAGAAAGCTCATAGCTCCTACAATCACGGACTCATACTCATCGGCCTCTATACGGCTCATGCCCAGTTTCACTGCTTGAAGCTGTGCCAGGAGCCTGAGTGAGTTGGTCAGTATGTTCCGAGATGCACTTGGTGTCACCTTGGCGATATTGGCAAGATACTCTCCGTGAGACCGTTCCAGTCTTGCAGCGAGTGACGAGTCGAGTTTGCGGTCGAAGCCACGAGCGAAATTGATCTCAGCAGCCTTTGACAGGGTTGGATTCGTAGCGATCTGACGCAATGCAGTAAGCGCCAAGAAGTCCTCTGGAGGGGTGTAGAAGAACAGTACTCTTGCTATGTCATAGGCTACCTCGAAGTCTTCTTCCTCGGTAGTACTACGCCCCTGACTCTTGCACACAAATGCGCTGAGAAGTAGCCAGACTGAGACTATGTGTTGACGTAGATCTATGATTGCTTCCGTCGACCCAAGTCTGTGTTCTTTCAGAAAACCCGACAGCTTCTCCGCCGCTCCGGATGCCCTTCCCGAGGCGCCTTGTCCGATGCTAATCAGAGGCAGAGATTTGAGGAAGTTGCGAGGGTCTCTGGACGCAGGTCTGAGTACAAGTCCTGGTTCATCTCTAGACAGGGCCCACCACTTTGTAGTGGATGTGAAATAGTCCAGCAGATCAATGGCCGCAGTGAGATCTGGTATGTCAATGGAATCGCGGTAGTTCAGGTATGCGACATGTCGTGACCAGATCTCGATGAATCTCTTCAAGTGATGTGAAAGCTTCAGTTCAGCAAACTCATGGTCAGAGTACCTCTCTACGACTGAATCGATGTGAGGGGCAATCTCCGCGGATATGTGCGCCTGAATAAGACCGCGGTAAACATCAATTGGCTTTCTGGCCAACGCTAAGATCTCCTGAACAAACTCGATGACATGCTTTGCCAATATAAAAGACTGTGTCACCGGCTCTCAAGTTCTCTAGAATGATTACCTACCAGCTCCCTTAATCATTTGCCGAATCGTCGTGAGCGACGCTCATAGGAACGCAGGGCACGCCAGATGTCTATTCTTCTTACAGCCGGCCAATAAATCTGGGCGAAGTATAGCTCGGAATAGGCGGACTGCCATAGAAGGAAACCGGAGAGTCGTTCCTCGCCTGATGTTCGGATGATCAAGTCAGGATCAGGGACCCCGTTCGTATACAAGTGGGTTTCAATCAGTTCCTCATCAACGGCTGATGGGTCCAGCTCACCGTTTCGAATCTTCTCACCGATTGCCTGTACAGCATCCACCAGCTCCGCTCTGCCGGAGTACCCTATTGCCACATTCAGGATGTGGTCACTGTAGTTCTCAGTTTCCGCCTCTGCCTGTGCAATTGCCAGTTGGACTTCCTCTGGCAGCAAATCGACTCGACCAATTGCTTGAATTCGGACCTTGTGCTTGTGGACATCAGGGTTTCCCACAACCTCGCTGAATTTCTCCTTGGCAATGGCCATGATCTCTTCTACTTCGTCGCGATTCCGCTCGAAGTTCTCGATCGAGAATGCGTAGAGTGTACAGACCTTGACTCCTGCCTCCCATAGAATTCTGAGTACATCCATCACCTTCTGGGCACCCTTGTGATGTCCGAACCAAGGCACTTCAAGACCATGCTGTCTAGCATAGCGCCGGTTACCATCGAGAATAATCCCTACGTGACGGGGAGCTTGGTCTTTGTGCAACTGCCTATGCAAGACGTACTCGTACAGTCTGTATACAGGACCAGTCAGGTTCAATCAGTTGCACTTCCTATTTCACTCTGGGGCAAATGGCGCACCCTAATAGCCTTGATGCTGGGGCAAGTAATGCACTAGATCATCTGGGATACTTTCTCAGCCGCTCTCTTCATCTCAAGAAAGACCATGCCAAGCTTGGCACTGGCCGTTGTGGAAACGGTGAGACAGGCATTCATTCCGGCTTGAATCACGAGCAACCAGCCATCTACACCCTTAATGTTGACCTGCTCTAGGTTGCCCTTTCCAAGCTCTATTGCAGCTTTCTCTCCAAGAGTCAACATGGCAGCTGTCATCGCTGCGACCTTTGCTTCATCGACATCAGTTGGCAAGGCCGACACAATTGGGAGTCCTTCGACGCTGACTATTGCACAGGCCTCAATCTCAGGAATGCTCCCCTGCAGTTCGTTAAGGACGCCCTCCAAAGTGTCTCCGCGGGTCTCTGACATCAACCTCACCTGTCAATATCACTTGTACATTCTCTTCAAGATAACTTCTCGCGCTATGGCTTGGAACGCCCTCTTAACTCCTACGCCCTGTACTGCAATGGTCTCGTAGATTGGCACATTACCACCAAGACCAAGCAGGTCGAGCATCTCATCGCGCGACATCCTGTTCGGTAGGTCACGCTTGTTCAACATGACGACAATGGGAATCTCACGCCCCAAGGCGTCACCCAGGAACAACTTCAGCTCCTCGAAGCTCTCAGTGTTCTCATCTCTCTGATCAGGTGATGAGTCTGCGACAAACAGTATTCCATCAGTCCCCTGAAGTACAACCTTTCTCTGGTGTCGGTGACGTTTCTGTCCTGCCACTGTGAAGACATCGAACAGAACGCGCCCTCCTGCGCTCATTGGTACGTAATCAAAGAACAGTGTGCGGTTAGTCTCATCCTCAATAGCAGTGAACTCGCCCTTCTGAAGACCCTCGACCTTTCCATAGAGCCATCGAAGTGCAGTCGTCTTACCTCCAAGAGACGGTCCATAGAAGACCAACTTCAGATGGATGCGCCCTTTGTCGTCTTTTCGAATCACTGTTCACCTCAGTACGTCGCTGCTGCTCTTCTGGTCCCTAGATAGAGGCCCTGCTTCGGGGGTTGATGTGTTAAAAGTGTGGTCTCATAAAAGCCTTTGTGGCACAATTCGGGCCAATTGGGGAGAATTGTGCCCGAACTAGACTCTCTCAAGCTCTGCTAGGGCAGACTTGAGATCTTCCTCATCAATTTCCTTGTCTTTGTCCGAGGGAGTGAGAGGCTCGACTGCCAAGAACTTGTCCAGCTCGTCGGCGAGTTGTACGCCCTGCTTCTTCATGACCAAGCGGACCATACCGATGTTGACCTCAGGGTCAGATACCACACAGAGCACACCCTTCCCACAGGCGGATGCGAATATCTTACCCTCTGAGAACTCAGAGGTCACAATCTCCAGCTCACCAATCTGGAGGTTCTTGCCCTGCTCCTCACTGGCACAGAACACTGCGCTTGCAATCGCGCCGATGGAATCAACATCCACAGGATAATACGAGAGCTTGCTCACATTGGCTATGGTCAAGCCAGTCTTGTCTACCAGGATGACCTTCTTGATATGTTTGTCCTGGCGAATGATGTCGGTGAGGATCTTATCGAACGCTTTTGGATCGCTCATGGTTTCAACCCCTTAACAGTAGTTCTACTTGAGGACCACTAATATCAGGCCCTCTTTTTCTTCCGGTGCGATGTTTATTTGACCTTGTGTTGTGTCCAGCGTGAGGAAGGACAACGAACCCTCGCGCAGGAGCCGCACGGTGTCCAGTGCCTTTCCTACGAGAGAGGTTATGATTGCAGCGACATTCTCAGTGGTTTCTTGATCAAGATCGCTACTCAGAGGCAACCCCTCCATGGTGGTCACAACGACCCCACGAACACCTTCCTGCGTCTTGAGTCGGTCGATGATACCCTTGAGGCGCTCTTGGCTTATCAACGTAGAGTCTCCGCTGCAGTCAAATCTGCATTTGACAACTCCTAACGCCGCAGTTGGGTATTTTAGACTATTGATGATGTTCTCATCTCAAAACAGCTCGTTTGCGCAAAAGATTGCGCATTTCACTCGGAAGTTCAGTACCAGAATAGAAGCGGAGTGACGCTGGTCTGGTCAACGTCACTCGTGTGTTAGATTATTCCTCATCTTCGTCATCAAAGATCTTCTTTGAGCTCCTCTTCATCTGCGCCAGATTCTCTACAGCAGACATGTCAGCGGCGGCAGATGGGGCTGCACCTCTTGCCGGAGCGGCGGCCATCCGTGCCTCCTGAACCTCAAGTTCCTCTTCCTCTCGTTCTAGAGCACGGTCGGCTTTCTCAAGCATTGTCTGCACAGCTCTAGGTGCGGCTTTTGTTCGTGCCTTCATAGCAGAACGGAAGGACTCGAGACGCTTCTTGCCCTTGGCCCTCTCTCCCCTGATTGCATCCTCCCCAGCCTTCTGGGTGACAAAGGTTGCACCAACGGTGGGGTCGAGGGTCTTCATGATCTCATCCTCCTTCTCAGATACTCGTAGCTTCGTCGTAACAGCACGGACTCTTCTGGCACCTTCCTCATCAGTATAGGCCACCTGAACCTGGATTGGAACCTCTTTATCCTTGATCTGCTTCTCGGGTTCAATCTCGAAGTAGAGCTCGTGGTCCTCTCCTACCACTCCAATCTTGCCACCGCCCTTCTTCCTCAGCTCATCAAGAACGGCTCTGGAGGCTCCTGAGGCATCTTTGAGTCGCACGCCAGCGGGCGTGATCAGTTTCACCTCAACATCACGACCCAGCAGTTCAGCGCCAGCTAGCTCAGAAAGGCTCCGATCAAGCTCGTTGGGAGTGACGTAGTACATTGTGCCTCCTGTGGCCTCAGGCATTAGACCCAAGGTCTTGAGTTCCATTCCAGCACCAGAGGCAATGCCAACAACATCAACAGCGGCACCGAGTTCCCTGAACTTATCCCCAAGGTCTTCATAGAAACTGCCTGCAGGAGTGACCTGGTAACCTTCAAGGGCGCCAATCCCCTCATTTGCAAGTCCATCAGTGAGAAGCACTATTCGGCCCACGTTCCTATGCTTGGCAATGACGTATGCCATAGCAGCAGCAGGACCTAGAGCTGTTCCCCCCTGGTCTCTGAGGGCTGAAACATGCTTCTTCAGATTGTCAGCATTCTCACCGACCGGAACCAGCTTGATCTTGTCCAGTAGACGTTTCGTTGCGTCTGTGATACTCTCAATGCTCATGAAAGACTCTCGAGGGAGTTCTATGGGTTCACCGGTTTCGAGATTCCTGCACAGAACCGAACTCTCGAACTCTATGAGACCAAACATCGTGTTAGGTGCGTTTGCGGCTAGGCTGTCAATGGATGTGTTCAGACTACGCTTCACAGCGGCAAGATTCGCTCCAGCCATCGACCCAGAGACATCAATCAGTCCCAAGAAGGACCTACCTCCCACCGAGATGACGTCCGTGTCGGTCTCGGTTCTCTCAGGTGGCGTTTCGACCACAAAGTCTGTATCATCACCTGCTACAACAATCTCGCCTTCTATAACGTTCAGTGTTCCGCAGAAAGGACAGACAAAGTGTTTTCCAACCTTGTCGTCGTCCTTTATCTGGTCTACACTGAGAAGAAAGCCGTTGCATTTCTGGCAAGCAATTGGCTTGCCGACAATCTTGGTTACGTCACGCGCTAGGTCTCCAAACTCGACACGCAAGACGTATGGAAGGTCTCCCAGGACCTTCTTGGAGGCCGGAAAGGCCTCCGAACTAGTTCTCAGCATGGGCATTCATAACCGACTCCAAAAGTCTTGGGGCATGGTTCACTTTTGTGGATAAAAACTCAGCTACGCCTATGCTCTCATGGAGCTATAAAACGGACAAAGTACTTACACATAAGATATAAACACGACAGCTTCACACGTCTGATAGCGTGCAAGTTCATCCACGGAGGATGTATCAAGTGGTTGATCAGAAGAAGATTGAGCAAGTTATTGCCGATACGATGGCGGCGAATGAGGACTTACAAGGCATCGTGGTTTGTGATGCAAAGGGGAAGGTAATCTTCGGTCATACCATAACTGGGGGAATCAAATACTCCGACATTGCAGACCTTTCTGTCAAGATTGCGGCCAATTCATCTCAGCTTGCAAGTGGACTTGACAAGGGGGGATTGAAGGAAGTCACAATTGCCACTGACAAAGGCTTCATTGCAATCCTAGGGGATGTGAAACTAGTGTTGGCAGGGATTGCAGGAGAGGGCGCACGCGAGTCGATGGGCCTTGTCAGGATGGCACTCAAACGTGCCTTGGTTTCGATGATAGGCTAGCTTCCAACACTAATCGTACACAGAGTTACCTTTTTTTGCGAACCCCAGTTAGTCGAAGATACACAACGGCATATCTGATTATGCTCGAGGTAATACCAAGGTAGTACCAAGCGTATTTAGGCCACTGTAGTACCGAGAAGTCACAGTCGACACGCCTTATGTGTAACATATATGCAGAGCCGGGAAGGGAGCGTCTTGGTCCACATTGACAAGCTTGTATGTAAGGGCTTCAAGTCATTCGGCCGAGACAATGTGACAATCAGATTGAATCCTGGCTTCACATGCATAGTTGGCCCCAATGGTTCGGGCAAATCCAATGTTGTTGATGCAGTTCTCTTCGTGCTCGGCCAGCTCAGCGCAAAGACTCTTCGGGCAAATGTTTTCTCGGACCTTCTCTATTCTCCCCCAAAGCCAGACATGCCGCCGAAAGCCAAGTCTGCACATGTTGAGATTCATTTTGACAATAGAGACAGGGGGTTGCAGATAGAGGCGGACAGAGTCGTCATAGAGAGAGAACTGGACGATAATGGGAAGTCAACCTGCCGCATCAACGGCAAGGTTGTGACAAGGACCGCCGTTCTTGACATATTGGGTGCAATCGGAGTGGATCCAAATGGATACAATCTGGTTCTCCAAGGGGAGATAGCACAGATTGTGAAAGTAAGTCCCAATGATCGTCGTAAGTTGATTGAGGACATAGCAGGGATTTCTGCCTATGACGAGCAGAAAGAACGTGCCATGAAGAAGTTGGCAGAGAGTGAATCGAACCTTGGTAAGGTCGATATGCAGCTTCAGGAGAGACGTCGCCAGCTGGAGAAGCTTGAGGAGGAGAGGGGGGATGCTGTTCGCCATCAAAAGCTTCACGATCAGATAAAGCAGGTCCGGGTTGATAGTGTAGCTTGGCGTGCCATAAAGGGAAGAAGTAGAATTGAGACCATCCACGAGACATTGGCGGAGAGAGCAGAAGAAGCAGAGAAGCTGAGCAGAGAGCTTGTAGAGGTAGAGCAGGCAACCGAAACCACAGACAGTGAGATCGAGGGAATAGACACCGAGATTGACCAGATAACGGGTGGAGACTCCGCTAGAATCTCGGAGCAGTATGGAGTTGTGTCAGCTGCTGTAGACCATGCAAACAGTAACCTCGAGCGAGCAAGAGCCGAGCTAGAAAAGAGGTCGAAAGAAACGGAGTCCATTGAGATAGAGATTCAATCGATTCAGGAGCAAGTCAGTGGTTCCGACTCCCTGATGGATGAGAAGAGCCAGGAGCTTACCAGACTCGATGGTGAGATTGAAAGCTGCAAGAACAAGATGGCCGCTCTTGAGGAACGTATTGAGAAAGAGCAGGCTGATACCTTCGAGTTGACCCAGCGACTCCAGGACCTCAACAACCAGATGAGGTCGCTTGACGAGGGAGTCTCCGAGGTTCGTTCGGCAATCAAGACCGATAGCAAGGAACTCGGAATGATATACGAGGAGTTGCGTGATTCCAACGAACTGCTTGCCAAGACAGAAGAGGAGGTCTCAGAGCTTCGAGAGATCATTCCCGCTAGAAGAGAGAAACTCCAAGAATCGGAGGGAATCGAGGAAGGTAAGCGAAACGAAGTCGAGGGAATTGAGAGCCGACTGAGAACTGTGGATGCAGAGGTGTCTGAGTCAACAAAGATCGTGAAGGACACAAGAGAAGAATTGATCCGCGTCCAAGCTAGGCAGGATGCCCTGAAGGAGGCGGAAGAGGCTTTCATGAAGAGAAGGCGCGCCATTGGCAGGATATTGGAACTACGTGATACTGGGACAATTGAGGGAATATATGGCACAGTAGCTGAGCTCGGGAAGATTGATCCCGAGTACGCCGTGGCCATGGAGATTGCTGGCGGCAACAGACTCTCTCACATCGTTGTGGACGACGATGATGTTGCTACGAAATGCGTGAATGTCCTCAAGATCGAAAAGGTAGGACGCGCCTCTTTCATTCCACTCAACAAGATTAGCACAAAACGACCCAAGAAAGCGCCCAGTGGTAGAGGAGTGATAGGTCTTGCAATAGACCTTGTCACCTTTGACTCCAAGATGCGTCCGGCATTCGAATTCGTTTTCTCAGACACCTTAGTCACCGAAGACTTCGAGACTGCAAAGGCGATGGGATTCAAGGGATTCAGGTCAGTATCTCTAGAAGGCGATTTAGTAGAGAGATCGGGTCTAATCACGGGTGGACACTACTACAGAGGAACAACTGGATTGTCTCTTCAAGTTGAAGACAGGAGTCCCGAGATAGAGAAGAAACTCAAAGGCCTGGAAGGAATACTGTCTGGACTTGCTGCACAACAAGAGCAACTCCGCGCCGAGAAGGGCAAGCTAGATCTCGAGATTCAAGACCTCTCTAAGAGCAACTATCGAGCAAAACTAGATCTAGAGGGGCTTGAGGAACGACTAGAGGAGAAGGAGAACAGAATTAGTCTGCTGAAGGAGAAGATTAGCAAAGCGCAGCGTACGACAGGCGAACTGGAGAAACAGATTGAGAGCTTGAGAGAAAGAGATGAGGAGCTCACTGCGCAAAGAGAGACAGTAAGAGAGCAACGTGACGATGCCAATGAGGCTCTTGCAAAAACAGACACAGCCAAGATGAGCCAGTATCTGAAGGACTTGAAAGAAGTGCTAAAGCATCACAACAATGAGCGTGAGGCCCTCACTGGCGAGATGACCTCTCTCAAGGTAGCAATGGATGAGAGACTAAAACCAAAACTCGTGGAGCTCGAACACCGTCTCCAGTCACTCAGCACCGTCATGCCAAGCCAGGAGGAAGAAGTGAAACTCCTAGAGGAACAACTGGCAACTAAAGAGAAGGACTTTCTCAATCTCAAGGCTGAGAGAGCGAAGATTGAAGATACAGTAAAAGACAAACGCGTACGTCAACTTGAACTGAAAGAAAAACTTCGAAACCTTAGGCTGCGGCATGAGGAGATAAGAGAAGAGCAGACTGGAAACGAGAAGGCAGTATATCGTTTGCAGACTGAACTATCACGGCTCGAGACTGACGTTGTGGGGCTCACTGCTGAGCTAAACGAGTTGTCCAACTCCAACGAGGAACTGGCCAAACGAGCTAAGGAGAGGGAACTCACCTACAAGGAAATTGATGAGTTTGATGATAAGATCAAGGGCTTTGAGAGAGAGCTTGAGGCGCTTGGCCCAGTTAATCTCAAGGCACTGACTGACTATGATCTTGAGAGAGAAAGGTATGATGAGATTGTCGATAAGAAGGCTCGATTGGAAGAGGAGCACAAGGAGATAATCGAGTTCATGGAGGAAATTGAGGCTGAGAAGACTCGAAAGTTCCTCCAAGTCTACAATGATATCGCAGACAACTTTGCCAAGGTGTTTGCCAAGCTATCTCCAGGCGGGGAGGCCACTCTGATGCTGGAGAACCCCGAACATCCGCTTATGGGAGGAATCACTGTAAGGTCCAAGCCGCAGGGGAAGGAGCTTGTGACCTTGGATGCAATGAGCGGTGGGGAGAAGACCCTGACCGGTCTGGCACTCATCTTTGCGGTCCAGATGTACAGCCCTGCAAGTTTCTATGTCTTTGATGAGATTGATGCCGCCTTAGACGATGTCAATGCTCACAATGTGGCGAACCTAATCTCTGAGATGTCGAAATCGTCACAATTCATAGTAGTATCATTGAGAGATACTACAGTGCGAAAGGCGGATCTCTTGATTGGCGTGTCCAATCAAGATGGTATATCGAGAATTGTGTCCGTGGACCTTGAGGAGGTGGCATCGGCCGCATGAGTGATGATGACATCCCCTTCTGGGCCTCTCCACCGTACATTCTTCTCACAGATTTGCTACAGCTAGACAAGGTCAAACCTTGGAATGTGGATATCGGAAAGCTCGTATCAGGATTCCTTCTTGAGATGAAGCGTTTGGGGGACATAGACTTCAGAGTGTCGGGAAGTGCGCTATACTCGGCCTCGGTCATATTCATGAAGAAGACTCGAGAGCTAATCGAATTGGGAGTCCTCCCACCCGAGGAAGATGAGGAGGAGGACCTCGTCATTCCATTGATTCGTCCACCATTCAGAATCAGCAACCAGCGTGTGACGCTCGAGGAGTTGCTGATAGCAATGGACCGAGTGCTTAGCAGAGGCGTTCATAGGCGTCCTACTCCGAGGAAGAGAAGATATCGCAGCAGAGCAGACCCTTTGTCCTTCCAAGTTGAAACAACACGAGCTGACGTGGAGGAGAACATTGCGGAGGTATATGGAGACCTCTCCAAGATCATGAAGATAGATGAGACTTCGAAGTTCGTGGATATTCTCATGAACAATACCAGAAGAGAGATTGTGCGAGTCTTCTTTGCTCTGCTTCATCTCTTTGCAAGAGCATTCATTGACATTTGGATGGACGAGAGACAGGTGATTTGGGTCAAGTTGTTGTCTCCGCCTCCTCCGGAGGATCTAGAGAATGGCGTTGGGGAGATACAACCTGCCTTGGAGAGATAGGTGATACCTGTGGACGAGGACTTGGTCAAACTCGAAGCTGCTCTATATGTGGTAGGTAGGCCAATCTCGATAGAAGAACTTGCGGGCATAATAGACAAGGCTGAGTCTACCACAAGACGGCTGCTTGAAGAGCTTAGTCATCATTACAACAAGCGAAAAGGAGCGCTGGAGGTTGTTGAGCTTCCTAGAGAGAGATATGTGATGCAGCTCAAACCAGAGCTCACGCCAAAAGTCGCCAAGCTGATTCCGGGGGGACTTCTTTCCTTTTCTACTCTTCAGACCCTAGTCTATGTGGCTCTAAAGCAACCAATTCTCCAGTCAGATCTTGTTGCGGATAGGGGAACCCATTGTTACGATCACATCAAAGAACTCGTGGAGAAGAAGTTCATAGACGCAATACCAGAGGGCCGCACTAAGCTGCTAAAGACCACGCGTCTCTTCGCGGATTACTTTGGCTTGGACCATGATAAGGTGAAGCTAAAGGCCCAGCTTCGATTTAAGATGAAGAAGATTGGTGATGAGCAACAGGAACTGGAAGCAAACACCTCATGATATGGTCATTTCTACTGAGAGATTCGTTCTAGCATACCCTGGGTACCGGCTCACCATATGGGACTTGCACCATTTTCCTACCGCCTATCTCGGTCCGCATGGTGACTCTTGGATTGCCTTCTGATGCCCTGCCAATCACCTTGCTGTCCTTTGTGGAAGCATATCTTTGAAGTGCTTTGAGAATATCCTCTGTCTTCATAGGGTCAACGGACATCACAACAGTCCCCTCACAGCTCATATGAAGCGGGTCAAGTCCTAGAAGCTCAGAGAGCGAATTCACGGCCGGACGAACAGGAATCAACTGTTCTTCAATCTCAATCTCAACCTTGGACTTTGATGCGATTTCGTTCAATGCCACTGCGGTACCGCCACGAGTTGGATCCTTCATGGCATGCACTCCACCAACATCAAGACAATCGCGTATCGGTTCCCATAAGGGCGCTACATCGCTAGTCAGGGCAGTTTCGAAATCAAGACCTTCCCGATGCGCCAGAAGAGAGGTTCCATGATCTCCAATTGGCCCCGTGACAATAATGCAATCCCCGCCCTTGGCTCCACTATCGGCCACAGGACTATCACCATGAATGACTCCGATTCCAGTCGTGGAGATCACCATCTCATCTAGAGTGCCGCTTGGCATGACCTTCGTGTCACCTGCAATCATGGCTACTCCGAGTGGCTCGATGACGTCGTTTAGGGATCTCAGAATCGTCTGGAGAGTGTCAATCTCAAAGCCCTCCTCCACGATGACTGTGTTCGTCATTGCAGCAGGCCGTGCACCCATGACAGTGAGATCATTCACGGTACCTGATGCAGCCAGACTTCCTATGTTACCCCCAGGGAAGAAGAGCGGGTGTACGGTATGGGCGTCTGTACATACAATTAGGTTGCATTGTTCGTGGTGAAATGTTGCACCATCATCCATCTCATCCAAGCCAATGGATCCCATCTTCCTCCTTCCGAAGGATGGGATGACTGTTTCCTCGAGTAGTCTGTGCATTACCTTTCCACCAGCACCGTGTGCGCTCTCGATTCTGGCCATATGTCAACCTCCAATCGCGGTCAGGATGCTAGCGTCCTCAGTCGTATTTGAACAGGACTGTTGGGACGTAACAGCCGCAGGAACTTCGCCAGTAAGCAAGATTTAAAACCACTCCGCAGAGTGCGTCTGTGACCCAACTAAGAGGTAGTCAGAAATGGGTGTCTGGCACAGAAGATCGACCCGGACGGACAGTGGTGCTCGTCTTAAGCGATTTCGAGGCAAGAGAAAACACGAGCTTGGGCGCACTCCAACAGAAACCGTCATGGGTGAAACAAAGAGGAAGAGTATTGTAAGCAAGGGCAGCAATATGAAGACCCCTGCACTTCGGGTGACAATGGTCAATGTTACAGACCCGAAGAAGAACCAGACATTCCGTGTTGAAATACAGGATGTTGAAACAAACCCTGCCAGCATGGACTACCAGCGCAGAAAGGTCATCACACGCGGGACGATTATCAAGACTCCCAAAGGCAATGCTAAGGTCACAAGCCGGCCCGGTCAAGACGGTATTCTCAACGCGGTACTCGTCTAGTGCTTTGCATCGTCAGCTATGTTGTGGTGCTGGTTTCAGCCTCAATATTGCTTATGACGAATTCCTTGCCACCAGTTATTGTTGTTGCACTACTCTGACAGCTAGGACACTTCAGGGTTGCAAACACGGCGATTTCAGGCGGTAATTCTTCTTCATCCTGGGCCTCCCCCTCATATCCGCAGTCGTCACATTTGATTCGTCCTCTCATCAGGCGGATGTTCAGTGTGGCGTCCTCAGCTAACGTTTCTTTGCTGGCAATCTCGAAATTGAACTGCAACTGCTCTGGAATTAGGAACGTAAACTCACCCACCTCAACATTGACAGCGGTTATTCTCTTGATGTTGTAGCTCTCGGCAGCTTGCAGTGCTGCGTCCACAATTGCACATGCTGCAGAGAATTCGTGCAAACCGGTATACTCCTCGATACGGTCTACTCTATGGTGAGTTAAGGTGTTTTTGATGTGGCAAGGTGAGTCAAAACCATTAATACGTACAGATTGGATTGCTGACCAACCGTTTTCGCCATTCGTGGAGAGATGTCGTGTTGTCCAAGACCTCAGACAAGTCGAAGAAGACTAAGAAAAGCAAGGCGAAAAAGGAAACCTCGAAGGCAGGGAAGAGTGCAAAGAAGGCAGTCAAGACGACTAAGTCAAAGAAGCCTACAACCAAGGCCAAGAAGGCAGAAGCAAAGAAGAAGGCACCAACCAAGAAGACAAAGACTTCGAAGAAGAAAAGCACCGAACAGTCTTCTGCAAAGATTACACAGATGATTGATGAGCTGCTACTTGAGATAAAGAGTGAGGATGAGCAGATCTCAATGGGTGCTGTTGACCGCCTTGGCCAGACAGAAGACCCGAGGGCAACATCACACTTGATTGAGTGTCTTAAAGACTCAAGGTATATGATCCGCATCTACGCTGCGGTCCAACTGGGCGAACGACGAGACAAGGCCGCGATTGAGCCACTTATCGGAGCACTGCATGATGAGTCCCTCTTTGTCAGGCAGACTGTTGCTGGGGCTTTGGAGAACATAGGCGGAAGCAAGGCCCTCAAGGCTGTCAGGAACGCTGAGTCTGAGGGGCTTCTGCTGGATGAACTCCCAGAGGGAATACGTCTTTAGAGTCATAGGTATTTCCCTCAGTTCGGCTTATATTGATGAGCTGCTAAAGGAGATATACTAGACCCCTGGAGATTTGCAGCTCATGGGTGACCCCGAAGATATCAAGAAGATTGAAGCGGCCATCAAAGATATCGAACTAGATTACATGCGTGGCCTGCTTTCGGAGAATGAGTACAATCAGAAGGCAGCAGAGCTTAGGTCTGAACTACGTGAGGCTGGCGGTGTACCGGAGGGTCTTTCGGAGGCACGTGAGGCTCTCAAGCCCCCACCTACAGACAAGACTGTAATGACGGACCCTGTCACAGCAGTGAAAAGGGCAGTCCAAGCAAGGCGTCGAATCGCGATTGAGCAAATCGCCCAAGATTCCGGTGTCAACGCGATGAATGTGGCACGTATATTGACCGATCTTCTCGATGGTCGTGAACTCTCTGGCAGAATCGACCATGATGCGGGAGACTTCATTCTCGGTACAGGCAGTGGCCCTCCACCTAGGACCGTCAACGTTTGTCCTTACTGTAGATCAGAGTTGGCGCGTATTGCAGTAAGAGGAGAAACAGTGACTTGTACTGTCTGCCAAGAGTCATTCATTGTATCGTAATTGGATTGCCTTCTGTCACACGTGTGGATTCTGAGAGAGGAGGGACTCATCTCACAGACTACTTTGTATCGCCCTTCCTGTATGACTCTGCAAGGAGATCAGGAAGATAGCGGGTCTGAAGGTCGGTTCCCTTGAGAATGTCCCTTATCTGAATCGTGCAGAAAGGACATTCAGTAGTCACCATATCGGCTCCGGTAGCCTCAATGTACTCTTTCTTGGTAAGGGCAATCTTCTGGGAGAGTTCACGTAGACCGGCACGGACTCCGCCGCCAGCTCCACAGCACCGGTTCTTGTAGGGGTCATCGATGTATTCAACCCCCGGAATCATCTTCAAAAGCTCAATGGGCTGTTCAACAACACCTTGGCCCCTGCCCAAGTGGCAGGGTTCGTGATAGGTTATCTTGAGGTCTATCTCACCCTTCGGAAGAACCATGTTCTCTTTTCCTATGACGTCAAGCAAGTACTCAGCCAAATCATAGACCTTGAACTTTGGTGGTTCGCCTCTCCCCTCTTCAATGAGAGGTCTGTGGTCCTCCCTGAGTGTCTTACCACACCCTGCGCAAGCGACCACCACCGTATCAAGATTCCATTTGACCATGGCCTCCTCGAATATCTCGGTGACTCGATTGGCACACGTTGTAGCAGTGTGAAGGTCGCCGGTTCTGAATGCAGGACTTGCACAACACCACTGCTCCTTTGGAACAATGACGTCAACACTATTGCGGTTCAGCACCTCGATCAGAGCGCGTCCGGTGCTCTGCATCCGATAGTCAATCAGACAACCTGTGAAGAAGGCAACCCGTCCTTGTGGGTCGTCGACCAAGAACTCCTCGCTCTCTATCTCCCGAAGCAGTGGTTCGTCTTTCTCAGGGACAGACCGTCCCGTCTTCATCATAGAGTCTACGAAGATCTGCTGCCCCTCGACTAGTGGATAGCCGGCCTCAACAGCCTTTGCCCGGAGCAGCTCTACAGCGAGACTGGGTATCTTGATCTTCTTAGGACAGATGTCCTCGCACATCTTGCATGTGGTACAGCTGTATACTGACTCTTCCATCGCCATTGCCACGCGGTCCTCTACGTCACGTGGATCGAGCTCAAGACGAGCTAGCTGCCGAATGATCATGGGCCCTGGGTAGTCCCATGTTTCGTGAACGATTGGACAGTTGGAGAGACATGCCGCACATTCAATGCACTTTCGTATCTCACGAAGCTTCTCTATCTGCTCGGCGTGGATAATCTCAGGGCCCTCAGGCTTTCTATCTCGTGCGACATATGGTCTTATTCGTCGGATCCTGTGTTCAGTCTGGGCCATATCTACGACAAGGTCCTTGATTATCGGCATCTTCTCCAGAGGCTCCAAGACAAGGTTCGCCTCTTGAGAGACTTTGGTCCTACAAGCGATTCTGGCAATTGTGTTCACACGCACTGCACATGAACCACATTGACCGCCACGGCACTCCCAACGGAAAGCAAGACTGGAATCATAGGTGTCTTGGATGTAGAGAAGGGCGTCCAGGACTGTCATACCGGGCTCGTACTCGACGTCAAACTCTTGGAAGTAGGGTTGGTCATCAAGGTCAGGGTTATATCTGAAGACTTTCGCCTTTATCGTTGCCATGCTCTGTTTCTCCTCTATCGTGGTACGATTGTGGTGACTACCAAATCCTCCTTTCGTAGCTCCAGCTCCCCTTTCTCGTCCTTGCGAACGACGATATTGTAATAGCCCTTATCATTGAGGTCAGCATCCACGCGGTAATGAGCACCTCTGCTACCCTTCCTCATGAAAGCGGCTTCGGCAACCAATCTGGCAGTTGTCACCATATGTTCGAACTCGATGGCCTGATGCCATCCCGGATTGAACCGCTTAACCTGTACGTCCACCTTGATGTTGGGAACTACCTCTTTCTCTATTCTGCGAAGCTCCTTGACCGCATGTTCAATCTGCTCCTCTTTCCTGAAGATTTGGACGTTCTCCCACATCAGTTTGGTTAGCTCTCTCCGAGCGTCTGCCGGAGAAACACCTTCTTTTCGCTCAAGCATAGACTCAAGATGCTCGAACTCCTTTGTTACGATGTTCCTATCGAAGCCAATATGACTGTGTGACTTCGCAAACTCTGCAGCACTCTTGCCTGCCAGTGCTCCAAAGACTTGAGTGTCGGCCAGGGCATTGCCACCCAGCCTGTTCCCCCCATGGACCCCACCAGTACATTCACCCGCAGCATAGAGACCCTCGATGTTTGTGCCGGCCTCCGTATTGATCCTGATACCTCCCATGAAATGATGAGCGGTCGGAGACACTTGCATGGGCTCATCACGTATGTCGACTCCAGCATCCTCAAACTGCTCGATCATACTCTCAAGTCTGAACTCAATGATGGATCTTGGAAGGTGTGAGATGCTCAAGTACACTCCACCATCTGGTGAACCGCGCCCTTCGCGCACCTCCGTCATGATTGATCTTGCCACTTGGTCACGGCCCGCAAGCTCCATGACTTCGGGATAATATCTTCTCATGAAACGCTCACCTTGGTTGTTGAGAAGAATGCCACCCTCCCCCCGTACGGCCTCAGTGACAAGCCGTCCCTTTGCGGACTCTGGTTTCACCATTCCAGTGGGATGGAACTGTATCATCTCCATATCTATGAGCTCACAGCCTGCTGCGTAAGCCATCCCATACCCATCACCCACATCAAGCTGGGCATTGCTTGTCACCTGATAGATACGGCCTGCACCTCCAGTAGCCATAACTACTGCCTTGGCACGAAAGACCAGATAGTCACCATACTTCATGTCAATGGCTGTAACGCCGGCTACTCTGTTGTCCTCTACGAGTATCTTGGTCGCGAACACCTCATCAAAGACTCGGACGGAGGTCTTTCTTATGGCCTCTACGAGTGTGACCATGATTTCCGAGCCTGTTCTGTCAGAAGCGTAGGCCGTTCTCCTCCAAGTCTGTTTCCCGAAAGGCCTCTGGGCAATCTTCCCCTCAGGCGTCCTATCAAAGACTGCACCGAACTCCTCGAGGTCAAAGACTCTCTCTGAGGCATCGCGAACCAATATCTCAGCCAGCTTCTGGTTGTTCAGGTAGTTACCACCGACAATGGTATCTTTGAAGTGAGTTTCAGGATTGTCGTCGGGGTCAACGTTGCCTAGTGACACGTTGTAACCTCCCTCAGCCATCGCCGTGTGGGCCTTCCCGAGAAGTTCCTTGTTGAGCATGATTACATCCGCATTATGTTTCGATGCCTCGATCGCTGCACGACATCCCGCTCCGCCGGCGCCAACTACTAGAACATCACACATTATCGTCTTGTGATTCAAATACAGGCCTCCGATGTAGAGATTTCTCTGAGTCTGACCGGTCGGGCATTGGAGCACCGTTTAAGACTTACTGTTGTGGTCAGAACTTCACTCCTCAATTCCGATGTGAGCGTAGACGTCGGCCTTGCGTGATGCGACCTTTCTGTCCATCTCAGCGTGAAGACTGTTGCCGTGAGAGTCCATTGTGACAAGCAGTGGACCAAACTCCTCAGCCGTAATGACCCATAGTGCCTCAGGCATTCCGAGGTCTTGCCATTCGTAGCTTCGGACCTCTTTGAGTCCCTTCGCGGCCAAGGCTCCGCAACCGCCAGTGAAGCTGCAGTAGACAGCCCCGACCTCCTTCAGGGCCGCCAGGGTCTTCTCGCCCATGCCGCCCTTTCCAATCACAATCCGGGCCTTGTACTTTCGTAGAAAGTCGTCCTCAAACATCTCCATTCTGATGCTTGTGGTTGGGCCGGCCGACACGATTTGCCACTTGCCCCCCTTCTTCCAAGCTACTGGACCGACATGATAGACAACACTACCCTCGAAATCGACAGGTGGCTTCTCCCCCTTGTCAAACATCTCCAGGGCTCGTTCATGCGCCTCGTCGCGTGCCGTGTAGACATGCTCCCCGCTCACAAAGACCACATCCCCGACCTTCAGCTTCCTGGCGTCTTCTTCCGAGATTGGTGTGGTAAGGTGATACTCAGCCATTCTATGCACCCTCCGTCGGATGAGTCACAAATGTGACCCCCAAGTCTTTGGATATGATTGCCTTGCTATGACGCGCAGCCCAACACTGGACTGCGACACCAACCGGCAGACTAGCAGGGTGACGCATGGCATAGTCGACCTTCACATCCAGAACTGTCGTCTTGCCACCCAGACCCATGGGTCCTATGCCCGTGGCATTGATTGCCGCAATGAGATCTTCCTCAATCTGAGCCACCTCGGGTTCAGGGTGTCTTTCGCCAATAGGTCGAAGCAGCTGCTGTTTTGCAATCTTGATTGCGATGTCTGCACCGCCCCCGATTCCGACACCTATGATGTTAGGAGAACACGCTTTGCCCATGTAGCTCATAGCATTGTCAGTGACCAGTTTCTTCACACCTTTCAGACCTACTCCTGGCTTGAGCATGCCTACAATTGCCACGTTCTCACTCCCGCCACCCTTCGGGAACGCTATGACTTCAAGCGTGTCACCCGGCACAACTTCCCAGTTGATCCATGGAATCTTGACTCCCGTGTTGTCCCCTGAATTGCCACCGACTATTGGATTAACTGCATTTGGTCGAAGCGGCACCTCAGCAGTGGCCTTCTTGGTTGCGTTGGTGAGGGCCTCTCTAATCTCGCTCATGAACGGGAACTTTTCGCCAACCTTGACATAGAAGATGATGATGCCTGTGTCTTGGCACATCGGAATGCCTTCCTCAGCTATCTCGATGTTCTGAATGATTGCAGAAAGTTGAGTCTTGGCTGTTTCATCGGTCTCAATCTCTCGTGCCGCTCGCAACGCATCCTCAATATCTTTGGGCAGCTTCGTAGCCGCCATTCTTAGAAGACGAACAGTGGTGTCTTCAATGACTTGCATAGGGTCATTCATTGTATCAGCTTCCGAGTCACTTTGATAGGGGACACTTCTAGCTATCCCCACGTGAGCTCGGAGCCCAAGAGGTGCCTAATCTTTCTTACTGTCTGTACGACAGAACTATGAGAATTCTGATGGGATTATATACTTTAAATGGGACTTCTTAACGTCGGTTGAAGAGTAGAGGAATCAGACCTAGATGACTTTGGATCTGTCAGTCACAACTGTGCTGATGTTCAGTGCGACTCTTGCTCTTCTGACTGCTTATAGTGTGCTGGACCTCCGTAGTCGTATGGTCCACAACGAATACCTTGCTCTTGGGGGATTGCTCGGTTTCAGTCTGACCGCCCTCTCTGGACATCTGGCGACTTATTCGATGCTCCACCTGGTTGCAGTCATCTTTGTGTCGTCCATATCCTATCTTCTGTTCAGGATTGGCGCTATTGGAGGAGCAGATGCAAAGGCACTGCTGATTGTTGCCATCGTGAGTCCGGGTATTGAGTTTGCGACGTGGGACTCGCCGGTACTGGAGGCTCTCATCGGTGGTGGACTCGGGCTTTTCATTATGCTGCTGCTTGGCTATGCATATACGAGATGGTCGAAAATATCGAAGAGGAGGTTGCATGGAGAACGCCAGACTGTCCCCCTGATTCCATTCCTGCTCTTAGGCTACATTTTGACACAGGTGCTCTCGTTCCTTCAGTACTGAGAGCGGTACGTCTAGCTCAGAGAGTTGCAAGAATCTCTGGAGGTAGAATGAAAGAGTAGATTAATGTCCAGAGAAGCACCCAGAGTAGCAGGTAGGTGGGAAGTCCCGAAGTTATGAGTTTCTGGCGCCCACCAATGTCCTGGGGATCTATCTCAAGCAGGTATACAATCACGAAAAGGGTCAAAGAGTAGACTAGAAGACCAAAGACCAATCCCCTTATGCCAGCATAGCTGGTGCCCTGAATGCCACAAAACAAGGCACTAATGAATGCGAAAAGAATCTTGACATAGGTCTGTTGAGAGTCTGGGGAGTCTTCCCATCTTCGAAAGATGGCCTTGAAGAGGCCTTTGAGGGGATTGATTACTGAAGACATCTTCTGGCACCTGCGGACTGGTGCCCTCGATAATCGACTAGGTTATAAAACGCTCGGTCAGAAGGAGAACAGAAATGAAGGAGACAATGAGCAACACTGACATCCGGCTGATCTTGCCAGAGCTAAAGGAGGCCGCAGAAGGCTCGTTCGTCAAGAATGTGTATCAGTATGGTGATGTCTTTGTGCTCAAGCTCTACAAGCCCGCAGGTGGCACATCTCAACTGCTCTTTCAAGTGGGTCACCGGATTCATCTGACGGAGTTCCGTCGCGTTGCTCCGCGTGTGCCTCCAAAGTTCTGCAGCGCATTGAGGAAGTACCTGAGGGAGAGGAGAGTTATGTCAATCTCTCAGCACGACCTTGACCGCATAGTTGTGATTGAGATCGGCGACGAGTCCAGCTCGCACAAGTTGGTCGTCGAGCTTTTTGGTAATGGTAACCTTCTCCTTCTGGACCCCAATGACACCATCTTCGTGGCCATGCGATACAGAAAGATGAAGGACCGTGATGTGGTACCTAAGGCCAAGTATGAGTTTCCTCCTCCACGTGGTATAGACATACTTACCCTAGAGATGGATTCGTTTGAGGATGTCCTAGCAGATTCCAATGCGAACGTTGTTCGTACGCTTGCTAGTCGATTGAATCTTGACGCGCTGAGTTGCGAGGAGATCTGCACTCTCGCCGGAGTTGAGCCAGATACGAAAGTGCCAGCCCTGGATACTCAGACAAAGAAGGACTTGGCCGGAGGATTCATTCAGTTCATAGAGAAGTTCAAGGACGGAGCAAATGCGCCAAGAATTGTCTATGATGACTCTGAGGAGGAACAGAGCTCAGTCGCCTTTCTCCCCTTCAAGTTCGAAACATACAATGGATTGCCAGAGGAGACCTTTGCCTCGTTCAGTCGGGCAATCGACAGCTTCTTCGGAGTCTCTGACATTGAACTGATGGAGGAGGAAATCCAAGATGCCCATGCCAAGGAACGCACACGACTTGAGCGGATAATTGAGAAACAAGAAGAGGGCATTCTGAGACTGAAGAAGAAGGCTGAGAGCCTTAGGGCGTCTGGGGAAGTCATCTACACAAACTTCCAGCTTGTGCAGGAGATTCTGGATACAATCTCCAAAGCACGAGCAAGCGGCCTATCATGGAGAGAGATAATGGACAGAGTTGAGGAAGGTAGGAAGAAGGGAATTGCTTCTGCAAAGAGTATAGAGAGAATCGCGCCCTCCCAAGCAAAGATCATAGTGAATCTGGATGGTATTCAGGTGGACCTTGATATCAGGCAGAACGCACAAGACAATGCATCACTGGCGTATGACCAAGCGAAGAAATCCGAGTCAAAGATGACTGGTGCACAGAACCAGATTGAGAAGACACGGGTGAAACTCGAGGAACTGGAGAAGACCAAGATCGAACCCAGGGATAAGATAACCCGGCCAGTAAGAGTGAGAAAGAAGCGGTGGTATGAGAAGTTTCGATGGTTTATCTCATCGGAGGGCTTTCTAGTCATTGGAGGTCGCGATGCCAAGACCAACGAGAGGCTCGCCAAACGGCAGATGGAGCCAGATGATGTATTCCTACATGCATCACTTCATGGTGCCCCGTATGTAGTTGTGAAGGTTCATGATAGCCCTCCTGGAGAACAGACTCTCAAGGAAGCTGCCCAGTTTGCAGTCACTTTCTCCCGTGCTTGGCAAGATGGTTTGTCAAAAGGTGATGCGTATTGGGTCAACCCAGAGCAGGTCAGCTTCAGCCCCCCGTCAGGAGAATACCTTCCTGCAGGAGCTGTGATGCTGTACGGCACTAAGAACTACATTCGCTCGGTTCCCGTAGAGCTCGCAGTAGGAGTGATACTAGAGGATGAATTTGCAATTCCTGTGTCCGGGCCTCCTTCTGCAATCTCAGTTCTCTCCGAGTATCACGTGGGAGTAGTTCCGGGTGAAGGGAAGAAGGGCCAGCTAGTGAAGAACATCTCAAACGCACTGAAGGGATTTGTACCGAAGGAGAAATCACAGCTCATTGATCAGATTCCTCAGGAGGATTTGATGCGCGTCCTCCCGGCAGGAGGAGGCAAAATCAAGCCTCCCTGAAGATGTTCCTTCTGAATCACTTAGAGAGTGTTTGATGTGCCTTAGTGTAAATGAGACCCAACACAGACACGTTTAAATCCGTGCAGGAATGAGGCAGTCAAGGACGCGCCTCAGAGCCCAGAGGCTCTGGGTGTTGAATCAACTCTCAGAAGCGCCGAGGTAATTTCGATGTCTAGCACTACGCATTCCATGTCCGTTAGAGAATTGATGGAGGTAAATGTGGTTACAATGCCACCAGATGCCACAGTACGTGATGTGGCCTCGCGAATGGCCGAGATGGATATTGGCTCTATAATAATAATGGACAGGACACGCCCAGTTGGAATCATAACAGAATCAGACATCGCCCGCAGAGTAGTAGCAGAGGAGAAGAATCCAAAGACAACCAAGGCAAAAGAGATCATGAGTTCACCCCTTGTGCATGTCACCCCTGACATGGCTCTCACTGAAGCAATGCGTGTCATGGCACGGAGCAATATTCGAAGAGTAGCTGTACTCAAGAATGACTCCCTGGCAGGAATCATCACTTCAAGGGATATCCTGCGCTGGTCTCCTGAGCTCATCGACATCTTGGTCGAGTCACTAAGGCTACAGAATGACCATGGTGCAAGAGAAGAGGAGGAAGAGGATGAACTAATAGCCTTCGGGGGTATATGTGATAGCTGTGGTGAGTATTCCGCAGATTTGGCGTTGGAAGACGGACGGTACTTGTGTGAAGTGTGCCGAAGTTAGTTGATTGAAGTGTTCCAAATGTTGCAGACGGTTTGGTAAAAGGAGGTATGTTAGTTGAAGGTAAGTCAGATTATGGCAAAACCCGTGACTATTGACAAGGATCAGAGACTATCTCGGGCACTTGAGCTTCTGGCCAAGAAGCGTGTAGACAGGCTGGTTGTTACGCATAACGGTGGGGTTCGTGGGATTATCACATATGCCGACATTGCAGATAGACTGAGTGTGAGCAAAGTGGTGGCAGTCTCAATCGGAAGGCTTCATGTTTCAAGCGCCATGACTGACACTGTAATCACAGTATCTCCAGATGATGAAATAACCGATGTAGCAGAGTTGATGATAGACAGAGGAATGAGCGGTTGCCCAGTGGTGGATGAAGAGGATAAGCTAGTTGGGGTCATCTCTAAGACAGAACTCTCCTCAATTGTGAAGAAGTTTGAAGATGTGTCAGTAGGCGACCTCATGACCACAGAGGATCTCTTGGTTGTCAATCCAGTCGAACGTCTTGTGAAGGCAAGAAGTGAGATGCTTGACAAAGGCTATTCGGGACTTCCAGTCACCGATGGCGGACGTGTATTGGGACTCCTGACCGAGCGGGCAGTAGCTGAGGCGATGGCCAGGTTCAGTGTTGAGGTTCCCGACAAGCACCGGAAGAATCAGGTAAGACAGATTCGTGTTGTTGATGCCATGATTCAGCAGCCACCACTTGTCTCTGAAGATGACTCCATTTCCGTTGCAGTCGAGAAGATGCTCGATGCCTACCTGAATACCCTACCTGTGGTCGGCAAGGGAAACAGACTGGTTGGAATCATCAGCGCAACTGACCTCACTCGCTTCATCGCGAACAAATTCAAGGTTCCAGAAAGCGCTGAGTGATTCTTCGGCGACACAATCTTAACGTGCCGTGAGTACACATTTGACATGCCTGTGGACCTGCTTCTCAGCAATGGCATAGTGATTTTGGAGGGCAGAGAGGCCGCCCGTTCAGTCGGAATCAGCTCCGGTAAGATAGAAGGCATTTACAGTGTGGACAGTGAGCCCTCAGCATCGGAGAGAATGGATTGTGAGGGAATGTACATCCTCCCTGGTGCAATTGACATTCATGTTCATCTACGCGATCTAGGCGAGTCCGACAAGGAGACCTTCGAAACCGGAACCAAGGCCGCAGCAGCGGGAGGAGTGACCACAGTCGTAGATATGCCGAACTCAAAGCCTCCAATACTTAGCAATGGGGACTTGGAGGGAAAGATTGCATGTGCAGAGATAGACCGCTACGTCAACGTCGGTTTCTATGCTGGAATCCCAAGAAAGGCAGCAGACTTCGACAAGTCCATGCTTCCACATGTTCTGGGAATGAAGGTCTATCCACATGCACCCCTTGACAAAGGTACTAGGTACACTAAGAAACGCGCGCTTGAGTGCATGAGACTGTCCGCTCAACATAACATACCGCTACTACTCCATCCAGACGCTGCGCCCCAGACCAAGAAGGCAAAGACGCTCAATGACTACCTACTCCTTCACAGTTGCGAGAGCGAAGTCAAGTCACTCAAGATGTTCCTGTCTGTGAGAGATCAGGTAAGAGGAAGGCTACACGTATGCCATGTAAGCTGTGGCACCACCGTGCGCCTAATAGCTGAGAATCGTGCTGAGGAGACCCTAACTGCTGAAGTTACGCCTCATCATCTCTTCTTGTCTGGAGGGGAGTTTGCCCATGATGACGGAACGGCCAAGATGCTTCCTCCGCTGAGGTCTCCGTATGACAATGAGGCGCTACTAGAAGGCCTCACTGGAACGTGTGCTATCGATTGTGTAGCTTCAGACCATGCGCCTCATCGGAAAGACGAGAAGATGGTGCCTTTCCTTGAGTCAGCGGCAGGAATACCCGGGCTTGAGACTACTGTCCCATTGATGTTGACAGAGGTGTTCGAGGACAGAATCAGCTGGGTTGACTATCTCAGGTTCTGCTGCTCGGGCCCAGCAAGGATACTGAATATACATGGTAAAGGGGTACTCACACAGGGCTATGATGCAGATATTGTAGTCGTAGCCAAAGAGGAGTGGGAGATTCGCGGCGCTGATTTCCAATCAATGGCCAAGGTCACTCCCTTCGAAGGCAGACGTGTTTCTGCTCGTCCAATGATTACTATAGTGGAAGGAAACATCGTCTACGACCGCGGCGAGTTCTTAGTCGACCCCGGAATGGTCGGTAGAGTACCGGTACGCAAAGTGTGGTGAATGCGAAAAGCATAACCGGTCTAAAGTGTTGAAAAAGTCCGGTGGATACTGATTGGACCATGCTTACTCTGACGAAGAGGGCACATTTCTCGTGAGATTGGCAAGGCAGACTGTTGACGAATACGTGAGAAGCGAAACCAGACCCAGCATCCCAGTCGATGCTTCTCCCAACTTGGTAGAGAAGTCGGGAGTGTTTGTGACGCTCAATGTAGTGGATGGTGCTCACACTAGGCTCCGTGGATGTATTGGTAGGCCTTATCCAACTCAGCCCCTCATTGAGGCCACGGTCGATTCAGCCATCGATGCGGCAGTCAATGATCCAAGATTCAGGCCCGTGAGTCCTGAAGAGCTGGACAGAATCGTGGTTGAACTCAGCGTCCTTACTCCACCAAGTAGACTCGAGTATTCCGGTCCTGATGAGCTTCTTGAGCTGGTGCAGGTCGGTAGAGATGGACTGATTGCAAGCAGAGGAATGATGCGGGGACTCCTTCTCCCTCAGGTTGCCGTGGAGTACGGCTGGGATACGAAGACATTCTTGGAACACACTTGCAACAAGGCAGGCTTCCACAAAGACCTCTGGAGAGACCCAGGTACCGAGTTCAACGCGTTCCAGGCCGAGATATTCGGTGAAACCGCTCCCCGTGGAGAGATTGTGAGAAACCCTGAGCACTCTCGGCGCTAGTGAGGTGTGATATGCTATGACGAAACTTCCCCCCTCAGTGATTGAGAAATTGAAGAGCTACCTTGAAGAGGACATAAGATCTGGAGACTTGACTTCAGAGATCACAGTTCCTCCTGAAGCAATGGGAGTAGGTACAATCTTCTCGAAAGGCAGGACAGTACTGGCAGGCGTTCAGGAGATAATTGCCATAGCAGAGATTAGCGGTCTTGACTATGAGGTCAATGCGTTTGAGGGCAACTGGGTATCGCCACAAGAGCCAATCGTGTTGTTAAGGGGTAAGGCCCGGACTCTTCTTGGCGTAGAACGGGTGTGTCTGAATATCGTAATGCGAATGAGCGGGATTGCAACAAAGGTATACAAGATGGTACAGGCTGCTAGAGAGGTGAACCCAAGAATCAGGGTGGCGGCAACCAGAAAGACTACACCAGGTTTCAGGTACTTTGAGAAACGTGCTGTACGGATAGGAGGTGGGGACACTCATCGATATGCCCTCGATGATATGATTCTAATCAAGAACAACCACGTTGCCGTGACTGGAGGAGTCGCCAATGCAGTCAAGGCGGCTCGAAGGAGCGTTTCCTTCAGTAAGAAGGTGTCCTGCGAGGTCCGAACGCTACAAGAAGCAATTGAGGCCATCGAGGCTGGAGCAGACATTGTTCTGCTAGACAATTTCATACCGCAGGATGTGGGCGGGGTCCATGAAGTCCTGAAGCAGAGGGGACTACGTAACAGAGTGCTGTTAGAGGTCTCTGGTGGAGTTGATGAGGACAATATCAAGGACTTTGCTCAGAGTGGAGTGGACATCATCTCATCTGGGGCCCTTACTCACTCGTATGATTCCTCAGACTTCAACATGTTATTGTCCATCACATAGACAACAGAAGAAACTGTGGTGCCCCGGCCGGGATTCGAACCCGGGTCTTAGACTCGAAAGGCCTAGATGCTGGGCCGGGCTACACTACCGGGGCCTAGAAGCACGGGACCCAACCATGCGGTTATTAACATTGTGCAATTAACGTGATTCTGTGGTTCCCGAGATCTCTATCTGCTCCAGAGCATGGCGGTGGACATCATCAGTCAGACGGGAGGCCCGTCTCTGACGAGCAGACCTAAGTACATTCTGTGCCCGAGACTCCTCGCGGTCAACAGTTCTTGCAGCGATTGACCTCAAAATAAATGACCTGAGATCCTCCTGGCATGGGACTCCTGACAACATGTAACCCCTTGATACTAGGGTCGGCACCACTAGGATGCCATAGGCCTCAGCAATTTGACTGTGGCTGTCAACATTGATCTCGTGTATTGACTCGGGGTCTTCGAAGTCTTCACTCTCATTCTTTATCATCCCCTTGACGATATCACACCAAGCGCAGTGGTCAGAGGTGAAAAGCAGTATCATCAATATGGACTCCGGATTGTCTATTCGTAGTCCTAATGTGGTAATTTAAGGTCGGAGAAGAGGGCGTCCGTTTGACTCTCTGAACGTCCCAACATATGCGCTAGACTGTAGCAATGGTGCTCTTTGCTTGAGCGTGCATCTGGCTAGTAAAGGCAGCAATCTGAGTGCACGCCTGTACAACTCTGGGGGCGGCCTTATTGACAAACCAATTGGAGTCATTCAAGGCATTCTTGCGTTCCAAGAGGAATAGGTCATATGCCTCCTTCCCGTCGTAGTCTACAGTGGAGAGTCGAAGAGATAGGTCATCTTGGGACATTCCAAAATCCGACCCTGGCAGGGCTGCAACCTTATGTTCCACCAAGAGATGTTCGGACAAGTCCTCTGATGTGACAACTCCCATAGCCTTTAGCGGTTCCCGGTAGTTTCTCCAGTCCGGGAAAAGGTAGAAAGCACCTTGAGGTGAAGCACAGTCCACGTGTGCCTCTCGAATCCGAGTATGGGCGTACTTGGTGACTAGCTCATGAATCGTGGCGCAGTCCCTGATGTAGGTCAGAAGCTCTCTATCTGTGCCATAGGCCTCCACAGCAGCATACTGGATGGGAGATGATACGCAGGACCAGATCTCACTTCCAATTCCAACGATTGAGTTAAGAAGCTTCTCCTCCCCCTCAGGTAGCAGGAGCACTCCCAGTCGGTAACCCCCCAGAGACCTGTCCTTGGATAAGCCTCCCGTAATCAGGGTCCCCTCGGGATAGAACTCGGCAATGCTGTGATGTCGGTGGTCGTGGTAGGTGGTCAGGGCATAGATCTCATCCGACAGGACCGCAACGTTGTGTTCTCTAGCGACAGAGGAGAGCTCGCGCAACTGCCACTTGGAGAAACTGTGCCCTGTGGGATTGCAGGGATAGTTCAACACGAGTATCTTCTGATTTGGATTCGCCAATGTGTTCTTTCTCAGTGCTTCGTCGAGTTCACTGGGCGTCAGTCGATACGAATTCTCAGGGTCAGTAGGGATGTGATGAACCTCTCTGCCAAGGAACTTCGCCATGTGTTGATAGCTCACCCACGATGGTGCTGGTAGGAAGACAGGACCCTCTAGTGCTGCCAAGGCCGCAAACATCAAGGACTTGCTTCCAGGACCGATGACTATCTGGTCCGAGTCATAGTGCAGTCCGAGCATTGTCTGATAGAAGATTGACACCTGCTCCCGAAGTGGGAGAATGCCCTGTGTCGGAAGATAGCTTCTGCGCCATGCGTTATCGATTAGGGCTCTCTGAATACGTGGATGTGCAGGAAAAGGCGACTCTCCAAAGCCCATGTGAAGAATCTCTTCTCCCCGTTCTCGCATCCTTGCGATGCGTTCATTCATCGCAAGTGTGGGTGATTTCGGTAGCTGCCATGCGGCTGACGAGAGATCCAAGGTCCGTCACCTTCCTGCTATTCAGTTCACGTGGTAACTCGTAGCTCACGGAGGTGAGTGCCCCCATCACCAGCATCAAGTGCTAATATGCCTTCTTAGGAGGGCTTGACACGCACCGGAGCGCGTTCTGCATCAGACTGCAACGGGTCAGTATTGAATCACACCAAGACAGATTTGTGAGATTACACTCGCGACGCAACTTTAATATCCCAAAGAGAGGGCACTTGGCAATTAGGGGCCCGTAGCTCAGCTTGGTAGAGCAGCAGGCTCATAACCTGTCGGTCGCGAGTTCAAGTCTCGCCGGGCCCACCATGTTTCTTGAGGGCGAGATTCAATGACATCGCCACATTCCAGTCTGACAACAGCTGTGAGCTTCTATCTACAGGGATTGGTCATAGCAGTATTTGGGGCGCTGTTCTATGCGGCGTTCATATTGGTTCCCTCCGACTACAGGACAACAGGGCTGTTGATTGGTTTCTGGGTCAGTTCCTATGTGCTCGGCGCAGTCAACTCTAGGATTTCAAGACGTTTCTGGTCCCAATATTATAGATACTCGAACCTTACGATTCTTGGACAGGGCGCGGTTCTGCTTTTTGTGTCCATGATTGTCGTAGCGAGTGCCACTACCGTCTATACGATTCAAATGATACCAGGCGTGCAAGTCGATCCCATGTTCCAGATTCAGTTGGGACTTGCTGCTACGCTGATATCACCCCCCTTATATGGGCTTCTTGCAATGAATGTCGCCTCTTGGAGAATCAGTCCCTCAGACAGGTGAAAGGACGAGCTCGTGCTCTGCGATGATACTCTCCACCAACAGGTTTCTACAGTCGGCTGAACCCTTCCTTGGGACAGGATACTACAGAAGCTTGCCAGATTCGGGAGAAGATCCTTAGAACACGTGTTCTAACACTGAAGACATCATGCTGCGTCCCGAATAAGCTTAACTGAAGGTTCATACAATAGACTAATTTATCAAAGCGATACGGAGGTGAGAGAATGCCAATATTCGTGATACTCGGTAAGATGACTGAAGAAGGGATCAGGGCAATAAAGACCCTAGAGGATAGACAGAAGGCAGCTGCCAAGATAGTAGATGATGCGGGAGGGAAGATACTAGGACTCTACTATACTATTTGGTAGATACGACTGGGTTTCGATAGTAGAAGGACCTAGCATCGAGGCTGCAATGAAGTCCCTATTCATTTTCGGAGCTGCAGGAGGAAGCCAGACTGAAACCCTGGTGGCAGTTACTGGAGAAGAGGCCGCCAAGATAGCAAAGAGCTTGCCTTGAAAGAGTATCAATCCCAGATTCCATAGAAGACAGCTTCTCGGCGTTATTA
>Ga0209427_10000699_pt1 | contig 36686 bp, 31 predicted proteins | sample DeeMarSWOR136_30_FD_187465 | JGI IMG/M metagenome (GOLD analysis project Ga0209427, IMG submission 187465) | Marine sediment microbial communities from White Oak River estuary, North Carolina - WOR-1-36_30 (SPAdes) (version 2) | ecosystem: Environmental > Aquatic > Marine > Intertidal zone >...
CCATTCCACCTTTTTGGTGCAGGACATCCACTTTTTTTCTCCCTGATTGTCGCTTTAGGTTGCGATACCTTTGATTCCGCAGCCTATGCATTATTCGCAAAAGAAAATCGTTACATGACTACAAGTGGTACATACCTATTGGATTCATTAGAGGTCTTTCCTTGTTCTTGCCCTATATGTGTCAAATATGCTCCATCTGATCTGAAAAAGGCCGATTCGAACCTAAGATATGAACTTCTAACACGCCATAATTTGTATGTGTCCCTCCAAGAAATACGTACTATACGTCAAGCAATCTTAGACGGACGACTCTGGGAACTTCTGGAAGCAAGGGCACGCATGCATCCCAGATTTTTACAGGCCTTTTCTCATCTAAAAAAATATCGAGATTGGCTAGAAAAGTTTGATCCTATCTCAAAGAGAAGGGCCTTGTTTTTTTATGGAAAAGTAGGATTATTCAGACCTAATCTAGTTAGGCATCAAAAGCATGTAACAACGTACTATCATCCACCGTCAGACGCTCCAATTTTAACTATTCTTCCTGAGACGAAAATAAAACCATTTCGGTCATCTCCTGGACATATCCGATTAATTGAGAGTTTAAAAGAAGTTTTTGGTGAATATTTTCCTTATTTACATTTGGTGACTTTTGTTATTCCTTTTGGATGCGTTCCTAGTGAAGTTGAAAATATATATCCCCTTTCTCAGTATGAAACTTCAGGAATCATTGATCGGGCAAGCCTTAGGTTTGCTTGGGAAAGTTTTGAAGGATATCTCAATATTCATAAATCAAACTATCGAATCATCATTCTTTTCAATAATGTCTCTCAGTGGAACTCCTTTATATCTCAAAAAATGACTTCTTTATGTCAACAATTAGGATATCTTTTATTTATCATCCCAGAAGAAATATATGCAGGTACACTCACAAAGAAATTACACCAAATACTTAAAGAAATCGTAAAAGTTAGTGTATCTCATTTGGAAAGGTGAGCAAAAACTTCAACATCATTAGGTTGTGGGCAAAAATGCCACAAGAACAAGAAGAATGTGAATTTACCATCGATGAGACAGATTTAGATATCATAAGACTTCTTCAAGAGGATGCACGTCTTAGTTACCGTTCAATTGCCGAGGAACTTGAAAAAACTGGACGCAAAAAAGCTGCTGGAACAGTACATAATCGTGTGAAAAACCTTGAAAAGGAAGGTGTCATTAAAGGATACTCTGTAGTCTTAGATTACGAGAAATTGGGCTATGAATTTACTGCACTAACCCTTGTAAGGGTTAGGGGAGGCAAACTCGTTGAGGTAGAGGAAAAGATTGCGCAGCATGATCCAGTAATGGCGGTATATGATATTACAGGGGAATATGACATAGCAGTAATTTCGCGCTTTAGTTCTCGAAATGACCTTGATAAGTTTATTAAGGACGTTCTTTCTATACCCGACATAGAGCGTACAAATACCTCGATTGTACTTAATATTCGTAAAGAGAAATGGTCTCTGAGCGAATTAAAGGTACCGTAATCATAATAAGAATCGGTAGTTTCTATACTAACAAACTGATAGCAACCGGTGCCCCTAATGCGGTTTTAAGAATGAATATGATATTTGTAGATCTGTTTCCTTGAATTTTTAAATAGATGTTTTTAGGAAGCGATCATATCGTGATGAATTTGATGCGGGGGTGTCCGAGATCTCATCTCAATGGAGAGCAACGGGAACTTGGCCAAAGGAGCAGGACTCAGGATCCTGTGGCGTAGAGAGGCATTAGGTATCCTAGGTTTCGGCGCAAGCCTGCGTGGGTTCGAATGACCAATGAGAAATCCTCATTACCGAAAATCCCATCCCCCGCATCACTCTTAACTCATGGGACAACGGGTTGACCTTTTTAAGCATTTTTCGACTAGATAAATAATGAGGCCGAGAAGATGGAAAAAAACGCAACGACAGTTCGCCTCAGAGGAATATACTCAACGGCATTAGCGAAAATCCTCATAGATCATGGATTTAAACTAACATATCCTTCAACTGTTATTTTACAACGCTTCAAAGGAGCAATTGAGGATTTACGTGTACCTTTCGATATAGATATTTTTGACAGACGAAATAGACAGGGCGTAGAACTCAGTGGGAAAGAAGAGGATATTGAAGAATTACTGGAAATATTGCGATTGCTTCTTCCTGATCTTACGGTTTTTTATACAAAAGTCAGTCCAAATGGCTTCTATAAAGGAATTGTCACGAGAATAAATTTGGAGCGGGATTACGCGATTTTAAATTTAGGGAGAACAGAAGGCATACTGCACCTGAATAATGATAACTTTCTTGAAGAAATCAATGAAGGTGACGAACTTCTTGTACGCGTAGAGAAAGTTAGACCTGGATTATCTGAAGTACAGCCAAGCATAACAATAGCTGGCAGATACGCCGTCTTGATTCCTGAAAATGCGGTTCGGATAAGTCATAAAATTCGTGGGAGAAAACGAGATGAGTTGTTCTTTTTGGGAAAAACTATCAAACCAGATTCATGGGGAATTTTATGGCGCACAGCAGCAGCCTCAGAAGATGTAACGGTGCTCATCGCCGAAATCGAGGACTTAACAAAGTTAGCACAGATGATCTTTAAGAAAGCCGAAAAGACCAAAGCACCAGCAGCCGTGTATGAAGAGAATACAACAACTTTCTTAGAATTTCCAAGTCTTTCCAAAATAAAACTTGATGAGATTCGAAGCGAAGTTGTTGCAACAGTTAGAAACCATCATCAAGTCAAAGCAATGGGTCACGATTTATCATTATTGGTTGATTTTGGTGAAAGAATTCTTGCCAAATTGCCTGAACACCATGTTATTATCAACGAGGCTGCAGATTTCACATTTTTTGAAATATTTCCTTCATTAGGCTCTGAAGTCTGTATTGATCATGTTAAGTTTAATGGTAGGACAATTTTTCTATCGCCTGGATATGTAATAAAAAGTGATCCAAATGAAAGAAAACTACTCTTAAAACGAATGTTCAAGGCTGGACGAAAATTTGATGGTCTTGATCTTCCCAAAGAAGCAGGTGATTATGGCATTATGGAGATACAAGAAGGAGAATTTTTTGTAAAAACAACGTATTTTGCGCGAGATGGAATGTACAAAGGAGAATATTTCAATATAAATACTCCAGTAGAGATCTATCCAGGACTTTATCCAGAGCCTCACCGGATCAGGTATGTTGATCTTGAAGTAGATTTAATCCGAACTGAAGATTTTACACGTGTCATCGATTTAGAAAAACTAGAATATGCTAAAGAAGAATCTATAATTTCGGAACAGTTATTCAATCTTACAATGGAAAAAATGCGTCAATTAAAGAGTATGTTAAGAACAGAAGATTCTTCTTCTAATTTAAAGTAGTTGATTAGAACCTGTACTCTGCAAAGAAGGTGTCTAAAATTTCTAATAACGGAAATCCATTTACCAAGATTAACTATGTCCCAACTTCAAAGGAACTCTTGGATCAAGCATTTCGTAAAGCTTCTCGTACTGAAGTTAAGATTCCCAGAAAAGTACCACGCATCATAAGGACGAAACGTAAGGAAAGTAAGAAATTAAGAGTTATAGAGGGATTTCTGGACTCAAGACTCAAACGAATAGTAAAACAGATTCCTTCGATAGATGATGTACATCCATTTTATTCTGAATTAGCTGATATACTTGTTGGCAGAGATCAACTCAAAAATGCGCTTGGCTCGATTTATGGTACACGTAGAGTGGTTAAGAAACTAATTCAAAACTATATCTACAAAATAAAGAGAGCAAAAGAACTAGTTGAGGTTATAAAGTTAAGTCGAGCGGCATACGGGCGTATAAGTTCAATAATTAATAGAATTAAGGACAATTTAAACGTGATTCAAGAAGCTAGACCAAAATTACGGAAATTGCCATCGGTTGATCCTAAAAAACTTACGATAGTTATAGCTGGTTATCCTAATGTTGGGAAAAGCAGTTTCGTGGCACATGCATCTACGGCAAAACCGGAAATAGCTGAATACCCCTTTACGACCCGAGCTGTCAACATAGGTCACATAAAAAGAGATCTTTCAATATATCAAATTGTGGATACACCTGGTCTTCTTGATCGTCCACTCGATAAAAGGAATCCAATAGAATTACAGGCAATTACCGCATTAAAGTATTTGGCTCAGGTCATACTTTATATCGTAGATCCCTCAGAAACTTGTGGATATCCTTTGAAGGAACAACTTTCTTTATATGAGGATCTTAAAGAACTTTTTGGGAAAATTTATCTTATCGTGAACAAGATAGATTTAGTAGACAAAAGCAGGCATGACGAACTTCGGGAAATAATTAATGATGAATGCTTTGAAACAAACGCACTCACTGGGAATGGAGTTAATGAGACGATAGATAGAATTATTGATACACATTTGGTAAATACTTAATTTCAATTCGTAATGAATTATTGATTCTTGGATTTTAATTCTTCTAGTTTTGATTCAATGATTTCATTTGTTAAAACAGGATCAGCTCTCCCTCTAGTTTTCGCCATAACTTGTCCTACAAGATACCGAATAGCATTCTTGTTAGTCATGGCGTCCCGAACAGCATCTGGATGTTCTTCAAAGACTTCTTTTACTTTATCGGAAATGATAGAAGCGTTATCAATTTTCTTAAGACCAAATTCCTCTATAATGGTCTGCGGAGTCTTTCCTGTTGAAAGCATTTCCCGCAAAACAATCTTACCAATTTTTCCACTTATCACCTCTTGATCGATTAAACGGATCATAGTAACTAAATCCTCTGGTGTAAGAAGAATCTCAGTAAATTCAAGATCAAGTTCGTTTACAAAACGTAAAAAATCGCTCATAAGCCAATTACTGACTGTCTTTGCGTCCACGTCATAAGTTATGCATGTTTCAAAGAAGTCTGCTAAATATTTCTCACTTGTCAATACGTCTGCATCATAGGCAGGGATTTGATATATTCTCTGAAATCTTTCTTTTCGAGCATCAGGTAGTTCAGGCATTGTTGTTTTAGTTTTTGCAATCCATTCATCTGAAATTTCAATAATCGGTAGATCAGGCTCCCTGAAGTATCTATAGTCGTGTTCTTCTTCTTTCGTTCGAAGAGTAAAAGTTATTCTGCGATCTTCGTCCCAATGTCGAGTTTCTTGTGCTATGAACTCCCCACGTCGAAGTGCTTGTTTTTGTCTAATAATTTCATAGCTTAAAGCACGTTTAACTTCTTTAAACGAACTAATGTTCTTTATTTCAACACGTCTTCCGTCTCCTACAGAAATATTTGCATCGCAACGAAGAGATCCCCGTAAATTTACATCAGCTACGCCTAAGTGCTCAAGGACACTTCTGAGTTTCCGTAGGAAAACACGTGCTTCTTCAGGTGTTGAAAAATCAGGTTCTGTGACTATTTCAAGAAGAGTTATCCCTGATCTATTATAATCAACTAAAGTGTAAGGAGATTTATCAATCATGCCAATATGTTTTAAACGACCTGGATCTTCTTCAAGTTGGAGACGACGAATTCTTATCAATTTCTTTTGATGCTTCATTTCAAAATCAACGTGGCCTCCAATCGCAATTGGGACACCACCCGCTTTATCGTACTGTGAAATTTGAAAATCCTTCGGCAAATCAATATAAAAATAATTCTTACGATAGAACGAACTATTTCTTGATATATTCGAATTAAGTGCAAGCGAAACCATCATTGCCAATTCTATAGCACGTTTATTAGTTACAGGTAGTGTTCCAGGTAGACCAAGGCAAATTGGACAACAAACTGAATTTGGAGGCATACCACGATAATCAGTTGGACACCCACAAAATAACTTTGTTGTCAAAGCTGTAAGTTGTACATGTATTTCCAAACCTATTTTCACATCTGAAATTGGTTCAGAAAACTCAGTTTTTCTAGTTGCGGAAGAAGTCAATTTTAACACTCTTAAATATATTTAGTTCTATTCTTGAAAGTTTCTAAAGAGAAATTTGTGATTTCATTTATGCTTCTCTAGATGCAATAGAGAGCCTCCAGTCAAAGCCAGGTGTTCGAGATCCCATTTTGAATACCATTGGTCCTATTCTTTTATGTTGACTTTGACGAAGCATGTTTTCTACTTTTTTTATTACTTCTAATGGAATATTGAATTCTCTCGAAATCTCATTCGGTAACATCAATTGCTCAAGACTACTTAAGATTTTGTCTAAAGTATCATACTTTATGCCTAGTTCATCTTCATCTGTTTGTCCAGGCCAAAGTCCTGCTGAAGGCGTCTTTTTAATTATTTCTAGGGGGATTTCGAGATATTCAGCTAATTGCCTGACTTGGCACTTGTATAGGTCGCCTAGGGGTAAGATATCACAGCCTCCATCACCAAATTTGGTAAAATATCCCACTAAAAGCTCACTCTTATTACCCGTGCCAATTACTAACCAATTATGTAGATTAGCATAATAATATAGGAGACTCATCCTTAATCTAGCTGCAAGGTTACCGTTTACAATTTTTTTCTCCTGATCAAATACTTGGAATTGTTCAAAAGCGTTCAAGGATGGAGATATGTCCTCAATTGTGTATTTCATACCAAGTAAATTGGCAATTTTTATTGCGTCATCAATGTCTTGTTGTTGAGTTGTCTGCGTTGGCATTAACAGCCCAAAGGCTTTTTCGTGACCTAAAGCACGTACACATAAAGCAGCAGTTACGGATGAATCTATTCCACCGCTTAAGCCAATAATTACTCCATTAGCTTTCGCATCGTCAATGCGCTTAACTATAAATCTACTGATCCTACTTACAGCAATTTCAGGGTTTATTTCTAAAGAGTGCATTTGTTTTAATCTCCAATAGTGATTTGAAAGAATTTCTAATCCTGTAAACCCTTAACATGAATCTTATGAATCAATTAAACATCGCTATTTATTTCTTTTTAATTGTGTTGAAATTAAAGCACACAGTATATTAACAATACAAAATTACCTCATGCGGAGAATAGATAAATTTAGATACATCAAAAGCTTTTAATGGGGCAGAATAATTCATAGAGAACTAAAAGGTCGTATTTATCGGAGAGGATATACATTAAAAGAAATTATCCAACAAGACCTCTTGTAGGGGTTGGCGCAATAGTCCTAGATTGTGAAAAAGTATTAATGGTTAAAAGGGGAAACGAACCAGGTAGAGGAAAATGGTCTTTTCCTGGAGGCTTAGTAAATATTGGAGAAGCAGTTAGAGAGGCTGCAAAACGGGAAGTCAAAGAAGAAACTGGTCTTTCGGTAAAAATCGGCGACCTTGCAGGAGTCATTGATGTAATAATTAAAGATGACAACGGGAAAGTGCAATATCATTATGTCATTATAGACTTTTTTGCCACGAGAGAAAGTGGTGAGATTTCTCCAAGATCAGACGCAGAAGATGTCAGATGGATCCTTCTTAAAGATCTCTTTTCTCTGGATGTAACTAGAACGGCAATTAATTTGCTAAAACAACTTAATTTGTTAAGCTAATCGAAAGAGTACCGTAGTTACTCTGTGTTCATAAGATATTACGAAGATTCATGGTTTGGATGACATAAACTTGGACTTACGATCTGTTTGTTGATTTTTTGATTTCCAAAAAGTGATTCATCCAAATTTCTTTTCCTTCATCTACACTTAGGCCAGAGAAAGTTACATCTTTCACACAAGTGCCTTGTTCCTTCGGAAAAAAAGGAAACACCCGACAAAGTATTGGTCGAATCTTATGAATAATACATGCTCCGTCATCTGCATTAAAAATACAGTAGCCATATTTTGTACGCATTGTTACGGGATATTTGATAATCTCACCAGTAATTAGGTCTTTACGTGTAGTTGTCTCCATGAAGTCATCAATCTCAGGTATAAACATGCGAATTGCGTTTATTTCCAACTCTGATAGTGAAATTCCCCCAACGCAGCAACATCCACACTTTTTGCAATCACCTTTTATTGCGTTTAATTTTGAATAGTATTTTTTAAGAAGAGGATATTTTTCAACGAATTTTTCAACATCATCGTCCGAAAACTTATCGATGCGTATTCTAATTTCTGTTAATTTCTTTTCTAAAAATACTTGCCTCATTTCCCCTCCCAGCATTTGAAAAAGGTAATTCATTAAATATAATTGACCACAAAATGTTTGTTTCTTCTACTATTAAGTCTTCTGCTCGTTTTCAGAAGAACACTCAAGGTCAATGAAAACTCTTTTGCACTTTGCTTGCTCTATAATACTGTGACACTTTTGCTAAGTGAACGAGGCATATCTGGAGAGTAACCAAGTTTCACGGCTGCATAATACGAAAATAATTGAAGTGGCACAACGTACGGTATTGGAGAAAGAATAGGATGTATACTCGGGATACTTACATAATGATCTGCAAGTTCTCGAATTTTTTGATCCTGTTCGTCAATAATTGCGATGATAGTACCTTCCCGTGCTTTCATTTCCATTATATTCCCAATAAGGTGATCATGTGTCTCGTCTAGAGGGGCAATAAACATTATCGGGAATCCGGGAGTTATGAGTGCAATAGGACCATGCTTACTTTCCCCTGCAGGGTACGCCTCAGCATGAATATAGGATATTTCCTTTAATTTTAAGGATCCTTCAGCGGCGGTTGTCGTATTAATACCTCTTCCTAAAAAGAGAAAATTTGGCATATGGGCAAACTGTTCTGCAAGGCGCTTTACGTGTTCTTCCTCTTTTGTAATGACTGTTTGTACGATATTGGGGATATTATAAAGTGAATTTTGTAAATTTGATATCGTCTCTATATCTTGGCATTTCTTACGTAGGGCCAACTGAAGGGCAATCATGGATAAAGTAGCGACTTGGGTTGTAAAGGTCTTTGTGGCGGCTACCCCGATCTCAGGTCCTGCTTGGGTGTAAATGACGTGATCAGAAAGGCGTGTGATCGAAGAATCGATTGTATTGACAACTGAGATAATAGTCGCTTCCTGTTCTTTCGCGAAATTAATTGTCCTTATTGTATCAGCAGTTTCACCAGATTGACTAACAGCTATTACATAGGCATCTGCTGGAAACGAAGGGCCAACTGCCTCTGGAAACTCTGACGACAAGAGAGCTGTAGGAAATACATTGCATAATTGTGAAAAAAGATATCTTGCAGTGAGTGCTGCGTGAAAGGAGGTACCAGCCGCTGTAATAAAGATCTTTGGTGCCTCATCTAAAACTTCAGCAATTTGTTCCAGACGTTCAGGTCGTTGCCTTAATGTATCGCGTAGGGCTTTTGGTTGTTCATGAATCTCCTTTAGCATAAAATAGGAATATCCACCTTTTGATGCCATTTCAGGAGTCCATTTTATGGTAGTAATGTCCTTGGAAATCATTTTTTGAGTAGGAACAGAAAAAATTTGATATTCATTGGGTGTAAGAACAGCCAGTTCCTCATCATGAAGTATTATAGCCTTATTTGTCATTGGCAAAAAGGCTGGAATATCCGATGCACAAAAAAGTCCGTGGTTTCCTATTCCTAAGACAAGTGGACTGCCATTTCTTGCACAAATAATTTTTCTTGGTTCAGTAGAAGAAATAATAGTTAAAGCATAAGACCCTCTAACTCGCTTTAGAGCCTGGAAAGTACTTTCTTTTAAATTGAAGCCTTGTTCTAAAAATTCTTCTATAAGATGAGGAATTACTTCAGTATCAGTATCAGATTTAAAATGATGACCTCTTTCTTTTAGTTCTTTACGCAATTCCACAAAGTTTTCAATAATACCATTATGATTGACCGCTATCTTCTCTTTGCAATCTGTGTGAGGATGAGCATTTTCCCTTGTAGGAAGTCCATGAGTTGCCCATCGAGTATGTGCAATCCCGATACTACCTGGCAGTTCGTCAAGATTAAGTCTTTCGTTTACAACATCAATTTTTCCTTTATCTTTCTTTAAAACCATGTGAGAGTTCGCAATTGTAGCCATTCCTACGGAATCATATCCGCGATATTCAAGGCGTTTAAGAGCTGATCGTAGCAGAGGTGCCACGTTGCCTTGAGTTAAAACAATACCTACAATTCCACACATGATTTTGACTCCGTTCAGAATGTCAAAGGATTTGAATAAAGAGGAACTTTGAAATGACTTTATAAGTTTTTAGCTTTACATTCTGAAATTAAAGATATTACAATACAACGTCCCTTTTTTCGAATGTAAAGCGCAAGTTGCCTTCAACAATTTTTAAGGTGTTTCTTCCATTAACACTAATAAAGTAACTTAAATTTCTATGCGTATTAAATTGAAAACTGTTGATTGAAGAAGATTAAAACCATAGTTTAGAATTTAGAGCAGTGTTCTTATCTTACATTTAACCTTAAATTCAAATAATATCAAATCTAGGCCAGTTTACATGCAAATCATGCGAAAAAGGAGGCACAATTAATGAAAGAACTAAATTATTTTGCTCATTACTCACAAGAGGTTAGAAATAGCCTTAAAGAGAAAGAAATAGAGCCTGGTGACCGTATTCGAATTACATCTGAGGATATGAGTTATGAGGGGTATATTTTGCCTCGTATTGAGATTGGGGATCCTTCGAGCATTGTGATAAAACAGGATGATGGATATAACGTAAGTATTGCGTACCAGCCAGGTGTCGAGTTAGTACGAATAGACAAAGGCATCAGTCTTGAAAGTTTTCAGAAAACATTTCCTGAACAGCTACCCGACCTACCAGAGATTTCGTTACTGGCAACTGGTGGTACGATTGCCAGTAGAATCGATTATTTAACTGGCGGCGTTGTGATGGCGTTCACCCCCGAGGAACTCTTCTTCGCTATACCAGAACTTTCAGAGATCGTTCGTTTTAAGGGATGTAATCTTCTTTTTAATCTTGCGAGCGAGGATTTATGGGTCAATGAATGGAAAAAAATGGCTGAAGATGCCGCAAAAGAATTGAATTCAGGTGCTTCAGGAGTTGTTATAACTCACGGGACAGATTGTATGGGATATTCTGCAGCGATGCTAAGCTTTATGTTACGTGATCTTTCAAAGCCAGTTATACTTACAGGAGCACAACGCTCATCTGATCGTGGCAGCTTCGATGGTGCGATTAATTTAATTTGCGCATCATGGTTAGCAGGTCACGCAGATCTGGCAGGGGTATTTGTCTGTATGCACGGAGAGCCAGATGATACATATTGCCTTATAAATAGAGGGACAAAGGTACGAAAAATGCATACTAGTCGACGTGATACATTTCGACCCATTAATGAATTACCGATTGGAAAGGTTTGGCCTGACGGAAAGATGGAATTTCGTGAAGATGCTGAATATAAGAAACGAAGTGAAACTGAAGTAGTTGCAGATACGGCGTTTGAGGAAAAAATTGCCCTTATTAAAGCATATCCTGGATCGAATCCTGAAATAGTTGATTTTCTAGCAGACAAAGGTTATAGAGGTATCATAATTGAGGGTACTGGGCTCGGACATGCACCTACTTCTCCACCTGCCTCCGCAAAATATCGTTCATGGTTGCCTCAGGTGAAACGTGCCTTAGAAATGGATTTATTTCTTGGTATGACGTCGCAATGTCTTTATGGTCGTGTCAATCCTTATGTTTATCGAAATCTTCGCCTAATGAGCAACGCAGGAGTTGTTTATCTAGAAGACATGCTCCCAGAAACTGCCTATTTAAAATTGGGGTGGGTTTTAGGGCATACACAAGAAAGAGAGGAAGTAAAACGTCTAATGTTGACAAATATTGCAGGGGAAATTACCGAAAGAACGGATGAAAGAGCATTTTTGTATTAGGGGATCAAAATGAAGGATGAAAAAACACTGAATTATGATGAACTGGGGCTTATGGTAGGTCTAGAATTTCATCAACAACTAGATACTACAAAATTATTTTGCAACTGCCCTTCATTGATACGGACTGACGACCCTGATATTCTGGTCAAGAGGCGGTTACGTGCTGTTGCCGGAGAAACTGGAGAAGTTGACATGGCAGCTGCATTTGAAGCAAAAAAGGAAGCAAATGTAATTTATGAAGGCTATTCAGACACAACATGCTTGATTGAACTGGACGAAGAGCCTCCATCTCCTATAAATGAAGAAGCAGTTCGTGTCGCACTTGAAATTGCATTTATTTTTAAAATGAGGCAAATAGACGAAGTTCAAGTGATGAGGAAGACAATAGTTGATGGATCTACGCCTATGGGATTTCAGAGGACTGCAAAAATTGCGGTAGGTACGTCAGATTCCTATCTTATGACCTCACAGGGAAAGGTGTTTATTACACAACTCTACGTGGAGGAAGATGCCGCAAGAATTATAGAACAAACAAAAGACGGCACGACATTCAGAATTGATCGTCTTGGAATTCCTTTGATCGAGATCAGAACTGACCCTGATATCCATAGTCCTGAACAAACAAAAGAGGTTGCTGAACGAATTGGTGCAATTATACGGGCTACTGGCAAGGTAAAAAGGGGTTTAGGTACAATTCGACAAGATATCAATGTATCAATAAGGGATGGAGCCCGTGTAGAAATCAAAGGAGCACAAGAATTGGATCTTATCGGGGAATACGTGAAAAATGAGGTCTTAAGGCAACAGAACATGATACAAATTCGAGAAATACTGGAAAAGCGAGGGGCTCAAGAAGATGACATCGTTATAGAACATGAAGATGTTTCAACCATTTTTGCTGAAACAAAAGCAAAATTCGTTCAGAAAGCCTTGAAAAAAGGAGAGGCTGTCTTAGGTGTAAAACTTTCGAAATTTGGCGATTTATTAGGTAGAGAACTTCAACCTAGTCGTCGATTAGGGACTGAATTTGCGGATGCCGTTAAAATCTATGCCGGACTTGGAGGTATTTTACATTCAGATGAATTACCGAATTATGGAATTTCTGAAAACGAAGTTAGCGAAGTGAACAGAGTTTTAAATTGTGAAAATGAAGACGGATTTGTTCTTGTTGTAGGTCCGAAAGGCAAATGTGAGCAAGCGATTTGGACCATATGTAATTTAGCAAAGATTTACATCACACATGTTCCAAAAGAAGTACGAAGGCCAAATCCCGATGGAACAACCGCCTTCTTAAGACCACTTCCAGGATCGGCGCGGATGTATCCTGAGACAGATGCAGTACCATTACGTATATCTTCTGAAATGGTGGCAGAGATCAAACAAAATCTTCCAGAACTCCCAGAAGAAAAGAAAACGCGTTTTATAGAAGAATATAGACTTTCAGAAGAATTAGCTGACGAGTTAGTCCTTCATCCGAATGTTTTTTGGTTCGATAAAATTGTTAGTAGTGGACTGGAAGTAAAACCTACGTTAGTGGCGAGTACCATAATCAGCACATCTAAATATCTACAAAGAGAAGGTATTCCATTCGAAAATATAACTGAAGCTCAGTTCTATGAGATATTTGAATTTCTCTCAAAAGAAAAATTCGCAAAGGAAGCGCTCCCAGAAGTATTGGAGTCAGTGGCAAAAGATCCAGATAAACCGCTAGTTGAAATTGTGAAAAGTATAGGTCTCACCACTCTATCGAAGGATGAGGTTACAAATATTATTAAAGAAATAATCGCAAAAAATGAAGATTTAGTTAAAGAAAGGAAAATGGACGCACTTAAGCCTCTCATGGGCGAAGTGATGAAAAAGGTACGTGGAAAAATCGATGGAAAAACCGTAAGCTCTTTGCTCAAACAACTTCTACAAGATTATTTGTCATAATTCTTTACTGACATAAACTCCATCACGAGTATAGCCTTGTTTATAAAACCATGGCTTTACACCTAAACCACTAAGGACTGAAATTTTTTTAGCATTATACTCATCTTTGCTAAGAAGTTCAGCTTCGCTTAATAGTAATTCTCCAATTTTTCGATGTTGCACTTGATGAGAGTTTGGTTTCTCTCCAATGGGAACCAGTTCTCCAAAAATACGCAATTCTCTTACGATAGTTGTTCTCTTCTCATTGATTTCTTTTCGATGTGCCTTCTCAGAAGGAACACGCAATCGAATAAATCCGAGCAGAATATTTTGCACAGTGTCCTCGTAAGATATGAAATTTTCGATTCCTTCTGAGGCATTGAAGGTCTCTATAAGAATCTCAAGATTTTCTAGTTTTGGAGTGATTCCAGACTTCCTATGAACGATACCTTGTTCGCGACATCTAATACAAGAGCATGTTATTCCACTCTTTCTTAATTCTTCATGTGCAAGTTCTCTAAGATTGCCTTTCTTAACACCATCTTCAATCATCTTTGCAGAAATATCTCTTTGAATTCGTTGTATTCTAATCCATCTTGGAATGCCCGGTAAAACCTGGGATAATAGATTTGTCATTGTTTCAGAGTTATAGGGTTTGTATCTTCCGCTCTGCCATAATTCATACAGCTCTGTGCCTTTAATAACCAAACAGGGATAAATCTTCAAATTATCCGGTTTATAAAAGGGATTTTCAAAAATCTCTTGAAACATTATTAAATCTCTTTCTTCATTCGATCCTGGAAGACCCGGCATAATATGATAGGCAACTTTCATTCCCGCATCCTTTAAAATGCGGGTAGCGTCAATAACGTCCTGAACTGTGTGACCTCTTTTGCATATCTCATAGACGTCATCAAAAATAGTTTGTACTCCCAATTCAACAGTAGTAACGCCTAGATGAAGCATATCATCTGTATGAGAAATTTTAGAGTAATCAGGGCGGGTTTCGACAATGATACCTACAAGTTTTCGTTTTGCTGATTCTACAACTTTTTTGAGTTCCTCAAAATCGGAATAGCGTTCATCACATAGCGCTTCAAGACATCTGTGAACGAAACTTAATTGATACTCATAGGGTAAGTAAGTAACCGTTCCGCCTTTCAAGGATAGGAGAATTTTGTCAGTAGCATGACCTATTAGTTCCAATTGATTAAGTCTTGTCTTTACTTGCAAATAAGGGTCGTAATCGTTTTGTATACCTCGCATCGTAGAAGGTTCGTGTCCAGTGTAACTCTTTGGAATATCTGAAAAAGTTGGACAATAGATACATGACTGATTAGGGCAGGGGTAAGGCTTTACCATAACTGCAACAACAGCAATACCTGAGATTGTACGCATACTCTTTGTCTTTAATATAGGTAAAAGAAGCATTTTTTCCTCTGGGGTTGTGTGGGAAAGAATAGTTGCGTTCGAGACAATACCTACTGAAGGATATTTCTTTGCATGACATTTTTTGAGTTTCTGAATAAGTTGTGCATCTACCTCAGATAAAGTCGTAAGTAATTCATCAATAATTCCCCTACAAACTCTTTCTTCTAACGTACTGGACACTATAATTGCGCCTCAATTCTCTTTAAAATTTAGATACATTTGTCTTACAGATTTAAGATCTTTAAAAGACTTCTTTTGTGCACAATTTTATTCAGTAATAAAGATAAGTCTACCCGAAGGATCTCGCTTAGAGTGCCCGAACTCATTCATAGTGCGAAGTACTTGAGATTCAAAAATTGGCCCATCTTTACAGACAATTTGCTCATTAATACAGCAACTACCACACAATCCAATTCCACATTTCATATAACGTTCTAGACTTGCTTGGAAAGCGATATTAAATGATTCGGCAATATTAAAAGCAGTTTTAAGCATAGGTTCAGGACCACAAGCATAGATCTGATCAAAGGTTTCCTTTTGAAGAGTGTCATCCATCAACTCCGTCACCAGCCCGTGAAATCCCGTAGACCCGTCATCTGTTGCTGTGGACAAACGAAAGTTTTCATACGTTGTATATTTTTGCAATGATTTTTGAAACAGAAGTTCATCCTGCGTCAATGCCCCAATAAGTACCGTCACATTTTTCTGCTCTTCAATAAGCGGTAAAATGAGTGAAAAGAGGCATGCCATACCGACTCCTCCTCCAACGACCAAAATGCGACTACCTGCAATTTTGAAACCATTCCCATAGGGGCCTCTCACTCCGATAAGTGAACCTTCGCTCATAGAATGCATCATTTCTGTAGAAGATCCCACTTTTTTCACAGTAATTCCAATAAGTTCTTCTTTGGGATCAATATAAGATAGGGACATAGGAATTTCATCATTGAATGTCCATACCATAAGAAATTGACCTGGAATTCCTTGCTGGGCTATTAAAGGAACTTTCATAAAGAAGGTTTTGATAGAAGGAGTGTTTGTTTCGATTTTTTCGATTGGTATCACAATCGGTTTGTTCATACTTTAATCACCTTTCTCGGCTTTACAAGAACAATTCCTTAGCAACTTTCTCAAACATATCCACATCATTACGCGCTATTTTGAGATCTGAGCGCGCTATTTTTTCTAATCTTTTATCAGCACAGTTTTTATCATTTTTTATCGTGTTTGGCATAAGAGAAATCTGTCTTCTTGTCAATGGGACATTTGCAGCGATTTCTAATGCTTTCGGGACGCATTTTTCGCCGTATTTCTCTTCAATTTGTGAGAACAAATTGTATCCTGCAAAGTAAGGGTTGACAACAGGGTTTTCATATTTTAAGGCAAAATATTGATGCTTCACATTGAGTTCTTCGTTTTCAAACACCGTTTTTTTGAAACTTTCTATCTCGTGGTGTATCTGTTGAATGAAAAATGAATCTTTATCAGAAGTTTTTTCAAGCAGTTTTTCAAAGGTTTTTAATTCTAACCATGTTGCGAATCCTTCATCGACGATCAATGTAGAAACTGCAAGCCATTGAATCCCCGTAGCATATCTATTTGATATTTTTTCTAACTCTTTCATAAGTAATTCTATACCTTTTTGGTGGTATTCTAGTTCTAGTAATTTTTTCCCTAATGTCGTATACTGTTGGAAGTATCCATGACCAAATTTTTCATGTATAATAATGCTCAGAAGATTTGCAATAGATTTCGGATAGAGATATGTCTCCAGATCATAAAGAATATTTACTTCTCCAAGAGGGTCTACGAAAGCCATTTGTTGTATAGGGATTTTGGAAATGTCTGTTTTTTTTGGGCGATGCGTCTTATCACCATCTTTGGTTTCATACCGAAAATAATACTCGGCTAGAGCTTCACGATATGAATTGATATTATGGAATATGATGGGAAATTCTCCTAATGTAATTCCTTGTTCTTCTATGATATTTGCTAGCAGACTGACTTTTTCATTGATTTCACTTACCACGCCAGTTTTCAATGTATTTTTAGGGTACACTTGTAACCTAAGAGGTGATGTAAAAGCGAGACATTTCTCGTTTTTTGTGTTGAGATATGCCAGTCGTGGATGAGTCCTGTTATAAAATGGTGTGGAAACCTGAACTGTGAATTCGATATTTATTGATTGCCCAGGAGATAAAAAGCGATTTATTTCTATCGTGCTATCCTTTACCAATTGCTTTTCTGAAACTACTTTTACACCCTTTTTAGGGAAAACGCCGTCAATTTGCTTTATATAGACATCAATATCAGAAGTGATTCGTATTGTGTATATTATTTCTTCGTTTATTTCAACTTGATCTTTATCAAGGGAAATAACAGAGTTTACACCGCTGGGTTCAAGTTTGGTCGTCGTATCGAATACTGGAGTATAAGGAGTAAATGGTATTTCGATGGGCTTGAAGAATTTTTCGCGTACATCTTCTAGATGAGGTATTGTAGTAAGCAAATCTCTTGTAAATCTGTATCTTTCTATATCTTCTGCTTCTTTAAAATGCTGAAGAGCATCATCTAATACTTCGGTCATTTTATCTTGAAGTTGACTTTTCTCTGTAGGGTCATCAGTTTTTTGGAATAATAATGAATAATAGATATAATTCAATAATTTCTCGAATCCAGAAACTCCATTGGACGTCTTCCTGAACATTTTCAAGGATCTAGTCGCGTTTGTAAAGGCTTGCTGTGCAAGAGTAAAATTGGTATGCAATTCAGTGCGGTTAAGATCTAAATCACGGCGCATAATTTCTAACGCATACATCCACCCCTGACAAAAGAACTGTAGGCCTTCACAGAGAGGTCTTAATCGCTTGTCCGCTATTAAAACCTGTGATGCACTTTCAAATTGATCTATAGAACTGGCAAGATATGATGCTGCACTCTTGTACTCACTTTTCCTTAATACACGTTCGGATTGTTCAAGTCCGAATAATCCATTCGCAAATAGATAATAGCCGGCTATGTGAATATTTCGATCAGTAAAGGGTGCTAATAGAGCATTTGCCTCTTTCAGCAGTTTTATTGATTTCTCACACTCTCCAGTATTTCGATGAATTAATGCCTGTAAAATATTCGATTGAGCAATACAAAAAGTCTTTGAGGATTTAAAAAAGAATTGTTGAAGGTCATAGGCTCTTCTATCGATAAAATATTGAAATTCTGGCTTATGAACTTCAGCGTAGTACATTTCAGTCTCTTCAAATAAATGAGCGATATTGGATAGTATTTTGAGGGTTTCCTTGTAGTTTTCCTCTATAAAACGAAGAGCTGCCTCTTCAAACAATGCGTAGACATTATATAACAATGCTTCATACGAGTAAAGGTCATATGGTTGCAATAATGAACTTACTTTACTGTAGAGTTTCATCGCGAGTCTATAGTTCCCTATGTGATGTGCTTGCTGAGCTTTTACACCCTGCAACCGCGCGTGGAGGTACGTTTTCAAATCATGATAATAGGGATAATCTTTTCCAGCTAGGATTATCCTATCAATAAGTTGAAGTGCTAACTCATAATGCTCGATAGACAAGGAATAATCTTGGTAATCTTCTGCAATTAGCGCAATTTTATATGTCTCAAAAAAGGCATCCTTGAACTCATTAGTCTCTAATGCAGAATTATAAGCCTTTTTTGCAAAAGAAACACATTTTTTATAATAGGTCTGATCACGTTCGATTTTTGATAGATCTAAGTATATTGAAGAAAGATCACGCCAAGTAGAATACACTTGAGGCGAGTAAGTTGCGGAAATCTTTTCTCCTTCTAAAAGTAGTGCTTCGCTTTTCTTCAAATATTCAAGTTTCTCCCGATGTGAAGTAGCAAATGACGCTTTCATCGAATAAACTTCATTGAGGGTGTAGTACATCTCGACTTTATCGCGAGCGCTTTTCATATTTGTGGATATGTAGATTTCTTTTAACTTTTCTGCAGATTTTATGGCCTCATCGATATAATAATTAAATTTTTCCTGTTGCACTGCTTCAAAATAGACGATGGATGTATAGGTACGTGCTTGGATTGCGTATCGATAGAAATGTAGGTGTGGCTGGTGGATTAAATTCTCAAACTCTTCAAATTTCTTGCAATTGATCAAAATCTCCTTGAATAGTTCCTTCTTTCTCTCACTTATTCCTGCTGCATAGTTTACTTGTAGCATTCTTAATCGGAGGAGGTGTAATAACGCAATATATTCAAACTCGATTGAACCATATGCTCGAGCTGCTTCTAATAGGGTATCGTAATGGTGCATAAAATCGATAAAACATGCTTCGGTAGTAGCTTTATCTCCTTGTAACATTGTCGTATGAATTTCTTCGACAAAGGCAGAAATATATGCAGATAAAATGTTTGCATCTCTGTTTTCCGTGTTAGTACTAAATTTGACCGTTTTATATGCCAAACTTTTTGCTTTTTCTAACATATCGTGTTTTTGTTTAAGGCTCAATTCCTTAACTTTATTAATAAGTTGTGAAACTAGTCCGTAGGCGCGCCAAACACACCCAATGGAATAATAATCATTATAGTCTACACTTGGATATTTTTTTCTTGCATGAGTCACTAATTTTATTATTTTTCCACCTAAATCAAAAATAGCTTGAATATCTGCGTCTTCATCTGCGTATTTCATTGTATGGTATTTAATGAAGCACTCAAGATGGTATGCTCTTAGAAGTTCTCTAATTTTGTTCTTTTCTTTTAAAATACGAGTTGCATCATGCACTAGTTCCAGTGCACGATCGTATTGTAATATACGTTCTTCAGTATCATCGATCAATAAGGCAAATTCTAAAATACTTTCTGCTAGGTTTAAACTATTGACAGGGTCGCTCTTTTTTAGTTTTACTTCTATATGGTGGATGATTTCATATATTTTTTCTTCTCGTTCCTTCAAAGTTCGAAGATCAAAATAACTTTGTAGTTCTTCATTGAAGTTCATTAACTCTCGCCCAAGTAGATCGATCAATAAGTCCCGTTGGAAGAGTTATTTCCATTACACAATTCAGTAATAGAATAGATCACAATTGAATTAGAACTGCCTAACAATATAAATGTATAGTTGAAAATGATGAATTTAGTCGAATATTTGGCTGAAATTTTCCTAAACTTACTTTTCTAATGAAAATTAAATCTGAATAGATGTTTTACATGATTCTTATTTTTTATATTTTTTAAAAATAAAACTAATTTCAATGTTTTCTGGTTTTCGAACGCAAGCACCACGAACTATTTTTCGTCACATTTTTGCTATTCGATAAATTTTTACAAGTTAATAGTTTCGCTGATCTCTAAAAGTGGTCCTTAAATATACAGTTGTAAGAAATTTGCGATAAGCTACTTAGGAGGGATATCCAATGGATCCTGGCGGAATGTGGCCATTTTAATACCTTCTGACATTTTATATTCTTATATGGAACGATGATTGCTTTTCTGGAACACCATAAAATATGAAAACCGCTTATACATTCTATAAGTTTCCTTTTTTTAAAAAAAGGTCTATTAAATTTGCATAATAGCCTTTTAAAGTCTTTTATTAAGCAACAAGATTCTAAATCTAAATCATGTTTTTAGAAAAACATAAATATAACACATGGCGTTATAATATATAATTCGACACAACTTAATAATAATATCAAAAGACAAACGGAACATGGCGTTATAATATATAATTCGACAAAAGTTGATAATAATGCCAAAAGAAAAGAAATACCAAGAATTGAACCAAAAAAAAGGAAAAGAAGGCAGGACCCCCTTATTTGCTGGGTTAAATATGAACCCCTTCACTGAGGATGACCTAAATGCTTTAAGTAATCTATTTGGTGTACTTGCTAGCGATAAAAGACTTGCTATATTAAAAACAACAGTCTTTAATAGCGCCACCCGATTAAAGGATTTAGCAAATGAATTAGGGAGGAGAAATAGCGCACAAATTGCAATACACACTAAAAAACTGCATGACTCTGGTTTCTTAAGAAAAGAGGGGGCATCTCTTAGGGATTCTCGTGAATACATCCCATCAATTCCCGAAGTGACATATGTTTTTCTTCGATTAGCGTTATTATACACAAAGATTTTACAATCAAGAAGGACAGAACTTAAACTTGAAAAACTGAAAGAAGTTGCAGAAACTGCAAAAGAAACATTTGAAACCAGCCCTATTCAAGCGACTGCCGCAAAGTTGTCTAGAATTCCCGCTCAATATGAAGAATCGATAAAACTTGCTCATACGGTCTTCCAAAAATTGGTGAAGCAGTTTACAAAGATAGTCGATATAGATGAACTTTAATTTTTTTTAGAACGCGTTATAAGATTTAAAGGGGACTCTTATAGAATTTCACATCATTTAATTATCCCCTTAGCAAAGATTAAAGTCTATGTGTAAGTCCAATGATTTCTTCCAAACGAGTATAGCCTTTTCTTTTGAGATAACTTAGAATTCCTTCGATTATTTTATTAAACATATCTAGGAATGATGTCCACAAAAGCCCAGTCCCTAATTGAATTGCAGTAGCTCCAGCAAGAAAGAATTCTATTGCATCTTCCCAAGAAACAATACCGCCAACGCCGATAAGAGGTATCTCTACTTCGTTATAGAGATCATAAACATGTTTGATTGCGATGGGTTTTATTGCAGGCCCAGAAAGCCCTCCAAACTTGTTTGATAATAAGGGATTTCCGGTTTCAATATCTATGCACATAGCGCGTACTGTGTTGATTGCAGTAATAGCATCGGCACCATTATTTTCAGCACTTTTTGCAATAGGAATCAGATCAGTTACGTTTGGTGTGAGTTTTACAAATACAGGAATCTGCACGGAGTTTTTTACTGCACCTACGATTTCCCCTGTTAATTGGGAATCCTGTCCGATAGATGCACCATATTTTCCTCCATGAGGGCATGAAAGATTAAGTTCAAGTGCGTCAGCACCACTCTTTTCCATTTTCTTCGCAATTGTACAGAATTCTTCAACGTTTGCGCCAAATATACTAACAACTACTGGAACGTCTCCTTGTTTTGCTAGAATTATTTCTTTTGAAAACTCCAAATACCCAGGGTTTGAAAGACCAACAGCATTCAAACAACTAAATTCATTTAAAGGAACGACTGTTGGATTATTGTAACCTTCTCTGGGCTCAGGCCCGATCGATTTTGTGACAACCGCACCCGCACCTGCATTCGCTACTCGTTTAAGTACTGGTCCCGAAATACCGAGAATTCCAGCAGCTAACATAACAGGATTCTTAAGTTGTAATGTTGCAAGGTTAGTCGATAAAGTTAGTAAACTCATAAACCACAAACACCTTATCATTCAATTAGAGATACCAATAAATGAAAGATTTCAATATTAATTTAATATATTCTCTAATTTTGATTAATGAGATGCATTAAAAGGATGAACGCATAATGAAACGTGCATATATTGTGGAGAATGTTGCAGGAATCTATGGGATCAATGAGAATAGCGAAATCATTTATCGCGCACTTTTTCCAAGTACACCAGAGAAAATTGTAGAAAAAATTGAACTTCTTCAATCAGGACAACTTATTGACGAATTAAAAGATGTTCTAGGTGTACTAAAGCAAAAAGAAATTCAAGAAATCGTGCTTGAAGACGAAAAATTAGCAAGGAACATTCAAGAACAATTTGATATTCAAACCTTAATTGAAAAAGGAAATTCAATATTCAAAGATTTTCGTGAACAGTCCTTCAATATAGCAAAAGAAGAAGGGATCAATAACTTCCAGTTTATATTACAATCAGTAGGTTTGCTGCAATCACAAAAGAAGATAAAGCGTGCTTCTGAAAGAAGAGATAAAATGGTTGCACAGGCGATTAAAGCGATAGATGATATTGATCAAACGTTAAATTTGTTCTCAACTCGAATCAGAGAATGGTATGGACTTCATTTTCCAGAATTGGATAAGATCGAAAATCACGAAACATATGTAGGATTAGTAGGGGCATTGGGTCCACGCGATCGCTTTATATTTTCGGAAATTCAAAGAATAACAGGCGTACCTTTAGACAAGGCAAAAGAGATAGAGGGCTATGTTAAAAACTCGATTGGAGCAGAAATGGACGAAGCAGATCTAGAATCGCTTGTTAAGTTTGCACGAATTACAAATGACTTATACAAAGTCAGGAAAGAAAGTGAGCACTATATTGAAACTACAATGCGTGAAGTTGCGCCAAATGTGACTGCAATAGTTGGCTCATTACTCGGAGCTCGAATTATTAGCATTGCAGGAGGTCTTCTTGAACTAGCACGTCTTCCCGCTAGCACAGTTCAAGTCCTAGGTGCGGAGAAAGCACTATTTAGAGCCATAAAAACTGGGAGTAAACCTCCAAAACATGGTGTATTATTTCAGAAACCTGAAATTCACAATGCTAAGTGGTGGTTGCGAGGTAAAATAGCAAGAGCAATAGCCGGAAAGCTAACGATAGCAGCAAGAGTAGATGCTTACGCAGGCGAGTTTATTGGAGACGAATTAGCTATCGAAATTATGAAGCGTATTGAAGAGATAGAGAAAAAATATCCCTCTCCACCTATAAGAAAAGAGGTAAAAGCAAAAAAGAAAAAGAAAAAGAAGAAGAAAAAGAAAGACAAGGGAAAGAGAATGCACGAGAAGAAAAAACCGCCTGAGGGATAGATATGAACGAAAATATTTATTTTATAGAAAAAAGGGTTGCAACAAAGAATCTAGCAATTGGGAAAACCGTCTATGGGGAGCGTTTACTTCAATTCGAAGGGGACGAATATCGAGAATGGGATCCTTATCGTAGTAAATTTGCTGCAGCCATTCGAAAAGGGTTAAAACAAATTCCTATCAAACAAAAAATGCATGTACTTTACCTGGGGGCTGCATCAGGCACAACAGCTAGTCATGTTTCGGATCTTGTAGGACCTGAGGGTATTGTGTACTGTGTAGAATTTAGCCCTCGCGCAATGAGGGATTTATTACGAGTATGTGAAAATAGATCCAATATGATACCAATTTTGGCAGACGCGAGGTTTCCAGAAACTTACAGGATGTTTATTGGACCTGTAGATGTGATTTATCAAGATGTTGCCCAACCTGCTCAGGCGATCATTTTAGTTGATAATGCTAAGTTATTTCTTAAAAATAGAGGTTTTACTATGCTCGCTATTAAGGCAAGAAGCATAGATTCCTCCAAAGAGATATCTAAGATATTCTCAGAAGAGATCGATATTCTAAAAGAAAACGGTTTCATAGTGGAAGAGAACATTGAAAGTTTGAAACCTTTTGATAAAGATCACTGTATGGTGATCGGTCAACTTATTTCCTAAAACAAGTTTTACCGCAACAAGAACAGATTATTTGAGATAAGACAAAAGGAGGGAAGTTTATGAAGATAGCGATTATTGGTATAGGCGGAGTAGGAGGATATTATGGAGGGAAGCTGGCACAGAAATATGGCAGCACAGGTGAACATGATATTTTTTTCGTAGCTCGTGGCGAACATTCAGCCGAAATCAGGAAAAATGGACTCAAAGTGATAACTCAGGAGGAGGGGGAATTCACAGCGATACCTACTACTGCAACAGATGATCCAAAAGATCTAGGATTAATAGATCTTGTGTTCTTCTGTGTAAAGACTTATGATCTTGAAACTGCAGCACAACAACTGATAGACAATATCAACGAAAAAACCGTAGCTATTACCGTCCTCAATGGAGTCGATAACACGGATAGATTAAGAAATATAATGACAAGGAGCACGGTGCTGAATGGATGCGTATACATTAGTTCTGCCATTCAAACGCCTGGTGTCATAAGACAAGTTGGCGGCCCCCGAAAATTGATATTTGGGCCTGAAAACTATGATCCGGAAAAATATCGGTATATTGAGGAAATATTGAGGAATGCAGACATAAGGGCAGAGTTAACTACCGACATCTCCGTTCAGGTTTGGACTAAGTACATTTTTATTGGTCCGCTGGCAACAATCGACTCATTGTTACGAAAACCTCTTGGTGCAATTATTGAAGATGAAAAAAACAAGCAAATGTTGACAGGGCTTATGGAAGAAGTTAATTTAATTGCCAAAAAGAGAGGAATATTTTTACCGGATGATATCATTCCATTGTCCTTGGAGAAGGTGTCCGGCTTTCCATATGAGACAAAAACTTCGATGCAAAGAGATTTCGAAAGTGGAAGAAAAACAGAAATTGAGACTTTTACTGGCTACATCGTAAAAAGTGGTAAAGAACTAGGAGTCGCAACTCCATTACACCAAGAAGCATACATCGAACTCCTCAAGAGATTTACTTAATGCATGGACAAGAATGCATAATATAAAATACAAGTGTAAATATAGTGAACTTCATCTAATCTGCTTTTATAGATAGTTGCACTTCTTGTATGTTTTTAGGTATATCCCTTAACTCTTTAATAAGACCAAATACGACACTACGAAAGACTGCTTTAACAAATGGATGAAGTTCTATTACGTCATCGTTTACTTGTAATTTAACTTCCATAAGACAACCTCCTTTCTTAGAACGCAAGAAAATGGGAACTTGTGGAGTATTTCCTACACAACTTTGGAAAGCAGTAAGCATAAATTTATAAATCTCATGTACAGATTGAGTAGTGAGGTGAATAAGAAATGCCAGGTTCGCATGGTTCATTGACCAAAGCAGGTAAGGTTCGCTCCCAGACACCAAAGGTTACGGGTAAAGAGAGACATTCACCAATACCGAGAATGCGAAATAAGAAAAATTATCTTAAACGTTATGTAAAAGGGCGCCAAGTTGGTCAGGCACGTTAATTTTCAATAAAAACAACTATTCTTTCCTTAAATTTGTTTAATTAACATCTTGTTTATTTTAAGACGAGTCTTAATTTTGTATGTCAAGGTAGTGACAAAAGGTGAAATCAACTCCCAGGAAGTCCATAGATATTTTATTCAAATTAGACATCGCTAGAATAAACAACCATCTTCCGAGACAGTTTAAGACACTTAATACACTTTTAAAAGAAGACAGACCCTCTGTTTTGACAAAAGATGGGGCAAAATTTATCTTTAATAAAAATGAGTTAGAAGAATTAGAATCACAATTACCAGAAGAGTTTCATTCTCAACTGAAGTTGCCATTTCTTTTTATTCGTCGTACTGATCTCGGGAAATCTATTTTTGTTCTACGCGGTGGACAACTCGAAAATTTAATAGTTCGAAAACTCATTGACTTAATTGACGGTCCCATCAATCAGTATAAAATATTTAATCTTGATCTTCCAAAATATTTCTATTGGGCGGATTTGCGTGCGTTTAGGAAAAAATTTAAAACACTTTTTACGATCGGATTTAGCGCCAGCGCTAGCACCATCTAACTCAAAGTGTATTACAGGTAAAAGTTCTCACTTTCACCTCAATACGCCTCTTAGTACTCTTCCTCAAGATGGTCCAGTGAAAATCCTTGGAATTGATGAGGCTGGTAGAGGGGCGGTTCTAGGGAATTTAGTTATTGCTGGATTATCTTTTAAAAAAACTGACATAAATAAACTTATCACGATAGGTGTAAAAGACTCAAAAAAACTGACGCCTAAGAAAAGAGAAGCATTGTTTCCTGAAATCATGAATTTATGTAAAGAGTGCAAGATTATAGAGGTCGAACCTCAAGAGATTGATGATTCAGTTTTCGATATTAATTCGAACTTAAATCTCCTTGAAATAAATAAAATATGCGAAATAATCAATGCAATTCAACCGTCTATTGTGTATATTGACGCATTAACTTCAGATTCAAGAAAATTTACAGACACACTGAAACAATACTTAGTTCAAAGGCATATTACACTAATTGCAGAAAATAATGCAGATGAAATATATCCAATAGTTTCGGCAGCATCAATTGTTGCTAAGGTCACACGAGATAATTCACTTAATACTCTAAAAGAAGAGTTTAATTTGCCGCATATAGGAAGTGGTTATCCTTCTGATCCTAAAACAATAGACGCCCTGAAACAGTGGATAAAAAATAGAAATATTCCTTTTTTTGTACGAAAAAGCTGGCATACATTTGTTAAGATGAAAGATTTGCAAAAAAATGCAAAAATTACACAATTTTTTGATGTTCGAGGAGAACGCTAACTGGAACAACCCTTACGCTTCTTAATCGTTCTTTTTAATTCATTTGGAGTTTCAAATTTTGATAATTCTTTGAGTCTCATAATTGGTACGCCTTCGATATTTTTGGTTGATGATCCCTCCAACACAAACATTGCAATTTTTCTCGTGATATCAGAAATGCTTCCTGTTATTTGAACTCTCTTTTTGATGTTTTTTTCGGATTTATGTCCTACACCAGCAATAATTAACTTTTGAGTCTCATTTTCTGTTTCTTTTTCTTTTGTGATAGCGTTAAATGGCGTACATTCCGTCCAGAAAACATCAAAACCTATTTCTAGTAATTTTTCTTGGATATTTTGTTCAAAATCATCAATCTTTGCTGGGGTATGTCGTTTTATATTGCCGAAATCATACTCTAAAAGATCAATTGGTAAACTTAAGTCGGTATCAAGAATTTTTTCTAGTCGCAGAAGGTTTTCTTTACTAGCATCCATTGTTCCACGTTCATACTCGTAAATGCAGCGTTCTGAAACACCAACTTTTTCTGCAAGTTGAGCCCGTGATAAATTCTCTTCTTCTCTTCTTTCTCTTAAGGATTCTCCAAGAATTCTAGCATAAAGGCCGCCACGTTTTGCAAATACATTTGGAAAGAATTCATGAAATAGAATAGACGCTAAGGTAGGTGGATTCACTGCAGGAACTGAATATCTATTGTAAACCACACCATCTTCTAATAGTTCTCTGTGCGTTTTTTCTCCAACAAGTAAAGGTGTTCCTGAAAATAAGTTACCCAGAAGTTTCAATTCATCTGCATGATACTGTTGTAGACTGTCGATATTGATTAAAACTTTAATAAGCCATAATATTACATCCTTTCGGGCAAAAAAATCAAAACAAGCAGATTTAAGATTACATTGTCCACTGATAGCAAACTCTTTTTGAACAAACAGTTTTTGCACGTATTGAGCGAGCTCAGAGCGATTGTCGAACATTAAGTTCACCTTCTGGGCAAACCATTGAGTTTTGTATAAACTGATTGAAATCTTTTATAAATTTCTATCTAGCGCAAACTGATTAAATAGTTCTTAGACCAAGAAGTCTACATATTTCCTGATAAATATCTTCCATGTTCCCTCTATCAATTGTCAGTACTTGTACATCAGATCTAGACTTCAATAATTGCACAAATGGATGACTTATCATGCCCATCGTGCCGATGACTGGTATACTCGAATTCAATCCTCTTATCACGGCATCTTGAAATTTTTCAGAGAACAGTTCCATTTTGCCAATCTCATCAATTACAACTAATTGACAATTTTCAATAGCATAGTTAATTGCCGTGATAGCGAGTTCATCAAATGAATTAAGATCTACACCATATTTACTTACGTTAAATTTGCTTTTAATATTGATGTGGGCTAAAAGCTCTTTTTTTCCCTTGTTGATATCGAGAACCCAGAAGCCGACTCGTTTCTTTTTCTCTCTTATCTCTGGTGTTTGAATGCCCCCTATTTTATAGCCCTTTGTTTCTAACATAGAACAAAGTTTATCGACTAACGTACTCTTTCCTGTCCTGGGAGGCGCTTGTAAGAGGGCATTTATCTTTTTGAGTTGGCCGTAATCAGACATGTAACTCACGATTTGCTTTTCGGTTTCAACTAATATTGATTTTTAAAAACTTGGAGCAGATCAAAATCCAGTTGAGAATGTACATAGAATTGTAATTAAACTCTTAATTGAAACTTAAAATGGATAAATCAAATTTCTTATATTCAATCATATTGATTATGTAAGTGATGCTAACATGAGTGAACCATATTCGGTTACAGCGATTTTAGTCGAGCGAAGACATAGAGGAGAAGGATCGAGAATTGCAGAACTCAATAGACTTGCTTTAGACGCAGGATACACTGTTATAGATGTATTAGAGCAAATTGGAGAACCAAATTCTGCATTTCAAATCGGAAAAGGAAAGGTTAAGGAATTAGAGGAACTTGTAAATCAAATCTCTCCCACTAAAGTTATTTTTGAGAACGAATTGAAGCCAACTCAGGTCTATAATCTTCAAAAACAACTTAATTGTGAAGTTATTAGTAAAACAGAACTGATACTCGAAATATTCGCCTTAAGAGCAGGTTCTAAAGAAGCAAAACTTCAAATTGAACTTGCTAGTCTTAAGTATGCTCTTCCACGTTTAAAGGAATATGTTAGTCTTTCTAAGAAGACTGAACTTCCAGGCTTTCATGGACCTGGTCAATATGCTGTTGAAAAACATTTTGAAAGCACTAAAAGAAAGATCAAGAGAATAGAAAATGAATTAGAGCAATATAGGAAAAGAAGAACAATTAGTAGAAAAAGAAGAAAAAGACAAGATTTTTCACTTGTTGCATTGATGGGTTATACAAATAGCGGTAAAAGCTCATTACTTAATGCGCTAACGGAGAGTTCCGTTCCTGTAGCGAATAAACTGTTCACAACACTGAATACGTTTACCAGACTTCTAAATATTCGAGGTCGTAAGATTCTAATAACAGATACTGTAGGACTTGTGGACGGTCTTTCTCACGAAATGATCCGTGCCTTCCATAGTACACTAGAGGAGATAAACTTAGCAGACGTAATTGCGATTCTAGTTGACCTTAGTGATACAATAGATGAGATCATACGGAAGTACACAGTTTGTCTGCAAACATTAAAAGAAATAACTGTTAACATGAATTCCTATTTTGTTGTTGCAAATAAAATAGATTGTTGTGATGAATTCGAAATCGAAGAAAAAATGCAACTCTTCAGAGATAAAATTTGTATACCTATTTCTGCACTTCAGAAAATCAATCTGAATAGAATAAGAGAAACTATTATGGATTTTATTCCTACTAAACGTGCATATATTACCGTACCTGTACCTTCAAACAGTGAAGTCATGAGTTTTATTTCATGGCTCTATGATCAAACATACGTCCTTGATCAACAGAATTTGAACTCAGAGATTTCATTTGAAATTGAAGCGTCATCTCAGGTGATAGCTAGAGCGAAAAAGTATGTCAACAATCTGAACGGATCTTTTATTATCCAAAATGGACTTTAAATTGATTTTTTATTTGACAATAAGTTTGTTATAACTGAAAACAAAGAGATCTCCCATATTTTTGAGAAAATCTAATTGCATTAAACTTACCTTTCACGCAACTAGTATCTTCAGTAGTTTCTTACTGCCGTAAAAAGGCCAGTAATAGCGGTTTTACCTCATTGGGGCGAGTGTAGTGAGGCATATGCCCGCATTCTTTGATTAAGTGAAATCTAATATCGGGTACTGCATCGCGAATCTTTAGACTATTGGAAAGTGGTATAGTTTGGTCATTCTCTCCCCAAAAAAGTTGCATTGGTAATCTCTTGCTTCCAAGTCTTTCATATGTCTTTCTTAAATTTGTAAATGGTAGATTTAGAAGTGTAGATCGAATAGCTCTTAGCCAGCCAGAGTATCTCATTTGTTCAGCATATTTTTCTAGATACTCATTAATCCTGTCGTAACGATAGAAGTCCCCTTTTTGGTTTTCAATCATTGTTTCATGGTTAAGACGCCTTAATATCAATTTGTTCAATCCTGGTATCTTTAAAAGCGATGAAAAGACACTTCTTCCCATAGGGAAACCGATTGGGTCTATTAATGATATTTTTTGTACTAATTCGGGATATTGATCCGCGAATACAACGCAAATTCCACCGCCCATTGAAAGTCCAACAAGGCTGAATTTTTGTTGTGTTAAGCCAAGCTGATTAACTAATTCAAAGAGTTGTCGGATGAAAAGATCCATGTTATATTTCACTTTAGGCCTATCGGAATAGCCTCTACCGAATAGATCATATCTCAAAACCTTGAATCCTTCATTTACTAAAAACTTGAAATTTTCATCCCACACAAAAAACGGTGATGAGAATCCATGCACCAGGACAACAACGTTTCTACTTGATCCTTCTAATTCATAGTGGACAATTCCATCCGAAAGTTCAATGAATTTTCCTGGCAGGGATTCTCTAAGGTCATCCGTCAATTCGAATGACTCGTGTACCATACTTTCCTAATTCTCCTAGTTAATCTTCGTCCTTCTTCTTTTTACGAAATTTCACAACTTCCCCAAGTGTAGTAAAATCTGTCTCTTTCGTTTTAGGGGGAGCATATTCTTCTTGCTCAATAGGTTTGTGGATTTTGATGTTCAGAATTGACTCCAATTTTATAATGGATTTTGGATCTGTGGGTTTCGTTTTGCCAGTCTCAAGTTTTTGAATCACAGATCCCTTTACGTTTAATTCTTGTCCAAGTTCTTCTTGTGTCAATTCCATTTTTTCACGTGCTTTTCGAATAATCGCTGAGTAATCCTCTACGATTTCATAACGACTGAAGAACTTTTCTGGAGAAGGAATAGAAACTTTCTTTCTCTTGCTTTTAGGAGTGTGTGTGCGAGTAGTAGTTCTTCTTTTTCTTCGTACAGGGATTACAGAAGTTTCTGAAGTGACTGGAGGAGATCTTTTGGTTGCCTCGCCAAAACGCGCGCAACTAATACAGACTATCATTTTCGTACCTTCAATCAATCTTTCAATCCCCCTACCTTCAATTACACTTCCACATATCTCGCAATATCTTACCACATTTTTTTTTGGCAAATTTATCTCCTCAAGTTTGTACAGTAGACATTCCAAGAATTAGAGCACAGTGAGAATTTTGTGAAATATAATCTTTCTTATAAAAATAAACCTTTGTCTTTGAGAAAAGTGCTTTAGTTTTCCTTTATGCATAGAAATATAAAAACACATTTATTCGTTACTACGTTCAATAAGACTAATGAGTGAACTGAGGGAACTTAATGAACGAAGGTACAGAATCACCAAAGGACAGAGAAGAATTTGCAAGTGATGTGATAAGAACACTTGAAAATAGGATTCGTATGATAGAGACAGAAAGAGAGATACTTAAGGCTGATAAAATCAAACTAGAGCGCGAACTTGAGGAACTAGTCTCGAAACTGGAAAGAAAGACGGGAATGATGAAGCACTTTGAGCAAAGGATACGTACGCTAGAGACCGAAAAGCAAATACTCAAAACTGATAAGACAAAACTGGAACGCGAACTTCAAACATTACATACTGAACTTGAGCAATTACGTGCACCACCATTGCTTGCAGGCAGTATAATAGACATCTTACAAGACAATCGTGTCATTGTGAAAAGTACTACAGGTCCTCACTTTGTGGTTCAAGTATCGCCTTCTCTTCCAAAAGAAACAGTTGTTACAGGAGCACGGGTTGCTCTTAACCAGCGTTCAATGTCAATTGTTGAAATCTTACCTCCTGTCATGGATCCAATGGTTCGTGGAATGGAAGTAGAAGAATCACCAGAAGTGACATATCAAGAGATAGGGGGACTTTCTGATCAAATTAAAGAAATACGTGAAATTGTTGAGTTACCTTTATTAAGACCTGAGCTTTTTGAACAAGTGGGCATTGAACCACCGAAAGGTCTTCTCTTATATGGACCACCAGGGACTGGTAAGACATTACTCGCGCGTGCTGTTGCCCACGAGACTTCAGCAAGATTTATCCGTGTTATTGGCTCTGAATTAGTCCAAAAGTATATTGGAGAAGGTGCGCGTTTAGTTCGTGAGATTTTCACTTTTGCGAGAGAAAAATCACCAAGTATAGTTTTTATTGACGAATTAGATGCCATTGGCGGAAAAAGACTAGAAATTGCTACAAGTGGTGACAGAGAGGTACAAAGAACACTTATGCAATTATTAAGTGCTATGGATGGATTTGATCCCCGTGGCGATGTCAAACTCGTTGCTGCAACAAATCGCCCAGATATACTGGATCCGGCACTTCTTCGACCTGGTCGCTTTGATCGGATTATTGAAGTTCCTTTGCCGGATAAGGAAGCAGGGCGGATGATTTATAAGATCCACGCCAGCAAAATGAAATTAAGTCCTGACATTGATTTTGATCGGTTGATGAATTCAAGTGAAGGCGCAAGCGGCGCAGACATCAAGAATATTTGCACAGAAGCAGGAATGTTTGCAATTCGTCGAATATATGAGAGCCCTAAAGACACAGCTGCAGCAATTCTTGTTACAGTACAAGATTTCGAAAAAGCTATCGACAAAGTATTAGGAAAAAGCAGAGCGAATGAGAGAAAAGCACAGTTCTACGCCTAGTTAGTGAAATTATACTATAACATTTTTTAACGCATTTTTTTTATTGCATTAGCAATTTCTAAGTGGAAATTTTCTGTCACTTATTTTTAGAGCCTATCACTGCTTTTTTGCGAAGTGTTTCAATTTCCTGCTTAGAATAATTAAGAGATCTTAAGATCTCGTCAGTGTGCTCTCCATAGCCTGGTGCTCTAGTTCTTATACTACCAGGAGTTTCTGAAAGTTTAAAAGGCATACCAATGTATTTAATGTTGCCAAAGCGCTCATCTTTGAAATCTACAATCATCTCACGTGCCTGAACTTGTGGATCATCTATTATTTCGTTTAATTCATAAACTGGTGAAATACAAATATCGGTTTGTTTTGAAATTTCAAACCATTCTTCCCTTGTCTTGGTCAACATAACAGTCTTCAGACATTCAATAATTTCTTTTTTCTCCTTACCAGTTGTTGGTTGTAGGATGTCAACTAAATCTTCTCGTTTGATTGAGGTACAAAGGTTGTTCCAGAATTTTTTCTCTAATGCTCCAACAGCAACGAATTTATTATCCTTGGTCTTATAGATTCCGTAGCCAGGACGCCCACCCGTAAGCAAGTCATCTCCTCTTATGGGAATTTCTTTTGTCGCCCAGTAACGCGGGAACGCAAACGCTAGCCAGGTCATCGCTCCATCAAGCATTGAAACGTCAATATACTGCCCTCGTCCTGTTTTGCTACGTGCAATTATACTCATTAAAATGGCTAAAACTGCATTTAAGCCTCCAGCACCAATATCTGCCACTTGCACACCCATTAATTTTGGATGATCCGGCTCTCCTGTTAAACTTGCGACTCCTGATACCCCTAGATAATTCACATCGTGGCCTGGTAGATCTTTGTATGGTCCGTTTTGACCATATCCTGATAATGAGCAGCAAATAATCTGGGGATTAATTTTACTGATTGTATCATAATCTATCTGAAGTTTTTTCACAACTCCTGGTCTAAAACTCTCAAAAACTACGTCAGATTTCTCGGCTAATCTGTAGAAAATCTTCTGTCCTTCAGGATCTTTTAAATTTAGCACAATTGATTTCTTATTTCGGTTTAATTGGAGAAAGACTGCATTCTCTTTGTTTGTATCTTTCGTGTAAAAAGGTGGCCACCAACGGAGATAGTCTCCCTGAATCGGATCCTCAATCTTTATCACTTCCGCTCCAAAATCTGCCAGTAACATAGTGGCAAAAGGTCCTGGTAGAAGTCGGGATAAATCAAGGACTCGAATTCCTTCTAAAGGTAGTGTCATAAAAAATACATTAGATGCAGTTTGTTCTATTAAGCCTTCAGATAAGCTGAAATCCTTCCGTGAACGATGTTCGGGGCATAATTCTTTACAATCCTTATTCTTTGGTCCTTTATTTCGAACCCAAACATCTTGCTTGCCACTTTTATCTTTTTCTGAGGCAAATGGGGGAAATCAAGGCGAGGTAAAGCCTCATGATAGTGTATCCAGCCCCCTTCTGGTTTTAGGGCGTTGATAGCCTTTCGGAGATATTTTTGAGTTACAAATAAATAACCTAAAATGACATGATCAGCAACTTTTTCAGGTGCTACTTCACTACAATCACCAAGTCGGGGGATAATTCGGTTCTCAAGTTTGTTCAAACTGATATTTTCGCGTAAATAAGAATACGCGATTTCATTGAGTTCTATCGCGTATACATTTCTGCAAACCTTTCCAATAGGAATCGACCATTGTCCAACACAAGCAAAAAAATCTGCGACCACATCATTCTCTTGGATAAAACCTGGTAATCGTTGGCGTTCTTCAGTGTTTCCAGGAGAAAACATTATTTTTATTGGATCAAGTTTGAAAATACAGCCTGCCTCTTTGTGTATAGTTTCAGTATTTGGATCTCCATAAACAAATTCGTATTGAGGTATTCGAAAATCGCCAGATATCGTTCCAATCTGCATGATCGCGGTTCTTACAGGTCTGTGATCAACATCTAATAAAAATTTGCCAATTATTTCTTTCCATGGATCTAATTTGGGATGAAGCTGAAAAAGAAGCACATGTCCCAGAATAAACCATTTCTTAGGTAAGTATTGTAGCAGTTCTTCAGGGATAGTGTCTCTACACTTTTGATGAAGTGAGTTAACACTTGCCATGTGATCTTTACGCACCTCGTGTTATCATAACGATTGAGTTTTCAAAGCAAGTATGGCTTTAGCTAAATCACCACCAGCATCTACAAGCGCAGCACGTGCTGTTTTAACATCTACTCCTGCTTGCTGGGCTACTAAATGAACATCCTCCTCTGGAATTACTGCCACAGCTTCTTCTTCTAATTCACCAGAAAGTGGTCTTTCTTCTGCACTCTGCCCTACTACTTGCCAGAGCTTTTGTCCCGCTTGTGTCATAACAGTGACTTGAGGTTCTTTTATTACTAGTTCTTTCTCCAAAGTCCGGATGATGACTTCTTGTACATTTTCTATTTCTTGTAGACCCATTTGTTTCATCATACGCCTCATCTGTCTAGGAGAAATCTTTTTTCCTTTTTTGACCATATAATCACCACGAAAGAATCATTTCCTTACTCATTGATCATTTGAGTATTCATAAGTATAACCTTACAATTATTTATCATTTCTTCGCAAGAAGACCCCCAACATGTTGGGCAAATGAATTGCGTGTTTTACTTGTTTTACTTTCACCGTAGTGTCCCCCAGTCTTAAATAGGTTTTTGCATATAGTAAATGCTAGTGCCATGACTATCAGGGCAACACAGGGAGAAGTCTGATGAAACGGACTTATAAATTTCGTTTGTATCCAACCACACCACAACAGGCGACGTTAACGCAATGGCTGACTACCTGTCGTATGTTGTATAATAACGCGCTTACCGAGCGAAAAGACGCCTGGCAAATTCATCAACACTCAGCCAGCTATTATGAGCAAGCCAACCGATTGAAAACTGCAAAAAAAACTAATCTGTTTTTAAAAGCGGTGCATTCTCAGGTACTTCAAGACGTGCTGCGAAGACTGGATAAGACCTTTAACAACTTTTTTAGGCGTCTTAAGAAGGGGGAACACGCCGGCTACCCACGCTTTAAAGGGAAATACCGGTATGATTCCTTCACTTACCCGCAAAGTGGGGTCGCCCTCGACAAGAAAAAGAAGAAACTCTGC